>Ga0247727_10000097_pt1 | contig 189630 bp, 224 predicted proteins | sample WisWelCaveWW1625_FD_202498 | JGI IMG/M metagenome (GOLD analysis project Ga0247727, IMG submission 202498) | Biofilm microbial communities from Wishing Well Cave, Virginia, United States - WW16-25 | ecosystem: Environmental > Aquatic > Deep subsurface > Groundwater > Cave microbial mat... | reverse complement strand
TCAGGGTGCAAAGGAATCTGAACAGTCGACTCAGGCGCATTTTTAATTGAAATCTTCACAGGGTCCCAGACGAAAAAGTATCTGTTAGCAACAGGATCAATAATGTCCCTGTTGTGCGCTTCCAAACTCTTGAAAAAATCAGCAGCAGGAACAGTCTTGTCATTCAAGCCAATACCCATGTCCATGGCAAAACGCTGGAACGCGCCGGCCTGAAAGCCACGCCTGCGCATAGCGCCCAAAAAAGGCAATCTGATGTCATCCCAATCATCATACTTCCCAAGTTCGATTAATTTCTTAACCTTAGTCTTGCTAATATCAAGACCTTCAAAGTTAATCTTACCAATGTAAGCATGAGTGGGACCTTTCCAGCCAAAGAAATCATAAATGTGCTGCTGGCGCTTCGCATTATCCATGTGGTCCTTGCCGCGAATAGTGTGAGTAACACCAAGCTCGTGGTCGTCAATAGCCACGGCAAAATTCATCAAAGGCCACACTTTATACTTGTCCTTAGTTTTTGGGTGAACATTATGATTAATCCTCAAAGCAGGCCAGTCGCGCATTGCCGGATTAGGGTCTTCAATATCAGTCTTAATCCTCACAACAGCCTGACCGGGCTCGTACTCGACAAACATCTTATCCCACCTTAACAATTGCTCCTTGAGCGGCAATTCCCTGCAAGGACAGGCCTTTTTTTTCAAACTAAACTCACGAAACATATCGCCAGAACAAGTACAAACATACGCCTTGCCCTTGTTGATTAATTGCTCAGCATAATCATAATACGTTTCCAACCTGTCGCTCTGCATGACAATCTGATGAATGCCATTTTCAGTAAACCACTGAGAATCCTCCTCGTCCATCCTGTAAGCAGGCTCGTAAATATTCTCAGGATTAGTATCCTCAATACGCAGAATTAATTTTCCTCCAAACTCTTTGCAGTACAAATGGCTCAAAGAAAAAACAACAGCGTGGCCAATATGCATCGGGCCGGAAGGACTCGGAGCGAGACGCATCACGAGCTTGCCCTTCTCCATATTCTGCAAAGGCTTCAGCTTTTTTTCTTCAACAACCTTCTTATCTTCCAACAATTCAGGAGCAATCTTCTGCAGTTCTTCAATCTGCTTTTCAACAGGCAACAATTTCACTTCATCACAAATATTCTTAAACTCCGCAGTGAGAGATTTCAGCTCGCCCTTAAGCTCTGGCTTCTCGCTAAGAATCTTGCCAATAACAGAACCCATATTAGGAACGCCATTATACCTGCGCGCATTATCAAGCGCGTACTTCCTAACACTCTTTTTTAGTTCAGCATCCATACATAAAAGAAGTAGCTAGTCTGTATTTAAAGATAACTCACTTTGCGCTTAGCAGACTTCAAATAAGAACTTGTTCTCTGCACCCTAACTGCAAAAGCATCAGCCAAACATTCCTCTTTCTCAACAGAGCCTGCGGAAAACCAAGCAACAGGAGAAAACAAGCGAACAAAATTTGAGCTGAACTTTCCCCAAGAAGAACGCGCCTTAACATGATGCAGTTCGTGCAACAGCACAGCCTCCAACTCCTTTCCTGACAGCAGTTCAAACATGCCAACAGAAACAAAAACCCTCCTGCCAAGCGTAAAAGCAACAGGCTCTGCCCTGTCGATTAAGAATAAATCAGCATTAATGCCAGTTAATTTGCACAATTCTTTGAAAGCCTTAAGCGATAACGGCTTTCCAATCCTTTTGTACAAATGCGGAAGTACAATGTAGCCAGCAATAAACGATAACGCCATCAAAGGAGGCAGCAAATAAAGAACAAACTTTGCGAACAAAGCAGTACACCAAGACAACAAGCCCTGAACGAGCTTTAAACTGCAATTAACAGACAAAGCAAAATAGAAAATCGGAGAAAGCACGAAAAACAAATGCGCATACAATAAAGAGGGCTTGTTATATTTCTTCCAAGCAAGCAAAGCAGTAATGCTGAGAAGAACAGAAACTACAACAATCAACATCTTCGCGGGGTCGGTTACAAAACTTACCGTGCTCTCCCAAATCATTTCTTTTTGAACCTCTCGTTAAAGTACGAAACAGCATTAGAACCAAAAGTTTTAATCAACTTGTTAACAGTATTCTCAACAACAGACTTTTCAAAAGAACTCTTGTCCTGAGTAGGATAATAAACATAACGCACACCGCCACGCGCAGTCTCAATCTTCCTAGCAACAATACCCTTATCGTGCAAGCGATCACAAATAACAGCAACAGAACTCAAAGCAACCTTTTTAATCAGTTTCTCGTGAATTTCACGAACACGCAACTTCTTGTCAGGCCACAAAACAGAAAGAACATCACCTTCAAGAGGACTCAGCAGCGCATCAAAATCAGCCACTTTTTCTTTCATACTAAGTATTAGTTTCGCAATCTTTAAATATTTTACGCATGTTGTAACGCTTTCGATGAAAAAAATCATTTTTACTATCGTCCTAATCCTCGTCATCAGTTGTACGCCGGCGACTCAAACTCCAGAACACTCAATGGAAGACATGCAACATATGAGCATGCGTGCTGGAACAGAAAACTCATTAGAAGTAATGAATGACGTTACAATAACTTTTGAACGACCAAATGCAGAAGCTGGAAAAGAAATACCAATACAATTCATTCTCACAAAAGAGGACGAGCCCATGGCGGATTTACAAGTAATGCATGATAAACTCATGCATGTAGTTCTCGTCAGAAATGGCCTCAAACATTTTGATCACATACATCCTGAACAAACTGCACCAGGAGTATTTGTTATACCCTATACATTTGCGGCAGCAGGCGCGTATCGCATCTGGGTAGATTTCACATTTGACAATATGCAGCACATTGTTGACTTCGACATCAACGTCGCAGGAGAGCTGGAAGGCAAGGAACAAGACAAGCTTTACGGATTAAAAGTTGAAATGAGCAAACCAGAACAAATGATACAGGGAAAACCTGTGACTTTTGGCTTTGCCATAACCGATGAAGACGGGAAAGCCGTGCCGGTAACAGAAAAATTCCTTGCAGCAGACGGCCACATGATCGTCATCGACCAAACGCGTGATGAATTCGAACACGCCCATGATGAAACTGGGGACAAAGACAATACGCTTTCATTTTCTTACACACCTGAAAAACCAGGAAAACACAAAGCATGGGTGCAATTCAAAATCGAAGGTCAGGACCGAGCTGCGAGCTTTGAATTTGAAGTTCAAAAAGTTTAAATAGGGAAGTGTTACACTCTTTGTAAAACATGGCGTTGAAAGAAAAACTGGTGGGAAGCGCAGGAGCAGTCTCTGGCGTCACAAGCGCGCTCGGGGGCTATCAAGTCTGCCACAATCTGTGCTTATCAGTCATAGCACTGCTCAGCATTCTTGGCATAACAGTATCAGGTATGCCTCTCATGTTTTTGACAAAAGTGGCAATACCCTTTTGGATAGCGGCAGTTGCTATGCTCGGTGTACTCGTTTTCATGAAGATCAAAATGAAATGTGTATCGGGCAAATTACTTATGTTCAATTCAGGGCTCATCATTGCAGGAGTGCCGTTTGCACCATTAAATCAATATCCGGCTGTTTTATGGGGCATTGGCGGAATACTCATTGCTGCGGCAATCGTACTCTATATAAAAGGGAAACTCAATGGCAAAAAGAAAAAATAAACAAAACAATTTCCTAGCGGTTGGAATTGTAATTGCGATTGTGCTCATAGCATTCAATTTCTATTCTACTTTTCAAATTAAGAAACTTCAACAAGAACAACAAGAAAACATTCCCATGATGGGCAACCCGATGTCACAAATGAGCTTCAGCGAGTTCGACAAACAAAAAGCAACAGAATTCATGGACAAAAACAATGACGGCAAATGCGACATCTGCGGAATGCCGATAGAGCAATGCATTGCTTCCGGCATGATGCAATGCAGCGGCATGGACCCTGATGCAACAATTGGCGTGCTGGGATCGCAGCACATCCATGCGGATTGGAAAATTTATCTTGACGGAAAGGAATTCGACTGGTCGCCATATGCAGACCGACACCACAAACAAATGATGGGAGACAAAAGCATAACAGACACCAGCGCATTCATGCATATACATCCTGCAGAAGGACAAGAAAAAGGAGGCGACGTGATGCATATGCACGCAACAGGCATTTCTCTCAGCCTGTTTTTCGAAAGCTTAGGGATGCAGTTCGATAAAGGCTGCCTCAATGTAAATGAAAAAGAATACTGCGGCGTCAAAATGTATGTAAATGGAGAAGAAAACGCTGAATTTGGAAACTATGTATTCAATGATTTGGACAAGATCTTGATTACTGATGGTGGAAACATTGAAGAACAAATGAAAAGCATTACTAATTTCGCGGAGACGCATTGACATGAACACGAACTATCTTCTGGCAGGAATATGCGTAGTTTTGGTCGCCATTGTAGGCTTTCAAGCATATTCAATGTTTGGATTATCAAAAAGCGTGAGCATGCCGGCGGCTCAAGCACCAGTGCAGCAAGCACCACAGATAAAACTGCCCGCAAACATCCAATCTTCAGCTCCAATGAACTTTGCAAGCTTTGAAGAAGAAGTTGCTTACTATAAGAAAAATGCAAAGAATCCGAAAAATATTGATGTGGAGCAGGCCGTGCGCAACATGGATGAAAACTTAGATGGACTGTGCGATACGTGCGGAATGGCAATCCTCCATTGTATTGAACAAGGAATGGAGGATATGTGATGAAACAACTGACACTTATTGCGCTCATCATCCTTGCTGCCTGTTCAACAGAGCAAATCAGCAATGAGCAAACGATCTTCAAAGAAAAGTGCTTAGCAAATGGCCACCAATGGATGAAGATGTCAGAAATGAAAGATGGCATGATGACTGGGCCACCTTGTTATGGCTGCATGCCGGATGAAAAAACACATCTTTGTACACAAGAAGAATACGAGGCACATGTGAAATGAAAAAAGCATTAATTTTCTTAGTTTTATTGATGGCATTAGGAAATGTTGCAGCGCTTGAACTTCCTCTAGGTGTTCAAAAAATGCTCGAATACCAGAATCAGATAGCGCTTTCCATCACTTTCCTTATCGCGTTTATCGGAGGCATACTAACTTTTACATCTCCCTGCGGATTCGTAGTACTGCCAACATTCTTCTCTTATTTATTCAAAGAAAGAAAAAGAGCATTGTTCATGACGGCAATATTTTCGCTCGGCATGATGCTCGCATTCATCATATTTGGCATCATCGCAGGGTTACTCGGCAACTTCTTCAACCTCTACAAAGAATTCTTCGCTATGCTCTCAGGCATCTTACTTGTATTCTTTGGTATCATGCTTATCTTCAATAAAGGATTCTCACTTTTTGATTTCAGAATAAAACACAAACCAAATCACAGCTGGGGCGTATTCTTCCTCGGCTTCTTTTTTGCCATTGGCTGGACGCCCTGCGTAGGACCAATACTTGGTGGCATCATTGTTTTAGCAGCTGGCGCAGGCAGCGTGCTCAAGTCCGCACTCCTCTTTGGCTTTTATGCACTAGGCGTGGCTTTGCCACTCATGATAGTATCATATTTCTCAGACAAATATGATGTTGCGAAATGGTTCACCAGCAAGCACATCGAGTTCAGCATATTTGGAAAGAAAATATACACGCACCTGTACGGCATTATCGGCGGCATTCTGCTCATCATAATCGGCCTTATCATGTTCTTTGGCAAAGGAACAAGCTTTTTCATGAACCAGATTCCCCTCTATCTGCCATGGACAATGGACCTCTTCACGAACGTGAATGAAGCGCTTGTCATATCGCCATTTTTCACCAGCACAACTGCAAACTTGATAGGAATCATTTTGGGACTAATCGTGCTTTACCTCATCTGGAAAGCAATCAAACATCATAAAACATATAAATAAGTCCTCAGAAGGCACAACCATGGAAGGCGAAAAAGAAATCCTCAACGCGCTAAGCGGGCATGAAAAAAGAGCACAACAAAAAAAAGTACGTGAGGAAGCGCACGAAGAAAAAGAAACAGCGCAAGCTGAAAAAGAAAAGAAAAGAAACTACTTTTGGATAATCATCACAATAATCGCAATAGTCGGATTCGCAGTGATAGTAATGTGGCTATACAAAAGCAAGCCACAAATGTACACTGACCGAGAAATTCACTGGCACGCAGCTGTTGATTTAAGCATTTGCGGCGAAAAAATAGACCTGCCGTGCGGCAAAGAAACACCCGGCACTGTACACGGGAAAGACTTCTGTGGCGAACATCTAATGCATCACCACTTTGACAATACTATACACATCGAAGGATTAATCCAGAAAAAAGAAGACATAGCACTCGGCAAATTTTTTGATATCATCAGCGTTCCATTCGACAAAGACAAAATACTTGACAAGAAAAACGGCGATCTCTGCCCAGATGATAAACCAGGAAAACTCAAAATGTACGTCAACGACCAGCCAAGAGAAGACTTCAGAGACTACATACCAATCGCAGTACAAGACGCAAGAAAACAAGTCATCAAGCTCGTGTTTGAATCGGAAGAAACAACGACTAATAGTTCGTAAAGCTTTTATACTGAAGCTTTTCAACAAATGTAAAGCAAGGAAGGTGTGTTATGAAAGAGCATAAAGAAGAACAAGTAAGCAGTTCAACAATTTGGATTATAGCAATAGCAGCAGTACTAATACTATTCAACCAAATACAACTATTCCAGCTGGGAAATATGCTCGGCGATCAAGGAAGCGGCATAATGAGCGTTTTCAAAGGCGGCGGAGGCTCACTCTCATTAAAGGGAGGCGAAGGAAAAACCTTGGCGCCCGTCTTGCTCGCATCTGGAGAAAGCCCAGTATTGTCAGGATACGGCACAAAAGTCAAAGAATTACCAACCATTAGCTCATCCAAAGAAGTGGAGAAAACAGGAGACGTAGCACAAGACGCACTCAATATGTTAGTACCAACCGGCACGCCAGAGTATGGTCAGGCAGCAGGAGTCACTTTTGACGACCCAATCACATCACAGAAAGTCTGGGGAGGCTATGAAAAATCAATTCAATTAGACCAAGCCCAGACTACAAGATACGATAAAATTGTAGGATCATTCACCTGCGACTACTGCTGTGGCGGCCCGCAAAGACCTACTATCATAACTCACTGCGGCTGTGCGCACGCGCGCGCCTGGAGAGGTATGGCAAAATGGTTCATCACTAACATGGGAGACAAAGTTACTGATGAACAAATCATGGGCGAGTTGAGCAAGTGGAAAGCACTCTGGTACCCAGGACCAACCGTTAAACGAGTTGTACAAGAACAATCATTGTCGAGCGGAGACAATTCCGCACCAGTCAAACTCGATGAACTGCCGCAAATGGTCGGCGGATGTTAAACAGGAGGATTGAAAAATGAACAAAAACGTTGTAATTGCAATCGTGCTCGGAGCACTAGTGCTAATAGCAGGCGTACAAGCATTCCAGCTATTCAGCCTGAAAACAAAACTGGCAAGCGGAGAAATAAGCACTGCAGCACCAACACAATCAGGCGCGAGCGGAAGCCCACAACTCCCAAGCAACCTGCAAAACCTTCCAAACATGGTCGGCGGCTGTTGATTTTTTTACTTATTTTTAGACACCAGCACGGGATAACTTAACAGGGTAAAAACTTAAATACCGGTTGTTCTCGAGCACCATCAGGGGGATTGACATGAAAAAGCAAAAAGACCTATCAAACATAAACACGTATCTAATTGTAGCATTAGTTATTGTAGTCGCAATAGGACTGTATTTCACACTATCAGTTCCAACAGTCAAAAAAGAAGCAGAACAACCAATCCTCGCAAAGCAACTCACACTCACACTAGTAGGAGCAGACTGCAAAGACTGCTTCAACGTAAGCGTGGCAGTAGACTTCATCAAACAACAGCCAAACATAAACGTAACAGAAGTCAAAGAAATAAGCCTTGAAGACGCTACAGACACAATTGCAAAATACAACCTGAGCAGGCTGCCAGCACTATTAATCTCAGGAGAAATCGCCAACCTCACAATACCAAACTTTGAAACAAGAGAAGACTCACTAGTATTTGACAAAGCACCAGCACCATACTATGATGTTGCAAGCAAAAAAGTCAAAGGAAAAGTCAGCCTAATAGTGCTGGAAGACGCCAGCTGCAAAGACTGCTTCGACATGAACGCAGTAGTAGCACAGCTAAAACAAGCAGGCGTTAAGATAGTCACAGAACAAAAAGTGGACGCAAAAAGCGATGAAGGAAAACAACTGATATCCACTTACAAAATAGAAAAAGTACCAACACTATTATTCAACAAAGAAGCAATGGAATACGACGTCATAAGCCAAGTCTGGGGCCAAGTAGGCACAGAAGAAAGCGACGGCAAACTCGTACTAAGATTCGTAAACCCGCCATATGTCAACGTAACAAGCGGAAAAACAGAAGGAATGGTGAACTTGATTTACCTAATGGACGAAAGCTGTGCAGAATGCTACAATGCAACAGTCCTAAAAGAACTATTCCAGCAAAGCTTCAACATGTACTTCAAAGGAGAAGAAACAATAGACGTTACCAGCACAAAAGGAAAAATGATGGTAAAGAAATACGCAATTGAAGCAGTACCAACAGTAGTGCTATCAAAAGAAGCAACCGTTTATCCGAACTTCGCAGCAGCCTGGAACTCAGCAGGAACAGAAGAAAAAGATGGAGCATTCGTTTTCAGGCAAGTAAGCCTGCTTAAGGACTACTTTGCACAGTCAGGCGGAAACTTCTCATACAAGAACCTGACATCTGGAGAAATCCTAAGCGGAACTTCAGCCCCAGAAGCAATAACTGAAGAAGCAGAAATAACAATTCCTTCAGAAGAAGAGTAATTTATCTTTATTTTTTAAAATTTAAAATGAGCTTATTCTATTTCTCTCAGCAATTCATCAGCTGCCTGAGTAGAGTCTAATGATACAGCGCCTTTGCCGCAATACGGGCACAGGTTAGGCTGGTAGTTTCTTGTAAACTTCCAATTGCAAGACCCACACCGGAATTTAGCTTTCATTCCCATCACCACTTTTGATAATGATAATGTACAAATTGTAGTATTTAAGCTTTATTGTGTCAAAAACTCGCTTTAAAAAGATATTCTGGTACTCCGAGTTTTTGAGCACACTCGGAAATCCATCAATTGCATCAAAAAAGTGGATTTCCGATGTGTTAAATTCATAACATTTATGAAACAATCAACATAGCAACCGCTTATGAGGGCGTGGATAGCATTTGCAATTCTGGTTTCAATCATAATAGGCGTAAACATTGCAACAGGAGCACTGTCAAGCCAAAACTGCCCAGCAAACATTTACGGAAGCTCGGATAAACACATCAAATTCTTCTCATCACCATTATGCGTTGCGTGCTGGGTGCAAAAGCCAATAGTGGAAAAGATTGCAGCAGAAGGAAAAGTAACATTTGAAGAATACAATGTGGACTTTTGCAGAGACGCAGCAGCACCACATTACATCAGAGGAATACCATCATTCATCGTGAACAGCACAGTGGTCTACGGATTACAAACAGAAGAACAGCTGAGGGAGTTAGTGGCATGAAATTCAGAATACTATTGGCAGTCTTTTGCCTTGGAATACTAATCGGAGTTACATTCTTTTCACAACCAGAAATAACGGGAAAGGCAACAGAATGCTACGTTGACAACGAACTATGCACTTGCGACGAAAAAGAATGCGTTTGCGGAGAAAAAACAATCAATGCAGACTACTGCTCAAAAATCTTAGGCAGTTCTTTCTGACCTGGCAGTCCAGTAAAGTAAACACGAACATTTCCCAAACAAGAAGCTAAAAATGCGTCCTCTTTTCTCTTAAAACCGGCAAAATATTTCAAATCAGCACTAACTGCTTTTCTTGCTTCTTCCCACTCGCTCCAAACAGCAGAACACATTACTCGGCCTTCCTGCTCGCCAAGATACTCAAACAACTTCTTCCAAACAAGATCAACGTTCTCGTGCCTGGCAACAAGATGCCCTTCAGGAACCCAAAGCTCGCCAGCTTTCAAAGACCCCTCGTCACCGTTGCCAAGACAAATATCGCCAAGCTCACGCCTGTCTGGAGTTTGTATAGTGTGAGACTTCAAAGGAACAACAGAAACAAAGTGCTTTTGGCCGTAGTCAGTGGAAACCTTGTCTACTTCCAAAGAAAACGCCCTAACGGCATAAAGATTGTCATTATCTTCGCGACGCCTTTGGTTCGTTTTCAATTGTGTGATAGCGCGGTAAACCTGCTTCATTTCATCCCCGAATTACCACTAGTAAGTGATGATTTATATATAAATCCTTCGGTTTTTAAATAGGAAAAGCTCCAACTTGTATAGGAAAAAAGGCGTTTAAGCAGCCCTAGTCATGGCTTCTTTTTCAGACAAGCCGGCAAGTTTTTCCTCAATAACTGCCTTAGAATCGGCCGAGATAATCTCGTTCCTCTGCAGGTAATTGGCAATAAGCTTCAAGCTCCTAGCAACAACAGCCACAGTGTTAGCAAACTGCTGGGCGGCAAAGTTCTGCGTCACCTTTGTAGTAGCAGTCCCGCCGATAATCCTCGATTTCATATCCCTAAGAGTTGTAAAAACGTCCTGCGCAGGCTCAAGAGCTCTCTGCTGATCTGCAAGATACTTAGGACCGCCAAAAGTTCTTCTGACGTTGTCGCGCAAAACTTCAGCAGACTCAATGGCCGTCATCCAAACAGCGCTCAAATGAGCAAGCGCAACAGTATTAGTTTGGTTCTTATTAGCTGGCTGTCTCCATTTTGCCAGTCCAGCATAAAACTTATCAGACAATTCATCGACATTCTTAATAACAGTTAAAATAAGAGTTTTGCTTTGTTCATTAGCCATTACGCATCACCTTTTTAGTTTGATACCTTAAAGCCTACTAAATCAGTACTTATATTTTTCGATTCTACAGCACACAAAAAGCTTAAATATACAACATTGAATTTAAAACGCCATGAACTGGATAAAACTGTTATACGTTCTCGTAATAGCGCTTCTTTACGTTCCAATGGTCTTCCTAGGAGCAAACGTGTTCTTCCCAGAATACACTGGCTCAGAAAGCTATTACCAGCCAGTCAAAGAATGCTACCCGCGCTATGCGCCAAGTGAAAAGCTAACACCAGCAGAACAACAACAAATAGCTGACGAACAGCAAATAAAAATTGACCAATGCATGGCAGAACAAAGACAAGCACAAATTGCCTGGGAAAAAGAAAGAGGAGAGTATGACGGCTTCAAATACATGGCCATAACAGCATTCAACTTAGTAATACTCATGATAGTTCTATTCATAACATTCAAAGACGCAGTAATAATGGGCTTATTCATCGGCACAGTAGTCGCAACATTCGGAGCAACCATCAGATACTGGGACTACGCAAGAACAAAAATAGGATTCACACTGCTCTTAGTGATGTTCTTCGCAGTATTATTCTTTGTAAACAAACGACAAGAAGCACTGCTCGGCTGGAAAAAGAAATAATCACTTTAGAACTAAACGCGCATCAACAGCTTTTCCTTCTTTCTCATTAACAAAAAAAGGATTAATGTCCAACTCTTCAATATCAGGAATCTTCTCAGGAAGCTTAGAAAGCTTCACCATAGCATCAACCAATGCTTTTCTATTAACGGGTTTTTGACCACGAACGCCATCCAACAATGCCTTGCCTTTAAGCTCGTCCAACATCTGCTCGGCCTCTCTGGAATTAACTGGACAAACTCTAAATGCCACGTCCTTGTAAACCTCAACAAAAATGCCGCCAACACCAGCCAAAAGCACATGACCGAACGCAGCATCATACTTAATGCCCAAAAACATCTCAACACCCTGACAATGCTCCTGAACAAGCACTTTGCCCTTTTCCAAAAACTTCGAAGCAGTCTCACGCAAAAAATCCAATTGGCGGACAGCAGTAACACCACCCGCCTCAGTCTTATGAATAACCTTAGGCGAGACTAGTTTTAGCACAACAGGAAAACCAAACTGCTTAGCATACCTCTCAGCATCCTTAACAGAAGAAACAACATGATACTTTGCAACAGGAATATTCAGCCTGGCAAGAGAGTTATCAACAGTCAAAATCAACGCACATCACCAGGAACTTTATGCAAAAAGAACAAGCCCAAAGCAAAGAACACTATAAGAGAAATCAAAGCCGACTGATAACTAACAAACTTGGCCAGAGCACCAAACACAATAGGGCCAAGAACGCCGGAAAACTTGTTAGTAAGCTCCAAAAAGCCAAAAAACTGGCCAACATTAGAACGGGAAACCATCTGAACAAGCTTAGGCCTCTGCGCAGTCCAAACAGCACCAAGAGCAGCACCGCCCAGAACACCTGCAATAATGAACATGACCAAGTTCGTTACGAATAGCAATAGCCCAATAACCGCAATCCACGCAATACCCGCCCAGAACAATACTTTCTTGGAACCATGCTTGTCAGTCCACCTGCCAGCCAAAAAGCTCCCAAAAACAGCGCCAAAAGACTGCAAAACATAAACCATGAAAAACGCCTGAACGCTCAAATTAATCTGCTGTCTGGCGAAGAGGAATAAGAAGACAATAACAGCATTAATTGCGTTAGCATAGAAAAACTGTGAGCACAAAAACATGAAGAAATCCCTGTGCTTTGTAATGTTCTTCAAGGTAAAACCAACACTCAAAATACTATCAAAAATGTTCTGAGCGGCAGACCTTTTATTCCTGGCAGAAGGATTTTCGTGAATGCCAAAAAAAGTAGGAAGAGAGAATACAAAGAACATAATCGCCGTTGCAACAAAAATGGCCTTAGCGCCAACTTCAGTCTCCCAGCCAAGTTTGGAAAGCAATAACGCAGCAATAGCAAGAGAAACAAGAGTGCCAAGATAACCCATGCCAGTGCCAATACCAGAAACATTACCAAACTCAGAAGGCTTGGCAATCTTAGGCAAAAGCGCATTATATGTAGTCAAAGCAGCATGATACGTAAAATTAGCAAAAAAGCCAGCCCACAAAGCGCCAAGCAAAGGCATTTTGGCAACCATGGCTGTAAGAACGCAACAAATAATCGTGAACAAAATAATAAAAGGCATTCTCCTTCCAAGCAAATCGGACCAAGCGCCAATAACAGGCACAATAATGCCGACAGCAAGCATGCTCAAGCCGAAAACCAAGCCGATCTGAAATTCATTGCCGCCAAGAAAAGTCTTTACGTAAAAAGGAAAGAAAAAAGTTACGAATAAAGCAGAGAAAATCGTGTTTGCAAGGTCATACATGCCCCAGACAAAAACCTCTTTTTTATTCATACACAAGAATTGTATAATATTGTTTTTAAATGTTCTCTCCGAAACATATATTAAGCAAAATAATCAGAAAACGCGCATGAACCACGAAAGAGGACTATTAATCGCAGCTTTCATCAGCCTATGCGTTCTTCTAACAGGAGGAACATTTCTTTTCAAACACATAGAAGGATGGTCAACACTAGACGCGTTCTATTTCACAGGAATCACAATGATGACGGTAGGCTACGGAGATATAGCACCAAAAACGCCAGCAGGAAAGATAGCCACTGTAATCTTCACATTTGTTTCAGTAGGAATCGCGCTTTATTCAGTAAACTTGATTGCAAGACTTGCATTCAGACAAAAACTGGAAAGCATCGAATGGCTGAAAAAGAAAACTAACGGTCAAGCTTTGAAACAATCTTCTTCCAATCAACAGAATAACTCTGACGGTCATCAAGACAAGTAACCAAGCCGTCCTCGATTATGACTTGTGAGTTAGCAGAAGCAAGCATTTCACGCGAATGCATAAGTTTAGACAAAATAAAACCCTTAAACATGTGGCCGCCAAGATAATCAAAATTAACGTCCTTCTCAACAGACAACTGGTATTGGGCTGAATACTCAGTCAAATTCTCCCAAGTAACAGCATAACACTCAGAATCCTTAACCTGCGCAGTCAGCTCAGGAACCATCTTGCCCTGCTGACCAATAGTCAAGTCCTCAATAAAACCGCCAGTAATCTCATTACTGGAATTAGAAACATTGCTCTCATTTGCAACAACTTCCCCAGAAACGTTCAAAACAGACTCGTTAACTTCAACCTTAGTGGCATTAACAACATCTGGCTTGTAAATAGTCTCGTTAACAGGCTCGGGCACCTGAACACACGCTACAAGCGCTATACAGATCAAAGCCAGCCATCTCATAAGCTAAAAAGCCAAAAGCGGCCTTTAAAAGAATTTTGCTACTCCACAACAACCTTTTTATATAGCGCAGGCAACTGAACACAGTATAAAAAGAGGAGAATAATGGTCTACCCAATAAGCAAACTAGTCATCTGGCCGATATTATCACTATTTATCAAAAAAATAGAAGGCCTTCAGAACATACCAGATAAGCCGTTCATATTGGTATCAAACCACCAAAGCTACTTAGACCCCGTATTGATGATAATGATGATGGCGTGGCACAAAAACAAGCAACTCTGCGCTTTTGCCACAAACGAAAGATTCAGAGGGCCAATTTTGGACGCGCTATTTGAGCACTTCGGAGCGATACGAGTAAACGGAAGCCTAGAAAAAGGACTAAAAGCCCTAAAACAAGGCAAGTGCATGGCAATATTCCCAGAAGGAGGAAGAAGCCACACAGAAAAACCCCAGAAAATAACACACACAGGACTGGGCGTCCTAGCGCTAATAAGCAAAAAGCCAGTAGTACCAGTAGGCATAGACACCTACCACTTCTGGCCCAGAAAAAAACTACTGCCAAACTTCAAAAGCAACATCAAAATCACAATAGGAAAGCCAATAAAGTTCAAAGGAAAACCGACAAAAAAATCCGCTAGAAAAGTCATAAACACATTATGGAAAGAGGTGAAAAGCCTTGCGCGAATATCTCACTCTTGAACAACTCAAAAAGTTCAGCTATGAAAAAATAGAAAGACTGCAAAACCTGCGCTTCATGGCAACATGCAGGTACATGCTGCCACGCACGCCATTCTACAAAAAACTCTTCCAAGAATACGGAGTAGACCCGTTCACATTGAAGAAAATAGAAGACTGGAAAACAAAAGGACTCCCATTGATAAAAAAATCAACATACATGAAAAACCCAAAGGATTTTGTCGTAAGCCCAGATATCAAAACGGTATTTGCAGACTACTTCCACTACTTAGACAACCAGAATGAATACGGAAGCGCAATACACCTGCTATTATCAAGAAAAAAACGAGAGATACTGAAAAATTACTATTCACCAAAAATGCTTATCTTCTCAGGAGGAACAGAATCAGGCAACCCGACACCGGTGCTATTGACAGGCGCACAAAAGTTTGACACTTTGATGCCAGTACTAAAAATAATTGGCGATGTAATACTTCGAGAGTTTGACGTTGACAAAAAAATCGGCATGAACGTATTCCCATACGCACCACATCTAGGCTGGCACGCAGTACACCACGCACTAGACATAAACGCAGACTTAAACCTGTGCACGGCAGCAGGAGGAGCAATACCAACAGAAAGACTGGTTGCCATGGCAGACAAACTAAAACCAAACATCATCTGCGGAATGAGCGACTATCTGCGCAACAGGTTTTTGCCAACGGCAATTGAAAGAAAAATAACACTCCCAGAAAAAGTACTATTCATCAACGGCGCACAAAAAATGCACGATGCGGAACGAGAAAAAATAGCGGAATTAGCACGCAAAGTTGGCGTGCAGCAAGCAATAGTTCTAGACTTGTACGGCGCATCAGAACTAAAAGAAGCACTACTCCCAGAATGCCAGCCAGGAAGCGGATACCATCACATCGCGCCACTAAGCACAATAATCAAAACAGTAGAAGTCAACCACGCAACAGACGGAGTAATAGACGAATGGAACTTCGCGCCAAATGGTTATGCTGCCAGCTGGAACACAGACGGAGCAGGAACACTCCTTGCAGGATATTTTATTGGAGACAAGTTTGACAACGCAGTAAACGAACAATGCCCCAACTGCAAACTAAACGTAACACGAATTTACGGCATTAACAGAATACGCGAAGTAGAAGCACAACTCAAATACACAGGCATAGTTGAAGAAAAAATAAAAGGAACAAGAGTAAACCTCGCAGCAATACGAGAAACAGCATTGACCTTACCAGACGTAAAAGAAGCACAAGTATTCCTGAACAGAAAAAAAGGGGAATTAGTACTGTACTTTATTTCAGACAAGCCAGCAATGACAAAACAAAAATTAACAAAACTCTTCGCAGGAGCAGAAATAAGGCCAAAAATATACGCAAGCACGCTCAACAAACTACAAGGAGAAAAAATAAAGTTTGAAGGAATAAAAATAGATTAAGCTGCCCTGTGCGTCATTGTTTCAATCACTGGCAGGAATTCTGCGTATTCTGGATCGTGCTCGGCCAGATCTTTGAGGGTTTGGTATGGTGAATTTTCGTACATGTGTTGTATCATTCCGTTTAGTGTTGTTCCATATTTGTTGATCGGATATTTGCGGAATGTATCTTGAGTTATTTCTGCGAGTATTTCCTCGAAGGCTCTGCCTGGAGTGTCAGACCGCAGTTTATTCAAGAGTGTCTTTGTCGCGAGTCTTGCTAATTCGTGATTTTTGTTACCACCTGTGTGATTCCATGTCTCCCTTGGCGCACTTTTCATGTCGTATGGTTGGAAGTCTTTGTATTCTGCTAGTTCTGGGTCATTGTCAATAAGATCTTTGAGTGCATCATATGGCGAGTCTTCGTGCACACCATTCAGCATTCCGCTGAGTGTTGTTCCATATTTGTTGATCGGGTATTTGTAGAATGTGTCGCAAGTGATTTCCGTGAGTATTTCTGCAAGTGTTTTGTTTGGCTGGTCTTTTTGTAGTTTGTTGAGGAGCGTTTTTGTTGCTTCTCTGGCGAGTTCGTGTTTCTTGCTGCCATCTTTCTTATTCCACATATTTTGTGGAGCTTTTTTCATATCGTATGGTTGGAAGTCTTTGTATTCTGTTAGTTCTGGGTCATTGTCAATAAGATCTTTGAGTGCATCATATGGCGAGTCTTCGTGCACTTCTTGAAACATTCCGCTGAGCGTTGTTCCATATTTGTTGATCGGGTATTTGTAGAATGTGTCGTGGGTGATTTCCGTGAGTATTTCTGCAAGTGTTTTGTTTGGCTGGTCTTTTTGTAGTTTGTTGAGGAGTGTTTTTGTGGCCCGTCTGGCAAGGTCATAATTTTTCCCTTCTTCGGTATTCCACAGATTCCTTGTTCCTTTGATATCATAAACTTCCAAATCCGGGAATCTGCCTTGCGCGTGCAATTCACCAATAGCGCCATCAACCAACGCATATTCAAAACATCTACCTTCGAACGGGTTTTTCTTAATTTGAACACCTTTAGGAGGAGCATTCGCTAGAATAAAACGTATAACATCATCAACAGTCTTAGGGCGGCCCATATGGTGATATCCGCTTTTTGCTCCTTATAAATATTGCTATTTTTACTACCATTTGGTGGTGTAAATAAAGCACAACTTTTATATATGTTCAAACATAAACATATGTTTAATGGCAGTTAAAACAATCACCATAACAACAAAGGCATATGAGGCGATAAAACACCTCAAGAAAGCAGAAGAAAGCTTCAGCGAGCTATTCCTTAGAATAAGCCCTAAAAAGATCACCATAAAAGACATAGCGGGTATACTAAAAGACTCTGATATAGAAGAGCGCTTCTGGAAACTCAGAAAACAACTCGGCAAAGGAATGGAGAAAAGACAACATGACTTACATTCTTGATTCAAGTGCAATAATCAAAGCGTTCAAGTATCCTGAGCTTGCAGAAAAAATTGCCAAAATAACAGGAGATGCGCCGCTCATAACCACCAGCATTTGCAAACAAGAACTCCTCAGCGTCAAAAACGAAAAAGACCAATTCGTTATCAGAAACGTCCTTGACAACATGCTCATTCTTGAACACACATCAGAAGCAGCAGAACATGGCGCAAATATCTATCACGAACTGCGAAAAAAAGGCACGCTAATCAACGACTTCGACATTCTAATAGCAGGAATCTGCAAGGCAAACAACGCACACCTGATAACATTCGACAAAGACTTCGCAAAAATAAAAGACTTACAGGTAACAGTGCTATGAACCTAGATCCATTCTTCCACGCCAAGAGTATTGCAGTAATAGGAGCATCAAGGGAGTCGGGAAAAGTCGGCAATACAATACTAAAACAACTAATGGGCAAGAATTTCAAACTCTATCCTGTTAATCCGAATGCAGACAATATTTTAGGGCTAAAATGCTATGCGAGCGTAGCACAAATACCGGACAAAATAGAACTCGCAGTCATATCAACACCAGGACTAACAGTGCCAACAATACTCGACCAGTGCGGAAAGAAAAACATCAGACACGTTGTCATAATCTCAGCAGGGTTCAAAGAAGTCGGAGACACGAAATTAGAAAAAGAACTGCAGGACAAACTAAAAGGAAACAACATAACCTGCATAGGACCAAACTGCCTCGGCATATTCGACGCGCACACAGGAATGGACATGCTATTCCTGCCAAAAGAAAGACTGAAAAGACCGCTTCCAGGAGCAGTATCATTCATATCACAAAGCGGAGCCACAGGAAGCGCAATATTAGACCTAGCAGCATACGAAAACTACGGGTTTGCAAAATTCATCAGTTACGGAAACGCGGCGAACGTTGACGAAAGCGATTTGCTTGACTACCTTGCAAGAGACCCTGATACAAAAGTTATTTGCATGTACATAGAAGGAGTGCACGACGGCAAAAAGTTCCTAGAAACAGCCAAGAACTGCAAAAAACCCATCATAGTCATCAAAGGAGGAACAACAGAAGCAGGAGGCAAGGCAGCCAAAAGCCACACAGGCGCTCTGGCTGGCAGCGCAGACGTTTACTACGGAGCATTCAAACAAGCAAACATAATCACAGCGCACAAAATGGAAGAGCTATTTGAGTTTGCAAAACTATTCGACAAAATACGTACAAAAGCAAGCGGGGACAAAGTACAAATAATCACAAACGGCGGAGGATACGGAATACTGACGGCTGATGCAATAATTCACTACGGACTAAAACTCGCACAAGCAGGAAGAACAATAAAAGCACTACAAAAAATATTCCCTCCGACAGTGATTGTGGACAACCCGACAGACTTACTGGGCGATGCAACAGTAGAAAGATACAAACTAGCAATAGAAGCAGCACTCAAAGATACCAATAACGACAGCATAATCGTCGTAGCACTAACACAAACACCATTATTAGACGAAAGCCTAGTGCAAGTAGTCAAAGAAGCATACGCAAAAGCACACAAGCCAATAGTCCTAGTAACAACAGGAAGCGAGTACGCAATACAACTAAAAAAACAATTCGAAAAAACAGGAATACCCTGCTTCACATTTCCAGAAAACGCGGTCAGAGCACTGGCAGCGTACACGCACTACTGTCTTAACCAATAAACTTCTCAATGCTATCTAATGCTTTCTCAATAATTGGAAGCTTTGTGGCAAAACTGCAACGGATAAAGCCTTCTCCGCCAGTTCCAAAATCACTGCCAGGAACAACAGCGACTTTTTGCTTCTTCAACAAATCAAAAGCAAACTTGCTACTATTCTTAGAAATATGCTTGATATTAGAGAACGTGTAAAAAGCTCCCTTAGGATTAGGAGTGGACAAGCCCATCGCGTTCAAACGATTAACGATGACCTTTCTTCTTTTGTCGTATTCTTTAACCATCGCATTAGTATATCTTGCCGGCAGGGACAAAGCCTTAATGCCGAGCTTTTGCGAAATAGTCGGAGCGCAAATCGTAGAATAAACGTGAGTCTTCTTAATAGCATTGGCGGCTTTCTCAGGAGCAACAACGTAACCCAAACGGAAACCACACATGGCATAAGTCTTAGAGAAAGACTGGAACGTAAACACCCTGTCCTGCATGCCATTCAAACTGCCAATGCTGACATTCTTGGCGCCGTCATAAACGATGCGCTCATAAGCCTCATCAGAAAAAATTGCTAAATCATTATCAACAGCAATACCAGCAAGCTCTTCCAACACTTTTTTGCTGATAACGTTGCCAGTAGGATTTGCAGGACTATTAATCAACAGAACACGTGTTTTCTTCTTGTCAATTTTGCGCTTTATCTCATCAGGGTCAGGCTCAAAAGCGTTATCCTCACTCAAATTGTAAAACTTAATGCCAGCATTAAACAACTCAAAACTCGGCAGAAAGCCCATAAAACCAGGATTAGGCAGCAAAATCTGCTCAGAAACATCAAGAGTGCAAGCGGCGGACAATAATAACGCTTCCTGCGAGCCACAAGTCACAACAACATTATCAGGAGAAGCCTTAATCTTATTATCACGCCTGACTTTCTTGCAAATCGCCTCGCGCAAAGCAAGAAGACCGCCAGGAGTAGAATAATGATTAACCTGTTTAGCAAGACGCTTAACTTCAGCCACCAAAGGCGCAGGCAAATCAAAATCCGGCTCGCCAGGACCCAAAGAAAGAACATCAGGATGCTCAACCATCAATTCAATGAGCTTCTCAATAGCTTGTTCAGGAAGCTGTTCCTCGCGCTCAGACAAATGCACCATCTTTTACAACAAAGGAGTGCATAAACTTTAAAAAGCCAACGTTTCTGAGACTAATTCATGGAAAAGGGGGACTGGCTAATAGTAATCATCATCATTGTACTTCTAGTCATAATCGCACTGCTAACATCAAACCTTGACAAATTCTTCCCAACACCAACAGTGAAAGAAGCAGTAACACAAGTGGTAAACGCAACATGAACCTGTCAAAAACAATCGCAGTCACAGAAATAATAAACTCGCTGCAACTCATCAAGAAAAACCCATTCTGGCTCGTCACATCAGCAATAACAGATGGACTGTTCATATTGGCACTGGGATTCTTCACAGGACCAGTAAAAGAAAAAATCACAGAACACGCAGTACTAATTTCGAATCAGCTGTCAACACTCATGGCGCAAGAAAAAACAGGACTGCTCAAGCTAATGTTCGGACCAGAACTAAGCCCGATGACAGGAAAACTAGCGCTGATAATGCTAATGCTGTTCGCAATAACTTATTTAGTTTACTCTGCATTCCAAGGCACGGCATGGTGGATGGCAAAAAACATAACAGAACAAAAAACACCATACAAAGAATACCTGCTCGGATTTGCAAAAATAAACTTAGTCTGGATAGCAGTCTACATCTTGTACAAAATCCTGAACTTCATACTCGCACTAAGGTACAAAATAATACAAAAATTCTCGCCAACATCACCAGACATTGCAGGAAACATCTTACTGATATTATTCATCCTGGCAATAATCGCAGCATACATGAGCTACCCATATCTCAAGATTAAGTCACTATTCAAAACACCATTCAAAATAACAGCACAACTCATCGGTCTATCAGCAGTGATATATCTGGTGACAGATTTCATTCTGACAAATACCAATAAACTGCCCATAGATTATTCAATAAAAATAATAATTGGCATAATAATTTTAATGCCGGTCTTCACACTGCTAAGAGTATACGCAATAAGAGTACTAAGCCATGTACACGCACGCAATTAACCCAACAATACTGCAACTAGGACCGCTCGAAATAAGATGGTACGGGCTAATGTACGTGCTAGCATTCTTCGTAACATACTACTATATTCGTTCAGCAATACGACAAGACAAACTCAAGATAACTGAGAAGGAGCTCGACGACCTATTAGGAACAATGGTTGTTCTAATGATATTAGGCGCGCGATTATTCTACGCAATATTTTACAGTCCAGAATATTTCATTGATGCACCCTGGAAAATACTATATGTCTGGGAAGGGGGGTTAAGCTTCCACGGCGGATTCTTAGGAGTAGCAACAGCAGCATTTCTGTTCGCAAGAAAAAAGCAAATACCATTCCTAAAACTTGCAGATTTGTTCTGCGTGCCAATAGCACTAGGCAACGCTTTCGGCAGAATGGGCAACTTCATCAACGGAGAACTATACGGAGTGCCAACAAACCTGCCTTGGGGAGTAATCTTTCCAGGAACAGAAGGGCCAAGACACCCAACACAACTCTACGAAGCAGCATACAATATCGCAATCTTCGGAATACTTTACTCAATGCGCAACAAAAAATGGAAAGACGGAACTTTGTTTGGATTGTTCATGATATTATATTCAATATTCAGATTCTCTGTAGAATTCATAAAAGACCTGCCAAGCTACGGGCCACTAACAATGGGACAATGGCTAACAATACCAGTATTCCTTCTAGGAATATGGTTAGTCTGGACAAGGCGCAACGTTTAAATACCGATATAATCTAATCAGCAATATGAAAAGAGGCATAGCACTAATAACACTATTATTACTTCTAATAGCGTGCAATAAAGAAATACGGCAAGCACCACAACCAGTGCAAATTCCGCAAATAGAAATAGCGCCGCCAATGGCAGTGCCGGACAAACCACAATACGAGCCTCCGCCAACATCACCAAAAGAAACAGGCGAAGTAGTAGAAATAAAGATGGAAGCAAAAAACTTTGAATTCCTGCCAAACGAAATAAAAGTCAAAAAAGGCGACAGGGTAAAACTCATAATAACATCACAAGACGTCACGCACACATTCACCCTGCACGCGTTCGGAATCGAAGAAGAACTCCCAGTAGGACAAGACGTAGAAATAGAATTCCTAGCAGACCAGGAAGGAACATTCGCGTTCTACTGCAACGTTCCAGGGCACAGCAAGCAAGGCATGAGTGGAAAGCTCATCGTGACATGAAAAAATACATACTTCTACTTTTACTATTAATTGCGTGCTCGCAACCCGTACAACCCGCAATACAACAACCACCACTAAAACCACTAACAGGGCCGCCACCAAGCGGACTAGCCACAACAACAGACGGCGCAACACTAGCCTACCAAATATACCCTGCAAAAGCAGGAAGCCCCTCGGTTATCCTGTTGCACATGCTGAGAAGAGACAGAACAGACTGGGACTCAATAGCAAAATGGCTGCAAAAAAGCGGGTACACAGTAATCGTGCCAGACTTAAGAGGACACGGCCAAAGCACGGGCAACTGGGAAGAATTCACGCCAGAAGACTTCAACAAAATGACGCATGACGTTGCAGCAATGAAAAGCGTGCTAACAAGCCAAGGAGCAAACACAAAAAGACTCGCAATAATCGGAGCCAGCATAGGAGCCAACATCGCATACAATTACGCTGTTGGAGACAGCGACGTGCAAACAGTAGTATTACTAAGCCCTGGACTCGAATACCGAGGAGTAAAAATAGACCCAGCACAGCTAAAAATACCATTTTTGGTAGTAGCAAGCAAAGACGACAATTACAGTCTGGTCACAGCACAAGAGCTTGAGAAAAACACAAAAGCAAGAATGACAATCTACGAAGACGCAGGACACGGAACAAACATGTTTGTCAAGAACGATTTAGCACCAAGAATATTGAACTGGTTTAAAGAATTGGTCTAATTCATAACATTTAAAATGAAAGAATACTTTTGTCCAAAATGCAAGGCGAGAAGCCACAGGGCAGGCAAGTGCAGAAAAGACGGCACAACACTAGAACTCAAATGTCCAGCATGCGAACAAAAAGCCTGCATATGTAATTAAGGAGGAGAAAATGCCAGCAAAAACAACAAAGAACAAAGTCATAGTCTACTCAACACCAACATGCCCATACTGCCACGCGGCAAAAGACTTCTTGAAAGAGAACAAAATAGATTTTGAAGACGTTGACGTCAGCAAAAACCAAGACAGAGCACAAGAAATGATTGAGAAGTCAGGACAAATGGGAGTACCAGTACTAGACATCAACGGAACAATAATCGTTGGATACGACAAAGAAGCAATAAAAAAAGCGCTGAAGTTGAAATAAGTGGACGCTGCGGGAATTGAACCCGCTGCCTCTTCGTTGCGAACGAAGCGTTCTGCCGATGAACTAAGCGCCCTCAAAACCGTTTCTAAGAACACGATTTAAAAAACTATCTCACAACTCCTTCTTAACACCAGCCGTACAATACATACAACAACTTCAAAAGCCAGTTTTTCCTAATACGGCGCATGTATAAGGATTTCAAGTACACACTGGACTTCCTATTCTTGTTCATGCTAGTAGTAAGTTTAGTAATATTCAGCATAGGATTCTTCATTGACGTACACGGAGTCGCACTAGACGCACTACAAAAAATAGATTTCGTAATACTAGGAGGATACTACGCATTCTTCATGCACGGAATCTACAAAGCCAAAAGCAAAATCACATACTGCAAAAAACACTGGCTAATGCTGGGACTCTTAGTAATACCATTCATACCAGTAGCACGACTAATGCGTTTTGCGCATCTTGAAAGATTCGTGGGCATAGGCACAAACACGCTTTGGCACTTCTTTGACGAACTAGGATTGTTGTAGTGGACAGGGCGGGATTTGAACCCACGGCCTCCCCGCTGCCAGCGGGGCGTTCTACCGAACTGAACTACCTGCCCGATAAACTTTCGACCATAAAGACGGTATAAAAACGTTTCTAATACGAAATCTTTTTAAAGCCCCCCTATACCCAGAACAATATGGTTAAGGGAGTGTTTTTCGACTTTTGGGGGACGCTAGTTGAAAACGGCACTTATTCGCCGTTAAAACAAAGCTTCAGCATATTACGTGTAAGAATGCCATTCGGACAATTCGCAGAACAATTCGAAAGAGTCCTAATGACAAAACAATACGCAGACCAAGCAGAAGCATTCACAGAAGTCTGCAAAGCATTCAACGTAAACCCCTTCCCAATAATCATTGAGAAACTCATAGGAGTCTGGAACAAAAACAGGCTGATGGCAACAATATACCCAGACACAATAGAAACACTAAAAGCACTAAAAGAAAAGAAAATCAAGCTCGCACTAATCAGCAACGCGCCGCAAAACAACGTAGAACAAGTCATGGAAAGATTCGCAATGACAGACCTGTTTGACGGCATATTCATCAGCCACGAACAAGGCAAACTAAAAACAGACGGCCTGTTCGAAGCAGCACTCAAAAAGCTCAAACTCAAAGAAAAAGACGTAATATCAGTAGGCGACAGCATAGAAACAGACATAGCAGGAGCAGAAAAAGCAGGAATCAAAGCATACCTATTAGATAGAAAAGGCAAAAGAGAGTTTGCGAACAAAATACAAACGCTCACTGAATTACTCAAAATAGTGGAGGAGTAAAAATGCACCAAGCACACATAACACACAGAGGCATGCACAGAAAGGGAAAAGGATTCACCTGTGAAGAAGCACACGAAGCAGGAATAACCACGTGCGAACAATTTGACGCGCTAAAACTACCATGGGACTCACGCAGAAAAACAAAATACGCTGAAAACGTTGCTTACCTGAAAACACTCGCAAAACTGGAAGCAAAACCGGCAAAGCCAAAAAAGGCAAAAGCAGAAAAGAAATGAACGACTGCATATTCTGCAAGATAATCAAAAAACAAATACCTGCGGACTTCATCTACGAAAACGACAAGATAGTAGCATTCTTAGACATACACCCTAGCAACAAAGGACACACATTAGTTGTACCAAAAGAACACCATGCAGACCTGCTGGAAACACCAGATAACGTTCTAGCAGAAATAATGTCAAAAACCAAACAAATCGCTCCAGCAGTAATCAAAGCAGTAAACGCGCAAGGATTCAACACAATATTCAACACAAAACCAGCAGCAGGACAAATGGTATTCCACACGCACCTGCACATAATACCAAGATTCACAAATGACGGCTTAAAGCACTGGCCAGAACAAAAAACAACAGCAGAAGAATTGAAGAAGGTAAAAGAGCAAATTCTCAAGTCAATGCAATAAGATTTTTAAAGCCTTCATAGTGCCACAATACCACGGCGGTGTAGCTCAACCTCAAACTTTAAGAAAGTTTGATCAAAGCGCTCCTCGTATCGCCTCTAGAAGCATTTTCATAAATCCTTGTCTTTGCCAAGGATGTTTAAGACTCTTCTCTCGGCTCACGAAGTCGCGCAATCTTTAAAAACAAGCCATAGAACAGCTTAAATTACGGCGGTGTAGCTCAGCCTGGCAGAGCAATGCTTTCATAAGGCATGGGTCGCGTGTTCAAATCACGCCACCGCCACCATATTATTTTATATACTCCCCCTCTATTAATTACCCTTTAGGGGACAAGCTCTAACCGGCGAGTCTCATAAAAAATGAGGTGATCCGTATGGATTCAAAAACACGTGGATGGATATACATTATAGGCGCTCTAGTGGCAGGCTACTTTGGATGGCAGTCACAAGACTGGGCAGACTTGATATTTGCAGTGCTATTCCTGGCATCAGGATACCACCACGGATTCGGAAGAAAGTAGTTTTACTTTCTTTTTTTATTTTTTAATTCTAAGAAAGCTTTATAATAGTTACATGGGTTTTTTCTAGCTAAAGCCGTGGTGGGACAACCTGGTACTCCGCCAGATTGGAAATCTGGTTTCCGCAAGGATTTCCCGGTTCAAATCCGGGCCACGGCGTATGAAAAAATTGATAATATTAATGCTGGTTTTAGCCAGCTGCACCCATCCAACAGGCACAGAAGTCTTGGTAGAAGACCTCAACGTGCCATGGGCAATCGCGTTCTTTCCAGATGATAGCTTCCTATTCACAGAAAGAAATACTGGCCTGGTATACCATTATGACGGGCAAGCCCGACAAATAGGAACACTCCAGATAGCACAAACGAGCGAAAGCGGACTCTTAGGAATAGCAATAGACCCGAACTTTGAAGAAAACAAATACGTGTATGTGTACTATACTTATGCTGGCAACGAATCACACCTTAACAGAGTATCAAGGCTAACTTACGATGAAATTCTAAAAGATGAAACAATTCTCATAGACGCGATTCCAGGAGCAATGTACCATGATGGAGGCAGGATAGAATTCGGACCAGGCAACAAACTATACATAACAACGGGAGACGCGCTAAACCCATCATTCGCACAAGACTTAAGCTCAACAGCAGGAAAAATACTCAGAATAAACCCAGACGGCACAATACCAGAAGACAACCCATACAACTCTTCCGTCTACTCTTACGGCCACAGAAACCCGCAAGGACTGGCGTGGAACAATGGAATACTATTCGCACCAGAACACGGGTCGTCACAAAACGACGAAATCAACATAATAACGCCGGGAACAAACTACGGCTGGCCAACAGTACAATGCACCAGCCATGAAGGATACACCCAACCAATAAAATGCTTCTCAGACTGGACACTCGCGCCAGGAGGAGCAACATTTGACGACAAAGACAACCTGTACGTTGCAGGACTGCGCGGAGCACAAATAAGAAAATTCGCAATCAAAGACAATCAAATAATCAATGAAGAAGTCTTCCTGGAAAACCTTGGCAGAATAAGAGAAGTCAAATACCATGAAGGACACCTATACATAGCAACATCAAACACAGATGGAAGAGGAATACCAAGACCAGGCGACGACAAGATACTCCGAATCAAGGTTTAACAAGCTTTATAAAATACAAGACCAATTCTAACACCATGCAAAAGAGGTATGATGTAATCGTAATAGGTGCAGGTTCAGGCCTTGAAATCTCTTCTGAAGCAGCACAAAGAGGCCTAAGAGTGGCGCTTGTTGAATCAGGACCATTTGGAGGAACATGCCTGAACAGAGGATGCATACCAAGCAAGATGCTAATCCACACCGCAGACGTGGCGGAAGAAATCAAAAAAGCAAGCCTATTTGGGATAAATGCGAAAATAACCGGCCTGAACTGGAAAAAAATCGTCAACAGAGTAATAACTCTCGTAGACGGTGAAGCCAAACAGATAGAACAAGCAAACAAGCACGCCAAAAACATAACAGTCTACAAAACACAAGCCAAATTCACAGGCAGAAAACAACTCACAGCAGGACAAGACACCATAACAGCAGACAAAATATTCATCTGCGCAGGAGCAAGACCCAGCATACCACAAATACCGGGACTAGACACTGTGCCGTACATAACATCAGACGAAGCGTTAAGACTCCAAAAACAACCAAAACAATTAATCATAATCGGAGGAGGCTACATTGCCTCAGAACTCGCACACTTCTTCGGAGCACTAGGAACAAAAGTAACCATACTACAAAGAAGCAACTTACTAATGAATAACGAAGACACAGAAATAGCACAAAGATTCACAGAAGTGTACAAAAGAAAATTCAACGTCATCCTCAACGCAAATACTAAGAAAGTATTCAAAAAAGGCAAAAACATAGCAGTAGAAATAGAAGTAAACGGCAACAAAAGAACAGTCACAGGAGACACACTGCTCGTCGCAACAGGAAGAGTTCCAAATACGGATATTCTAGACGTAAAAGCCACAGGAGTACAAGTAACTGACAGGGGATTCATTAAAGTAAACGAATACTTAGAAACAAGCGTTAAAGGAATCTGGGCAATAGGAGATATAGCAGGCATATACATGTTCAAGCATTCAGCAAACCTAGAAGCAGCATACGCGTACAACAACGCATTCGGCAAAAAAATACCAGCAGACTATGCAGCAATGCCGCACGCGGCATTCTCATCACCACAAGTAGCAGCAGTGGGAAAAACAGAAGACGAGCTCAAACAACAAAAAACACCATACCTAAAATCAGTCTATGAGTACAAAAAAACAGGCTACGGCAAAGCAATAGAAGACAACGACGGATTCGTAAAAGTCCTAGTCTACCCAAAGACCAAAGAAATACTGGGATGCCACATAATAGGAACACACGCAAGCATACTCATACACGAAGTAATTGTTGCAATGAAAGCAAAGCTAGGAGTAGAAGGCATTACCCGCGCAGTACACATACACCCTGCCTTGTCAGAAGTAGTTCAAAGAGCTTTCAACCAAATAGAGTAAGCTTTTTAAAGCCCCTGAGCCTAAATAACTGCTAAAGAGGTGATTTTAATGAAAAACACAATGATGGGAAGACTAGCATTCTATGCGGGTCTAATCGTATCCGCAGTAGCAGGCTGGATGCAAATAGGAAGAACAGGCGTCATGGTGCTCGCAGGACTAGGAGTTCTCGTAGGACTATTGAACGTAACAGAAAAAGAATCGCACAACTTCCTACTGGCAACATTAGTCTTGATTTCAGCAGGACTAGCAATGGGAGCAATATTTGGAGGAGCATTCCAAAAAGTAATGTTCTCCTTCATAGCCTTCTCAGCGTCAGCTGCATTCATCGTAGCCCTGAAAGAAGTCTACAACATAGAAAAATCAAGATAAATTTTTTATTTTATTCTTTTCTTTTTCTTCCAAAACAAAAATACAAGATTATAAACCAAGAACACGTGCGATAAAATCAACAGAGGCCATGCTATCTGATAGAGCGGCAAGTCAAAAGTACACTTATAGTAAACGCAATTAATATTCAAGTCAGAGCCAAAGCCAAAACTTAAACCCCACATGGCAGCACCCTGTGCCATACTGCCAAGCCAAGCCTGCCTAACAGGACCGCCAAGCAAGTAGACTGAGTACAAAGCAGCAGGAACAAACAAAATGTGCTGCAAACTGTATAAGTGAAGCCAGTCAAACGCTCCATTCTTGAACATATAAGTAGTAATGCCCAAAGGAGAAATGCCGGTAAAAAACTGCCACAAAAAGTCAAAACTCCAAACAACTTCAGGAACCGCTCCAAGACATAACTGCGCAAAAGCCCAAAAAGGACTCCTTAGAAGCAAAGCAAGACCCAAAATAATAAACGTATGATTGCTAAACCAAACAAAATATTGCGGGCGGTCAAAAGTCAGAAAAGTAAGAAAAGGAGTAATGCCAACAATCAGGAACAGCCAGCCAAATAACTCCCTCTTTTGCATACAATACAAATGAAGGCTAACATATATAAATATGCACGATAAAATCAGCAATATGAAGTGGATAATCGGGGTGGCATTGTTATTCTTAGTAGCTTGCGCTAAAACGCCTGAGCCTGTATACGCTCCACCAACACAAGTAGTAATGGCAGGATGCGAAGCAACACAATATATTGGTGAAAGATGCGCCAACACCTGCGAGTGCCTACGACCAGGAGAATGCCTGAATAACATCTGCTCACTCACAAAACTTGACATAGGAAAACCATGCGTTGAAAACAAACAATGCTTGTCGGGCTACTGCACAGAAACAAAAACCTGCGGAGGACCAGACGGACCAAAAACAAACTACGACTGTGAAAAACAATGCAGAGACGCCAATTACGACGGTGTAGAAGAATGCTACACGGTATGCAAGTACAGATAGCTTTTTAAACGACTTATTTTCTTCACTATACAACGCCCGCGCTGGCAAAATTCGCGATGGCGAATAAACCAGCGACTACGGGCCATGCCGGGGTAGTATAGTCCGGTCAAGTATTCGGCCCTCTCGCGGCTGAGACCCGGGTTCGAATCCCGGCCCCGGCATATTTTATATATTATGGCGTGTTGGTGGTTTAAATGGACGACTCATCGCTTGGAAGAGAAATAGAAGTTATAAAGTCACTTGATGCGAAAGTAACAGATGCTCTTGGATTTCTAACAGACCCAGAAAAACTATGGTACCCGAGCGATTTCCTACCAGACGTTTCACGCGAAGACTGGCACGACCAAATAAAAGAATTCAGAACAAGAGCCAAAAGCGTCAGACTGCCAATACTGGCCGTGCTAATAGGAAACACGCTTACAGAAGAAGCACTGCCAGCATACATGTCCTGGCTTAACAGAATAGAACACGTAAAAGACAAAACAGGAGCAGAAACACACCCGTGGGCAATATGGACTAGAAGATGGACAGCAGAAGAAGACAGACACGGAGTACTGCTAGCAGGATATCTAGCATTAAACCCAAACGTGGACCTGCCAGCAATGCAAAGATCACAATACGACCTAATTGCAGCAGGATTTGACTTTCACGCGGGCGCCTCGCCATACAACGTGCTAGTCTACACCTCATTCCAAGAAAGAGCGACAAGAGTCTCACACCAAAACACTGGAATTGTTGCAGGAAAAGACGGCGACATAGTTCTTGAAAAAATATGCCTTAAAATAGGAGGGGATGAGGCAAGGCATGAAATGTTCTACAAAAGCATGATGAGACACGCCTTTGACGCAGACCCAAACGGAGCCATGCTGGCTTTTGCAAGAATGATGAAAGAACAAATAAGAATGCCGGCAGAATCCCTGAGAGGAAGAAACGGCACAAACTTATACGATGTCTTCTCACAAATAGCACAAGCAGAAGGAGTATACACTGCAAGAGACTATGTTGAAATAATGCGCGAGCTCATCAAATTCTGGTCAATTGAAAACAGGACAGGCTTAGCTCCAGAAGCACAGCAGGCACAGGAATACCTAATGAGCCTGCCACGCAAATACGAGCGCTTGGCAGCCAGAATGGAAGCAAACAAGCGCCCGGCGCAAATGGAACAAGTGCCATGGGTACGAAGAGCAGTATAGTTGCTTTGTAGTCACTAATGGGTAGTAAAAACAGAAAAGTTTATAAAGAGCAAACGTGTTCTAATAGTAAAACGTGGGACAAAAATGCAGGCAATATACGACTTCATATTCGAAAAACCCGACATCAGGAAGCTCAAGAACGAGCTAAAACAGACAGTAATATTCAAAACGCTAGATAACACGGAAATAAGCATATTAACCAAACATTTGACATTACGCCAGTTCAGAAAAGGAGAAAGAGTGTTCTTTGAAGGCGACCCAGGAGCAGCACTATTCGTTATACTGAAAGGTGAAGTACAAATATCAAAGCTAACAGGAACAAAAAAAGCAATATTCGCAAACCTCGAAAAAGGCATGTTTTTCGGAGAACTAGCACTAGCATACAACACTCCAAGAACAGCCTCAGCACAAGTAACACAAGACGCACTGCTTGTCGGACTCTTTAAGCACGATTTTGAAAAAATAATCAAACATTATCCAATGCTAGGAAATAAACTCCTAACAATAATCAACAACATTCTAGGACAGCGACTATCAGCAGTGATAGACCAGCTGTAAAAACATGAAACGCTTCCAAACAACAATAGCAGTCAGCATTTTTTTGCTCGCAATATTTGGAATACTATTATTCAAATTCTGGGCAATAGCAATAAGCATAGCAGGCGGATTCTTACTGTACTTTTTGATAGACAAAACACTGGATTGGTTTGAAAGAAGGGGCGTAAAAGGACTCCCAGCATACTTGATATTAATTTTGCTCTTCAGCATAACACTTATTGGACTAACACTTTTCGTAGCAATACCATTTTTCGAACAAACCGAATCACTAATAGCAGAATTTCCCAAACTGGCAGAGAACTTCAAGCAGGAACTCTCAGACTTAACAGCCACATTCCCCGCACTTGAAAAATATCAAGACAACATAAAAACAAAAGCGCTCGCAAGCGTAACAAAAGCCTTGTCTTTAACAGGAACAATGCTCGGAAGCGCGGCAACAATGATATTAATCGCATTCATACTCCTTGCATCAAGACAAACACTGAGACAAAAATTCACAGAAGGAATACCAAACGAATACTTTGAAGTCACAGTCAGCATAGTACACAAAATCATAAACGAAGTGGAAAACTTTGCCGTCGCAAAAATGGTAGAAACGCTGATAGTAACAATACTTTACGCATTCGGATTCTGGGCAATAGGATTGCCAATGTCATTGCTCTTCGGAGTAGTTGGCGGATTACTAAACATCATACCATACATAGGACCAATAATCGCAGCAGTGCCAGTAGCAATAGCCGCATACCTTTACGGTGGATACACTCTGTTAATAGCATCACTCATAGTGATGGCAATCGGACAATTAATTGACAACACAATACTGCAGACCTGGCTAATATCAAAATTTGTGGACGTGCACCCATTAACAGTCGTTATCATAACACTAATTGCGGCAGAAGTAGCAGGAGTGGCAGGAATGGTAATCGCAATACCTGTTTATTCAATTGCAAAATTGTTGACAGTAGGACTTTACGATTATTTGAAGTCAGTCAAAAGACACGAAATACTTCTAAGAGAGGAAGAAAGCTACAATAAGAACAACGCCGGCCGCTACAAGCATAAGGTCAAGCCCCACGTATTTGGAACCCATTAAAATGAGACCGACAGCCAAAGCAGTAAGGCCTGCAATACAGAAAAAAGTTTTCAGAACAAACCTAAGAACTCGCCTTTGCACAGTTTTGACAACAGAATTAATCGAACGATCAACTTCCTTCATAACCACATCAGCAATCGCTTCAAGCATGCTATTTCTTCTCCAAAAGTTTCAACAACACCGCGCCAGCCACAAGGCCAACACCAAACGCGATTAAAGTTGACTTCAACGGGTTTTCAGAAATATAATCAGAAGTATTCTCCTTCAAACTGCTCAACCTCTCATTCAAAGCATTAATCTGGCGTTTAAGAGCGCTAATTTCCTCAACATTTTTCGGCATAAACTCACCCCAAATAAGACGAGGAAATAAGCATATATAAGATTTAGTGTACTGCAGTAGTTAGAAGTAAATGATTAGACAAAAAGGTGTTTATGCCCAGGCATCCTGTGTCTCAACTCGCGCAGGGTCGATCTGCTCGACCTTTACTATTACTTCGTGCCCGTCGTGGTCAATCACGCGGACAGCACCCCCTTTGCCTAGCTTCTGGACAACTCTTTCCAGTTCAGTTTCCCAAAACCCAGCTACCTCGCTCATAAATATGTATATAGATAACCAACCATTTATAATTTGTCATGAGAATTTATATAAAATGTTAAGTTAGCCGAACGTAAATGTATATAGTTTGAAACCAGAACCGTACACTTCAAAAGTTAACGTATGTTTGCCGTACTCTTGTGCATCAACTAAGGTATAAAGGTCATCTTCCTTTACCTTAATCTTAGCTGACTCGTCATCATCAATAAAAACAGTAACATCAGACTCTGGAGCAGACGCAACAATGTTAACATTCTTCGCATCATATTTCAAAACAACTCTGCCCTTATCGCTAACAAGCCTAACATGGTCCTTATCAACAAACCAAGTTCCTTCAAGATACACCTCGTTAGCAGAAATTTTTTCAGGAATGCTGTAAGCAACTTCTTTTTCTCTAGGCAGACCTTCCTCGTTGCCAAAATTACCACGCGTGAACTCATAGCCCAAATAAATCTCGGGAGTGCCAATCATCCTAAAATTAACAGAAGGCGCCTTAATTTCTGAAACGCCAGAAGGAATACTGCCCTCCATGCCGAGCTTAACCATTCGCTCTTCCAACAATTCCTGAATCTTCATCTCAGCTTCCTCATAACCGCCCTCGCCAATATGATCCCAAACAACATAACCATCAATATCAATCAAATACTTTCTCGGCCAATAACGATTCATAAAAGCATTCCAAGTGGCGTGGTCGTTGTCAAGGACTACCGGATATTTGATTCCAAACTTTTCAACAGCACGCTGGACGTTCTCATATTTCTTCTCAAACTCGAATTCAGGAGAATGAACTCCAATAATTTCCAGACCTTTGTCCTTATACTTATCATACCAAGCAGTAATGTAAGGTAGAGTGCGCTGGCAGTTAATACAGCTGTACGTCCAAATGTCTACCAAAACAACCTTCTTGCCAACAAGCTCTTTCAAAGTGATGCTGTCTGTGTTAATGTAACCAGCAATACCTGCCAGCTCAGGAGCAGGAATACCATTAGTCCTCTGCACAGCAGGAGAAACACGCTCGACGTCCTGCACCGGCTTCTGCAGGTAAATAATTGAAGCTATAACTAATGCCAATAAGACTATGAGCCAGATAATTCTTTTTTTCATCCCAACAAAAACCTGTTGAGGAAGCCCAAGCTTCCCGCAACCAATGCAAGATTATTGGTAAAGACCAGCACGCCTAAGGCAACGACTAGCAAGCCCACAACAATGTTGAAGTATTTCAAGAAAGTGCTGTGCTTCTGAATCCAGCTGATGAAATTATGCGCGAACAAGCCCACAATTAAGAACGGAATGCCCAAGCCCAATGAATACGCCAAAAGCAGTCCAAATGCATCACCGGGCATTGCTGTTGCAAGTGCGAGAATAGAGCCGAGTACTGCGCCTACGCACGGCGTCCAGCCAACTGCAAAAGCAGCTCCGAACAGGAAGCTTGAAACTGCACGATTGCCAATCTTGGGAACTCTGAATTTATGTTCTCTCTGTAAAAAGTCGGGCTTGATAAAACCAAGCAGGTAAAATCCGAATAAGATGATAATAATGCCTGCAACACGGCCCAGCCACGTCTGCGTTGTGTATGCGACATTCGCAAGAATGCTGTTGAGCAAGACGCCAACAATTGAAAATACTGTGCCAAAGCCGAGTACGAACAGGAAAGTATGCCCAAACAGTTTCCATCTAGACGCCTCTTCAACCTTCTGACCTGCAAGAAAACCAAGAAAGGCAGGAACTAACGGAATAATACATGGGGCGAAAAATGAAATAATTCCCGCAATAAAAGCAATAAAAAAAGTAATTTCGGCCATTTACAACTTCCTCATCTCTTCAAGGAATTTATCTTTTGTCCATGCTTCCGGGCTTTTCAACACTTGCTTACCATCCTTCAACACAACCTTCGTATGCTGATAAGCAATCTGGTACTGCTGTATTAATGCGTTGTGCTCATCAATTGACTGACCGTCCTTGTAATGAATCTTAAAGCCAACAACATTTGGATTGTTCAGTTCTGCAAAGCCGGCAATCAAGTGAGGCTCCTGCTTCTGGCAGACAGCGCACCAGTCAGCAGAAAATTCAAGATACACAGTTTTTCCTTCTGCGACTGCCTTGTCAAATATTGTCTTGTCCCAGTTGTAATAACGCGAGACGCCGCCACCGATAAGACCGGGCTCCATCATCTTGCCCTCAGGTTTTGTCATGGTTTCAGCCATTTCCTTTTCCATCATTTCATCTTTTTCCATTTGAGCTATCTGCTCAGGAGTCCAATCTCCCTTTTCCATTGCTTCCTTCTCCATAGCTTTCTGCTCAGGAGTTTCTATCATCTGCTGCTGTGCAGGAGCACAAGCAACCAGCAATGCCAATAAAATAACAAATTGTTTCATTCTTCATCTCCAGGAAATCGCGTTTAATATCGTGAAAGCAATTGTCTGCAGTACGGTCAGAATAAATACGTGCATACTGACCATCTCAACAAAATAGTTCATGCTAGTGATGTAAAAGTAAAACGACATTGCATACTGCGCCAAAAAAGCCAGCGTAAACAACAACAAACCCGCAGAGATGGTCGACCTGATTCTCACCCAGTTCCTGCCATACACGTAGCTAAGCGCCAACAACAACACAATGTTGACAATGGTCAAAACAAACGTTGCTTTCATCACGAATTCCATGGTATTTTCCTCCGCAATTTCATTTAACTATTTTTTCCCAAATCGCTCCCAAATTGAGCGGAAATCATTCCACAATCGCTCCATCTCGTCTGAAATGAAGTAGACTGCACCGTATTTGCCTTTGTTCACTGCAGTAATGATTTGGTTATCGAGCAAAACGCGGATATGATGCTGGATTGTTTTATAGTCAAGATTAAGCGTTTGAGAGAGCTGGTGCGCGTTCATGGGCTTTTTCTTCAGCGTGGTCACGATAAGAATTCTAGTCTCTCCACCGCGCGTGCCAGCAAACAAATACCAAATGAGATTCTTCATTCAAATCTTGCCAACCAAGTCCAAGCCCGGCTTCAAAGTCTTGCTTCCAGGCTTCCAAGAAGCAGGGCAAACAAGGCCAGGATTCTTTGACACGAACTGGGCAGCCTGCAACCTGCGCAAAATCTCATAAGCAGAACGGCCAATACTATTATCGTGAATGTCATAAGACTTAACAATACCCTTAGGGTCAATAATGACAGTACAACGCTGGGACAAGCCCTCATGTTCTATGAGCGTGCCATATGAAGTGCAAATAGCCCTTGTAGGGTCAGCAACCATAGGATACTTGATTTTCTTAATAGTGGGGCTGTTGTCATGCCACGCCTTATGAACAAAAGCAGTATCAGTGCTAACTGACAGAATCTCAGTATTCATCTTCCTAAAATCATCATAAACGTCTGCCAACTCGCCCAGCTCAGTTGGACAAATAAACGTGAAATCAGCAGGGTAAAAAGCAATAACAACCCACTTGCCACGAAAATCTTTCAAACTGACCTTTTGCGTCTTATTACTAACAAATGCCTCGGCTGAAAACTCCGGCGCAGGCTTTCCTACAAAAGTACTCATAGTTATCCCCCCTGTTAATAAGATAAAATAAGTGATATAAAAGAATTATGAATATCGAAGACTTGCAGTCTTCGGAATTTGCGAAAAAATGCAAATAAAAAGAAAATAAAGTTATGCTGTTTCCTAGTTACTTTTCAGTAATTAGAAGCGTCGAGGCTTGCGTTTTGCGTAGCAGTCTCGGCAGTAGACTGGTTTTCCTTCAGTTGGTTTGAAGGGAACTTTAGTCTGTGCGCCACAGTCAGAGCAAGTTGCATCATGCATCTCACGTGGAGCGCCGAAATCGTTTCCGAATCCCATGTTTTATTCACCCGGTTGTGTTAGTTATACGAGAAAGAGTCTCGATATACTAAGAATAAGGTGTATTCTGTAGTATATAAATGTATGCTTTCTGCTTATAAAGCCTCCTCTCAGCAAGCTTTTTAAAGCACGTATGCAGAGTGATAATAAAGCCTTATGGCAAAATGCGGCCGTGGCACAACTCGGTACTGCGCCGGTCTTGAAAACCGGTTTCCGAAAGGATTTCCCGGTTCAAATCCGGGCGGCCGCGTTTCATTCATAACATTAATAAAACAACAAAAGAAGTGACTATTGGATGGAGCGCAAAGACATTTGGGAAAAAGACAAAAAGAAGTGGTACATCTGGGCAGGATACATTTTAGCACTAATAATTCTAGGCTATGTCGGCTACTCTGTATATTATTACTTAAGCAATGTTGAAGAAATAGAAGAATTCAATGTGTGCTATGAAGACAAATGCATCAAGTCTTATCACATACACGCAGACATACACATAGACTTGTGCGGAGAAAGAGTGCTATTGCCATTAGAAAACGGGCCGCTAGAAGGACCGCACACGCACAAAGAGAGAAATTACATGCATTTCCATGAGCGACTCCCATATGATCCTACAACAGGACAAATACTTGACACGCTGCCATTGCAATTGGGAACATTTATGAATGAAATGGACATAATGTTTAACGACAGATGCATATCAAAGTACTGCAACAGCAACCCGTGCCCTGACGGAAAGCCCGGAACAGTAAGAATGTTCGTCAACGGACAGCCAAACACAGAATTTGACCAATACGTCTGGAAAGACAAAGACGAAATACAAATCACATTCAACTAAACAAAGAGGAGTATAATGGCGGCCAAAAAGAAAGCGAAAAAAACAGCAAAGAAAAACGTCTGCGAGTTTTGCTAAGACATGAGCGAGATAAACCTTCCAATTATAATAGGCGCAGCACTAATTGACGGAATAAACCCGTGCGCATTCGGAGTTCTAATATTCATGCTGGCATACCTTGCAAAAACAGCAAAAAAATCAAAAATGCTCATAAACGGTCTTGTGTACATATTGTTCGTCTTCATCACATACTTTGTTAGCGGACTAATACTTTTACCAATAATAAGAAAACTCGCAGGATTCTCAGTAGCATCATATTACGTAATAGCAGCAGTAATAGGAATTGCAGGACTGCTGGAAATCAAAGATTACTTCTGGTATGGAAAAGGAATAAGCCTCACAATATTCCCATCAGAAGCAGCAAGAATAAAAAAATACGCCAGACACGTTGGAGGCTCGCCATTTGCAGCTGCATTCATGGGAACATTCGTAGCATTAGTTGAATTACCATGCACAGGAGCAGTCTACCTTGCCGTGCTAGCATTAATGTCAATGAGCGGAATAACGGTGGGCAACATAGGCTTTCTTGCAATCTACAATCTAATCTTCGTACTGCCACTCGTGCTAATACTCTTCTTCGTCTACAGAGGCATACACTGGCAGCACTTTGAGGACTGGAGAAACAAACACAAAGGAATGATGAGACTATTCACGGGCGTACTTCTAATCATACTATCCATCTGGATGATAGAATTCACCTTCACAGAACAAAGAATCGCAATGCCCAAATACACACTAATGTCATTGGTAGTTCTAGTAGCGCTTCTTGCACTAATAATGTTTGCAAAACATCTCATTGAGAAAAACCATCATGACTGAACTCACAAAAAAGAAATGCGAGCCATGCGAAGGAGGAGTTCCACCTTTAACAAAAAAACAAATTGATGAATTAATGCCAAAAGTCAAAGGATGGAAGATAGCCAACGGAAAATTACACAGAACCTGGAAGTTCGCCGATTTCGTCGAAGCAAGCGCGTGGCTGGAAAAAATAAAATTTCTCGCAGAAGCAGAAGGACACCACCCGGACATACATTGGTACTGGAACACGATAACACTTGAATTAATAACACACTATATTAAAGGACTAAGCGAGAACGATTTCATACTCGCAGCAAAAATAAACACGCTAAAATGAACAACAAAACACTCGCAGTACTAAACCTATTGGCATTAGTATTGATGTATTTGGGCTTCATACCCTACAACGGGCAGATAGCACAAGTACTCGTACTATTAGTAGCAATAGTGCTGTTAATGAAAAAGTAAAACCGGCATCAAAATGTGGCAGACTGGAACAAACGGAGATACAACAATATACATTTGCAGACATGAAGGAGTCAGGTTTGAAATCTATAAATCTCCACAAAAACTCGAACTCATAGTGCGCGGTTCACCAGAAAACTCAGTCTACTATTTCAACTTTGCAGGAAAAGGCGCACGCGATTACAACGGCAATTATATTGACGATAAACTTGTAGAAGAAAAAGTGAACTTAATGCCAGAGAAGGACAAACTGCCGGAAGACATAACAAAAGTAATGCTTGCGGTGAAACCAAAACCAAAAGAACTGCCTATCGAGCCAGCTTAATGAGCGTGTTTGCAAGCTTCTCGCTATCATGACGGATAATCTCGGCAGCAGAAATAACATCGCCTGTTACAAGCTTAACGCCTGCCTTTTTAATTGTGGCTTCATCAACATTAACAGGAAACTGGTTCTGATCAGCATACTTCTTCAACAAAGCAGAACTGCCTTTCCCAGTATTACACAAAATAAAATCAGGACTGCCACCATACTTGATAATTTCATTCAAAAAATCAGACGCCTTAAAGCCCGTAGTTTCGCCAAACTTAGTCATAACATTGCAAACATAAACTTTCTTTGCCTTGGACTTCTTCAATGCTTCAGGGATGCCTTTAACAAGCAAGTTAGGAACAATGCTTGAAAACACGTCGCCAGGACCAATAACGACCAAGTCGGCCTTCAAAATAGCATCAACCGCCTCGGGATTTGCTTTAGCCTCGGGAACAAGCCAAGTCTTGACAATGCGCAAGTTAGGATCGTGCAAAGGAACATCGATATTAGTTTCCCCCCTTATCTTCTGACCATTCTCAAGCTCAGCATTAACATGACAATTATCCAAAGAAACAGGCAAAACACGGCCTTTAATTCTCAAAATTCTTGACGCCTGCTTGATAGCTTCTGCCTCGCTGCCAGTAACTTCAGTCAATGCAGTCAAAAACAAGTTGCCAAAAGAATGGCCCTGCAAACTACTATGTTCGTCAAACCTAAACATGAACAACTGCCTAAGAACATCATCACTCTCATCAGCCAAAGCGATAAGGCATCTTCTTACGTCGCCAGGAGGCAAAATGCCGAATTCATCACGCAATAACCCAGTACTCCCGCCGCTATCAAACATGGAAACAACAGCGCACAAATCATCAACTTTGTTCTTAAGACCACGAAGCACGGTAAAACTGCCCGTTCCTCCACCAATCACAACAACCTTCATAATTTTACAAACTCCTGCGTTTTCTCTTTCAAAGCCTTGAATTCATCCCACGCCTTTCTAAAACCTTGATTAATATTTGTCGATTTTTTAAGCTCTGCTTCCAATTTCTTTATAGTCCAAAACTCGCCAGCAGCAACCTCTTCCTCATCAATAGTAATATTCTCCTTAAAATCCTTAACAGCGAAAAGCGTGACAAGCACCCTTTCATTCCCATCATGATTGCCAAACTTTATGATTTCCTTCAAATGCCTGCCAGAAACACAAGCGCCAAGCTCCTCGTGAAGTTCACGCTCAGCCGTTTCCTTATAAGTTTCACCGCTCAAGACGTGCCCAGACAACGAACCCTCCCAACAATTTGGGTACATGTCCTTGGACGCAACACGCTTTTGCATGTACAAACGACCATCAGGATCAAACAAAAAAACAAAGACAATGCGGTGCAGCAAGCCCTTTTTGTGAACTTCAGCCCTGCTAGACTTGCCCACTATCTCATCATGAGCATCAACAATATCCAACTCCTCTTTCATTGCACGAATTGAAGAACAGGAGTATATAATCTTTTTCGCCAACACAACCTTTTTAAACAACCAATAAAATAAACAAAACAATGGTCCTAGCACTAATACTACTATCAGTTTTCATAGTCAGCCTTGTATCATTCGTCGGCGTTCTAACGCTATACGTCAGACCCAAACTGCTTGACAAAATACTATTCGGACTTGTGAGCTTTGCGGCAGGAGCACTGCTTGGAGCAGCATTTCTCGACCTTTTACCAGAAGCACTAGAACGAACAGGCGGACCAGTATTCGTATACGCGCTCATAGGAGTCCTCACATTCTACATTATAGAAACGTTCCTCTACTGGTACCACTGCCACTACGGCCACCACCATCACCACCATCACCATCCAATCAAACCATTCGCATGGCTGAATCTTATTGGAGACGGAGTACACAACTTCGTAGACGGAATGATAATCGCTGCAGCGTACCTCGTCAGCGTTCCAATAGGCATAACCACTTCACTCGCAGTCGTCCTGCACGAAATCCCACAAGAATTAGGAGACTTCGGGATACTCATATACGGAGGAATGAAAAAAGGAAAAGCACTATTCTTCAACTTCCTATCAGCACTAACAGCCGTACTTGGAGCAATATTCGTCTATTTCTTCAGCACAACAGTAGCAAACATCAGCGGATTCCTCGTACCATTCGCAGCAGGAGGATTCATCTACATTGCATCAGCAGACCTGCTACCGGAATTACATAAAGAAAGAAACATACAGAAAGCATTCACACAATTATTCTTCTTCCTTCTAGGAGTGGCAATAATCTGGGTAATGACAGGAATAGTGCACGAATAATTCTAAAGAATGGGATAAAGCATTGAATAAATATCATAGTAAACTGATTGAAAAGGTGAGCAATTTTGAGCGATAGCTAAGGTATTATTTATAATTTGTTTAATCAAAACCATCTGCACCTGGTGGCAGTGGATCAGCTGGATAACATTCTGGATTTTTCTGTATATCATAGAGGAACCCATAAGAAAGCGATAGTACAGGTGCCAATATCCCATACACAAGAAGGAAACCATCTGATGGAGAACTTTCAGCTGTAGCGCCATGCGTGGCATGCCTCACGGCTGTCCATACTAAAGCCGCTAATCCGGTTGTGACTCCAACCAAGGGAACAATGCAAGCGCGTGCTACGCTATAGTCTTCGCTACCTGATCTATGTTGACTGGAATTTTCTTCGCTACGTGCGCTCTGTTGACCAGAATTATTACTTCCAGTGAGCATTCCATCCAAAGAGTCGTTTCCCATTCATACCACCAAATCCGAACTATACACTCCAGTATATAAGTTTTTCGAAATATCGTCTGAAAAATAGATAGAAATCCTCTACCTTTTCGGATGGTTTTAATGACGTATGATGTTAGAATTAAACGTCTATCATCTCTATTTCAATGTTAAGACCTTCAGGAATAGGAACTCTCATAACCAAACGCAATGCTCTTTCGTCCAAGCCAAGGTCAATCAAACGCTTGTGAACACGCATCTCATAACGCTCCCAAGTAGAAGTACCCTGGCCACAAGGAGAACGACGAGTTGCAAGCTTCAAACGCTTAGTAGGCAAAGGAATCGGACCGCGCATGTCAACACCGGTCTTGTCAGCAATGTCTTTAATAAAAGCGCACGTCTGATTGAGCTTATCAATATCCACGCTCGCCAGCTTAATCCTTGCTTTTTGCATAGTCTTCACATCACAAAGACCTTAAAGTCTTCATGAATTAAATGAATCCTCGAAGACCTTTGGTCTTCGGGAACTTGCGATAATCAATCGCAAGTAATAAAAAAATTTATTTCTTGACCAAGTCGATGCACATACCTGCAGCGACAGTGTTACCTGAGTCACGAACTGCAAACCTGCCCAAAGGCGGGAATTCCTTGACCTTCTCTATAACAAGAGGCTGGATAGGCTTGATCTTCAAGACACAAGCGTCACCGTTCTTGACAAAGTCAGGGTGGTCTGCCAAAGTCTCGCCAGTTGCCGGGTTAATCTTCTTAACAATCTCGGTAATCTGACAAGCAACCTGAGCAGTGTGAATGTGGAACACAGGAGTGTAGCCGACAGTCACAACAGTCGGATGGTTCAATATGATTACGTTTGCTGTAAATTCAACGGCAACAGTTGGCGGGTTGTCAACAGGACCAATAACGTCTCCGCGAGCGATGTCCTTCTTCTCAACGCCTCTCAAGTTGAAACCAACGTTGTCACCAGGTTCTGCTTCAGTCATTTGCTCATGGTGCATCTCAATGGTTTTAACTTCGCCAGTAATACCAGTGCCAGTCCTTCCCGGCATAATAACAATCTTCTGGCCAACCTTCATAATACCGGTCTCAATCTTACCGACCGGAACTACACCAATACCAGTAATGTTGTAAACGTCCTGGATTGGAAGTCGCAAAGGCAAGGTTGTAGGCTTCTGAGGCTGTTTCAAATTGTCCAAAGACTGAAGCAAAGTAGGACCCTTGTACCAAGGCATGTTGCCAAGCTGTTTGACAACGTTCTCGCCAGGGTAAGAAGCTATAGGAATAATCTGTACGTCGTCAATCTTGTAACCAACGCTCTTCAACAAGTCCTGAGCTGCCTTCTTAGTAACTTCGAACTTTGACTGATCGTACTTGTTCAAGTCCTGCTTGTTGCAAGCAACAATAACCTGCTGAACACCAAGCGTCTTACACAAGAAAGCGTGCTCCTTAGTCTGAGCCTGCACTCCCTCTGAACCAATAACGATAACTGCAGCGTCTGCCTGAGAAGCACCAGTAATCATGTTCTTGATAAAGTCACGGTGGCCAGGCGCATCAATTATAGTGAAGTCAAATTTAGGCGTCTGGAAGTTCTTGTGAGACAAGTCAATTGTGATACCACGCTCTCTTTCTTCCTTCAAGTTGTCCATAACGAAAGCAAACTCAAAACCTGACTTACCAAGCTCTTGAGCTTTCTCCTTAAGCTTACGCATAGTCTGCTCATCAACAGTGCCTGCATCGAATAACATTCTACCGACTGTTGTGGACTTACCGTGGTCAACGTGACCAACGAATACGATATTCATGTGTGGTTTTCCTTTTGCCATATGATTTTACCCCTCCTTATTGTATATAATATAAGGTAATCAAAAAAGTCAAGTGGTGGTTTATAAACGTTTCTGTTTTTAAGACGGTAAAACGTATACTCGGCAAAAAAGATCGTCACCAGACTAGTACGGCAAAGCTTTAAGTAAAAACAATCCGGCTTTAATTTAAAAAGAGGAGAAACATGAAAAGGTGGCTCATATTACTGCTTCTAGTTATTCCCATAGCACAAGCAAAAGGGTACAATACCTACTTGCTGCCCTTTGAAGAAGAAGTAGATTACCGCCAGCGCATATCTTTTCCACACATATATCCTGGACAAACCATAACTTCAGAAGACAGATTCCTGGAAGACCTGCTACGACCAGGAAGCAGTACAGTAAGATGGACAGAAAAAGGAAGCTACAGCATAAACCTAGACAAAATACACCTTCTAAGAAAAGACTACGTGATAATAATCAGAAGTAAAAAAGGACCAGACATCAGAATGCTCCCATTCGCGACAACTAAAATTTATTTAGAGCCGGACTACTACAAAATAAGATACGACAAAGAAACATTCACAGTCTGGCTGGCAAGGTATGCTGATTAAGCACCAAGCATACCGGCAGTCAAGCCTTTGCGCTGGACAATCTGCTGAATAACCCTAGGCATAAGCTCAGCAGGCAACTTCTCAAAAGTCTGGTCAACAAGCGAAGAGCTACCCCTTCCACCAGTCGCAGAACGCAAGTCACTGCTCCAACCAATCATCTCACCAACAGGAAGCTTTGCCTTAACCATAGACAAACTGCCCTCCTGAGAAAGCTCCAAAACCTGGCCACGCTTGTTCATAACAAGCTTTGTGATATCACCAGTAAACTCAACAGGAGCTTCAATCAAATGAGTCTGAACAGGCTCGAACATAACAGGACCAGCATTCATCATGCCAATCTTGATACCCTCACGAACAGCAGGATAAATTTGCGCAGGACCACGGTGAATAGCGTCCTCGTGCAATTTTGCATCAACCAAAGTAACCTTGACACCAACACAAGGCTCACGGGCAAGAGGGCCACCCACCATGACTTGCTCGAAACCTTCCAAAACAAGCTCAATACATTCCGGCAATTGAACGTTACCTCTGGTTTTCTCCAGTAAAATATTGCCATTGAAAACGTGTTTTACAGACAAAGCAGTATCGTTATCCCAGCCAGCAGCAACAAGCTTGTCACGCATAGCCAAATCCTTCTTCTTTACGCGCCCTGCAGGAATTTCTTCATTCCTAATCAGCTCACGAATATTAGGTTCCAAAGGCTCAACAATAAAGAACAACCTGTTATGCTTGTTAGGAGTTTTACCCTCAGATTCAGGAGCCTTTTTTGTAACAGTCTCCCTGTAAGTAACAATAGGAGGAGACGTCTTAATCTTAACACCCTTCTCAGTAATAATTCTATTCTCGATAATTTCCAAGTGCAATTCGCCCATGCCGTGCAACAAGTTTTCACCAGTCTCCTGGTTAATCTCAATCTTAACAGACGGGTCTTCCTTGCCGACTTTCTTCAAAACTTCAACAAGCTTGGACAAGTCCTGTGGTTTTTCAGGCTCGATAGCTTTAGTAATAACCGGCTCAAAAATGTGCTTAAGCTCCTCGAAAGGATGGTCCTGTTCAAGCGTAATAGTATCTCCAGCATTACCGGAAACTCCAGCAACAGCTAAAACGTTGCCAGCAGGAACTTCCTCAAAAATCTCGGGCTTAATGCCCTGGTACATGAAGACAGTAGAAACACGCTGCTGTTGTTTCGCATTATTCAGCCAGACCTGCATACCATCACGCATGGTGCCGCTATACAATCTGCCAGCAGAAATTTCTCTTCCGGATTTGGGCTCGATCAAAATTCTCGTAATAACAAAAGCAAGCTTGCCGGCAGGATTACAAGTCATCAAATCCCTGCCCAAAGGAGATTCCAGGTCGCCCTTCCAAATCTTAGGAATACGATAAATCTGCGCTTCAGCAGGGTTAGGCAAATGCTTAATGACCATATCGAGAATAACTTCGTGCAAAGGACATTTTTCCCAAACAAACTTCTCACGCTCTTCATCCTGCAATTCATAAATTTTGAGAATATCCTTAAAATTAACATTCTTTTTTTGCATGTAAGGCAAGCTCAAAGCCCAGTTGTCCCTGGCAGAACCAAAAGCAACACTGCCATCCTGAATGTTAACTTTCCACTTCTGTTTAAAATCAGTCTCAGCAATCTGCTCAATAAGCTGGTTGAACTGCGTGATAATCTCAACAAAACGCTTCTGCATCTGATCAGGAGTATACTGCATCTCCTTGATAAGACGATCAACCTTGTTAATGAACAAAACCGGCTTAACACGCTCTCTCAGAGCCTGCTTCATGACAGTTTCAGTCTGAGGCATAATGCCTTCTGATGCGCAAACAAGAACAACAGTACCATCAATAGCCCTCATAGCTCTGGTAACGTTACCACCAAAATCAACGTGGCCTGGAGTGTCAATAAGATTAATCAAATAATCGTTACCATGAAAATCGTGCACCATTGAAACGTTAGCGGAATCAACAGTCATAAGGCGTTCTTGTTCATCGGCATGCTGCCAAGTCGCCATTCCTTTGTCCAACTCGCCTGCAGCCGCTTCAGACATGAAACCCGCTGCTGCCAAAAGGTTATCAGTAAAAGCAGTCTTACCATGGTGAATGTGCGCAGACGTGGCAATATTTCGGATTTTTGTCTGGTCGTGCGACATCTTCTTCATCAAAGCAATCTTTTCTTCAGAAGTCGCCATTTATTTCACCTTTCTGTACAACAAAGCCTCATCAACTCTCTGATAAGGATGCAATTCATTCTTGCCAAACCAAATATCAATCTCGCGCTTTGCAGAATCAATAGCATCACTCGCGTGGATTAGGTTTTGGATAGGCCTGCCAGAAACATCAGCAAGACCATAACTATCAAAAGCAAAATCGCCCCTGATAGTTCCCGGAGCAGCCTTGCTCGGAGCAGTATCACCAACAATAGTTCTAACTTTGTTAATAACATCATGGCCTTCAAGACAGATTGCAACAGTAGGAGACATTGTAATAAAATCAATTAACTGTTGTCGAATTCTCTGGCCGATAGCCTTAGGGTCCTCGCTCAACTTAGCGCCCTTTGACTCAGCAGCCTTCTTAGCTTTCTCGCCAACACTCGTCAGCCAAGCCTGATCATCAGCATAATGCCTGCCGGCAGTATCTTTAGACGCGTAACACATTTTCAAACCGATAATCTTGAAACCAGTACGCTCAAACCTAGAAAGGATTTCTCCAATCAAAGCGCGCTGAACAGCATCCGGCTTCAACAAAACAAGAGTCCGCTCAATCATTTAGCGCCACCCTTTTCAAAAGCCTTCGTCCACTTCATAAAACGAGGAGTCCTGCCAAGCTTAAGCATATTTTTTTCGCATTTCATAGTGCAAAAGTTCAAAATACTGCCGTCCTTCCTGACATACATCGTACCAGTGCCAAGCTCAATATGAGTCTTGCAAAAAGAACACTTAGCCATCTTACGCGCCCCCCCTTCCAGACTTGTTCAAAGGACGAGCCTCAATTTCAGTCTCCCTCAACATCAAAATATCATCCTTTTGGACAGGACCCTTAACGTTTCTTCTAAGAATCTTATCCTTATCACGGCCATCAAGAACACGACAGCGCACTTGAATAGCTTCCCCTCTTGTTCCAGTCCTGCCAATAATTTCCTCAACACGAGCAGGAACAGCAAAAGAAAAACTAACACCGGCAGCCTCCTGCCTCTTAGGAGCTTCCGGCCTGCCCTTCGCTACAGGAGCTGGCATTTCCACAACTTTCTTCTTAGGCTCGCCCATATTCTCAACCCATCTTTGACTTCAATTCTTCAATAACCTTCTTAGCATCGCCCTCAGCAATAACCGCGATAGCACTAGTAGGAACACCAATGCCGGCAGCAGTGCCAAGCTCTTCCTTGCTGTTAACCTGAATGCAAGGAATGCCTTTTTCTTTAGCAAGAATCGGCAAGTGCATGACTATCTCTGCAGGCTGGACGTCCTTAGCATACGCGACCAACTTTGCAGTACCGCGTTCCAAAGCCTTCGTAGCCTCGTTAACGCCCTTCTTAACCTTGCCAGTATTCTTAGCAACTTCGATTGCTTCTAATGCTTTTTGAGTTACATCATCTGCCATATGAATCCTCCAGGAGAACATCTCCCTCATTCAGCCGTTAAAACGGCTTCATCAATCATAGGTTAACAAATTGTTTTCAAGAGGGGGTTTATAAAGATATCGTTATTGACGATGATTTTAAATAATTCACAAGCATAACCAATTCTATGGGGGGCACGATTGAAAATTGTTTCTTTTGCACGCAACCAAAAGAGAAATTAATACTTGAAGATAACGTTTTCTTTTCAATCTACGATGCGGCGCCAGTAAGCCCAGGACACGCAATAGTCGTTCCAAAATTCCACATTGTCTCATTCTTCGACATGCTGCCAGACATGGCCAGCGACATGCACGCATTCATCCTCAAAGTCAAAGAAAAAGTTGATGCAAAATACAAGCCACACGGATATAATATAGGCATCAATGACGGAAGAGCAGCAGGCAGAAGCATAGACCATTTGCACGTACACCTGATCCCAAGATATAACGGCGATGTCCCAAACCCAAGAGGGGGAGTAAGAAACCTCAAAGGAGTTTACATCCCACCAAAAGAACCGCCAAAAGGATACGGCTTTGGCTAGAAACTCTCTATGTGGTTGCAAAGAAAAAATGGTCTCATTGTTCGTTCTCGCAAGCTGTAAAGTAAACGTTACCTAAATTTGAGTAAATCTTATAAACTTTTAAATCAAAGAATGAAAAATATGACAAAGAACATATTCAAGAGTATCTGGGCCGTGCTTGCAGGATTTATCACGGTTGTCGTGTTAAGTGTTGGGACAGATTTTGTACTAGAAGCACTTAATATTTTCCCGCCGATAGGAACAGGGTTATTCATTCCGTGGATGCTCGTGCTTGCACTCGTGTACAGAAGTATTTATACGGTAGCAGGCGGCTACGTTACAGCAATGTTAGCGCCAAATAGGCCAATGCGCCATGCAGTCATACTAGGAATAATTGGAGTTGTAGCGGCTACACTTGGCACGATAGCGGGCTGGGACTTATCGGCTCATTGGTATCCGATCGCACTAATAATTACTGCACTGCCTTGCACTTGGCTGGGCGCTAAATTAAAGTTAAGAAAATAATTTCAAGGAGGAAACAACTATGAGCTATGTCGATGGATTTGTAATACCAGTATCCAAGAAGAACATCAAAGCATACGCGAAGATGGCGCAGTGGGGCAAGAGGATGTGGATGAAGCACGGCGCGATCCAGTACTTTGAGTGTGTCGGCGATGATTTCAAGACGATGCCGGGTTGTGGAAACTTTCGCACCTTGGCGAAGCTCAAACCCACCGAGACAGCATTCTTCTCGTTTATCATCTACAAGAACAAGGCGCACCGCAACGCGGTCAACAAGAAAGTGATGAATGCCATGAAGAAAGAGACGATGCCCAAGGACATGCCTTTTGATCCGAAGCGCATGATGTACGGCGGCTTCAAAGCGATCGTTGAAGCCTAGAAGATAAAATATTTAAATAACAAGGAAATTGCAATAATATGAACTTCAGAAACCGATATTTGCTCATCACAATTCGAACGCTATTTGGATTGCTATTAATTTTCAGCGGAGTTGCAGGATTTCTCGCAGCTGGCAAGTCTATGGAAGGAGTGCCGGCACCAATGGTTGAAGCAACAACGGTCCTCTGGAACACAGGCATATTCCAGATGATTAAAGTCACTGAGATAGCAGCAGGCCTTATGTTACTAACAGGCTTCCTGCCAGCACTTGCCGCAATATTCGTTGCGCCCATAGCTGTAGGAATAGTTGTTGTCAACTCAATGATTGCTCCTGACATGATCGTATCAGGCATTATAGTCTGCCTGCTAAACGCATACCTAGGATACGCCTACTGGGACAAGTACAAAGCACTGTTTAAGCGTTAACACGTTCTCGAAACTATTATAATATAGAGCTGTAAAGAAAACACAATGCTCGAACTTGCACTAATAATAGTGGCACTCTTTGTTCTCGCAGTAGCATCCTACGTTGACCTGCGCATACTCGAAGTGCCGGACTGGCTGAACTACGCGGGCATTGCTTCAGGCATAGGAATACATTTGATACTCTCTTTACAACAATGGAACTGGTGGCCGATAACGTCATCATTGATAGGATTAGGAATTGCGTTTGCGCTTGCGTGCTTAATGTTCTACACAGGACAATGGGGGGGAGGAGACGCTAAATTATTGATGGCACTTGGCGCGCTTATTGGTTTTGAAGCAGACAAGTTTTCTTTCGGCACAAGTTTTCTAATCAACTTAGTATTTCTCGGAGGAGCATGGGGATTAATCTGGACATCAGGACTCGCAATCAAAAACGCAAAAATATTTTGGAAAACATTCAGAGAACTCTCTCATCAAGGAAAATACAAAAGATTACGAATACTGACGATGATAACTGCAGTCCTGCTGATAATTGCTTCATTTATGCTTCCTGAATTCCAAATGGAAATACTAATTGTTGCATTAATCAGCTACGCGCTGTGCTATCTAACGATATTCGTCAAATCAGTAGAACTCTGCTGCATGCACAAATGGGTAACGCCAGACAAGCTGACAGAAGGCGACTGGCTGATAAAACCAGTCAAAACAGGCAAAACAACACTACAGCCACCAAAACTAGGATTGGAGAAAAAACACGTTGCGCTCCTGAAAAAATTATACGCGCAAAAGAAAATAGACAAAGTTCTGGTAAAGTACGGAATACCGTTTGCGCCGGCGTTTTTGCTAGCATTTATTGCAGCGCTAGTTTTTAACAATATTATATTGTCACTCTTAACTCAAATGTAACGACAAAGGTTTATAAGTTAACAAACAAAATAATACATCATGCCATTAGAATACGAGTTCATAGTCATGATAGGACTTCTAACAATGTTCTCAATCGTGGCAGTAATTCTAAAAACACTAAGAGCAAGAGTATTCCAAATATAATCAGGGAATTCTTCTTAAAAACTTAGTCCTGTAATCTTCCTTTGCCATCTCTTTAGGCTTTTCCATTTCAATAGGCTTTGGCTTTTCCTTCTCGAACAAGCCAACATTCTTAGTTTCGTCCTTGATGCTTTTTTCCAAATCAGACAACTCGCCCTCGTCAGCAGCCTTGGGATTCCAGCCAATCTCCAGATTATCATTCTCAAAACGAGGAATAACGTGCACCATGGCATGATTGTGCCTCTGGCCAGCAGTAGGACCATTCTGAACAAGAACATTTGTTCCCTGCGCTCCAAGACTCTCAAAAACAGCAACGCCAACCTTGTTAGCAACCTTAAACATGTCTCCAACAACAAAATCAGGAACAGCCTCGAAAATAGGAGCGTGAGCCTTCGGCAAAACAATAACGTGGCCAGGAGCAACAGGCTCAGGACTAATCATGGCAAACACTTTGTCATCCTCAAACAACAAGTTCGCCTTTCTCTGCATCAACGCGCAAAAATTACAATCACTCATTTGCCACCTGTTAAGAATTCGGCAATCTCGTCAAGCTTGCCCTTGGCAGGCTTTTGTTCTGGCTTGGCCTCTTTTTTCTCTTCCTTACGCTCTTCCTTCTTCTCCTCTCGTTTCTCAGGAGTAACAGGAGCTTTTGCCTCAATTCCAAACTGCTTGGCAACACTAACGGCGAGCTTATTAGAAAGTTCGCGCATGGACTTCTCATCAACCTTAACAGACTTAGGCTGCAATGCAATACCATCATCCGGCTTGCGCGGAATAACGTGAAGCAAAAAATGAGGGGCGCGCTGGCCGGCAGCAACACCATTAGCGACAAAAACAGAAGTTCCATCGACTTTCAAAGCACGAATCAAAGAGTGGCTTAACTGCTTAGAAACCATTCCAATATGAGCAACAAGCTCCTCGCTCATCTGAGGCATGATAGAAACATGGTCCTTAGGGACAACCAAAATATGACCTGAAGCTCCAGGATTAATATCAAGAACCGCAACTAACTTATCATCCTCATACACCTTCTTCGCAGGAATCTTGCCAGAAGCAATATGACAAAAAACACACTGCTGTTCCTCATTAGCCATATTTATTTGCAAGAAGGGTTGTGTATAAAAAGATTCTCACCACAAACTATTTAAATGCGATAAATCACTTAATCGTAAAAAAGAAGGTGAACAATGGGCTTATTTACATCACGCAAAGCAATAACGCCATTAGTTGCAACAATCCTTCTCGTCGCATTCTCAGTAGGCCTCGGCGCATTAGTGATGAGCTGGGGAGAAGAATACATAGAAGAAAAAGCAGAATTCGTACAAGGCACAGCAGAAGTCAAATCAGGATGCGACGCAGCACACATAGAAGTAATCAAAATCTCAGGACAACCGCAAGCCTGCTTCGGACCAAGCGGAATACAACTATGGATAGACAACGGACCAGACGTTGACTTGTACAACATCCATGCAAGGATAGCGGGAGCAAACGGCGTGGATGTAGTGGAAGAAATACTTGAAGAACCATTATTGAAATCAAACGCGGCAAAAACAACAATCTCATACAATTCTGCAATTTCACCAGTATTACAACTCAAGCTAACACCAAAACTCTGGACAGGAAAAGACGTGGCAATCTGCGCGCAAAGCGCGATGACATTAGAAAGAATCCAGCCCTGCTAGTTAAAAATACCAAAAACCCAGTTCTTCAACCTTTCAGGATTCTTCTTAACGCCCAACTGCTCGAGAAGCCAATTATGCATTTGAGGAACAGAAAGCTTTGGCTGAACAAACAAAACAACCGCGTTTCTCCTTTCATTACAAAAATTCTTAGAACAAAACTTTCCATCAACAACCTTGTTAGTCAGAGAAAGCACGTTATTATTGCTATCTAAAACCTCAAATGCAGACTGCAAGCTAACATCATGATTAAAAGTCGCACTATCAGCAACATTAACAAAACGAGTGCCAACCTTATTCTTCACAAGATGATTATCATTCAAAAAAACCTTTGTAGAATTCTCAACATAAACACCAATATTATAGTGCATCAAACGACAACCAGAAATTGTGATATTTGAAGACTCTATGATTGAAATTCCCCTTCCACCCGACCAACTCTTCAGAACAGCACCATTGCAGTTTATGCTGATATCATTTCCAGAAACAACAATTCCATCACTGACATAATAAACATCAGTGCAAAACTCGACAGACTCATCTATCAACAAGCCGTCTTCCGGCACTACACACGCTAATACTGAGGGTATTAGCAATAACACAATCCAATATTTCATCTCTTTTTGTATCTCTGCAAAACAACAAACGCCATAATGTAGAGTATGATGTAAATCAACAATTTAGTTGACAAAGACAGTTTCTGCTTTTCAACAATGGCTGGCTGAGCTTCCTCTTCAGCCAATTCTTCTTCAACCTCTTTCTTAGCTTCCTCAATTATCTCATCAGCAGACTTAACAGGCTCTTTAACTTCAGGAACGGGCGAGGAAACAGTTCCACAATCAGAATCGGTCTGAGCAGAACACTTCTTGCTACAATAAAAATCGCCAGACTCGCACACGTTCATATCACGATGCTCATTACAAGCATTAACCTCGCAAAACGCACGCTCAATCTCTTTATTTCCAAGAATCACAGTGTTATACTTGCTGCTAATCGCAGAAACAGCAAGCTGGAAACTCTTATCACTATTATCACGAATAACATTCTCATAAGAATCAAGCATACGAATGCCAATCCTGTTCTTCAAAAAAGCATTATCCTCAATCAAAGAATTCGTGACGTTTTTCAAGTATAAGCCCTGATTAAAAGTCACAATATTACAATTCCTAATCGTAATCCCATCAACATTCTCAGCGCGCACGCCAATCTCACTCTGGCCTACAATACCACGCAAAACAGCAGTAGAACAATCAAGAACAACATTATCAGCAGCAATCGTGATTCCATTAGGAATGTCGTGAGTGGTGGAACAAAATGTTGTGCTCTCAGTAATCGTCATCCCATCAGTTGCTTCGATGCATTCAGCTACTGCAAACGAAGCCAATGCCAGCAAAATTACAATCCATTTCATTTTTTATCCCAAAAAACAATTATTACAGGAAGAATGATGAAAAAAAGCACTGCTCCCAGAACGCCAACAATCCAGTCAAAACCATTTTCATAAAAATAAACAGCCCAAAAACCATACGGCAGAACAATCAGAGGCAAAAGAAAATCCTTGACAGTATAATGCTGAGCAAACACATCTTTTTTCATATTTTTCATGGCAATCACTCAATGTTAAAAGTTTTTCTACTCTACAAACCTTACATCATCAACAATACCATCCGCATTACGGTCTAAACCCTCAACCACGCGAGCCATGACCTTAGGATCAACAGAATTGCCCTTTGCTAGCTCGCCAAAATACTTGAAAAAAGCAAGAGTAACAGCCCTTGTACCAGCATAACGCTTGCCGGCAACAACAATAATCCACTTTTTAGGATTAAGAGGATTCTTGACTTTCACAATGACGCCGCACTCGTCAGCATGATAGACCTTGCCTGAAACTTTGCTGACAATAGCCCAGTTTTGATCCTTATCAAAATATACCGGCAACTGCTCGTTAACCTTCTGGGTGACCATGTTAACAACAGGACCGCCAATCAAAATCATATTCTTCTGCAAGTCCTCAGAACGAACTTCTGTATCCAAACGCACGCTTAACTCATCAAGATGAGTCAGAAAAGTGCCCAAGAATAAAGACAAATCAATACCATAATAGCCATCACGGGAACGCGCCATATCAGGACCATGCGGGTCAGGACTGCCTACAATGACAACGCCATTAAACTCGCCGTTTTCGATAATTGGGGAGAGAAATTCAACTGGCTGAGTCTTGAGACCTGGCACTTTATGAGCTTTAGTAAACTCCTTCAAAGCAAACACGAAAGCAGGCGCAGAAGGAGCGTAAACATTAGCAAGCGTTCCATGGACTTCTATCTTTTTAACGACCTCAACAAGGCCAAATTTTTCCAAATTACGAATATGATAGTATACCCTCTGCTCGTGCACTTTCAAACGCTTGGCAAGCTCTCTAGGGTAAGAAGGCGTAGAAGCCAGCTCCCGCAATATACGCTGGGCTAAATCAGAACTGGCAGCCTTAACCTGCTTGTCAGACATGGCCTTGGCAGGCAAACTCACAACAACCTGCTTTTTCTCGTCTATTACAAGCATATTAAGGCATTACGAATTAGTTTTTAATAGTACTAAAAGAATTTTAGTAAAGCTTATATATAAGACTTTCGTAAAAAGACATATGGAAGACACAAACGACGACAGCGAACTCTACATAGAGTATACTGCAGGATAAAGCAATGTGCGGCATTCTAGGATATCTCGGACTACGCGACGGAACCCCAATAGTACACGAAGGCCTAAAAGCGCTAGCGTACAGAGGCTACGACAGCTGGGGAATGGCGGTCCACGGCAATGAACACGTAACAATCCAAAAAGGTGTGGGAGACATCACAAAAACAACGCCTATTTCTATCAAAAGCAACAGAGTAATAGGCCACACAAGATGGGCGACACACGGCGGAGTAACAGAAACAAACGCCCACCCGCACACAAACAAGGACAAAACAATTTCAGTAGTCCACAATGGAATAATTGAGAATTATGCTGAGTTGAAAAAAGAGCTTGAAAAAAACGGCCATATTTTTGCAAGCCAAACAGACACAGAAGTAATACCACACTTGATAGAATTTTACATGCGACAAGGGAAAAATTTTGAGCAAGCATTCAAAAGCATGCTCGGCCGCCTGGAAGGCAGTTATGCCATTCTTGCGACCCATACAAAAGACACAGGAATACACTTTGCAAGAAATGGCAGTCCGATGGTTCTTGGATTAGGACAAAATGAGTATTTTGTAAGCTCAGACATACCAAGCTTTTTGGCACACACAAAAACAATCGTGCACTTGGAGGATGGCGACTACGGAAAAATAAGCAATACAGTAAGCATTTACAACAAAGAAAAAACAGTGGACAGACAGCCAAGCACAGCACACTGGGACATCGAAGTTGCGAAGAAAGGCAATTACCCGCATTTCATGATTAAGGAGATAAATGAACAGCCATTGACAATAAGAAAATCACTCAACCAGCAAAAAGAACTCATAAAACAAACAGCAAGCCTGCTCCAGAACGCCTCAACCGTGTATCTGGTAGGCTGTGGCACCAGTTTCAATACTTGTGCCACAGCATCCTACCAATTCAGCAAAGCAGGAAAACAAACAATACCAGTACTGGGGTCGGAGTTTACACAACACGTACCATTCTTAGACAAAAAAACTGCCGTTATTGCCGTTTCACAAAGTGGAGAAACAGCAGATATCGTTGATGTAGTAAAAGCATCAAAAGCAAAAGGCTCTGTGGTCATTGCTATCGTTAATGTTCCAAGCTCAACACTAGCGCGCACTGCAGACATCGTAATACCAATGAACTCAGGACCAGAACTATGCGTTCTAGCAACAAAATCATGCACGTCGACACTCGCAATACTACACTTGCTCGCTTATACACTCTCAGGAAAAGATCCGGCAGTATTATTGGAAGCAGCAGACGCATCATTACACGTGCTAAGACAACACATGCAAACAATGCCAGAACTGGCAAAGAAAATAGCGAATACTCAGAACATGTTCACAATAGGAAGGGGCGCTTTGTCTCAGACAGCAAGAGAAGCAGCGCTCAAGATAAAAGAAGTTTCTTACATACACGCAGAAGGAATGCCGGCAGGAGAACTAAAACACGGCAGTATTGCTTTAATTGAGCAAGGAACACCAGTCATAGCATTCGCAGACAACGAAACACGCGCACTTACAACGTCAAACGCGATGGAAGTTAAAGCTCGTGGAGCATTCGTCATCGGCGTTGACAGCAAGCCAAATCCAGCATACGACTTCCACATACAAATACCAGACCTAGACGACGCAACACCATTACTCGCATTGCTACCAATGCAATTACTATCATACTATCTGGCATTAGAACGCGGATGCGACCCAGACAAGCCAAGAAACCTGGCAAAGTCGGTAACAGTTAGATAGTTTTTTAAGGAAACTTATTTCTCACATATTAATGCAAATCACTCTAAATCTCAAGCAAAAACTAGAACAAACTGCTAATGAATACTTTGAAAGAGCAAAAAAGTCAAGAAAGAAAGCAGAAACAGCAAGAGAAATAGTAATAAAATTCAAAAAACAACTAGAAGACCTAGAACAAAAACAAATAACTGAAGAGAAAAAAGCAGAAAAGAAAAGAACAGCGCCACAAGAATGGTACGAAAAATTCAGATGGTTCATTTCTTCTGAAGGCTTCTTGTGCATTGGTGGAAGAGACGCAGGCTCTAACGAAGTAGTAATCAAAAAACACACAGATAAAAACGACATTATATTCCACACAGAAGCGCCAGGAAGCCCATTCTTCATAGTAAAAACAGAAAACAAAAAACCAACAGACATAACATTCCAAGAAGTCGCAGACGCAACAGCATGCTTTTCCAGAGCGTGGAAATTAGGCGTCAGCACAACAGAAGCATACTCCGTACTGCCAGACCAAGTCAGCAAAACAGCAAAAGCCGGAGAGTATTTACCAAAAGGCGGGTTCATGGTAATAGGCAAAAGAACATTCTACCAAGGAAAAACGACAATAGCAGTAGGAAAACTCGCAGACAGCAGAATAATGAGCGGGCCAGAATCAGCAGTAAAACAACACTGCAAAGATTATATCATTGTGAAACAAGGAAGAGACAAGCCTAGCGACTGCGCAAAAAAAATAGCAAGAAAATTAAATGCAGACATAGATGAAGTGTTGAGGTCACTGCCAGCGGGAACATGCCAAACAAAATAAACCACCACGCGCTACAACCAAGCCTGAGAATAGGAAAATCAGGCATAACTGACAACGTCATAAAACAGCTAAAAACAATACTCAAAAAGAAAAAAGTCATCAAAGTCAAATTTTTGCCGAGCGCCATACATGATAACAAGAAAGAACTGATTAACGAAATCGCAGAAAAAACACACACTAAAGTCATACACAAAGTTGGCTTTATCGCAGTCTTAGAAAGGCTTAAATAAGCACTTTCCATAACAAAAACAAATGACAAAAGAGAGTGAACGCTTCGTAGCCTACGGATTCACAAAAAAAGACGTAGATGCATCACACGTAAGCGCAGGCAACAAGAAAATAAAAATAGAAGGCAAAACGCCATCAGAAAAACTCGCATTCTTACAAAAAACCAGAAAAGAACTAGAAAAAGAAGGACTGGCAAAAGACTTTGACAAAGCACTAGAAGCAATGTCGGACCACGAGTGGGCAGAAATAGCCAGAGACCAAATGATATTGACTGATTACCCTAAAGGCATCAGCAGATACTACATGGGAATAGAAAGCTTCCACCAAAGCATAGAACCCTATTATTACTGGTGCGTAAACTTCCTAGGAGACATAGGATTCCCAATAATAGACAAAATAACAGATGTCTTCACAGCAGCAGAACACAGCAGTTTCTACGGAGCGGCAGGACAAAGACTAGGACTAGCGCAAGACAAAGTATCACAATACTTAGCAACAATAGGAAAAATGGTCAAAGATTTGTTCCAACTTGTAAGAGAATTGCGTTGGATAGATGAAAGACTGGAAATCTACAGAGAAGCATTCGGACACGACAAAGAAGGCAAAAAAGTCAAAGAGCCCCAATCAGGCGCAGAACAAGCACTCAAAGGAATGTGGGTCGACTTAGTAGATGGAGTAGTAGGAGGACAAAGAACAGGAAGCAATCTATTCGTCATGTCACAACAACTACAGTTTACTGCGCTGCCTGATTTATTCTTTGCAATCCACCCGCTCGAACAAAAAGACGTTGACAAAGTAGTAGATGAACAAGCAAAAGAATTCAACCTGCAAGTCAGAAATCTACTCAAGAGAAAGTTATCACAATACGTGGCATGGAAGCACTCAACATACGATGAAATGAGAACAAGAAAGAGATTCACCCTGGATTATCTAAGACAACACTATCATGTTATACGAATGTACATGAACTGGATAAAACCATACATCAAACACATAGAAAGACTGACAGGAGAACAAGACTTGTTGAAAAACGTCAGACTAGTATCAGCATTCGAAAGCAGCCTTATCGAAATAGAACTTCTTGCTAGAGTAAGACCAGAAGGAAGCAAAGAAACAAACGCCTGCGTACTATTAACGTTTGAATACCACACAAAGCCAAGCATGCAATACCAAGGAGACGCGGGCTACCACAGAGGACCAATACACGTAGGAAGCACAAGAATAACCTGGAGAAGCTACGCGTGGAGCGATGAACAAGTCAAAAACTACCTCTCAATGAGAAACAGAGAAGACATGGAATTGCTCGCATCAATAGATTCCTCACTAAGATCAGCAATGGACGCAATGGGCAACGATTTGATGGCCTACCTTGAAGAAGCAGAAAAAGGCAAAAAAGAAGAAACAGAAGAAAAACCAGAAAAAAGACCAATGAACATAATGGAACCATTCACAGCAGTAGGCAAAGGAGTAGCAGATGTTTTCGGCTCACTAATACCTAATATTTCCATGGGCAAAGGAAAAAAAGGCGAAAAAGAAGACGTGCCAGTAGTCGCAGCAAGAAAAATGTGCTGGCTGCACTACAACATCTTCAAAAAAGCACACGGACTATTAGCGTGGTAATGTTTATATAGCCCACTTTCTCGACGACATATATGGGAACAGACTTTGAGCAGTTCAAAAAACTAGCACCAGAAAGAAGACTCCAAGAACTCCAAAAACTAATTGACACACTCAAAAAAGAAGTAGACGAAAGACAAAAAGAAATCCGAGAAGCAGAACACCTATTGGTGCTGGCAGATGGAGAAGCAAGAGTACTGGAACAGGTAGAAATACCAGAAACAAGAACGGCGCCTCGAAAAAAAGAAGAACCAGAAACAATCGAAGAAAAAGCAGCGCCAGTAAAAAAACCAGAAGCCAAAAGACTCACAAGAGAAGAACAACAGGAACTAGAAAGACTGCTCGCCACAGCACCGCCCCGCTCAGAAGAACTATTCCACAGAATAGCACACAGGCCGGTATCAGAATTATACTCAGAACTTCGCAAAATCTACGACAGGGAAAGACAAACAGGATTAGAAACACAAAGAGACAGAGACGCTATATACGCAATCTCCAGAGGACTGGAAGAAAAGAAAAAAGACGTGGAAGAAGGCGAATACAGGCCAGTAGGAAAGGCCAAACACCTCATGACGGCAGCAGAACAAATGGCAGAAAACATGTACCAATCAACACCAGCAAGCTACAAGAGAGCTTAATTCTAGCGACAAACTTCGCATAAACATTTATAAACTCCAGTAGCCATAAATGTATACTATGGTCGAGTTCAGAACAATGTATTACGGGCCGATGGACAGAGAATACCATCAGGCAAACACAGAATCACCAGAGCCAGTTTCAGTGGAAGAATCAATATTCCCAATTTCTCAACTAGGTGAAACAGTGCCAGAACACGACCCGACAGGCAGGTTCAAAAACGTCATACAAACAACACAAGCAGCAATAAGAGGAGGAGCAGGCACATTACAAATCGTCCTCATGACTCCTCCAGAAAGCGCGATAGGCGGAAGACCAAAAGCGTACGGCAAAGAAGTAAGAGAAGCACTCAAAGAAGTAGCACTCGCAAGCCAAGTAAACATTGCAGGCGTTGAGCTGCCAACAGCACTAAACAACTTAGCAGGATTCGACTACCAACAACTCGTATTCTCAGACGAAAAAAGAAGACAATCACTGGAAGAAGTCAAAGACGCAATAAGATTCGCCGCAGACATAGGAAGAGGAGGCGGAGTAGACATAGTTTCATGGGAATTTCCAAGAGGAGTAAACGAAGCAGACTGGAACAAGCCAAGAAAAGAAGGAGACCCAGAAACAAAAACATTCCTCCAAGAAGGAGAACAGAGAATAGGCTGGCTGGTAGACGACAGAACAGGAAGAACAGTACAATTCAGAAAAGACGAAATACAACACATCCCATTCAGAAAAGACAATTTCGGAGAACTAAAACCAGAAGAAGCAGAATACAAAAGAGCAGAAGAACTCAAACTAAACGCCTTTGAATGGGGAGACTTCGAAAAATGGGCAAAACACAACGCCAAAAGAAACCAAGAAGAAGGACTAACTGGCGACAAAAAACTACCAGAAAAACCAGAAGAAATCTACATAGACGTACAACTAAAAGGACAAATCAAATCATTAGAAGGCTGGAAAGCAACATACCTTGACAGAGCAGAAGAAATACAAGGCAAACTGGAAAGTGCAAAAAGACAAGAGGATGAGGCACCCCCAGAACTGAAGAAAGAAGCAGGGCAAACAGTAACAAAACTAGAAGCGCAATACAAAGACTTCCTCAATTCAGCATACGGACAAGCGCAGCAAGCACAAGAACTCAAAGAAAGAATCAAACACCTAAGGCCAATAGAAGATTACGCTTTGAAAAGAAGCACGAGAACATACGCAGAAGCAGGAATAGAAGCAATGCGAACATATGAAGTAGGCCAAGAAAAAGGAACAGTAACAAAACCACTTTATGTCGGGCCTGAAATAGGATGGCCGGGATATTACGGAAGCCATCCAGACGAATTCATCAAACTCGTCAAAGAATCACGAAAAGAAATGATAAACCTACTAACAAGCCCAACAATGAAAGTGCCAGACCCAGTAAGAGGAGAAAGAGACGTAAAAAACCCGTACTGGGACCCAAAAGTGAACAAAGACCAAGCAAAAGAACTCGCAGACAAGCACATCAAAGGACTATTCGACACAAGCCACATGGGAATGTGGCTGGCACACTTCAAGCCAGAAGAAGACAAAAAAACAGGCAAAATGGAAACAGAAGACCAAAGAATGGAACGCTTCAAAAAATGGTACACGGAACAAGTAGAAAAAATAGCCAAAGAAAAAGTTGTAGGCGGAATACAATTAGTTGACAGCATGTCAGCAGCACACGGGCACCTTCCTCCAGGACAAGGAATATTCCCAGTAAAAGAAGCAGCACAAATCTTCAAAAAAGAAGGATATTCAGGATTTATAGTATCAGAAGGACACGAAGAAGAAAAATTCGGAGAAGGAAGAATAAGAATGAAAACCTGGCAAATGGCAGGAGCGGCAGTAGGATCAGGATACTTCTCAGGACCACCACTCAGCTGGGGAAGAGTACAATCAGGCTATTTCGGAAAAACATATTCGCCAATGTTCATGTTCGGAGGCTACTCGCCAAGCAACGAGTTCAAATTATGGAGCGAAGTACCGTTAGAATGAGTTTTTTTCTTTCCACCATTTATTTTCCTTCTGGCCATAACGCTCAAAAATATCGACAACGATAACTGCATCGTTTTCCTCGTAAACCAAAGGCCTCAGCTCGTGCTTCAAAGAAGGAGCATCCCTCAGAGTAATATGCTCTGGCACGCTGTATTCAGGCGAAATAAAAGAAAGCTCGTCAACATAATCCTGCGCAGACTCCAAAGAATGCAATTCCTCTGCATTTTCTTCTACAAGAACTTCCAAACTCTTCGGGGGCGGTTCCTCAAGCTGAGGATCGTCAACTTCTTCCCTTAACTCACTATTCGACGATATAAATTCAACCATTTCTTCAATTAAACGTTAATTTTCCATCATACATCGCACACCACAAGGTGAACGACAACAATTTAACAGAATTCTTTTTCTCCTTTAAATTCATATCGATTTGCGCATCAACATAACTCCGATTAGACTCGGCAGCACCGCGCATCTCGCTGGCCATATTCTGCGCTTCCTTGAGCAGTTCATGCTCATACGCGCTGAAAACAGCAGTCATAGAAGCGCCAATCTCTCCATCCTTGCTGATTAAATCGTAATAATTCCCTGCATCATAAGTAGATTTTCCATACCCAACATTAATCGAGTAAGAAGTACTCTCGAACGACTCAGAATCAAGCTGCTGTTCAATAACAGGAGAAACCTCCTCGAAAGGAATTTCAACTTTTTCGAGCTTTTCAACAAGCTCTTCCTTCCTCTCACGCAAAGCTACCAAAGCCAAAAGAACTTCATCTTCAGCATTGACAAGCATTTCTAAGCTTTTTTCCCCGTTCAGAATCATTTCAATCACAACTTTACAGAACTGCTTATTAAGATTTTCGGATGCACCAAATGAGGACAACAACACAATCTGTGGATGCATTTTTTCAAGAATCGAGGAACGCAAAAAAACAAAAGCTACAGCTAGTGTTTTCATTGATAAGGAGTTGCGAATATTTAAAACAATACAGGATGAATATTACTATATGCAGTTCAAAGTACACACAAAAATACATCCTAACGTGCCCAAATACCAAAGCACGGACTACGATTTTGCCAAAAAGTTCGCACAAATAATGCACCAAGAGCTTGGCGATTTTGTGAAAGCAGCAGTCCTGTTCGGAAGCACGGCACGCGAAGAAAGGCCACTTTACGGAGAAAGAGATATTGACGTTCTAATAATAATAAACGACCTGACATTAATAATGAGCAACGAAGTCATTCAGTCATATAGAGTCATAACAGAACAAACAGCATCAAAAGTCAGCAAAAGACTCCACATTACAACATTGAAAATGACCAGCTTCTGGGACTACATAAGAAACGGAGACCCCATTGCCATCAATATGTTAAGAGATGGAGTGCCGTTGTACGACGCAGGATTCTTCGAGCCCGTACAACAATTACTATTCCAAGGAAGAATAAGGCCAACAAAAGAAAGCATCTGGACATACTTCGCAAGAGCACCAGCAACAATACACAACGCAGACTGGCACGTACTACAAGCAGCACTAGACTTATACTGGGCAGTTGTAGACAGCGCGCACGCAGCACTAATGAAAGTAGGAGAAGTGCCGCCAACACCAGGGCACATAGCTGACTTAATAGAAAAAAGACTCGTAAAAGCAGGACACGTATCACAAAAATACGCAAATACTATGGACACGTTCTACAAACTACAAAAGAAAATCATACACAGAGAGCTGCAGGTACTAACTGGCAAAGAATTTGACGCGTACAAGCGGGAAGCAGAAGATTTTGTAAAGACAATGCAGAAAGTAGTAGAGCAAAAGTAAGATTTCCAGTGTTAATGTAAAATTTATAAATTTTATATAAAATTAGAAAGACTTAAATACTCCCTCTCCATATACTACTATTATTCTTAGGTTGAGGCGTTTATGGAAACAAAAATGTTAAAGATGGTGCAGGACCCTTGCTTTGGCAAGAAGTACGAGACTCATGAACAGTGTCCAAACTGCTGGATTAAAAAGTCCTGCCTCGTCACATTCAGAAACGCGAAATAGAAGCAGCGTTTCACGTCAATTTCTTATGAAATTTAGCCGATAAGTACTCTCAGAGTGGAAGCGTACTTACCCGGAACAACATTACTTGGAATTCTTAAGCTAACTTTAGACTTATGCTCTGAATGAGCATCCACAACAAACTCAGAAGGACCATCCAACGAAACAGCACTCTTAGGAATAGTATGGTTCTTGTAAAGAAAGTCATTGAATAATAGCTTAACACTAACCGCGCTATCACCATTGTTCTTGATTGAAAGAACGCCTTCTGGCGCCAGATTTAATGATTTAGAAATCTCAATAACAGGCACTGTTACTGTCACATCAGCAGTAATCGGAACGGCAATTCCATCCTGAAAGTCAGCAGAAGATTCTGTGAAATCATTGATGTTGTCATCAGAATCCTGAGTTCTTAAGAGAGATTTGCCGGGCGCTGCAGGCACTGCAGGGCTACCCTCGAACAAATTGTTCTCAATCTCCTCCTCATCACCCCAGCCAACAGCATCAACAACACTATTGTTGGCAAGCAGAGCAATGCCACTATTAGTGTTGCCAAGAGTAATCTTCTCCTCGTAATCAGCAGACCTCCAAGAAGAATCATCCTTATTATCATCCCAATCCTCATCCGCAACCAAAAAAGAGGCTCCAGCGCCAAGTATGGTGTTTTCAGGAATAGTTGCATCAGCATCAGAGCTTTCTGTTGCAAGAATCCAGCCAGAAATATCAACGGAAGAACTGCCAGAGTTCTTCAACTCAACAGCCTCGCCGCCACTCTCAGTGCCAACAGGATCGTAAAGAACCTGCTGAATAACCACATCAGCGCAAACAAAAGGCGCCAATAACAACAAAATCATCACGTATTTCATAATATCACCCAAAAACGCAAAAGAAGAACTTATTAAAGAGTCTATCGACGATAAAGTTGGAAAGTTTTCAAGAAGAATTGGAAAAAAATAAGAAATTAAGTATTAAAAAAAGAAAAAATTTAGTCGCGCTTCTTGCGGACCATGATGACTACCAATGCAACAATTGCAACAGCAATCAAAACGCTCAACACTGCAAGCAAAGCGACATAAGCTTTGCTACTTGTGAACGAGGTCTGCTTCTTAGGAGCTGCTTGTGCTTGTCCTGCCTGAGGCGTTACCTGAGTCTGAGGAACAACAACAGTTGACTGCTTGTTGTCAGTCATTGCAGGTTCTGCAGCAGGCTCTTCATCGCAGCCGCTGACAGTCAACTCAACACTGCCACTGTTGCTTGGAGCAACCGTGTCAAAGTATGATTTGATATCAACACGTACAACACCTTCCTTTGTGTCCTTTGCGACAGGAATATCGAATGAAACAGACGTGCTGTCATCCTGGTCAAGCTCAATGTTGTCAATCTTCTTGTTGAACTTCAAGTCAGCAACAGAGACTTCGATTGAGATTTCGTCTTCGTCTCTCTTGCCTTGGTTCAAGATGTTCACGCCAAGCTTGACGTTTGAAGCTTCACAGTTTGAAACAACACTTGGAGTCAAATCGACATTTCTAATTTGAACATCGTGGCTCAAACGCTCGATTTCCAATTTAACATCCATTGCTTCTCCGTGCAAAGCGCCGTTTTCATCACGTGCTGAAACACGAATGTCGAGAGTTGCAGTTCCATCATCTGCTTCGTCATCAATCTCGATATCGAATGTTACTGCATCTTCATCATTAGCATCCAAATCATCAAGGTCGCTGTCATCATCAACATCAATGTCGCCTTCGCTTGAATCAACAGTAATGTCAAGGCTGTCAAAAGCAATGTCGCCAATCTTCAAGTTGTTTGAGTCTGAATCATCGAATTCGTTTTCGACTTCGATTTCAAGAGTACAGTCGTTTCCAGGTTTCAAGTTCTTGACACGGTCGCCATCGTCCAAACTCTGGCTCTTTGTGTCGCACTCTATGCGTGCTTTCTTGATTTTAAGCTGGTTAACAGCCTGCATCATAACATCAGCACCTGCTGATTCTGTAGAACTGCCAACGGTGCCTGTAACAGTGACAATACCTATTTTAAGTGCTTTTTCTGTCAAGTCAGTTGCATCAACACCAGGGTGGTCAAGTGGGATTGTACCATTAATAGTGTAAGTTCCTGAAGTGCTTGCGGCCAAAGTTGTTGGTCCTGAAACAGACAAGAGGTACTTGGTGTTTTCAGCGCCGCCACTTAGCGTGAAAGAAATGCCGCTCATCGCAGCAGTATTATTGTTAGTAACTGTGAACGTTGCCGCAACATTGCTTACACGATCTCTAGTATCGCTGCCAATAGTTGGGCTTCCAATTTGTACTGCACTTGCGCCGATAGCGAAAAGTGCAATCAACAATACGAACATAGCTATTCTTTTCATATTAACTCCCACCCCGTAATAGGTATTTATGTTAGAAAAAGCGAGTCTCCTATTTAAATATTTCGCTTTTGTTAGTATTGGCGAGTAGTGAACTTTATTTCTTCTTTTTCTCAGACTTCTGCACTTTTTCAGCCTCTTTCACAATAAAATCAGCATCTTCAACAGCACAATCAATCTCCTCGACTTCTTTTGAAGACTCAGAAAGATCGCCCTTTTCCAGCTTGTGAACTTTAACATCATAGTCTAACTGTTCTTTAGTCGACTTGGCATGCGCCTTGTCCTGACTTGCAGACTTAATATTATGCTTGGCAGAACGCTCTTCAGAAGAAGCCTCACCGGAAAGCTCTTTTCTCGCAGTTTCAGAGTCCTTTTCAATATGGCCCGCGCGCTTTTTCTGGTCAACAGCCTCTCCCATCAACTGCTTCAAAGTCTTGCCATTAGCCTTCTCACTCTCAACAATCTCCTTAGCACGCTTCAAAGCTTCCTCCATAGTGGCGGCAAGATGAAGCTCGTGCAAAGACTTAGCAACAGCATGAATACGCTCCCTCGTTTTTTCGTCCATATAATATAGTGCAAACAGAATAGTATATTAATATTATGGCTGTACTATAATCATATGTTCACACAAGAAAAAATAGACAAAATATTCGGAATTCTAAGAGTAGTGCATACTTCACACTGGAAAGCGCCAAAATTGGAAGAAGTCAAAAAGGAAATAGAAAGAACAGGAGCGTACATATTTAGGGCTGGCAGAGACCCCTGGGTTGCAGAAATCAAGATAGCGGAGACTGTTACTTACGAAATAAACCAAGAATTACCTGAACGAATGAAGAAAAAAGCGGAAGGAATGAAAAAAAGATTTGAAGAACTTAGTAAAGAGTTGTAGTAAACTTGTCCCCCTCTAAATGAAAAGGCCTCTTGTCATCACGGTCAAGCTGGCTGAACAAAACCTTGCCAACAAACATCACATGGTCGCCGCATTCCTTTTCTTCTATTACTTCACACTCAAGCCAGCCAAGAGCTTCCTTCAATTTGAAACAATCAACAAGCTTTTCGCAGTTTGCTTCGTTAACACCAATAGCATCACATTTTTCTAAATATTCTCCGGAAGTCGACATTGCCTTTTTTATCGTGTTAGTTAATGAGAAAGGGACAAAGTTAACAACAAAACAGCCACTATTGCGAATGATGGAAACGGCCATCAAACTCTTGTTAAGAAAAATCGAGTACATCGGAGGATGAGAAGAACTCGGACTGTGCCAGCTCAAAGGAACAACATCATCTTTTTCCTCAGATTTTCCAGCAATTTCAAAACTGCCACGGCACGTTACAAGAACAGTCTGCCTGGGATTAAAGATTAACATGTCAAGAACTCCATGACTCGCTTGTCAGTCAAACTTTTAACAATCAAATCAGCTTTCTTCAATTTAGAAGCAGGATAACTATTGGTCACGGCAATACACTTCATCTTGGCCCTCTTAGCCGACAAAACACCAGCAATGCTATCCTCAATAACAACACATTCGCTCGGCTTTAACTTCAAACGCCTGGCGGCCATCAAATAAGGCGCAGGAGAAGGCTTATGCTTTCTGCACTCTTCAAAAGTCACAAAAGTATCAAACGCAGAATCCTTCAAATTAAGAACCCTCAAAGCATTGCCAACAGTATCACGCTCAGCAGAAGTAACTAAGGCGGTCTTGAAGCCAAGCTTCCTTACCCTTAAAACAAAATCGTGCGAATAGCTATAACGCTTTGCAGTGTAGTACAATCTTTCATAATGAAGAGCATGACTTACAAGCATCTTCCCACGATCAAACTTATACTTCTTCGCAAAATCAAGACTGTAATCAACAGGATTCCTGCCAGTAATGAACTTTTTATCAGCAGAAGTCAACTTTGTGCCCTGCTCGCGCATGCTTAAAATTGCTGCTTTAGTGTTAATATGCTCAGTGTTGATGAGAACGCCATCCAAATCAAACAAAACAGCCTTAATCATCTATGCCCGCGATGGTTTGCAATATGATAACCCGCAATTCCAACAACCATCAGAACAGCAAACAAAATAGTCGTCACAATGTAAACATTAACGCCGAGAAAACGGAATCGGGGAAGCAAATAAACAGTAGTCAAAGAAGCAGAAATCACTTCCAAGAAGATTATTACAGTCAAAGAATGAGCAGCGACATTCAACATCTGCTTCCAAGACAAACGGAACTTAGAAAGCTCCATGATGATGAAAAACAAAGTTCCGAATACGAGCGTGAACAGCAAATACTTCAGCCACATCCTAATGTAAAGCAGAAGAGCAATACCAGGAAGCATCATAACAATAACTGCGGACAAAAACCTGCTCGCAGGAGCTTTATGTGCTGTCAAGTCCATAATCTGCTCACGAGGAATACTCTTAATGCCAAAGAAACGATACCTGATGTTATCTTTGTCAACAACAAAAATCTCTTTCGTTAAAGTAAGATTGGAGTTCAAGTCAACAACGACCCATGGATTTGTATGTGGAATGGCAATCTTATCAGACTGAGTAATGTTACCTGAAAGACTGAAAGAAGAAAACTTCGACAGTTCACTCTCAATATTGTCCTTCAACAAGAAAAGCTTAGGCACGAACAAAATGCCGGCAATAATGAAAGCAAACAACAAAATCTTGCTCATAAAGCCCAAACTGTGCAAGAAAGGCTTGTCAGCAAGCTGTCTGTATCTCGGCGGGTAAACAGCCCAGACAACCTCTTTAATGAACTCTGGAACACGCATACACTCTACACACTTTATTGCTTATTTAAAGTTTTTCTTATGAAGAATATCACGTCGTGAAGCTCATCAACACGCTTATGAGGCCTCAGAGCAGATAAAACCTGTTCAACCTCCTTGAACTTCTGAGACTTCCTCAAAACAGAGATGACAGTATCGCGCCTAGAAACACGCAGCATTTCACTAACGGCTTTTTTAACATCAGAACAATGATGGATGGCTGTTAAGGATAAAACAATATCAAAATAACTGTCAGCGAAAGGCAGGCTCTCAGCAACACCCTGAACAACAGGAATGCTGGCTTTTTTCAACAATTCAGCAGAAGGATCAATGCCCTGCTTTTTACAAGGAAAAATAGAGAGGTAATGGGCTGTGCCACAGCCGACATCAAGAAGACTATCAGAAGGACTGACCTCCAAACTCTCAAGGACGAGTTTTGCCTTCCTTAATTGCTCCTCACCATGCAATTCATCATAACCAGAAGCAATCTGATCGTAATAACCATCCCCCATACCATCGACGATACTCGCAAACTTTAAAAATGCTCTGCCATAAACAAAGCATATGGCATTAAAGCAACCAGAATCAATGGATGAATGCGTCTATTTCACAAGAAGAGCAGTAGACAAAGGATTCGTAATGTGCTGGGTGTTCAGAGAAAAATGCCCAAAATGCGGAAAAGCAGAAATGGGCAAGCCAAGAGGCGATGACGGCAAAGTCAAAATACGCGCAAAAGAATATGTTTGTCCTGAGTGCAAATATACAGTTGAGAAAATGGAATATGAGGACACATTAACTGCAAATATCGCGTACACGTGCCCTCATTGCCAGAATAAAGGCGAAACACAAACGCCATTCAAGAGAAAAACATTCGAAGGCGTAAAAGCAATAGTATTCCAGTGCGACAAGTGCAAACAAAAAATACCAATCACTAAGAAATTAAAAGCTGTCGGCAAAAAAGATGAACCGGACTTGCCGGATGAAGAATAAAAAATTAATAATAATCTTTCGGCTCGAAATTCTCAGCAGACTTGTCGTCTGTGAACTGTTCTACCATAGGATCCTTAGGCTTTCTGAAATAACCATATGCCATGACTCCAAGAACTGACAAAGCAATCAAGTTTGCCAATACAAGGATACCTGTCAAAACAGCGCTTCCGAACAAGCCGGAGCTCTCTTCAGGCTGTTCCTGAGGAACGATAACAATGCTGTCCTGAGGAACGAAAGGTGGAGGAGTTACAACAGGCCCTGAAACAACTTCAGGCTCGTCATCCTCGCATTTCACGATTACAACATCAGCAGTCTTTGACTGGCTCTGAGCCGCATTATCATAGAAGCTCTTGGCAGTTGCCTTAAAGCTTCCAAATGCAGTTGTAGGAGAGACAGGAATGCTGAAAGTAACCTTCTGTTCATCGCCCTCATCGATAGACAAATCAGAGATTTTCTTGACGAAGCTCAAAGCAGGAACTGAAAGTTCAACAGCAACCTTGTCCTCGTCATTCTTTCCATTGTTTTCAACATAAACTAAAACATCAACGCGTGAAACTTCACAACGCCTTGCTTCAGGGGGGTTAACAGTAATCTTTGAAATAGGCAAATCATGCTTCAAACGCTCAATCTCAAGCGTGAACTTCAATTCATCGCTGTGCTGGGCGCCATTTTCATCTTTACCCTCAACAGTAATCGTGATTTCAGCATCGCCTTCATCAGCATCTTCATCAACTTTCAATTCCAAAGTTTTCTCTTCACTGTCACCAGCGTCAAGACTTGAAATATCAGCATCATCTCCGTCAACATCACTGTTTTCAGAGTCAGCCTCGATTGTAATATCTTCAATTTCAACATCGTTTGTGAACGTGTTTTCAACTTTAACAGTCAAATAACAAGTCTGACCAGCAGAAACGCCATCAATAGATGAACCATCAGTGACAGTTTCCAATTTGTCACAACTTATTTTGACCTTTTCAATAACCAAACGATTGTGTGCTTCCATGCTCAAAGCCGCAGTAGCAGTAGTGCTTGCATTAGTATTGCCAGAACTGCCGCTTCCTGAACCTGAACCGCTGCCTGAGCCGCTTCCGCCAGAACTGTTTCCAGAACTGTTTGAAGGACTGCCAAAAGCAGCAAGAACTTTAGGACTGCCGTTCAACATAGGATTATTCTCGCTTGCAGGAGAATTAATAGCATAAACGTGGAAAGACTGGTTAGTGCCGTTTCCAAGAGCTGTCAAATCCTGCGTTGTAAATGTATAAGTAAATCCGTGATTTGGATTTGGAATCTTTCCAATTGAAACCAAGTCAGGACGAGCTTTATCAGCATCAGTTTCCTTCCAGAACTTACCGTTCAAATAAATATGAACAGTTGAAGCTGGAATATCAGCATCATAAGCCCAACCATAAACTCCAGTCATATTGACTTTTTCAAGCTCGCCAACTGGAATACCATTTGGAGGAGCCTGAGGAGTAGGAACGAAAACAACAAACATTGAACCAGAGTCCAATGAAGCGCCGTCGTGAGCGAAAGCTTCAGCAGCACCATCACATTTTCCAGGGCCAGTTCTAACTTTTCCTAGAATAACGCCTGTAGATGGAACGCTCTGAGGAGCACCGCCACACTTGTTCTCTGCAATAACAAAAATCAATTTACCTGCGGCTGCAGGGTGACTGTAAAATCCAAGCCAGCCAGAATCGCCACTTTGCAATTCCATTTGGCCATCACAAACACCAGGGCCTGTGTGAACCTTACCGCCATATAACCAGTTGTTAGGAGGAGCTGAAACCTGACCATTACAGTCCAAGCTTACAGCGCCAACCCAATAGTTTGTAAAATCATTAGAGTGAATCCTTGCCCAACCAGCATCAACAGCGCCTTGGAAAGGCTGGCTTACTTCAATGTCGTTGACAGAATCACAACCGTTGTTTCCAACGTGCCACTGGCCGATTATAGGCGTGCCAGGGTCTTGAGTGTTAGTGCCGCAATCATTTGAAGCACTCATGCCAACAGGCAAAGTAACCTGCTGAGGAGTCTGATTTGAAGGAGTAAATACGTGACTGCCCATAACGCTTGAGTTTGAAACGTTTGAAGTTGTATTTGCGCTCACTGAAGGAGCAGTTGAAGTAACAGTAATGCTACCAATGCTCTTCTTGCCAGCATCAAAATCCTTAGGAATTGAACCCTTTATAGTAATAGTCGCAGTTGCGCTAGGCGCCAAAGACTGAGGAACGTTCTCAAACTTAACGTTGTACTTTGCTTCAGCTGAAGAACTTGGAGTAATGTTTGACAAAACAACAGTTCCGTCGTTAGTTATTGTAAACGTTGTACTTACATTAGTGCCGCGATCGCCTGAAAGCGTCGGAGCTGAAATTTGCAGAGCGCTGACTGTGCTAAGACAGAAAGACAACACTGCAATCAATATGAGTAGTTTTCTCATTTGTAGTCACCTATTGGTAGTAATAAGAGTCGAAGTATATAAGCTTTTCGTTTTGTAGTCACTTTATAGTGACTATATTATAACGAGGCAATACCATTATCTTCTATATTGAAACAAAATTGATATATAAGAACATCCGCCAATACTATATGGTACACCTAGGGGATCCTGCAACAAAGCTCAGATGTCCAAAATGCAAAAGCATTCACGTAGACACAGTAGAAGACAATACTATGCTGATCTGCCTAGAATGCGGATATGAAGGAAAATGTCGCTGACTTAGCCTGTCAGCGAGCACTTTTTCTCGCGTTGCTCAAAAAAGAATAGAAAAATAAGAAAATTAACTTTAACGGACGTCAGCCAATTGCTGTCTTACCCTGACCAAGTTCTGATTCTCAATCAAAACAGGGGTAGAGCCAGCGATGATATCAAGCTCCTGATGAACCAAGTCAAGCTCAGCGCGCAGCTGTGCATTCTCAGCACTCAAACCAGATACTCCCATTTTCGCTATTTTTGCTTCCTTGCCACCCTGATTGCCAACCAGAATAACCAAGCCAACGACAACGGTAATAGCTACAATGCCTAAAAGAACCAAACTAACAGTCTTATCTTCTGCCATGTAATACACCTCTTTTGCAGAATAGATGCTAATGCAGCTTTAAAACTTAATGTGCTACTCGAGAGTAGACAAGGTAATCTTTATTCTAGATTTTTATCCTTGGCAATACAGAAACCTCGATCAGCGATGCGATGACGAGAATAAAAGCTGCCAAAATAACCAGCACTGCGGCTTCCAGCAAGACTTTCTTCGTCTCACTCTTAGTAACAACAGAATAGAAAACCATTCCCCCTGCCAAGCCGCCAATTAAGTAAGCAATCATTTCGGGAATGCCGTGAATAAGATATTTTGTCAGGCTAGCGCCAACAGCAGTTATCAACGGACCGCCGGCAGCAAGCTTAGACAGGATAAAACTTCCCAGCGCTGCGGCTAACACGCTTGCATTCCACGCCAAAATGAACATGGCGCCAGTGCCGAAAAAAATTGACAGTAAAACGCAGAACAACAAAACACGAACATTATCCAATATAATAGAACCGGAAGAATTCCAAAAACTGCCAGTGAGCTTGGCAATCGTGCTTGTCTGGGCAAGAAATACTGTTTCACGTCCCGGCATAACTAAGAAACCGGCCAGATAACCAGCAACAAAGCCGAAGAATAAGCTGCCAAAAACAATAATTGCCTGCCTGTGCTCTTGAACGAACTTGACATGCTTCTTCATCATTTCAAACTTCAAAATATGGTATATTATAGGTGTGGAAGCAGCAATGGCAATGGCACTGCGATATTTTGACTCTGGCACGTTCACCACAGAACAGCTCGACGAACTCGTCGGCAGAAAAAAAAACAAGTGGACGTGGTTCAGCCAAGCACTGCCAGTCATGCTTGACTTAGGATTAGACGCAGAATATTATTCCTTATCACCATACTACCAGCTAACGCCAGAATACGTAATGGAATATTACGGTCCGGATATCGGCAAAACAATCAACCAAGTAACAGACTGGCAAGAACTGCAAAAATCAATAGAATTCCTCAAAACAACAAAAAGATACCACGACAGAGCGTTGACCTGGCCTGAAATAGAACATGCGGTCAACAGCGGATGGCTGGTCATAATATTAGTAGATTCGAACGTGCTTTACAAAGGCGCCGGCTATAGCGGCCATGCAGCGGTCATCACCAGCATTCAAGGAAACACGGTAACTTATCATGACAGCGCAAAAGGACCGGACCAAACAGCGACAAAAGAACAAATCATTGCAGCGTGGAGCGCCAAAGGAACAGACAACGACGCGTTTATCATCAAAGGAAAGTTACCTTTATAAACCACTTCTTGCAGATTCAAGACATGCCAAAACAAACTTACTATATTACTACTGCAATTGACTATCCGAACGCCAAACCGCACATAGGCCATGCGTACGAGAAAATCATAGCAGACATGCTGGCGCGCTGGCATGAGCTGAACGGCGAAGACACATTCTTCCTAACGGGCACAGATGAACACGGACAAAAAATAGAGAAAACAGCAAAAGAAGCAGGCAAAACACCAAAAAAATTCGTAGACGAAATGTCAGAACACTTCAAAACACTCTGCACGAAACTAAACCTGACAAACAATGCGTTCATAAGAACAACAGACAAAAAACACGTAAAAACAGCAACAGAAATATTCACCAAAGTATTTGACAAAGGACTCATCTACAAGGGAACATACTCAGGACTCTACTGCACAGGATGCGAAGCATTCTATACTGAGAAAGATGTGCCAGACGGACTCTGCCCAACACACCAAAAACCAGTAGAAAACCTAACAGAAGAAAGCTACTTCTTCAAACTATCACAATACCAACGACAAATAATACAATACATCGAACAAAACCCGCAATTCATACAACCAGAATCAAGAAAAAACGAAATACTAAACAGACTAAAAGAACCACTCAAAGACCTATCAGTCAGCAGAACAACATTCACATGGGGCATACCATTGCCACAAGACAAAAAACACGTAATCTACGTCTGGTTTGACGCGCTGATAAACTATCTTAGTGGAGTATCCTATCCCACAACAAAATACGCAAAATACTGGCCGGCAAACTGCCACCTGATAGGAAAAGACATCGCATGGTTTCACACAGTAATCTGGCCGGCAATGCTACTCGCAGCAGAAATCTCACTGCCAAAAACAGTCTACTGCCACGGATGGCTCACAGTCAACGGACAAAAAATGTCCAAATCACTAGGAAACGTGATTGACCCAGTGCACATAATAGACACTTACGGAGCAGACCCATTACGCTATGTCCTACTCCGCGAAGTACCAGCAGGAGAAGACGGAGACTTCTCAGAACAAACATTACTATCAAGAAACAACGCAGACCTAGCAGACGCGCTAGGCAACTTACTCCAAAGAGCATCAGTTTTAGTACAAAAAAACTTTGGCGGACAAATACCAACTTGCGGACCACTAACAGACAAAGAGAAAGAACTGGAAAAAGAAATACCAGACCTCAAAGAACTAAATGATTTGATGAACAATTACAAATGGCACCACGCAATAGAACAAATCTGGAATTACATCAGCAAATGCAACAAATACGTAAACGACACAGAACCCTGGAAACAAACACAAAACCTGGAAAGACTCGCAACAATCCTGTACACGCTGATTGAACACCTGCGCATAATCAGCATATTAGTCTGGCCGATAATACCAGCAAGCGCAGAAAAAATAAGCGCACAAATCGGGCAAAAAATAACCAAACTAAAAGACGCAAAATTCAAGAAAAACATAATCGGCCATCTGGCACAACCAGAAATATTGTTCAAAAAATTGGAAATCAAGAAGGAAGATCCGTTCTCAATGCTGAACTTACGAGTGGCACACATCAAAGAAGTCGCACCGCACCCAAACGCCGACAAACTCTATGTCTTAAAACTTGACGTAGGAACAGACGAGCCAAGACAACTAGTCGCAGGAATAAGAGCACACTACACGCCAGAACAACTAATCGGCAAACACATAATATTCATCAGCAACCTAAAACCAGCACAACTCCGCGGAATAGAAAGCCAAGGAATGATGTTAGCAGCAGAAAAAGAAGGAAAAGTAAAAATTCTCGAAGCAACAGAAGCACACGCAGGAGACCAAGTGTTTGTAGAAGGCATAACGCCAAAAACACAACAAATCACAATAGACGACTTCCAAAAAATAAAGCTAACAACAAAAAACAAGCAAGCAGTGTATAGTGATAAGCCATTGAAAACACACAAAGGACCAGTCACAGTAGATTTGCCTGATGGTGCAAACATCAGATGAGCAAAACAAAGTTAACAATAGCAATAATCAGTTTCCCAATCCTGTGCCTTCTACTAAGCCTTTATGTGCTAAGAACAGATCCGGCATTCACAATATCCCTGCTTGAAAACAAAGAATCAGTACAGCCTACAAAACAATTAATAGAGCACTTTGACGGCAATGCCAAAATTCCAGAAATATTTAATGAACAAGAAAAATCACATCTGGTAGATGTAAGAAGACTGCTCCATTATGCAGAATACTTGCTAGAACTCTTTGCAACACTATTCGTATTCTGCGCAATAGACAATTGGCACAAAACCACAAAATATGGAACAATGCTGCTGGCCGCAATTTTACTATTTTTGACAACAATACAATTTGACTCGTTCTTCACAAGATTCCACCAAATATTCTTCCCGCAAGGAAACTGGCAATTTCCTCCAGACAGCACACTCATACAATTCTATCCAGAAACATTCTTTGCAAATTATGCTGCCGCAATTGCAATACACGCTTTAATCGTGGCAGTCTTCTTGTATTACATTGGAATCGTCTCAAGAAGGGGATAAAACAACTTCTGCACACAGAGATATATTTTTGACTACGCAAGAATTTAAATACGGTTTGAGTATCCGGGAATAGTAACAAAGATTACCTATCAAAAATGGGGGGGAACCAAAAATGAAGAAACTAGCAATCATCGCAATTCTAGCAATAGTACTTGTAGCCTGCGCGCCAGTAATGCCAGCACGCAACCAAACAAACACGACAGAAAACGCTACAATTGAAACAAACGAGACAATAGAAACCCCTCCGGCAAACGAAACAGTAACAGAAGAACCAACACCAATGCCTGACTTGAAAGATGTACCAGTCAAAGAAGCAACAGAAGGCGAACTAGTAGATTTCCCAAATCTCAAAGCAGTTGACCCAGATGGAGACCTAATAACATACACGTTCACATCTCCACTCAATGAAAAAGGAGAATGGCAGACTGCAGAAGGAGACGCGGGAGACCACATGGTAACAATCACCGCATCAGACGGAACAAACACAGTATCACAACAAATACTTCTACGAATCAATCCAAAAAACAAAGCCCCAGTAATCGAACTTGAAGAACCAGTAAGCGCGAACGAAGGAGACACGTTCACAATAACGCCAACAGTCACAGATCCAGACGGCGACGAAGTAACAGTAACATACTCAGGCTGGATGACAAACGACACGATACAAATAGGCTTTGAAGAAAGCGGACTACACAAAGTCATTATAACTGCAACAGACGGCAAAACAACAGCAACAAAAGAAGTAATTGTTTCAGTTGAAAATGGCAACAGAGCGCCAGAACTAGCAGATATTGCGGCCATAACGATAAAAGAAGGACAAAAAGCAACAATCCGAGCAAACGCAGACGACCCAGACGGCGACGCTGTAACAATAACATACGACTTCCCATTTGACGACGCAGGAGCCTGGCAAACAGAAGTAGGCGACGCAGGAGAATACGAAGTCCTCGTAACCGCATCAGACGGCGAGCTCGAAGCTGAAACAATAGTAATGCTAACACTTGAATCAGTCAACAGGCCGCCAGTCATCGAACTCGAAAGCCCGATAATTGTCAGCGAAGGCGAAACAGTAACGCTAAGCCCAGAAATAACAGACAACGAAGGAGACGAAGTAAGAGTCAGCTATTCAGGCTGGATGAGCGCAAACACCAAAGAAACAGGCTACGGCGATTCAGGCAACCACAAAGTCGAAATTTCAGCAAGAGACACAGCAGGAAACGAAGCACGCCTAGAAATCATCGTATCAGTTGAAGACGTCAACAGACCACCAATCTTTGGAGCAGGAAGCTTCAGTTGAAACTTTGAGAAAGTTTCATCAAAGGCGCTCCTCGTTTCGGTTCGAGAAACAATCTAATAAATCCTTGACTTTGCCAAGGATGTTTATTTCTTTTCTCTCACCTTCACGATGTCGCGCAATACGGGTCTAGATTTGCTTTGCAGGAACACCCAAATATTTCAACTTCCTATGTAACGTCTCAAACCTTAAACCAATCTTTCTCGCAGTTTTAGAAATGTTCCCATTATTCTCCTGCAAAGCTTTCGTGAAATATCTTTCCTCAAACTCTCGTTCGGCTTCCTTTAACGTCTTAGGAGTCTCAGGAATCTCTCTAATAATATTCTTCGACAAACTCGGTGCTTCCTTGTACAACGCCTCGTACTTTCTAGGATTCAAAGCACTCTTGTAATGCTCCAAACTTTCCTGAATGATATCCTGCACTGCCAACTGCTTGACATAAGTCCCCTTTTGCAACATGTCCCTGAACTTTTGCACTTCAATCTTCATATCAACAACAATTCTGTGAATGCTGCGCCTATCAACCATTGCAACCTTGGCAACCTCAGCAACATTGCCAAAATTCAACTGCAACAAACGAGCAACATACTCGCGCTTGAACTTCTTCTTAGCATCCTTGAACCTTAGTTTAGTATCAACCTCAAACTCCAAAAGAGCGCTCCTCTTCAACCTGTCAGAAATATCAGTCTCAAGCTCGGCAACAGTAATGCCCAAGCTCTTCTGCATGGCTTCCTCTAACATCGGCTTAATCTTGGATTCCACCAGTTTTTCTAACTCATCAGCCATATGCTCTTTTTGTCATACTTTTCAGTATATAAATGTTATGATTTAAATGTCGTAGTTTTATCAGATTAAGGTGTATTTTATGTAAGAAAAAGTACGGGCCGTGTGAGATTTGAACTCACGACCACCCGATTAAGAGTCGGGTGCTCTACCAGCTGAGCTAACGGCCCATACGACGTGATGATTTGTGTATTCTTTAAAAAGTATTCGCCAGTGTACTACAAGCCGTACGAATCATTAATAAAAGGCAAATGCGTTCTCTCACTTAATACTAATCGAGGTGACTAAATGGCAAAACAATCAGCAATGACGTGCGACCCAGGAAAGTGCAGCCCAACCTGTATTATAGCAGGATTATTCTCCGCAGCATTCGGAGCAGCAGCACTATGGGTTATCGTCGGAACAATAATGAAACAATGGGCTGGAATGGGATCAATGACAAACCTATTCCTATGGTACTTAGGAGGACTAGTCTTAGTATGCATATCAAAATGCATAAAGATGAAGGCCTGCGGCATGTGCCGACAAGTGTAAGAAAGATTTCATTATTTTCTTATTTTTCTTTTTCTTTTCCATAATATTTATAAACATCTTCTTCTCATAAAACTCGTGAGTGAGAAAAGGGAGAAACAGATACGAAAATGTTTTTTCTCACCTAATAATCCCAATCTAGGGTGAGGGGACGTATGAAAGGGCTTAAGCCATTATTACCGACATTAAAGGAAAAGAAGCGTTATTTAGCCTTTGAAATAATCTCAAAAAGCAAAATAAAGGCTTTTTCAGAGGTATCCAAAGCAATCTGGGCTTCAACGCTCTCGTTTGCAGGCACTAGGGGAACTGCAAGAATGGGAATATGGGTGTTGCCAGAGAAATACAACGCAGAAAAACAAAAAGGACTCATAAGAGTAGCACACAAAAACATGGACGAACTAAAATCAAGCTTAGCACTAATAACACAAATTGAAAACCAGCCAGCAATAGCACGCTCAATCGGAGCATCAGGAATACTGGCAAAAGCAGAGAAAAAGTATATCGCAGGATAGGGAGGAAAAAACATGGTAAAAAGAGACGATGACAACATGCAACCAATGCCACATCAACTGATGGGATACGACAGAGCCATCACGATGTTTTCACCAGACGGCAGACTATTACAAGTTGAATACGCAAAAAAAACAGTAAGACAAGGAAGCACAGCAATCGGAATGGTGTGCTCAGACGGAGTTTTACTAGTAGCAGACAAAAGAATAGTGGACAAGCTCGTAATACCTGACAGCGTTGAAAAAATATTCCAAATAGACGACCACATCGCAGCAACCGCATCAGGAATCTTATCAGACGCCCGCGTACTAATCGAAAGAGCACAAGTAAAAGCACAACAACACAAAGTCACATACGACACGCCAATAGACACAGTAAGCGTGGTAAAAGACATCTGCGCGCTAAAACAAATCTGCACACAATCAGGGGGACTAAGACCATTCGGAGTCTCAATAATTGTAGCAGGAATAGACAGCGAAGGACCAAAATTATTTGAAACGGACCCAACAGGCATCTATTTCCAATTTAGAGCAACAGTAATCGGAGAAGGAGAAACAGAAATAGAAGAAATCCTAGACAAAGAACACAACGAAAAAATAACAATAGAAGAAGGACTAAAACTAGCAATCAACGCGCTGAATAAAGTCCTCGACAAAAATTTCAGCCTGGAAAGAGTAGACGCTGCATACATCACAACAGCAGAGCGCAAGTTCATAAAAGTCAAAAAAGACAAACTAGACAAGCTTCTAAAAGAAGCAAAGAAGAAGTGATAGGGAAATAATGAGTGAAACACTTAATCTCGCACGCATCAAAAAAGGATCAGACGTGTTCGAAATCGTGGTAAATCCGGACCAAGCAATATATTACAGACACCATCCGGAAACAAATATACGCGACGCGATAGTCTATCCAAAAATTTATTCTGACGCAAAAAAAGGACTCCTCGCGCCAGAACAAAGAATGCAGGCCGTATTCGGAACAACGGACGCACTTGAAGTAGCAAAACTAATTCTAACTAAGGGACAAATACAAGTCAGCGCAGAACACAGGCAAAAACTCCAAGAACAAAAAAGACACAGAATAATCGACATAATCAGAAGACAAGGAGTAGACCCAAGAACAAACGCGCCACACCCGCTGACAAGAATAGAAAACGCAATGAAAGAAGCAAAAGTAAGAATAGACGAGTATTCGCCGGCAGAACAGCAAGTCCCAGAAATACTCAAAGCACTAAGACCGATACTGCCAATCAAAATGGTCACAAAAGAATTAAGCGTCACAGTACCAGCGCAATACGCGCCAAAAATACACCCGCTCGTAAAAACATACGGAAAAATACTCAAAGAAAGATGGGAATCAGACGGCTCGTGGAACGGCACAGTAGAAATACCGGGCGGGCTGGAAATGGAATTCTACGACAAACTAAACGGAATGACGCACGGACACGCGCAAGCAACTCTCGTTACTACCAAAGGTGAAACAACATGACAGAAGAAGTATTAGTAAAAGACAAAGACATAGTAGTTCCTGGCGAAACCATAGCCACAGGCATGAGTTTCCTACCGGGCAAAGGAACCTACAGAGAAAACGACAAAATAATTGCCCAAAAACTAGGAATGATATCAGTAGAGGGAAAAGTAATCAAGCTAATATCCCTTTCGGGAGCGTACACGCCAAAACTTAAAGACAGAGTAATAGCGAGAGTCGTGGACGTTCTAATGACAGGATGGAGACTGGAAATAAACTCCCCATACTCGTCAGTGCTGACTTTGAAAGACGCGACATCAGAATTCATTCCAAGAGGAGCAGATTTAACGCAGTATTTTGCTCTAGGCGACTACGTGGTCTGCCAGATAGTCAACGTGACCAGCCAGAAATTGATAGACGTATCAATGAAAGGCCCAGGACTGAGAAAAATACGCGGAGGAAGAATAATAACCGTATCCTCGCAAAAAGTGCCAAGAATAATCGGCAAAGATGGAAGCATGGTCAGCATGGTCAAACAAGCAACAGGATGCAACATAATCGTCGGCCAAAACGGCCTAATCTGGCTTGATGGCACACCAGAAGGAGAAGTAACTGCTGTAAAAGCATTCAAGAAAATAGAAGAAGAAGCACACCTTGGCGGCCTTACAGATAGAATGGCAGCATGGCTGGAAAAAGAAACAGGAGTCAAAGTAAACCCGACAGCAGCGCCAACAGAAGCGCCACAAGGAACTGAAGGAGAACCGCATCCACATCATTTCGGAGGATCACAATGAGCTACACCAAAAGACTCGACGGCCGAGGATTCGAAGAACTAAGGCCAATGAGCGCAAAAGTAGGAATAATACCACGCGCAGACGGCTCTGCAATGTTCCAAATAGGAAAAACAATGGCGTACTGCGCAGTCTACGGACCACGCGAACTGCACCCAAAGTTTTTGCAGAACCCAGAAACAGGAATAATCAGAGTAAACTACAACATGATGCCATTCTCAGGCCACGGAGAAAGAGTCAGACCAGGAGGAGGCAGGAGAAGCAAAGAAATCAGCATGGTAATGAGGAACGCTTTGCTCCCAGTGCTTGACCTGAAAGACTATCCGAACTCAGTAGTAGACATCTTTGTCGAACTGCCACAAACAGATGCAGGAACAAGATGCGCAGCACTATGCGCAGCGTCAATGGCACTCGCAGATGCAGGCATAGAAATGAAAGACATGGTCACCGCAGTCGCAACAGGAAGAGTGGAAGACAAAATTGTGGTAGACCTAAACTACTACGAGGACTCCCACGAAGACGGAGCAGACTTTCCAATAGCATTACTGCCAAACTCGGGCAAGGTAACACTGATGCAAATGGACGGAGAAATGACAAAAGAACAAATCAATGAATGCGTTAAAAAAGCAAAAGAAGCCTGCAAAAAAATATACGAAGTACAAAAAGCAGCGCTCAAAGAACGCTTCAGGAGTAAATAAAATGCAATCAGAACTAAAAACACACTTATTGCGCGCGCTAGCAAAAAACGTGCGCTATGATGGAAGAAAATTACTAGAGTACAGGCCAATAACAGTAGAATACGGCATTTCAGGAAGCGCTGAAGGCTCAGCAAGAGTACGCATAGGCGGAACAGAAGTACTAGTAGGAGTCAAAATGGAAACAAACAAGCCATACCCTGACACGCCAGACCAAGGAAACCTGATGGTTAATGCTGAATTATTGGCATTAAGCAATCCTGCATTCGAATCAGGACCACCAGGAGAACAAGCAACAGAAATCGCAAGAGTCGTAGACAGAGCGATAAGAGAAAGCAAGTCAATAGACGTGCACAAACTAGTCATAAAACCAGGAGAAAAAGTCTGGGGAGTCAGCATAGACATCTGCACAATAAACGATGAAGGAAACCTTCAAGACGCAGCCTGCCTGGCAGTACTTGCAGCACTGCAAGACACAAAAATGCCAAAACTCACAGAAGACCTAGAAGTCGACTATGACGCAGAAAAAACAAAAGAAGGCCTGCCTTTAACCAGAGAGCCAGTCGAAGTAACAGTCATAAAAGTCGGCGACCAATTCTTCGTAGACGCACTATCAGACGAAGAAAAAGCAATAGAAGCAAGACTAACAGTCGCAGTAACAGAAAAAGGCACAGTGTGCGCGCTCCAAAAAGGAGGAGACGCACCACTAAGCCCGGAAGAAGTCGATAAAATGATAGACATAGCACAAAAACTTGCGCCAACACTGCGCAAGGCACTATAAGGTGGTGGCAATGGACAAAAAATACACAAAGTACGAAATAGCCCGAATGATAGGAAGCAGGGCGCTGCAAATCAGCATGGGAGCACCATTCCTGGTAAAACTCTCAGAAAAAGAACTAGAAGGCATAGGGTACAACCCAATAGAAATCGCAAAGATGGAGTTTGAAAAAGACTTACTCCCAATAACAGTAAGGCGGCCAATGCCAAAACGCGCAGAAACAAAACCTGCAGCGTAATTTTTTATTTTTATGATTAACATTATAACTGATGAAAAATTAAAGAAATACTTCGACGTTACTTCTAGAGCGCTAAAAAAAGTAAAAATAGTTGCTGCGCACAAAAAACAAGCAGAAGACGCTTTAGACATGGCAAAACGCTATTACGAAGACGCAAAACACTTCAAAGACAAAGGCGACATCGTGACAGCATTTGCTGCACTGAATTACGCGCACGGCTGGCTTGATGCCGGAGCCAGATTAGGACTGTTTGACGTCGGGCATGATTCAGAATTGTTTACGGTGGACTAAACTTTTTTCTCACTTGTCTCTGTCTAATGCAGAGTATTTCTCAACATCTTCTCTCTTGAAGACTATCAGCCTATCATCCCTGCGGCTAACAGCAACTTCCAACTTCAATTTTCCAGCCAGCCTGGCACTTTCTTTTGTTGTTGGCATTCGGTTAAAGTTCACCAAAGAATAAGGATCAAAATGAACATGACCGCCTTTATTCCAATCTATTGCTGTACGCTCAGAAAATGGAAAAATAAGCCTTCTCATTCCAGTGATTCTTTCGATTTCCTCATTAGTCCAGTCAGGTCCGGCCGGTTTTGGATGAATAACATGCTCCCAATTTTTCTCAAACGTTTGTTCGTTATAAATTACCAAGAAATCGATACTGTCAATTCTGGCGTAAGTAGTAAGTAAGTTCGAAGATTCACCAAGCGCGGAGTGCAACACTTCAAACTCGTACTTGAAAGGATGCGTGCCTTTCATCGAGATGTGAAGGCGCCTTTGCCTAATTTGTGCATCGTATATGTCCATGAGCTAATTGTATGGCTCCCGCTTTTAAACTTTACTATTTTCACCACTGTCTTGTGGTTAAACTCGCTTATATATGATTACTTATAAAGCCAAGATATGCGCCAAATAATCAAAGAAGACATCCTCGAAGTTCTCAAAAAAGTAATCCAATCACTAAAACAAGAAGACTACTCGGCACTATCAGAACTCAGCAACCACACAATACACGACGCAAGCATCTTCCAAGAAGACGACCCACTGACGCTCGCAGTTCTCGTTTACGCGCTATCAAAAGTAATAAACAGATGCCTTGAACGAAAACAAACCTGCCCAGTAGTCTCGCCAACACTACAAAAAGCATCAGAGTATTTACAGCAAGACGATGACAATGCATACAGAGCAACAATCAAGAACGTCCTGCGCGACATAAGCTCTTACGACGCACAACTCAAACTATACATACAAGAAGTAATACAACAAGCACGAATAAAAAAAGCCAGCAAACTACACGAACACGGAATTTCCATCGCAAGAACAGCCGAACTCCTCGGGCTAAGCCAGTGGGAACTCCAAAACTACATCGGCAAAACAATAACAGACATACCACACGACGGAATGAAAATAGGAGAAAGACTCAGACGAGCAAGAGAGCTATTCCAATGAAAACAGTAATTCTAGACTCCGGACCAATAATCAGCCTTGCAACCAGCAATTTACTCTGGATACTTGAAGAGTTCAAGAAAAAAACAAACCTCGCAATGACAACTGGAGTAAAAAGAGAACTCGTAGACAGGCCGCTAGAAACAAGACGCTTCAAATTCGAAGCACTGCAAGTACAAAGCCTCATTGAAAGAAAAGTTTTAACCGTAATCAATGATGACGCGGTTGTCAAAAAAGCACAAGAACTCTTAAACCTTGCAAACACAATACTCTCAGGGCACGGACAAAACATAAAAGTAGTCCAAATCGGAGAAATGGAAACACTTGCAGCAGCACTACTCTACAAAGCAGACGCAATAGTAGTAGACGAAAGAATAACCAGAACACTATTAGAAAACCCAAAAGGGCTCCACCTTCTTATGGAAAAAAGACTGCACATGCAGCTCAAGCACGATGAAAGCGCGCTCAGCCGATTCGAAGAACTAACCAGACACATTACAGTCATCAGAAGCATAGAACTCGTAACAATGGCATACGAAATGGGACTATTGGAAAAATTCGTCGTAGGCATACCAAACGCGAAAAGAGAACTAATCGAAAGCATACTCTGGAGCGTCAAGCTGAACGGATGCTCTGTAACAGAAGATGAGATAGACACAATAGTAAAAACAGAAAAAGTTTAGTACATACAAAAACTTTATAAGCAACTTCTTACATGAATACTAAAAAAATATACCAAAGGGGCCAAGAATAAGATAAACATGCTTCATTCTGACGTTTTCTCCACGCAGAGGTACGAATCTGCAACAACGGGTGGATGTTAAATGGACATGCCAAAAGGAATACTAATCGGCTGTCCACTGCCAAGAAGCTTCTTTGAAACAACAGGCACAGGCGAAAGCGAACATCAAGTACACGCAGGAAGCTACCATTACGCAATGCAGGCAGCAGGAGTAGAAAGAGCAAACCTAATACCATACACGAGCATACTCCCAGCAATAGCAAGAAAGATAACAGTCCAAGAAGGAATGGCGCGCATAAAACACGGCGCAGAAATGAAAGTCATACAAGCAGCAGCACATGTAGACAAAAAAACAGGAGAAAAAAGAGCAACATCAGCAATACTTTATGGCTGGCTAAGACCGAAAGGCGACAAACAAGCGCCACACGCAGGAGGCCTAGTCTGCGAGTACAATGGAAATGAAACACAAGACGCGGCAGACAAAAATCTGCACGCATGCCTCAAAGGGCTGTTCAAAAACCCGGATAGAAACAACTACGTCTTCGCCGATGAATACGATTTAGACATACAACAGCTCATAGCAGCGACCGTCGAGCCCAAAAAAAGATTTGGAACAGCACTCTGCGCATTAGCATTCGTCGACTACTTCGTGCCAATACTAGGACATAACCTGGCTCGAGAAAAAATGCAAATATTACAAACTGCCCTCGCACAAAGAGGACTATAACTTCTCCATAGACAGCTTGAACCAAGGAGTATAAATTTCAGGATTCGTTTTGATATCATTCTTCAATTCCTTAACATCAACCCATTTCCAACCATCAGCCTCAGCAGAATTAAGCACTGGCTTTCCATCAAAAGTGCCCCTGTAAACGTGCAAGAACTCGTGCTCAGTCATTCCCTTATCGAGCTTGACTTTATACACGTAATCAAACATCTTCTGCAAATAACAACTGAAACCCATCTCTTCCTTCAAACGGCGCATTGCGGCAGAAACGACATCTTCTCCAGGTCTCGGATGACCGCAACAAGTGTTAGTCCACAAGCCACCACCATGATACTTCGTCACAGCGCGCTTCTGCAACATCATCTCGCCCTTAGAATTAAAAATGAAAACAGAAAAAGCACGATGCAAACTGCCTTTTATGTGCACGTCCAGCTTTTCACCTACACCAACCTGATTATCCTTCTTATCAACCAATATTATCTGCTCGATCATTTCACTAAAGCTTTAGCAACAATCAACGGGAATAAAATAGTTACGTCTCCAAACACCTTAACAGACCTTGCTGTAGGCAAAATTTTGCCCCAACTAACAGCCTCATCAGGCCTTGCACCACTATCACTGCCGTCAAACTCCTGAGAATTATTAATGTAAACAGCATAATCACTGCCATTCCTCATCATGTTGGCGTTCAAGATATGATGCTTTACTACGCCAGAACCCAAGATGATTAATCCTGTCTTCTTTGCGTCAAAAGTCAAATCATTCAACCTTTTCATGTCTCTTACAACATCAATCTTGAAATCCCTGTGCTTAAAATTGAAAAAGTAAATCATGTCACCAATACTGCCGTCAGTCAAAGCAGGACAGAATACTGGGATGCTGTTTTTATGACACCAATAATAAATAGATTCCTTGCTGTCTATTTCCTTGCCAAGCCTGTCAACAAACTCACTTGGCGTAATAATGTTGCTAGTTAATTTCTGCTCGTGAGCCATCTTCTCCAACAAAGGATTCAACCAGTCCTCAAAACGACAATACCTTGAGTTAGGAACAAAAATATTACCAGTCCTGTTAATACCCCTCTTTCTCAAATCAGCGCCAGGAGCCTCAAAATCGCCAAGAATAAACGGCTCAATGCACTTGATAATGTCCTCTTCAACACCGCCGGCAGTTGTAACAATAATATCAACCAGCTTGTGCTCTGTAAGATAACGGAAAACATCTCTAAGCCCAGAAGTAACCATGTTGCTAGTATAACCTAGATAAATCGTGCACTTGTCCTTGCGCATCTGCTTAATCAGCTCAATCGCCTTAGCCAAATGCGTAGCCTGAAAGCCAGTACTGGCAAAAGAATCAATCAACTTATCATAATCAACGCCCTGATTAAAATCATAGCCCCGAATAGCCAAACCCTTCGGCTCCTCAGATTCCCTGAGAACGTTTTCATGTCCTTTTTTAAGTTTATCAGCCATATAGAGAAAGAACTAAGTCAAAAGCCAATTATGAATGACTTCTAACAGATTCCATAACAACAAAACTGTATACTGTAGTATATAAATCTTACTTTTTCTCCTTAAACCCTAACGCTGCAGAATTAATACAATACCTTTTCCCAGTCGGCTTTGGGCCATCATTAAACAAATGCCCAAGATGACCGCCGCACTTCTTACAAACAACCTCAATACGGTGCATTCCCTCGCTGTCATCTTCTTTCAACTCAACACTATCGCTCTTGGCAACATCATAAAAGCTCGGCCAGCCAGTTCCAGACTCAAACTTTGTATCAGAAGGAAACAACTCATTGCCACAAGCAGAACAAGTATACATTCCAGTCTTCTTATTATGCAACAAACTGCCAGTACCAGGAAACTCAGTGCCCTTTAAACGCAAAATCTTATACTGCTCAGGCGTCAGGCAAGTCTTCCATTCCGCCTCCGACTTCTTCACTTTTTCCTTCATAAAACAAAAACAGCCGGCAACCTTTAAATACCTGCCTCTAAGACCAATATATATGATACAATACAAGCAAAGATGCGCGAAATGCAAGAAAAACATGGTCTTAATCACAGGCAGAAACCAGTTCCCAATCTGCTACGACTGCCAAAAAGGAGAACTGCAAGGCGAAATAAAAGACAAAAAAATGAAAAAATTCTTCAAGATACCAGAAGAGTTCTACAAAAAAAGCGGATTCCTGCGAAGCATAAAATCAAACTACCTGAAATTCGGAGCGTTAACAGAAAAACAAATAGAATTCTTCAAAAAAACAGTAAAAGAAATGAAAGAAAATGCGAATCCCTAAAACATACGGGCAAAGCCAAATAACAAAATGCCCATTCTGCGGAAACCAATCAACAGCAACCAACAACCAAAAAATCCCGGTTTGCGTAAAACACAAAGACACGGCAATCGGCGCAATGAAATGCATGTGCGGAAGCTACCTTGACATGAAAATCGGCAAATGGGGCCCATTCTTCATCTGCATCAACTGCGGGTCAATAAACATGAAAAAAGCACTCGAAATCAACCCGCAATAAGAAATCTTTATAAACAAATTCTCGACGAAAAACAATCATGGGGGAATTAACAGGAACATTAAAAAGCACATTATATGCGGATTTTGGACTGCAAGAAAGACTGAAGCGCGTGGACATCATAGAGCTAAACTACACATCAAGACTCAAGGACAAAGAAGACCAATGGATACTTGAAATGAGAATAGAAGGAAGAACAGAAATTTACGCTTACAAAGAGCCAAACCTCGTCTTTGCGGAAGCAAATGCAATAGTGGCTGAAGAAGCAAAAAACATCAGAGAATACCTGAAAGCCCACATCAAAGGATTTCACGCGAAAATAATAGGATATTACTTCCACGGAAACCTTCAAAGAGAAGAAATATACGGTGAGCTGACCTAACGCTTTCTTCCAAGAATTTCAAAGAACACATCAAACACATTCTGGCCGGTATTAGCAGAATAAAACTGCGCGTTAACCTCATTACACGCCTGCTGAAGCTTATCAACGTGCTCCTGAAGCATGCCGGAATATTGCTTTCTCGCAAAAGGATTAATGAAAGTCCTCAACACCTCATTCGTCTCCAAATCCTTAAGCTTAAAATCGCCCTCTAAGTCCAAATTCTTCTCAATCTTGTCCAAAACCTGAATCAAAATAAGCCTATGATTCTTAAAATGACGCAAAGCCTTCTTGACATCCTCAATGTCGTACAAGAAATCACTAACGATAACGACATAAGATTTAGAACTAATAAGCCTCTTATAACCGCCAAGCGACTGTTCAAGCTTGCTCAATCCCTTAGGCCTCTTATTATTCAAAAACTCCACCATGGAAGCAAGCTGAGCCCTTCCCTTCCTAGGCCTGAACAGCTCCAAACTATCACTAAAAGTACTAAGAACAAACTTTTCGTTATTCTTCAAAGCAAGATAAGAAAAACCGACACCAATCATGCTGGCATATTCCGCTTTGGTCATAGCAGTGCCAAAACCCATACTTGCAGAAAAATCCATAATAACGTGAACAGTCAAATTGCGCTCTTCCTCATAACGCTTAACGTACAACTTATCAGTCCTGCCAAAAACACGCCAGTCAACACTACGAAAATCCTCGCCAGGAGCATAAATAGCGTGGTCCTTGAAAATCAAACCACGACCAGTCGCCTTAGAAAAACGGTCACCAATATAGTTGGAGGTAATCCTCTTGTTAATAATCAAACTAAAACGATCCAGCTGGTGAAGAAATTCCGTGTCAATCATTTCAAGAGCGTCTTAATGACATCATCAGCGTGCATGCCCTGCCTTTCAGCCTCAAAGCTCAACACGATACGATGACGCAACACAGGGAAAGCCATCTTGTTAATATCGTCCTTGCTGACGTATTTCCTGCCCTCAATCAAAGCCCTTGCCTTGGAAGCAAGAATCAAACCAATACTCGCTCTAGGAGAAGCGCCGTACTCAATCAGCTTCTTATTCTGACGCGTAGAAGTGACCAACTGAACAGCATACCTCTTGATATCATTCGCAATAGGAATCATCTTAGTCATGTGCTGCAAGTACAACAAACTATCCTTGTTCAAAACAGGCTTCAACGCTGCTTTCTTATAATCCTCAGCAAACCTGTTAACAATCTCAATTTCCTCATCAAAAGTCGGATAATCAACCCTCACCTTCAACAAGAAACGGTCAGCCTGAGCTTCGGGCAAAGGATACGTACCCTCCTGCTCAATCGGGTTTTGAGTAGCAAGCACGAAAAAAGGCTCTTCAAGCTTAAACGTAGTATTACCAACAGTCACTTGATGCTCCTGCATAGCCTCGAGCATAGCAGACTGAGTCTTAGGAGTCGCTCTGTTAATCTCATCAGCAAGAACAACATTAGCAAAAATAGGGCCTGGCTGGAACTTAAAATTACGCTTTCCAGCACTAGTCTCCTCAATAATGTAAGTGCCAGTAATATCGGACGGCATCAAGTCAGGAGTGTTCTGAACACGAGAAAACTTCAAATCCAGCAACTGCGCCAAAGTCTTAATGGCAAGAGTCTTAGCAACTCCAGGATAACCCTCGAGCAAAGCATGAGAGTCAGCCAGAATCGCACAGCTAACCTCCTTCAAAACCTCGTTCTGACCAACGATAACCTTGTTCAACTCGCTGAAAATATAATCAAACGTCTTTTTTGCCTCTTCTAGCTTCATACTATATCCCTCCTTTTCCTAATATATAATAATTATGATTTCGTAATCTCCTTAAAATAATTCTTAACAATCCTCTGATACTGCTTGGGAATCTGCTCTTCAAAACTCACGTCAGTAGTCGCCTTAATCTCTGGAGGAGGAACTTCCCTAAAATTCCTTTCAGTAGGATCACGCACATTGCCAATATCAACATCGCTCTTCAAAGGATTAAGCTCCAAATTCAACTGCTCCTGGCCAAGCTCAGCAATACTCTTATCGCCCAAAATCTCGCTCAAATTCTGACTTTCCTCATATTCCAATAATTCCTGATTAATATCATATTCCTGAAAAGGCTTAAACTCGTTCAATTCCTTAAGCGTCTCCTTAAGGTCCAAAAATTTAACATTAAACGCAGAAGCACCAATGATTACAAAAGAAATAACAGCCATAACGGCGATCTCACGAGTAAGCTTTCCAAAATTCAAAAAAGAAGAAGTCTTAATCTCCCTCATCTTCTGCAAGACTTCCTGATTCAAAGCCTGAACAATTTCGTTGTCTTCCTTCCAGTTGTCAGCAACGGTAATCAACTGTTCATTCAGATTAGGGAACTTTGACTCTATCGCAGCAAAATTAACCTCTTTAATGTTGCCATAAGTATGAACTAAAGCATAAGCGGCTGCAGGAATCAACGCCCACCATGCAGGCAACGTGAGAAGCAAACAGCCAAGCAACAACAACATATACGCCACAAGAGTGTCGATTACACTGTTAAAGAGAACTATCTGGTAAACAGAGCTCTTCGCTTCCCTCAACGCAACAGCAATAGGTTTTATGGGCATGTGCACAACGCCTTAGCGGTTAAACACGCATCTTTCTCATCTTTGTAATCATCACGCTTGTTCTCACAAACATTCAACTGCGCTTCAAGATTATCATTCTCACCAGTCAAAGTATCAATAACATCCTTCTTTGCTTCAAGCTCAATGCGAGTGCTCGTCAACAAGCCCTCAGTATTCTCCAGCTCACTCTCCAACTGCTCCTTAGAAGTTTCCAATTGCACCTTCTGAGTTTCAAGCTGTTCAGCAGTACTTTTAACCTCAGTAAACCGCTCACCCAACTGCTCCTCGCGCTCTGTTTTCACAGTCAATTCGCTCTTAATCTTGTCCAACAACGCCTGCTGGGTCTGCAATTCCTTTGAAACAGTCTGCAACTGCTGAAGCTTCTGATTATACTCAGTGTTAATCTTCTCGAAATTCATCTGGAAAAACACAGTAGCACCAACAAGAGAAACAGCGCTCAACATAATCAAAAACAACAAAATCATGTTCGCATTTTTAGTAATAAAGCTCATACTCTACTTCACTCTTTCCTCACAACTCTCCTTATAAATATTTCGACGAGGAACAAGATGACTGCCAGCAAGACAAAAGGCCACCTGACATAGTCCCTTGAATTAATAACACGCTTGGCCCTAGTCCTCGCATGCTCAACAATACCATCAATATCATCAGACTTGAAAATCTTGCCGCCAGTCGAGCCGACAATCTTCTCAAGCTCAGGATTCAAGCCAACACTCTCAAACTCAGTCTCATAATTAACAGCGAAAACAGCACCAGCAGCCTCCTGGAAGCCAAGCTGGCTGGGAACAATGCTTCCGCTGTAAGTATCCTCGTCAATCTTGTAAAACACGACATTAGGCGCTTCAGGAGGAATCTGGCTCTTAACAGTAATCTCAGCAGGCTCGTTAATCCTCGTATCCTTAACATCAACAAAAGCAGCGCTCTTCCTCTCAGGGTCGCCAATAGCCCAGTTCATAGTACGAGCGATAAGCCTTGAATTGCCACTTGCAAGCAAAGAACCAGCCCACTTGCTGCCATCATCAATACTAAACGCCGCAACCCTGCCAAGACCAAGACGCCAAATAGTCAAAGCAGGCTCGCCAGTAGAAGTAGTAGCGAGCAATCTTGCCGCACTTTTAGGAGAGACTTGATTAAAACCGTACAAAGTCGCATTAGGCTCCAAGTTCTCAGTAATAAAGTGATTCTTGTTCAAAATAACCAATTCCATCTGGCTCTGTTGAGCTTCATTCTCATCAACATCACCGAACAAGATATTCAAGCGCGTTTCCTCAGTCGCCCTAAAGTAAATACCATTACTTAGCTCGGCCAAGTCCATCATGATGGCTTCATCAGTAGTAGGGCCAACACCGACAGTGTAAATCTTAATGCCATTATTAGACGCCAACCGTGCAGCCTCGTACGCAGTAGCGCCCGCTTGCGTTTTACCATCGCTTAAGAGAACAATATTCTTACTGCCACCAACCGTATTCAAAACACTAATCGCTTTCAATAATCCGGCGCCGATATTTGTACCGCCGCCCCACTTCAATCTTCCAATCAAATCCTCAATATCCTTCTTCGCAAAAATAGGAGAAGGCTCGCTCAACAAATAAGCTTGCGTGTTAAACGCTATGATTGCAACTCTCGTGTCAATCTTAACGTCGCGCATGATTCCCAAAGTCGCAGCTTTTGAGAAATCAGCAGTGCTCTCAAAACGACCAAAAGCAGCGCCCTGCGAGCCAGAAATATCAATGACGACGGCGATAGACGTATCGCCCTCTTTCTTATCAGGAGAACCGACAAGAACGGGCAGCAAAGTTTCGAACAATGAATTCTTGTAGCCGCCCTTGTCAAATGAATTCTCTCCGCCAAACACGACAAGACCATTGCCATCAGCAACAAAATCATTAACAACATCAGACGCAGTGCTAAGCTTGGCTGCAGGAATATCATTCACGACAACAGCATAATAATCATTCAAACTCTGAGGCACGCTTGTAGTAGTATCAACAACGTACAACTGCTTCAACAAAGTCTCCATAGGGCTTGACTTCTCACTGTAAAACAAAACCTTCGGCTGAGGAACAACCTTAACAGTCTTGTAAAACACGTTATTATTCGGGAAAAAGTCAGGAGAATTAATTGTCGCAACAATCCTATGAGTTCCCTTAGGCAACTGCCTCGTAAACTGGAACGCACTCTGCGCGGTAACCTGGTCAAACAAAACCTCTCCGTCTAAAGTAACCTTCAACGGCAACTCCTTAACACTTCCAACCCTGTTAACAACAACAGTAAACGTGTTCTCAGCATTCTCCAAAGTCTTCGCAGGGCCAAGCACAAGAACGCCTGCATCATTCTTGACCGGGTTTAACCTTATTGCATTAATCGTAGCGTTCAGCTTGGAAGCATACAAAGCAACATCGCCCAAATCAGCACCGCTGTTAACATTACCATCAGACAACAACAAAATGCTGCTGTGAGACTCAAGATTATTCAAAACAGCATCGCCAATATTAGAAACAGTATCACTTCCAACAGACTTAACTTCAGTGTTCATCCTCTTCTCCAACTTTGCAGCCAAAGACTGAGAAACATCCTCGAAAACTGCCATGGACGTGCTGTTGTCAACCAACAACTGAATGAACGGGTCGCCCTCAATAATCTTCTCACGCTGAACATAAGGCGAAGCGAGCGCGATGCAAACTAGAATGATCAGTACTGAACGCGTGAAGTAAAGCAAGCGCCTCACTTTCCTCTTCTGCAATTTAACAGCCAAGTCCTCTTTCAACGCGATAAACTCGTGGCGCAAAATCCAGAAAATAATAGGAATAAGAGGAATAATCAGCAACAAAGCCCAAGGATACTCCATATGCGCGTACGCCCACCTGAGAATATCAGTAACGCTCATACGTCACCCCTGTATCTAATAAAAAACACTTCAAACACGATGAAAAACAATGCTAACGCCAACAGCCAAACATCCAAGTGGAACTCTCGAGTTTCCTTAACAGGACGCAGCTCATAATCCGTGCTCTTAGTGCCAGCAGGCTTTTCCAAATTAACATTAGATTCCAATTCATCAATGAGATTTACTGCGAGAGCCCTGTCTTCCAACTCGTAAACACCAGACTCGTCCAAAATAAGAGCAGCGCGCTTCAAAACCCTTGTCGGCGTCTTAATCCTCTGCTCCTCGTCCAAAATCAGCGTTTCCCCTGCCTTAAAGTTCAAATTCCTCACGTCCTGCTGTTCAGTAACAAACTTCATAAGTTCAGTCCAAAAAATCGGATAATGAGGAGAGTACTTGAACTCGCTAACTTCCGGAATTCCAAAATAAACAAGCTTGCCAACACCAACAGACTTAATCGTCATAACCGGAACTTGATTAACAGTTGCAATAACAGTCTGTTCTTCTATTTGGTCAGCGGCAAAAGCAAAATCAGCCTTGCCAAAATCAATATTCTTCGTAAACCTGTTCAACTGCTCAACTGTGATGAAGCCACCGTCAGCTCTTCCTGTGATTTTGACAGGAAGCAAACCCCTGTAGTCAATTTTAGCACTCTCATCCTGCACTGCAACAACAACAGTCGCGCCATTCTCGGCCTTTTGCAAAACATCCTCAAAAGTGCCCGGCAACAACTGACGCACGTCAACATTGCTAATAACAATAACATCGAAATCATCCTTGGAAATAACAGGCGGCTCAGTAACAACCAAGTCCAACTCGCCAGAAGCAAGCAAAGCATTCTTCAAGAAAGTACTCGCGTTATTCGTAATTAACAAAACCCTCGCCTTTCCTCCAGAAGGGGCGCTAAGATAAGCAAAATTATCCACTTTCAAATCATCCTGCACTTTCAACTCAATCTTAGTAACTCCCGGAGGAGTCTTAAAAGAAAAAGTCTCCACGCCCTTAGAAGGAATAGACAACTGCGTCTGCGAAGAACCAACAACCAAGCCAACAGTCTCCAATTCATCAGCATAATTCTTAACATAGACAGTGCTCTGCTCGTTCCCCGCATCAAGATCAGTAATTCCAACATTCTTCCTCTTAGTACCAGCAATATTAATGAAATCAACAACCAAACCCTTGCTTTCCAAGACGGCCTTTGCAACATCAGGAATCTGCCCGCCGGTGTTAATGAAATCACTAATGACAACAACCCTTCCCTCAGACAAAGCCTCACCAGCAAGAATAATCGCCTCGCCAATATTAGACGTAGTGGATTTTGGCTGCAAACCATTCAAGAATTTTGTAGCTTCTTCCGCGCTAGCATCCTGAAGCGCTAGAAAAGGAACATCCTTGGCAAGAATAATAGTGTTCTTAGAGCCCAAAACCTTCTTAGCCTGAGCAACTTCCAAATCAAACCTTGTTCTCGCGCCCTCCTGCGTCTGAGAACTGGCACTCACGTCCAAAACAATAACAGTATTAGAAGCGGTCACATCATGCTGGTACGTAGTAAACGGATTCGCAAAAGTCAAAGCCAACCCCAACAACATCAAAAGCTGAATCAAAAAAAGCCAGTCATGCGTAATCTGCTTTAGAAAACTCGTCAGCTTTCTAGCACCAGAAGACTTAATGAAAAACATCAAACTCGGAATAGCCATCGGCTTAGGCCTGGGACGAATAAGATATAGAATGATTAATGGAACTAAAGCTAACAAAGCCCACAATCCACTCGGGTTACCAACACTAATAGGACCTAAACTAACCGGCATACATCACTCTTTACCTAGTATACACTTTACTATATTGATTTAAATAGTTTGTGTATATAAAAAAGATAATAGAAAAAGAAAAATTATCCTGTAAACCAGGACTTCATTCTCGCCCAGAAACCAACAGGCATTGGAGGCTCAGGCTGAGGGTTCAAGCCAACAAGCTCTTCCGGAGACATCTGCCTGCCACTAACACCGTTCACATTCACATCTGGGATGTTCTGACCGCACAAGCGCTCACAATACTTCAAATCATCAGCACACTTGGCAGGGTCAACATTGCTGTCCAAACATTCCTTATGACGCCTTTCGCACAATATCGGGCAATTTGGCTGTTCAGGAGGCTGAGGCTTGCAGTTCACCTTGCAAATTCTCGCATCAAACAAGCAAGTATTGCGCCTTGCAGGCTCAAGCTCGTCACACCTCTTCTCCATCTCAACACACCTGTCCTCACAATTCTGAGGAGGCATTGGTTGAGGATAACACTGCGTTACGCAATCCTTGACTTTCATCCCGCAAGATTCAGAATCAACACCTGCAGCAAGACATTCCTTCTCAACCATCCTGCAACGCTCAGGACAAGAGTATTCAGGAGGCAGTTCAGGCGCGCACAAGTCAAGGCACTCGGCAATGCCCAAACGGCAGCGTCTCATATATTCTTCCTGCACATCCTCGGGCTTCCCTGCCTGCGCAGTCATCGTTCTTGCCATTTTTGCACAATTATAGTACGAATCCACGCATTTGTCATCACAATCCAGCGGACAGTCAGGGCATGCCGGACATTCGGGCTTGCCACACTGCTCCTGCATGCATTCACCATGTAATCTTCCACATGCAGCCCTTATACTTTCAACATTAATTCCCACCATTGTCTTCAAACATTCATCACGCTTTCTGTCACAGCCCTGCTCGCAAGTTTCCTGAGGCTGGCAATACTTCTGAACACAATCCATCATCTGATTACCATACATCATTCTGCAAGAACTCTCACAATCCTGCTTGCAACGATCACGCATACACTGCAAGAATACGTCAAAATTAAAGCCCGCATATTTGGCGGTCAAAGAAACCTGAGAAGCCAAACGTTTGCACGTCGTCTGACAATCCTCCTGCGGAACTGGCTGAGGAGCAGGACGACATTTTTCCTCGCAAACCTTCGCACACTCATCAGCAGGACGCTGGCTGGCAATACAATCGCGCTTGCAAACATCATAACAACTGCCGGACGGCTGGATAGTCGTAGAAATCATCTTTGGATTAACAGCAACAGTAGCATACTGCGCGTAAACAGAAACCACGCACAATAATAGAACGCTCAGAATCAACAATTTTTTCATCACGACACCTCTTCTTTTAACAGAATAAAGAAATCTGGTTTAAAAAGCTTGCTAAACTGCCAAAATTTAAATACCCTTAATAGGAGAAAAATACTATGAGTGGAGACAAAAGCAGAGAAGAGTTCATAGTATACGAAACGCCAATACTGATGAGAGGGGATTGGGAAGACCTGCAAGGACACGCGTGCATCTATGTGCGCTGCGGAAATTTCGAGAAAAGCCATCGAAAAGGAATAGTCTACCGGGCAGCGTTTGCACCCAAAGCAATCTTCACAAGATTCGCCCTTGATGTTGTTACAGAGCCGGAAACAAGACCAATAAGAACACTTGAAGACTTAAAAGGCGCCCACGACTTATACTACGCCGGAAGATTCCAAACTGAAGAAGAATGCGACGACCATTTAGATAACGCTTTTGAAAACTACAGACAAGAATTACAATACCAAATTGAAGAAAGAATAGCAAAAGCGATGCAAGAAACGCCAAATTATGCAAACATTTCTGCAGACCTCATCAAAGAAGCAATAATGCTGAACTTCGTAACACCGCTTGTTGCGGCAAGCAGAGAAAATAAACCAGGCTATGCAAGACAAATACAACTTGCATTCAGAGCATTTGCAAAAGGATACCCTCACAAACAAGACGTAGGAGAATTATGCACGGCAATAATATTGGGAAACACAGAACTCGCAGGAAGCTACTTGAACAAAATCGTATCACTCAAAAACGAAGAATATGGAATAACTGCGGTTGCCCACAAAAAAATTCTAGAACTAAAAAAAGCAAGCTAACATTTAGGATAAGTGCTGGGCAACATAAACACTTTGCTGATCTTCACAGCAAACCCTTTCTGCTCAGCCATAACTTGCTCAGAAGTCATCACAGCCTCGCCTAAAGCAACAAGCTCGCCTTTCAAACTCAAAACAGCAACAACATCATCCTTATCAATACCAGATTCCAATTTCACAATTCCAGGAACGTTCAAGCTCGCGCCATGACAAACAGTATCAATCGCGCTGTCCTGAACCCAAACCTTTCCCAAATGCTGAATGGCAAACTCAACAGGCTTAATACAATGACGCAAGAACTTCTCATTTCCAGATTCCTTCCAGAAAACAAAAGCATCCTCGATATCCTGCAAACTAACCCAGTCCTTTTCCGTGAAAGGACCTGCCTTAGTCCTGATTAATTCAGCCATGTGAGCGCCAACCTTCAAACGCCTGCCAACATCATGACAAATCTTCCTAACATAAGTGCCGGCCTGCGAGCCCATCCTGAACAAAACATCCTGAGCATCAATCTCCAAAATGTCAAGATAATAAACCTCGCGCTCCCTTTCCCTTCTAACAACAGAAGATTTCACAGGAGGCATCTGCATAATCTTGCCAGTAAACTCCTTTAACGCTTTCTCTAACTCTTCACGCTTAACTTCATCATGCAAGTGCATAATGCAAACATATTCCTTGCCAGCTTTCAGCAACGCCTGCACAACCCTTGTCGCCCTACCGGTCGCCACAGGCAAAACACCAGTAACGCCAGGGTCCAAACTGCCGCCATGACCTGCTTTTTCAATATGCAAAATCTTCTGCACGTAAGCAGAACACATATGAGAAGTAGGACCTTTTGATTTGTTCAGATTAATAACACCGTATTCAATTAAGTCCTGAATTTTCCTCTCATTTGGATTACCGCCAAACTTAGAATCAGTCTCTGCCTCTCTCTTGACCAGAATTTCACGCTTTGTTCTCTCAAAAGGCAACAAGCCCATTACTTTTGCTCAACTTTCTTCGCCGGAGCTGTCTTAACAGCAGGCTTAACTTCAACTTGTTTAAGCGCAGGCTTCAACTCCGCCTTGATTTCAGGAGCGCCAGTCACTTTCTCAACAACCTTTTTCACAATACTCTTCTTTTCTTCTACCTTCTTCTCCTCGATTTTAGCTCCAAACAGTTCAGCGCGGACAACACCCTTGTCATTCTTAGAAACATTAACTTTGACCCTTGAAGGAGGATTCTGCATGCCGTGCTTCCAAATCTCCAAGTTTAAATGAGTTCCAAGACGAACATCCTCACTCTTCATATGTCTGACTAAGAATTCCTTAACAGTATTCACGGCTTTCTTTGCCCTCCTGTACCTAGGAGCCTTCAACCAGCCCTTCCTCAATGGAATCGTGTAAGTTCTTTCAAGCGCCATTTTAAACCTTCAACTTAGTCCTGCGCCAGCTGCGCTTAACATGAGTATGCCTGCCGGGATGAACCCTTCTGCCCTTGCCGTAAGTTTTCGGCACAGTCCAAAAAGGAGCCCACCTAGTCTGACGCATTCTCTTAACCAAACGCTTCTTTCTTGCAGGATGCTTATGACTCGGCATTTTTTATTGCGCAGGAACTGCGACTTCCTCCTTTTTCTTTGGGGCCCTTGGCTTTCTCGGAGCTTTTGGCTTCTTGATTATTTTTTCCTCGCCAGCTGCAGGAGCATCTTCTTTTGCTGCTTCCTTGTGCTCAACTTTTGGAGTTGCAGGCAAAACAAGACCCTGCTCTTTCATGATCTGAGAAGAAACATTTTCCAACAACTGCTGACCTCTAGGAGTGATAATTCTTCCCTTGTGAACTTCCTTCTGAGCCTGCTTTGCAAAACCAGACTTTTCCAACTGCTGCAAAATCTTCCTAATATTACTGCCACCACCAGGATAAACGTGCTCTGGAGCCATGCCCTCATTCTTCCTGCCGCCATAAGCATTCCTCAACTTCTGAGTGCCAACAGGACCCAAAATGAAAAGTTTTCTAAGAATAGAAGCACTGCGAACAAACCACCAATCCTCCTGCACAGGAGCACGCTCCCTGCTCATGCCAGTCTTAGCATAAGCAGACCAGGCAGGAGCCTTAATTACTGATTCCTTTTTCAGTTCCTCAGCAACACGCTTGATTAACAATGTTGCATCAACATCATATATTCCCATAGTTTGTGACCTCGCGGTCTAATTTGGATGTTCTTACGAAGCATCCAGAATACTATTTGGTCGAGAGGGGTGGTTTATAAATGTTTCGAAGAGTCTTTTTGTCGAATGATTTAAATAGTATAAAAGCATATATTTACTCATGGTGGGAATAAACGGGATATTTTTTACAGAACGGCTCAGGGAAATGATTAGGCAATACTCCGCTGACCCGGGATCACTCATACCGAATGGAAGCGTGCCTGAGCAGCACATGGACGCGCTCATAGCTAATAATATAGAAATAGTTCCAGACAGACGTGGTGGCAAAGCAGTTATAAAAGGAACACGCATCGCAGTTTGCGACATTATTGCCGATACGTGGAGCCTTGGAAACCAGCGAGACTACCTGCTGGAGATTTATGCTGGAACCATTGACAGAAAAGCAGTAGATGCAGCATATGCTTTCTTAATGCGTTATCCGGAAAAAGTTGAACAAGATTTCAAAGAATGCTTTGGCAGCCCGCTGCCGAAAGATTTATATCGATAATTATTGGAGTAAAAGGAATGAGTCAATTATTCTTTCTCGTGGAATATAATCTAGACCCGCTTCAGAACCCCTTAAGGGCGCAAGGAGCCAGCGCATTTTTGACGTTTGAAGATGAAATAGGACTGCCACAGAATGCATCAGACCTGGAAGTCATCCAAGTAGTTGTGCAGCATAAAATTAACTTAGGCATTGAAAGGATAATTTTAACACGAGATAAAGCATTCCACGCACAGCTAGGAAGCTGGCCGGTTAAAGTAATCCTTCTCACAGACAAGACTGGGAAGTACTTGTTTCCCAATATGAAACTAAGAGACCTCGCCATGGCCATAATTTTGAAAGCAGACAATCTGATGCGGCAAAAAGGACAAGCAGTAGACTTTATTGATGCTTCAAAATTCTATTAAGGATACAGCTTCTCAATTACATGAGCAAGTTCAGGATGAATCAGCTGGTTCTTCTTAACCATATCCCTGACGTCAGGAACACTAAACCATCTTCCACCAGCAACTTCTTCAGGATTAAACTTGAAAGGACCCTCAGAAACACCCCTGAAGACTTGCAAGAACTTGCGCATCTTATAATGATCGTAAGGAGTTTCATCGAGCAACATGAGCGGAACACTAACACCAAGCTCTTCCTTTAACTCCCTCTTCGCAGCCTTCTCATAACTCTCGCCCTTCTGCACGTGACCGCCGGCACTGGTAACCCAATGGCCCGGACAAAACTTCTTCTGCGCACTGCGCATCTGCAAGAAAATCTCTCCCTTATCATTAAAAATCAGAACATGAACAATACGATGATTCAAACGCTTGCTATAAACTTCCTCGTAAGGCGCAAATCCAACTACTTTGTTATTCTCATCAACAACGTCAAGGACTTCCTGCACTGCCATTTTCACAAAAACCCGAACACTTCAACTATTTATTTTTTGTCATACTACAACAACATTTTTAAACACGCTATCATCACAAAATAATATGCTTAAACTAACACTGCCAGACGGCAAAGTACTCCAACTGCCAGACAAAAGCACAGGAATGCAAACAGCGGAAAGCATAGGCAAAAAACTGGCAAAAGACGCACTGGCAATAGAAATCGATGGCGAAGTTCGCGATTTAATGAGGCCAATAGAAAAAGACGCCAAGATAAAGATATTGACGTTCTCAGACAAAGGCGGAAAAGACACATTAAGACACAGCACAGCACACGTGTTCGCACACGCGATCAAAAAACTCTATCCAAACGCAAAGCCAACAATTGGCCCGCCAGTTGAGGAAGGATTCTACTACGACTTTGACGACTTGAAAATAACACCTGAAGACTTTTTGAAAATAGAACAAGCAATGCAAGAAATCGTCAACGCAAACCATCCCTTTGAACGGCACGAATGGACACTGGGCGACGTCAAAAAACACGAAGGCAGCAACCCGTACAAAATGGAACTCGCAAAAGACTTCCAAGAAAAAGGATGGAAACTAACAGCATACAAAGACGGAGACTTCATCGACTTATGCGAAGGACCACACGTGCCAAGCACAGGATACATCAAAGCATTCAAACTAACAAAAATAGCAGCAGCACACTGGAGAGGAGACCAGAAAAACAAACAGCTGACGAGAATTTACGGAATTTCTTTCCAAAGCACAAAAGAACTGCACGATCACGAAAAATTATTGGAAGAAATAGAAAAACGAGACCACAGAAAAATCGGACAAGAACTAGAACTCTTCATGACGCATGAGTGGAGCCCGGGCTCGCCATTCCTGCTACCAAAAGGAACAATAATTTACAACGAACTCCAAAAATTCATACGCGAAGAATACTGGAAACGAGGATACCAAGAAGTCATCACGCCACAAATGTTCAACAAATCACTATGGGAACAATCAGGACACTGGGCGCACTACAAAGAAAACATGTTCGTAATGGACGTAGACGATGAAGAGTTTTCCTTAAAGCCAATGAACTGCCCATCACACGTCTTAATCTTCAAATCAAAAACAAGAAGCTACCGAGACCTGCCATTACGCATAGCGGACTTTTGCTTCCTGCACAGAAACGAAGTACGCGGAACACTCGGCGGAATGACAAGAGTACGCAAACTATCACAAGACGACGCGCACATATTCTGCACACCAGAACAGATTAAAGACGAAATCAAAGGAGTATTGTCATTCATCCGATACGTTTACGAGGATGTTTTCAAGTTTAGCTATCATACTAAACTCTCAACAAAACCAGAAAAAGCAATGGGCGCGCCAGACCTCTGGGAAAAAGCAGAAAAATCACTGGCAAGCGCGCTCAACGAGCTCAAAATAAAATACGAAGTCAAACAAGGAGAAGGAGCATTCTACGGGCCAAAAATAGACATCGACGTCAAAGATGCACTAGGAAGAGACTGGCAGTTAGCAACCGTACAACTAGACTTCCAAATGCCACTGCGCATGGGAGCAGAATACGACGGAGAAGACAACACAAAACACAACTGCGTAATGATACACCGAGCAATACTTGGAAGCTTGGAAAGATTCATCGCAGTAATGACAGAACATTATGCCGGCAAATTCCCATTATGGCTCTCGCCAGAACAAGTAAGAATACTATCAATAGCAGACCGCTTTAACAAAGACGCACAAGAATTAGTAGACCTGCTGCGCTCACAAAAAATACGCGCAACACTCGACGCGTCAGCAGAAACAATCAACAAAAAAGTCAGAAACGCACAACTCGACCAAGTCAACTATATATTAGTCTTCGGCGAAAAAGAACAACAAGGCGCACTACAAATCAGAACAAGAGACAACAAAGTACATGGTCCAGTAAAAACAGAACAATTCATCAAAGACTTACTCAAAGAAATAACAGAAAAGAGATAGTTTATAAACAAAACTTCTATTATATACTAAAATGAAAAAAGGGCAAATCAGCATCGCACTTGTTCTGCTCGCAATCGTCGCAATAATTGCGCTAATCGGAATGATTCTTCTCGTCAAAAAAACTCCATCAGGAGCACTCTACGGCGGACAAATATTACAAGCCGGACCTTTTAACTGGGACAATGTATTTGGCTTCGCTCCAAACCTAGAAGCAGCAGAAAGCTGGTGTCCGTACCACACAATACAAGACGGAGGATTCCTCGACGTAGTGCAAATGGAGGGCGGAGGACAATACAACTGTTTCGCAGTGCCACCTGAATCGGTGCCAGAACTGTACCAATCATACACGTATCAAAGACCAATAGCGTGCTTCACAGAAGGAACACTAACAGTTCCACCATACATACAATCACAACTGCCAATAATATGCAGCCCGCCAGAAGGAATATACAATCCATTCCCCTGGCAGTAATTCAAAAACAATAAGATTTAAATACACTTTTACTATTACGAATAAAAAGATCACAATAGCTATCAAAAAGGAGGTAGCCCAATGAAAAGAGGAAATGTCGGAATAGGACTCGTAATTCTAGGCGTAGTAGCAATCATCGCAGTCATAGGACTGGTATTGTTGTTTACACGCGCAAGCCAGCCACAAGGCGCATTAAGCACAGATTTGTCAATCGGTGACATCTATGGCGGTGGAGGAATGGGCTATGAGGCAGGAATCGGACAAAAATATATGACTCCACAATACGAACCAGGCTACATTTACTCAGCAGGAGCAGGACCACAAGTAGCATACCCTGCATCACCAGCATTATACTCAGGAAACACGTACGGAACAAGAAACCCGCAATTCATAGTTGCAGGATACACATCAATTGAAGACATGTACGGATGCAGTAATGATCTGAAGCTAGCAGGAATTCCAGTACCACATAATTTGTTCAACTGCTTCGCACTGCCAGTAAAAGGCGCATCAGAAGAAGTTCAAGGATTCTACCCGCCAGCAAGCTCAGCATACAGAAGGCCACAAACAGGCGACCTAGGAAAAATAGGCGGACACATGGCATGCTTCAAGAACAGCGTAGGAGCCGAAGGACAAATAGCAAACGATGAAGACTTGACAAGAGGCTTACTCTTGCTGAAACTTGTAGACGGAGACGTTAGCACTGCAAAGTACGCATGGACAGCAACAACCTACAACGGAATCAGAACACCAGTCTGCTGGGTAACGAGCAAGAACTTCCCCTTCCCGCAGTAAAATTTTATTTTTTATTTTAAATTAATTTTCTTTTTCTTAATCTTGTTTTTCTGCATCAACTCTCGCTTCGCTCGAAAACACTCCTTACGATGTGCTCCTAACTCCGTTATGTCGCACTCGTTCGTCGAATAATTTATTAACTGCAAATTCAAACTAACTTTTATGACGGAATACAAACAAGTGATTCTAGTCCGCGAAGACTTGAAGCTGACCAAAGGAAAAATGTCAGCACAAGCAAGCCACGCATCAGTAGGAGCCACGCTAAAATCACACAAAGACGACATTGCGAAATGGCAAAGCCAAGGCATGAAAAAAGTCATACTGCGTGTTAAAGACAAAGAAGAACTGTACGCGTACAAACAAAAAGCAGAAGACGCAGGATTGATTGTTGCTTTGATAACAGACGCCGGGCATACGCACCTGGAACCAGGAACAGCAACCTGCCTCGGAATAGGGCCGGACAAGGCAGAAAAAATAGACAAAGTCACAGGAAAACTCTCTCTTATTTCGTAGTTACAGCCATAGTAAGATTTATAAATCCCCTTCTGAAAACTCACACTTATGGTCAGTTTCAAACTCGTAATCGGCACAAAACAAGGCAAGTGCTTGCAGAAAGAAATACAAGAACCAGAAGCCAAAACGCTATTGGGCAAAAAAATAGGCGATGCAGTACACGGCGACAACCTAGGATTTGCAGGATACGAGTTTATTGTTACAGGCGGAAGCGATTACTGCGGGTTCCCAATGAGAAAAGACGTAGAAGGATTCGCACGCAAAAGAATACTGGAAGTAGAAGGCGTAGGACTGCGAAAAGAAAGAAAAGGAGTACGCACCAGAAAAACAGTCTGCGGAAACACAGTACACCCGAAAATCTCACAGGTTAATATAAAAGTCACAAAAGAAGGCAAAGAACCGTTCGTATTCCCCGCCAAAGCAGAAGAAAAGAAAGCATAATTCTAAGTACCAAAGTTTTATATACCGCCGTGACAGATAAAACACAAAAGAGTGACCTATGGCTGACGAAGAACTAATAAAAAAGTTTGTAGAACTGCACTCGCAAACAGAACAACTTCTATCAAAAGACCAAGTAAAAGATGCCAAACAAAAATATTTGGACGTAGTGGAAGCATACCACGTTATAGAAAAAAGCACGCTAGAACACTTCCACAAAGAATTAGCCTATGATCAGGTTACCGCATTGTTCAAAAAAGTCAGCGAAGCAAAAGAAAGAGTTGCAATACCGTATCACATAATCGCGGCAGCCGCCCTGATAATGGGATTAAGCATCCTCATATTCCTAAAGCCAAGCGTCGTCGGATTGGCAGGCTTTGAAGATACAATCAGACAAGCAGTAGACTTCAAATTCACAGAAACAAAAATACAACAAGCAACATTACGCGACAGACCATTGACATTATCAGCAAGCGGAACATACACGGGAAAAGTAAAATTATTCTACAAGACGGGAGAAAAATTTGAGCTAATCTTCGACAGCGAAAAAGCAACAGATGGAACATTCACAGATATTTGTGTTGAAACCTGCGAGATAACAGCAAACTCAAACGTCATCGAGTTATTCGCGCAAATAGAAGCAGGCGGAAGCCTGACAGTAACAGCGCTTTCTTACAAAGTCGAGCGCAAAAACAACGCAGCACCAACCTGGAAAGCAACCACGAGAAGCTTCAAAGCAAACGTCAACAAGCCACTCTCGGTGGACTTGAACGAGTATTTCACGGACCCAGAAAACGACCAGCTAGTCTATCTAAGCACAACAGCAGAAGGACTCGAAGTAACAGTACAAAACAGCCAAGTCACAATAATGCCAAAGACAGCCGGCAAAAAAGACATCGTATTCGTAGCATCAGACTTACTTGAAGTAACCAGAATACCGGTCAACATAGAAGTAAGCTAATTTTATTTCTAAAAAACAGCAAAAACGACGAAAAATCCTATATACTCCCTATAGCAACATTTATATACCCAAAAGCAAGACTTCGTATAGAAAAAAAGGTGGTTAACTTTGGGGATTAGAAAGGCTAAGAGTGGCCAGGTAACAGTCTTCATCATCATCGGCCTCATCATTCTCTTTGTTGTTGGTACAGTTCTCTACCTATCCAGAACGCAAGTCACAAAAGAATTCGAAGCAGTAAGACCAGCAGTATCAGAAATACCCCAGCAAGTACAACCACTACGAGACCTAGTAGAAAGCTGCATTCTCAGACTAGGAGCAGACGGACTGCGACGAATAGGAGACTCAGGAGGATACATTGACACTGCAGGCTTTAACGTAAACCCAATAGAACCAACAGAAGGCGAAGCAATAGAATTCTCACCAGGCGCAGGACCAAAAATAGTCTACTGGTGGCACATGAAAAGCGAAAACGACTGCGAAAAAAACTGTGTTTTTGACACGCTAAGACCAGCATTATACAGAAGCGAAGGAGGCAACAGCATAGAATCACAACTAGACAAGTACTTAACAGACAACCTGCGCGACTGCCTCGGAAACTTCGAAGACTACGTAAAACAAGGATGCCAAGTACAAGAACTCGGCCAGCCAAAAGTCACAGCAAACATAGCAGAAGAAGACGTATTCTTCGTCGGAAAATACCCCCTACGCGCGCTATGCGGAAGCCAAACCTTTGACATAGAAGACTCATACGTAAGCATACCATTGAACCTGAAAGAAATCTACAACCTTGCAACAGAACTAACCAACTTTGAAAACGAAAACAGAATACTAGAACAAACAACCAAAAACATAATCTCCACGTTCAGCGAAGTAGACTCGAGCAAACTGCCACCACCACGAGCACTAAACGTAGGACCGCCACAACCAGGAACATTCTGGATAAAATTCGAAGTACTCAGAAAACTGAAAGGACTCCTGACATCATACATACCGCTAATACAGCCATCAAGCGTGCTCAACTACAACTACATCGCAGCACCACAAGACACACGAGACCCAGAACACTACGAACTACTCTACAACAGGCAGTTCTTCATACCACTAAACAGCACACACCCAACACTCGAAGCGCACTTCATGTACCTCGACTGGTGGGAGCCATACTTCGACCTAAACTGCAACGGACAACTATGCCAAGCAGACGCAGGAACCAACTTCTACCTAATACCATTCACAATCAACAGATACCAATTCGCATACGACCTAAGCTATCCAGTCATGATAGAAATAAGAAACCCAAGCGCGTTCAACAACGAAGGCTACAGCTTCAAATTCATGCTCGAACAAAACATGAGAAACTCAGACGCATTCTCAGCAGAAACACAACTGCTCCCAGCAGCAGCCTCTGACCAAGTCCCATCAATATTCTGCAATCCAGAACAACAAACATCAGGAGACATAAACATATACGTCAAAGACGGCAAAAACCTAAAAGGCCTAGACGAAGCAACAATCAGCTACCTGTGCGGAAAAGCCATCTGCAACATTGGAACGACTGCAGAAGGAAACTTCACAAGCAAATTCCCCCGCTGTCTAGGAGGCACGCTAAGAGTAACAAAACAAGGATACGCATCATACTCAGCACCAATGGACGTAATAGACGAAGAACCAATGAAAGCAGACGTGCTATTAGAGCCGGTAAGATATTTCAACGTCACAATCAAAAACTACGCGATAACAAAATCAGGAAAATCAGCAGACTGGGCATTCAAAGAATTCGGACTGCTAAGACCGCCACCAACACAAACAGCAGTCATAACACTAGTAAGAAACGGAACAATTTACGACGAACAATACACGACAGCAGTAGAGCTAACCGGAGCAGAATCAGGAGAACTCGCACTAATACCTGGCAATTACAAAGTACGCATAATGAGCTTCCTAAAAGGAATAGAAAAACTTGATGAAAACGGAATGAAAACAATTGGAGACTTAGTATTCCCCGTAGACCACAGGTGCATCAAATACAAAAAAGGATTCAAATCCAAGAAAAAATGCTACGACGTGCCAACAACACCATTGGTGTTTAACCAAACATCACCATTCCCGTACGGAGGAGCAGACTACGATTACACGTTCACAGCAAGCATGCTGCGCGGAAATACCAGAATAGAATTCAGACAATTCGTAATGGGAATAGACAAAGTGGAAGAACGAAACAGAATAATAGAAGACTTAGACCAAATAAACAAAGTCAAAATGTACGCAACATCAGAACAAGACAGAATCAACCCGGTGATATCATGAAACTATGGGAAAAAATAGCAATGTTCATGATTTACCTAATCATCTCCCTGCCAATAGTCTTTGCGCAAGAACTCACAATACAGAAATTCCAAGGAAAAGACAACGCAAAAGGATACGCAAGAACAGATGATGAGTTTACAGTCGAAGTCCTCGCAAAAATACCGGGCGAGGACGTAATTGACAAAGAACAAGTCAGACTGTACTTAGAGGATTGGTACACACCATTCGACTCGTGCACTGTAAATGGAACTTATCACCGGTGCACAATATTCGAACCAGACTTTGCATCCTACGAACCCCTTGACTTCTCCATAGAACTGCGCGATGATTCTGACAACATAGTCGGACAAGAAACCAAAACACTCGTTGTAGACAACCAAGCACCCGTAATAAAAGAAATGAGCGTAGACCCGCCAATATCAAACGGGCCAATAACAGTAAGCTATGCAGCAGAAGACTACTCCTTAACATTTGGAGACACAGCACAATGCTCAGGACTCAAAGCAATCAAAATAACAGCAGGACAAACACAACTAGTAACTGATTCTGCAGCACTCGGAGAGTGCACAAAAGACAACCAACTTGAGCTAAACATCGACACGGCAGGCAAAAAACAAATCTGCATCGCAGCACTAGATTACGTCAACTACGCAAGCGCGCCAACCTGCCAAGAAGTAACGATAGACAAAGCACCCCCAGAAATAGAAGAAGTAAGCATAATGGACGAAACAGGAATCATCGTACTAACTCATGTTCATTCCGGCGAAGAAAGAATGGCCAGCATAAACGCGGTCATCACAGACGATGGAGAAGTAGACCAAACAACAGTAGCAGCAAAATTCAGCGAGCTCAACCCCAACATACCTGACTTCATACCACCAGACCTCATAGAAGGAAACCTCTACAGCTGGCAAAACATACCAGTATCAGAAGTAAGCCCGTGCAAGCTAACAGTCAACGCAAAAGACACGCTTGGAAATGAAGTAAGCCAAGAATTCCCATGCACGATAAAAGCAGACGACACGCCCCCAGTCAGCAAAGGCATAATACCAGACGCGCAACGCGACGGAATACCATTATACGGGCAAGGAACAGCGCTCGTAATAGAACTTGAAGATAAAGACAACGACGGCAACGCAGGAATAGGAATGATGGCAGGAAACGCGCTCCTAGACCTTAGCGACGTAGGAATGGGAAGCCAAGTAGAGCCAGACCTGTGCGCGCGCTTATCCGGAGCAAGTTGGGCATGCTCATGGTTCATGAACCCTCCAGTCACCATGGCAGAGGGCACGTACACAGTTGTACTGAGCGGAACCACAGCAGACGATTTGAACAACCAAATCGGAACAGACGAAGAATTCGAGATAATATACGACAATACAGGCCCCAGAAAACCAGAACTAATCGACTTCAAAATAGTCTCAGGAGAATCAGGAGTCACGTACCAAGGCGGAGCAATCAGAGGAGACTTCGTACAATACAAAGTACGCTCAGGAGACTTTGAAACAGCATACGCAAACTTCACAGACATAAACGGAGACGCAAAAACAATAGCGACAAGCTGTGAAGAAGTCGAAAATGCAACACAAGACTGCACATTCGAAGAACTAGTAGACCTAGACGGACCATACACGGCAGAATTCACATTCGACTTCTACGACGACGCACTCAACAGGGCGAGCACGAACACAAGACTTGAAGTTTACGGGCTAGACAACGTAACCAACGCGTCCAAAAAATACTGGAAGTCGCCGCCAGTCGTAACCTGCAGTCCGAGCGTAATAGACAGGCAAACAGCAACACTAATACCAGCAATGGCTGCATGCAGAATAGACCTGCAAACGCCAAGAAAAGACATCAGCACACTAGCAATCGCCGGTCCAGCATCACCAGACGAATGCAAGGGCGACATAGCGCTTAACGTCAACGACCTGTACATGGTCAACACGGCAGAAGGAAGCAAAAGCCCATACATGTTCATCAAGCTCGAACCCAAAAACTTCTACGTAAACAACCTGAAAATAAACTGTTCAATAAACGTCTACTCCAAGCGCGAAGAAATCAAAGACGGCAAGAAAAGATACTTCGTCACACCATTCCCGCAACAACTGCCAGTCAACATCTCGCTGCCATTCTACAACAACCCATTTGAACTGGCGCATGAAAACATAGACAAAGAAATCAAAAAAGCATTCAAAACAGGACTAGCATCACAAAAATGGCTGGGCGAGCTCAGACAATGGATATACTACGCCGAGTTAATCTGCTGGGTAAAAGTACTAATCACTAACGTCATCGGAGCGCTATATCTCGTAACAATAATACTCAAAGTAATCGGCCAAGCACTGAAAAGCAATCCTTTCACTGCGGCAGCAGGAGAAGCGGCAAACCAAGCAGGCGGAGGAATCTGCGAAGTAGAAGAATCACTCTCAGAAGTCTACGGAGGAACAGTAGACGGCATATTCAAATTCCTAGACGCAATCTGCTCAGTAATCAACTGCGCCTCAGCAGGAAAAGGCGGAATTGAAGGCGCTCTAGGCGGAGGAGGAAACCCATTATGCACGGCGATTGATGCACTACTAAAAGAAATCCCCGGACTCGGCCCGATGGCAGAAGAAGCAGGAATATCACTAATGCCAAGCATCAAAGACTCACTCATCATGAGCCTGTTCTGCTTGTGTTTACCCGGAATAATTTACAATTTGGAAAAATTAAGACAAATAGACTGCTTCAAAGCAGTATGCCTGCACGACATGGTAAAAGAAGGCGGATATCCAAAATCATTCTGCAACGAAATGCACGGCTACCTCACATGCATGTTCGTAATCGGAGAACTATTCTCGATAATACCATTCGCAGCATTCTTTGACAAAATAATAGACATGATAGTCACAATGATATCAGACCCAATCGCACTCATAACAGTGGGACTTGGAGCAATATGCAACACAACCTGCCCAACACCAGACGCAGGAATAGCATACATCGGATGCGCATTACTCAAAGTAGTATCCGTAGTAATGGAAGCAATTGGCGCAATCAAACAAGCAACAGACAAGAAAAACGAGTTCGGAAAACCACCAAACACCCAATACTGCAGAAGAATGGAAAAAATAGAAAAGGACTACTAAAATGAGAAAAATTGCAATCGCGCTAATAATGATAATGATGATGAGCATGATAGCGACGGCAGAATTTCCTTCAGGATGGATACCAGAAGGCGATGATATGGTGGTAGACACTCATGGAGTATTGTACACAAAAGATTCCGCGGGGTATTATACAGGTTACTCAAACGGCCAGACTTATCAATACCATCCTTCAACAAATCAAGTGCTTATCAAAGATGGAGGAACAATAATCGGCATTAGAACAGCAGACCAATATGCTTCTATTTCAGCAGATGATCCGAATTTTGACACGGAACTTAAAAAATACCTCAATACTGATCCCAACCCACCAACGGGAGGAGGAGCGGGAGGCGCTGCGGCAGCAGGGGGAGCGGCTACTGGAGGCGCTGGCGGCACAGGAGGACAACAAGACACGGCAGCACCAAAACCACTCTTCGATATTGGAGGAGGAACAGGGGCAGGCACGGGAACAGGAGTGGGCGGAGAACAAAAACCACCAGTATACTACCAAACTCCTGACGGTAAAATCTATCCAGTACAAGAAGGGCAAACTATACCGGCTGGTGGAAAAACAGTACCACAATCAACCGTAACGGCACTGCAAAACGCCGTACAACAATACGGCAACCCAACCGGATACATCAACGGACAATACACATTCAAACCTTCAGTAACAGATGACCCGGGACTAATAGAGGATTACAGGCACACGACAACAGCGACAGTAAAAATAAACCCAGATGGGTCGTCAACCACAACAACAACAGTCAAACACGCAGTCTGCGGAGCAGGACTAGATTCTTGTGACGGAAAAACGTACACAACAGAAAGCGTTGAAGGGCAAGCAGTAACAACAGGCGGGTACATGAAAGATGGCAAGGCAGTACTAGACTCAAAAAACAATCCGATAACCGGAGTAACTTCCAAAGAAATAATCACGTATCGGATAGTGGGTGGAAACCCAGTCCCAACAACATCGCGAGAAACAATCTACAAAGTAGACGCCAGAACAGGGACATACTCAACAAGCGCGATGAACGTTTACACCTATGATGCGACTGGCAAAAAATCAGACAAACCCGTATACACAATAGACGCAAACGGCAACACGAACCTTGACAAAGATGCATACAATAATCTCTCTGAACTGGACAAAAAAGCAGTTGACAAGGAACGAGACAAGGCAAACGTCGCATACGTCAACAGCGGAGCAGCAGGCTGGAAAGCATTCTCAATCCTAGGAACAGCAAGAGTAATGGGAAGATTCATGCGAGCATACGACGAGTATGCGGGACTCAGACAATACTCGGCAATAGGACTCGACAGTTATGAAGCACAAGTAAAAGAAAGAAAAATGAGAATACAACAAGAATTCTGCCTAGCGTCAGGAATAACAAACTGCATAGTATCGTCAATCTGCGGAAAAATAGCGCCGATAAAATCAGACAACGTAGTAGCAGGCAGAGGACCAGGAGGACAATTCGTCACGAGCGCAGTGCTCAACGCAGAACGCTCACTCGCAATAGAAATAGAAGGAATGACGAGACAACAACTAATCGACATGTTTGGCAACCAAACAATAATCGCAGGCAGACTAATCAACCTAACAGACCCCAAGTTCGATCCAAAAGTCTTAGGAAAAATGAAACTAAGAATGTACCACGTACAATACCAAATAACAAACAACGTCAAAAGCGGAAAAGACATGGACTACAACATAGAATTCAAAAGAGGAGCACAAGCAAGCAATTCGACCTACGGGCCAGCAGTCAAACAAGCAAAATGGTACTCACCAGACCAAAACTTAGAATTCCAAAAATCAGTAAAAGATGACCTATACAAGTTCAGCGCAACAGAGTACAATGTTGCCTGCCTCACATTTGAACCAGGACTTCCATCGGGACCACCAGGAGGACAAATACCGAGTATAGGATCAGTAAGAGTAGTACGCAGCCTCTGCGTGACTATACAAGAATATGCAGGAGGACCAACAGAAATTGCACAGCCAGGAACAGCATCAGGAGGAGCTGGCGGAGCAGCAGCACCAGCAGGAACAACACCAGGAGCAATGATATGAAACACTTAATCACGAGAACAAGAATCATAGGAATAGCAGTACTAATAGTAGCAATACTCGCATACTACGCGGGCTGGGCAAACGGAATACCATTCGGAATAATGGGGCTAATACTAATCCTCGCGCCAACAAAATACGGACAACACATGTACGACTTGTTAACAGAAAGTTTCAGCAAATGGAAAACAATAATCACAACCGCACTCTACGACTCAATCTATTGGCTAATAATTGCAGGAGCAATATACTTCTACGCGTGGAGAGTCAACATCAAAGCCGCAATAGCACAAGCAAGTTCAACACTAACAAAAACAGCAATGATGAACCCAGAAATAGTCAGCGGCAATCTAGACCAACTAAAAGGATTTGTTTACCAACTAATCATAGGCGCAATATTGCTATTAATTCTCGGCTTCATAGTCTACAACATATTCAGAGGACTAACGTGGACGACAATCACAGGACAAAAACTAAACAAGCAGTTCTACAAAAAATTCTTCTTAGTAAATGCAGGCTGGTGGGCAGTCTGGTTGCCACTATTCATACTAATAGCATTCGCGCTAAACAACAAACCAGAAGCAAAACAAGGAATAGCAGGACTATTGTTCATAACATTCTATTTCACGCCAATAATGCACACGCTCTACATGCAAACACACAAAATAGGGCAAAGCATAGGCAACGGAATAGGATGGGGAATAGCAAAAATACACAGGCTAATCGTGCCATACATCTTCGCATTAGTAATATACGTCATAGTCTACCAAGTATTCAGGCCAATACAAGCAACACAATTCATGCAGCCAGCAAGCATGCTATTTGTTGTGCTGTTCTTAGCATGGCTCAGAGTATATCTTTACGAAGTCATCAAAGAATTCAAGTAAAATGAAAAAGAGGTAACGCAGAACAAGTTCAGCGAAACCTCTTTTAATTCATAACAAGTGAGACAATGAAAAAGAGGGGACAGATAACGATATTCATAATAATTGGATTAATATTACTGTTAGCCACAGCAACAGTAATCTACTTCTACCAAACAAGAGTCACAGCCCCAATCAAAAAAGTAGTCGCAGTACCAGAAGACTTACAACAAATCTACGATTACATAACAACCTGCACGGACCAAATAGGAAAAGACGGGCTAATCATAATGGGAACACAAGGAGGCTACATAGACGTACCACCAATAATAGCGAGAAACAATAACGCGTACATCGCAGGAGACCCAATGGCAATATCCAAAACACCACTATGGTACTACGAAGGAGAAGACAGAACGCCAACCTTAGAATTCATGCAAAGAGAACTAGCAAAATACGTCAAAGACAACCTACCAGCATGCACGGGCAACTTTGAAAGCTTTGCAGAAAAATACAAAATCACACAAAAAAGCGCCATACTCCCAGTAATCACGTTCACGGACTCAGAAGTAATCATAGAAGTCAAATGGCAATTAGAAATAGACATACAAGGAAGAACATCACAACTAACAGACTTCATCTCAAGCTTCCCAGTACAACTCAAACCAATGTGGGAACTGGCAGCCAAAACAATGGAAACAGAAAACAAAGAAGGATGGTTTGAGAATTTAACAATAGACCTAATGGCAGCAAACTCGAAAATTCCATTAAGCGGAATGGAATTCTTCTGCGGAACAAAAAAATGGCACATCAGAGAAGTCAAAAAAGAAATCCAACTAATGCTGTATTACAATCTACCATTCATAAGAATAGACAACACAAACTACCCGCCACCACTCGCATCACTAAGAACATATGAAAGACTTAAAGACGAAGCACAAGACATCAGAGAAGACCTTGAGGCAGACAAAGAACCAAAATGGCCAACAGACGCGCCAGCAGACGTGTACGAAATGAACAGAATGAGACTGGACGTCGGAACACGAAAAACAGACCTCAAAGCAGCATTCACATACCTCCCAGACTGGCCATTATTCGTCAACGCACAGCCAAACAGCGGAGGAATACTCAGCACTGCAAACATGAAAGGAGCAAGAAAATACCTAAGATTCCTATGCATGAACCAATGGCACTTCGCATATGACTTGATTTATCCAATAAAAATGTCAATAAAAGATGACGACGCATTCAACGGCGAAGGATACACATTCCAAATGGGCTTCCCAGTAATAATAGAAGACAACGAAGAAAGCAGAATATTCTTCGGACTAAGAAAGTTCATCATCCCTGACATGGGAACAGACTTCTGCCAAAACTTCGGAACACAATCAGTAGACGTCAGAGCAATGGGCTTCCAAGAAGGAAGCTCAGTAGCAGAAGAAATAGAAGGAGCAAACATCACATACAGGTGCGTCTCGCAAGAATGCCAGCTCGGACAAACGTACAGCGACGGAAGCGGAATAATCAGATTAACAGCATACCTGCCAGAAGGATGCTCAAACCCAACAATACTCGCAGAAAAAGAAGGCTATCTCCAAGGACGAGCATACGCAAACCAAGAACTAGTAGAAGTACAAATGACCAGACTCAAAAAAATACCATACGCTATAATGATACACCCGTACTATGAAGAAGTCGACAAGAAAAACCCAACTATATTCAAAAACCCACGATGGCAACAAGCACAAGCGTACACCAAGTTCACCAAAACAATGCACGCGACAATCACAATAACAGCAAGAAACACAACATTCGACCAGTACAAACTCTACCCCGCAAACGCGACACAATTCACAACACAAGAACAAGGAGCGTACGAACTAGCAGACGTATCAGAAGTAGACAAAGACGAAGTAGAATTCATCCACGAAACAGCACAATACGACATTGACATACTATTATTCAAACAAGACCGGCCAATAGGAGGCTACCACGCAGAAAACCTGACAATAAATTATGATGAAATCAACAGAGCAGGCGGAGTGGTCTTCAACGTCGTAGAATACACGCCATCACACAACGAAGACTTTGACCCAGCAGGAATGTTCCTATACTTATACGAAAGAGGAGAGTACCCGCAAGGAACACCCCTGCAAACAGGACTAACGCCAACGTTCATATGAGAAAGAATACAACAGCACTAATGATGGTATTTCTGATAGTCATGCTTCCAATAGTCCAAGCACAATCACTACAAGGACCAGAAACTTCAGACACGACATCACCACAAATCAGCAACGTACTACTCACACACGGACCGCAAACAATCGTTACGTGGACGACAAACGAACCAGCAAGCAGCAAAGTAGACTTTGGCAACACGTCCTCTTTAGACCAAAACATGACCAAATCAGACCTGGAAACCGCACACTCCTTAACTTTACAAACAACGGCAGGAACAACCTACAATTACAGAATAACAAGCTGTGATTTTAGCAACAACTGCAGAAGCACAACACTCGCAAGCTTCATAGCAGGACCATTCTATGTCAAAGCAGAAGTACCACGATACCCAAGGTCAACCAAAATAGACATTTCAGGAAGCACACGACTGGGAGCAGAAGTCACAATACTAGTCAATAATGTAGAAGTAAGAAAAGATATCATAGAAGACGGAGAATTCCTATTCAAAAACGTAGAACTCAAACCAGCAAACAACACAGTAATAGTCAAAGCAGTATTAGGCACAGAAACAGCACAACAAACATACCAAGCAGACGTAGACAACCAGCCACCAATAATCAACGTAACAATGCCGGCAGTATCCACGGCAGCAAGCGTCACAGCAAAAATAAAAATCTCAGAGCCAGCCAACCTCACAATAGAATACCAAAAACCAACAGGAGACAAACCACTAAGGCCAACAGAACTAACAGAAACAGCAAAAACAGCAACATACGTAGAACTAAAATGGAAGCCAGCAACAGACATACAAGAACAAATAATCTACAGAAGCGGAAAAAGAATAGCAAAAGTATCACCAACAGAAACAAAATACAGAGACAGCACAGTAGCAGCAAACACAGAATACGAATACCAGGCAAGCTCGGTAAGCGCCAAGTGCATAGAAAGCGATTTGTCAGACATACTAACAACAAAAACAGAAACAGGCACCAACCAAGGACTGCCACCAGCCCCAATATTACTAACCTGCGAAAAGCCGCCAAAATACCAATCAATACCAGCAGGAACAACCGACATCAGACTAGAACTCCAAGAAGGAGAAAACATAATCACGTTTACAGCACAAGACAAATCAGGATACAAATCAATAGCAGAAGAAAGAGTAATATTTGACATAGGACCACCAAGATTCCTAGAAACAAACCTCAAACAACTATCACCAACATACACAAGACAAGTAATAGTAAAAGGAAAACTCTCAGAACAAGGAAGCGTCACAGCATACGTCAACGGAAAACCACAAAAAACAGTCGCAACAGCAGCAGACGGCACATTCTCAATACCAGTAACGCTAGAAAGAGGAATAACGGTAGGCGTCACAGGAAAAATAGCGGCAAACATAGACACGGGAGTAGCATGGAAGAGCAAAGTCAAGCTAGAAGCAGTAGACGCAGCAGGACAAAAAACAAGCACGGAAGAATCAGAAATAGAATACGCGCTCTGCGGGTCAGGAACAGCCATAGACGTACAACTAACAGACCCACTGCCAGACACGCTAAACCCACGACTAATGATAGAAGGAGTCCAACAAATCGGAATAGCATTCAACTACACGTACAGAGGCGGGCACAAAGCAGTCATAGAAACAAGAACAGTCAGAATCAAAAAATTACAGCTAGCTCCAGACGTACAAAAAGAATTCGACAACGGACTAGTACTAGTAAACAGCCCGCCAGTCAGAGCACAAAGAGCAGGACAACCATCAGGAGCAGGCTACATACAAGTAAACTTCCAGCCAATCACAGACCCGTGGAGTTTGCAAGACAAAGACACCAAGCCAGAGCCAGGACCAGCAAACGCGACAATGTACGAGCGCGAAAAAAGAATCTCAGACCACAGACAAGGAGAATGCCTAACTCCAGGATTCGGATGCGTCAAACTATTCCTAGAACTAGAAATACCATACCAAGAAGTCACCAAAAAACAAACCTACGACCCAAGAGTACAACAAACACTCGAAACAGACGTGCCAGAAAACAAAGTACAACGAAGCTGCGTCAACGTACAAGTAATGATAGACCAAAGAATACCACCAGACTACATACCATCAGGATTCTTGAAGACTGTCAGCAAAACATTAGGAAGCATAATAGAAGGAATAGACAAAGTACTCAATCCGATAAACACGATAGGCAAATACTTGTTTTACACTTGCGTTGCAGGAACATTCCTATCGTTTATTCCAATCTTCCTAGAGAAATACAACTGCCAGTACTCCGCAATCACCACTGCAGTATCAGGAGGACAAGGCGCGTTTAAAGAAGAAATAGCAGCAATAGGAGCGTGCGACGAAGAATACGGCGCAGACACAGAATCAGGAAAGAACTGCAAAAGCTGTGAAGACTGGAAAGACAAAAGACAATGGTTTGAAAGAACATACAGACAAGTCTGCGACAGAGTAATGTGCCCCGCAGCACCATCACTGCAATACTACCTGAAAACAAAAGGAGCACGAGGCGCGCCAGCAGTAGGAACAGAACAAGCGCACACCACAATGACGCAATACGCAACAGGAACATCAGACAACAAACTACACCAAGGAAGCGACTGCGCAGCCTGGATAGACAAAAACAGAAGAACAACAGAAAAGGGAACACAAGCACAAGTACTAGCGCCAAGACTATTCTTTTCAAACGAAGACATACAAGGAATCTACACCAAATGGCTAGAACACAAATCAGACACTTCCAGCAGCCAAAGCACAGCCAAACTCAACTGCGCAGGACTGCATCCAGCACACCCAGAATGCTGCGGTTTTGAGTACATGCAAGAATGGAGCTCAGCATGCGGAGTCAGCGCACTAGGAGACGGACTAGACACTTTTGACGAAATCAAAGAAAGCACCTGTTTAAGCTCACAACAAATCGGCAAAAACGACATCAAAGGACTCCAAGGAAGCACAATACAGTGCAACAAACTACTAAACTCACTATCAGGATTCTGCGACAAAGCAGGAGGACCGCCATTAACAACAATCAGAGTCACATCATTCGCACAAGCAAAATCAGAATCACTAGGACTCCAAAGATACGGAGAAAGCCAAGACCTCTATATAATAGTCCAAGACAAAGGAAAAATGTCTGGCGGAATAATCAGCACGGGACAATCAGGCGGACACTCAGTCAGACTAGGAGTCATCGTCAAAACATTAGAATTCCAACAAAGCAAACAAGAAGGAATACTAGCAACAAGCGAACAATCAAAACTAACTGAAAAACTAGATGTAGTAGAATATCCAGGATATACTGCATTCCAAACAACATGGTTTTCAGATGACAAAATCAAAGCATTCAGGCAATCAGGCAACCCGCCAGTAGTTGGAAGCCAAAACTTTGGACAAGCGCTTTGTGATGCAGCAGGAAAAGGCACAAACTGCCCAGACATAGGCAACGGAAAATCACAATACGAACAAGTACTCGCATCAATGGGAAGCCCAGACAAAGAATACATCATCAAACCAAACGACGGACTCATCAACAGCATCAGATGCTTGTGCTTCCCAACAATAATCGGCTACCTCAAAATGTGGAGAAACATAATGAGCGCAGTACAAAGATGCATTAACACAATATTGGTGACTGGAGATGGAGACACAGGAGTCTGCCAAGCAGTCATCTCACAATACGCGTGCGACTTGCTGTATGAAGTTCTGGCCTGTTTCACACAACAATTCAGCACAGGACAAGAAAGAAAAGGAGGAGTAGGCGACATAATGGGCGCACTATCTTCTGCGGGAAGCGAAATGTCGCGCTCAGTAGAATCAAGGTACGGCGAAACAGGAATGTACAAAGCAGTATTCGTAGACAGAAAACTAGTCCACTCAATCTGCATGTGGGCATTTACAGGAACATGGAACTTCGACCTATCAGCAGTCTACGACCAATCAGTAGACGAAATCCCACTAAACAGCCAAGCACTAATCATGCCATGCAACAGAAGATTCGTAGCATTCAACCCAGCAACAAAACCAGGAGGACTGGTAACTTGGGTCTACCACTTCGGAGTCTTCGTAGCATCAGGAGCAGACATAGAACTAGAACTGCACTTGAAGTGCAGCAACGACTTCAGCTGCAAAGAATCAGACGGATTTGAAAAAGGAAAATGCGACTGCGAAGGAAGAATAGCAGTAGATACGGTTGCGGTACCAGACAACCTCCCATCACGCGTAAAGAGAAACGAAATAATCAACGAAGAAATATTCTATACGATGCAAGGCTCGTTAGGAAACGGCCAAGTAAGATACGACAAAGCATACATAGTCTACAGATGGAAAGAAGCAGGAAAAACAAGAGAAGAAAAAACCACGCCCTGCACGATATCACAAACAGGCGGAGCAGGCTCAATACCAGCATTCTGCAGGTACGAACCATTCACACTCAGCTTCAGATGCCAGTTCGGAGAAGCAGAAGGCGGAGTCAGATTCACAAAAGGAACACCAAACCACCCACGCGCACTACAAGGAACACCATCATTCGCAGTTGGCGATAACTTGAACATCACACTAGACATACAACAAGACCACACGGGCAAAGAAGGAAACAACAAACACTTGGAATTCCAAGTAATGAACAGCGCAAACCAAGTACTAATGAATAATTCTGACAGAGGATACATCCTTCTTGCAACCAATGGAGACTACCAAAAGACGATTGGCACAAGCAACTCGCCATACACGATAACTGTCTCAAAAGACTGGTTCGGAGGAGCAGAAACAGGCAAGAAATACAGCGCCAAACAATGGAGCAGTGCAAGAAAAGGCACACTGCCAGAAGTTAACACGTTTGTAGCAGACGCATTGTTATATCAGGCATCAGGAACTCAAGATACACAAAATAACAAACAGTACATACTCGAACTAACCAATACTGCAGGAAAGTACGAGTATGTAATCTACGGCGCACCACAAGCACAATCACCGACACTGGACGCGCAAAACGGGTTCACAGGAAAAACATTAACACCAGTCTGCGCCAAAACAACCCTGCCAGGAGACAACATATTCTGCACGATGAGCGCACCAGCAACAAACACAACTCCGGCAACCTCTGCAGGAGACTTAAGAATAACACTCACAGCGAACAGGCCTCAACCAGGAGAAACACTGCAAGTCTGGATAAACATCAACCCGCCAACAGGACTCGCAGACCTTTGCGGAAAAGGAAAACTCAGCGCAGCACCGTTCAAAGTAAGATTCACAGCCTACGATTCAGACCAATTCGGACAGCCAACCGACCAAGTATCAATGGACCCTAATGGAGGCGAAGCAACAATAGAAGTACCATTCAACGCGGTCTGCGCGGCTAACACTGACCCAGACCTCATAGCAAAAGCAACAGGCGCAGCGCCACCAGGAGAAGCAATCTCAGGACTAAGAGAACTAGTAAACACGATGATAACAAAAGAACAAGCATTCATCAAACAACTCGAGAAAGGAACGGAATGGGACCCAACACAACCCTCAACATACAGCCAATTACAAACAGAACTAAACGACATTGCAGCGTTTGAGATAAAATCAATAGGAGACCTTGACCAGTACAACAAGAGCGCAACACAGATTGGTCAGACAGTACCAGTATACATGACACTCATACAACCAATCAACAACGTTGCAGAAGCGCTCAAACTCGCAGCCAACATCACACAAACACGAAAAGACAAAATAGACAAAATCCCACCACCAAGAAACAGAAACCAAATAATTCCAGAATTACAACCAATACGTGATGAACTAGTAAAAATACAAACAATCAAGCAAGCGCTAAATTCTACAGTTGTAAGCATAGTAGGAGCGCCGGGAGTGTGTGCGCCGGGAGTAGACTCAACTGGCAACTACTTTGAATGCAGGGCAACCTGTGTAGAACCATACGCAGAAGTAACAGCCAACAAATGCTCAGGGTTTGACAGGTGCTGCAAGATATCAACAGAAGAATACTGCGGAGGACCACTAAAAGAAAACTACAACTACACCTGCAGTTCCTTAGCTTGTCCTACTGGCTGGGAAGAAGCAAAGAATTACACGAAATACATGAGCATAGGACCTCTTAGCGGCAACGTTACATTCAACCTAAAATGCCCTCTCAAAGAACAAAAACAAGTATGCTGCAAACAATCAACGCTCGGTGCAAAAACAACTGCAACAGAACAAGTAGCAACATTAAGACAATTCTTTGACCAAATGCTGCCAGATATGAGAAGCGAACGTGACAATTACAAAGCCCTGACACAAATCTATCCTCCGGAAGCCCTGACACAGTTATATCCTGACAACAAAGCCAAGCTGATTGATGATTTCGAGTTCCTTGCCAAAAAGCTTGAAATATACCTCGATGGAGGAGAGGGCGCTGTTGGCCTAAATCAAATTCTTGAGCGGCCAATCGACGGAACCTCAAAAGTTCCTCAAGAAGTGGGCGCATACAAATCCCTATTAGGAATAAGCCCTGAACTCATTAGAACGCAATCAATACAAAAACTAAAAGATGCCACGAAGTCTTCAGATGTCATAAGCGCTTATTCCGCAGCATATGCAACATTAAACGGACTGGCTGATAATGAATACTCAGTACTGGCAAAAATTGATTATGCTCTGGGAGCTACACCTTGTGGACCAGGAAAATATGGCTATAGAATAACAGAATGCATGTCTGGCAGCAACTGCCCAACTCTTGAGTTTACAAACCCGCTAAATGACAAATCAAAATGGCGACAAGTAACATTTGGAACCTGTCTAACTGGAGAAGTCTGCTGTACTCGTTCTTCGTACCCTATTGTTATGATTAAAAAGGATGGAACGTACGTAGAAACAGACTACCATGAGAATGTAACTGCCAGCTCTAATATAGACTTGATGCTTAAAATTCCATATTATAAACAAGGTGATGTGCAATCCATTAAATACGGTGATTTATATCCATTCGGCAAAGATAGGACAACGACCAACAGTCTAAGCATATCAAACTTAAACTACGGCTATGACACCACAAACAAATTTGCTTCGATAGAGATAAAAGGACTTACCATGCCCTCCTCGCCAGGATTATACTTTATGGATTTCAACGTAACGCCACAATACCATTATTACTTCTTTCAAGGAATTAGAATACAATGATACTCTCCACCACACTCCCGCGCGCCTGGAAGGCGTTCACTGAAAACAAAAGATACTTGATATTCGCAATGCTGTTTGAATTCGTATTATTCTTCTCGATATTTTACGCGACAGCAACAATATTCGTTCCAACAATGGAAGCGTACAATGAAGTGCAAACAATAATGAACCAAGAACTGGAAAAACTGCCAGAAACAGAACTGTACCAGCTGGAAAACGTCATACAAAAAAACGAAGAGTTCCTGTCAAAATACAAAATCTTCTTCACTTACATAATATTCTTCTTCATAATAATATACGCGCTAACAACAATATTCAAGCTGCCATTATGGTATTTCTCGCACAAAAGCATACTAAAGAAAATGCCCTTTGGAACAACAGCAATGAAGTTCGTACTGCTCTGCCTGTTCTGGTTCATAGTATTCTGCGCATCCTTCCTAATCTACAGCATGGCAACAGGAAGCACCGAAACAGTAATACCGCTAATCAGCTCGCCGGCAGCAACGCTGACAATGTACATAATATTCATAGCAATCTGGTACTTCTCACAAATAAGTTTTGCACTTATCCCGGCACAACAAACATTTAAAAAGACGTTCGTCTATGGAATAAAACATGCCAAGACAATACTCCCGGCATTCATCGTCAACGCAATCATCACATTCATCGTATTCTCACTGCCGTTCAACTGGACGTCAATCGCGCCAAAAATCGGCATTGAGCCAGGAACGCTCACATTCGTGCTCTTACTCCTCGCAATCATCATCTTCACCACAGCACCAGCACTCGCATTCGCAAGAATACACATGATAACCGCAACATGGCAAAAAAGCACTTCATAGCAATTGCATTGATTGCAATCATCGCAATACTTCTATACATCGCAGTAAAGCCAGCGCAAACAATAACAATACCACTACCACCACAGCCCACATATGAACCACCAACACAAAGAGCGCCAGAACCAATAAAAGGACCGCCAACACAAAAAGCGCCGGAAATAACACCATCGCAACCAGGAATACCAGCAGAACTCGTATACCCGCAAACAACAGACTTCTGGGTAAACGAGATCAGAGTGCCAGTAACAACAAACTATGAAAGTGGAAGCTACATCCCAATCAAAGAAAGCAACATAAAAACATTCGCAGGAAGCATAGGACCATACTATGACGACCCAACATCACAAATAAGAGTAGTACTATGCTCAGAACTCTACAAAGCACAAGCAGCACCATCCTGCGAAACAGTGCCAATAATATACAGGGACAATTACGTCAGCTTTGCACGAGGCTACCAGTTCGACGAATACATCGGCGGAAACGCAGCAAAAGACTACATAGCATACTACGATGTTTACGTTTCAAACACCAAGGTAGCAACAAGCAACGTAGCAGTAATAAGAACAACCAAAGATTAATTACGACACTTCTTGAAAACTTTACAACAAATCAACAGATACACCCATTAATAAGTTCTACAACCCAATAAAACGGCCTGCGCGGACTGCGATAAAGGGTGCTCGCTCAAGCAGACGTGCAGGCCATTACATTTAAAAAGGCACTATAGGAATTCTATACACATGAACTTACAAGGGCTGGGCAAAGTAGACGATTACCAGAAAATACTAGACCAAGCCTTCAAAAACGGCATGCAAGCAGCAGCACAAGCACGCGAAGACACAATAAGCCCGAACAAAATACTAAGAAGCAAAAGAATAGAAATAGCAAGAATAGAAGCATCAGGAAAAACACTGATTAACATCTTAGTAATGATAGGCAAAAGCTTTCCATCAATAGACCAACTCGCGCCATTCTACCAAGAACTAATTAAGTGCACACTAGACTACGTAATGCTAAAACAAAGCCTAGGCGCGATGAACTGGGCAAGACTACAAATAACAGGGCTATTGCACAAATACACCAAAGAACTCTCACTAACAACAAGACTAACACACTTCAACAAGCTCAGAACAGCATTCTCAGGAAGAACAAGCTCGGTGATGAAACAAATCGGAGAAAACCTAGAATATCTTGAAGTGTGCAGGAAAATAATGAAAGAATATCCTTCTCTTAAAACTAAAATCAACACAATAGTCATAGCAGGAGCGCCAAACGTCGGCAAAAGCACACTCTTAGCAGCACTAACAGGAAGCAAGCCAAAAACGGCAACCTACCCATTCACAACACAAACACTCAATTTAGGCTACGACGAAGAAGAAAACCAATACGTAGACACGCCCGGACTACTTGACAGGCCTTTGGAAAAAAGAAACCCGATAGAAAAACAAGCAATACTAGCGCTAAACCACCTTGCAACGGTAATAGTATTCATCATAGACCCCACGGAGGAGTGCGGATACACGATACCAGAACAAAAACACTTACTGGAAGAAATCAAAAAAGAATTCACACAACCAATAATACTCGTTGCAAACAAGGCAGACACGGGAGCAACATACAAACACGCAATAGAAATAAGCGCAAAAGAAGGAACAGGCGTGGACAAGCTAAAAAAAGAGATTATTTCTTTACTTTCAAAGAAAGCCAAATAAAACCAACACCAACAATAATGTAAATACCGGCCAAAAGCCAAGCATTAGGCACTGATTGCTGCAACCACTTCTCAATCAAAGGATCAACAAAAGGAACTTCAATGGTTCTATACAATTCTGCTACTCGTCTAGGACCAAGAAAACCAAAAATGATTGCTAAAAGACCAGGAATCAAAGTAAACAATCCAAGAGTACGATAAGCAATATAACGCTTGCCAGAAAACAAGTAAATACAAATGAAGCCAAGCAAAATAGAGCCAAGCGCAATACCAAACGCGAACTTAGCCTCGACCAATTCCTGCGGAGAAAACAACAAAGGCACCAAAGGAATCAAAGCCGTCAAGCCAGCAAAATAAAAGAACTTGGCAATACCAGCAACGACCTGAAAACCAACAAACTCAGACACTTGCTTCTCAAACTTTGCCATGCACTTCTAGCACACACAAAAGTATAAAAAGATATCTGACGGCACATTTCCTATGAACGTAATAGCAGACTTACATTTACATAGCAGGCACTCAAGAGCGTGCTCCAAAGACATAACACTGCAAAACTTAGAGAAATACGCAAGGCTAAAAGGGCTCTCTTTACTTGGAACAGGCGATTTCCAACACCCAAAATGGCTCCCAGAACTAAAAAGAGAGCTTACTGACAACGGGAAAGGAGCACTATACACGAAAACAGGCTATCCATTCATACTCCAGACTGAAATTTCTCTTATTTATTCACAAGACGGCAAAGGAAGAAGAGTACACAACGTCGTACTAGCACCAAACTTTGAAACAGCAGACCAAATAGCAGAATACTTGTCAAAAAAAGGAAGAATAGACTACGACGGCAGACCAATATTCAACATTTCTTGTGATAAATTCGTAGAAGACCTGCGAGCAATCAACCCAGAAATAGAAGTAATCCCCGCACACGCGTGGACGCCATGGTTTTCAGTCTTCGGAAGCATGTCAGGATTCAATTCCCTGCAAGAATGCTTCAAAGACCAAACAAAACACGTCCACGCAATAGAAACAGGACTAAGCTCAGACCCAGCAATGAACTGGAAACTAACAAAACTAGATAATGTAGCGCTAATCAGCAGTTCAGACTCACACTCAGCATACCCGTGGAGAATAGGAAGAGAAGCAACAGTCTTTGACATGAAAGAAATGAGTTACGCAGAACTCATCAAGGCAATAAGAGAGAACAATATCGTCGAGACATTAGAATTCTACCCTGAAGAAGGAAAATACCACTATGACGGGCACAGGGCATGCGGGACTTGTTTAACGCCCAAAGAAAGCCTTGCAATGAAAAAAATCTGCCCAAACTGCAAAAAACAAATGACAATAGGAGTGGCAAGCAGAATACAAGAGCTAGCAGACAGAGAAACAAAACCAGCACACGCAAAACCATACAGAAACCTGATACCACTCTCAGAAATACTCGCACACTTCACAGGCACAACAGTAGCAACCAAAAAAGTCTGGGAACAATATTTCAAGCTCGTAAACGCATTTGGGAACGAACTAACAGTACTATCAGCAAAAGCAGAAGATTTAGCAAAACACATAGACCCCAAGATTGCTCATGCTATAGCCAACGTCAGCACGGTAAAATGGAAGCCAGGATACGACGGCGTATACGGAATACCATTATTCGAAGGCGCAGAACACAAACAAGAAACCAAAAAAACTGTCAAACAATCAGACTTAGCAAGCTGGAATTAAAGCAAAACACTGTCTATGCGGGCCTGGCGCACCAAACCTTCATATTCTGGCTTGCTGTTAACTCTGGCAACCTTAGGAAGCCACTCGTGACCTTTAGCATACCATCGCGTACCCTCAAGAGAACCGATAGGAGTAGGCTCCTTCTTAGGCGACAAAATATCATCAACAGCCCGCTTGGAAAACTGGAAAACAACCTCCTCAACAACATGTGCAACATTATCCCTTCCATAATTTGCCTCAGACAACACCAAACCGCCATAAGTTGCCATGAGAAAAAAAGTTTGGAACAATAATTCATACTCGCGCTGCTTAGTCCTTCTGAATTCTCTTTCAAAACCAAACTTCTTAGCCTCGGCAAACTTCGCATTACCCTCATCAACAACAATCCTCAAAAGACCAGGATTAACAGTGTGATGAATATAACTGCTTACTGCTTTACCCAAAAAGTAAATCTTAACCCATTCAGGACAATCTTTAGCATGCCTATCCATACCTTCAAACATTGAAGCAGAATGAGGGTCGTATTTAGTAGCAGGCATCACGAGATTAGAAATACGCGGAAGAGCCAAACCACTGCACTCAAACTTCGGCTCAAGAGTCCTCAACGCACTTTCGACATCTTCTTGAAAGCTCATCAGTAAAACTGCCTAGGCTGAGGCTGTTTGCGCCTCAAAATCATCGCTGCAAGAACAATAGCAAGACCAACAATGGCAGCAGGAGTGGTCCAATCATTATTCACAATAGTATTCTCAATCTGCGGGAAAGTATGACATTTGAAATCACTGCCACAATAAGAAGTGCTTGAGCAATCACTGTTGTACTTGCACTCGTGCCTGCCCTCAAGAACCTTACTGACTGTTGCAGCGCCGGCAATACTAAAAGCTACAATCGCAATAACAACAAACGCACCCCACATATACTCGCTCATATATGAAAGCGAAGAATACCAATATATAAAGTTTTCTCTACTGAGAAGTAATTACTCTTCGTGGTGCACGAAATTAATCAAAGTGATGAAAAGAATACCGAACGCGGTAAACAAGACCAAAGCAAGATTAGAACTGCTCTGCTCAGGAACGTCTATTCTGATTGCCTGGCCAGTACTAGACCATAATGTGTCTGAACCAACGCTTGAGGTTGATTCTATGGTGGCAGTATCTGATGCCAAAGGAGTTGTAAGAATCGATGAACCTCCAACAATCAAAGGCCCAATTACATCTGGATTACATTGTGAGATTCCATGAGCGAGGCAATACTGCTGGATTGCTACCTGGCCGTTGGCACAAACGAAAATAGTTCCGCCATAAACACAAGTCATCGAAGCAGGGCAAGGAGTGCCAACAGCAGGCATCGTCAAAGGACAACCAGCAGACGACTGAGGACAATTTGGCGGAGTGCAAGTTGTAAGCTTCACCCAAACGTTACCGCCAGCGCCAATACCTCCACCACTACCACCATCTCCACCGCCATGACCTCCGCCATCACCATTACCGTCACCATCTCCTCCAGGAGGACCAACAGACGGAGTATCAGGAGGAGTGCGAGTAGGATTGAAAGGCTCCCAAGGAGGCCAGTTTGGAGGTGGCGTTCTAACAGGCTGGTCAAAATACTGATGGCCCTGATCAGTAAACACGTACAACGGAGCAATATCAGCATTCCTGTCGTGATTTGCAAGACCTAAAGTAACAAGACGCATTGCAGGCGACCATAGGCCAGTAGTAGGATCGCGCCTGCTCCAATAAATGTCCGGATAATAAGGAGAGCTTTCATCCTCAGAATGCCAGACCATGATGTCAGCATTGCTAATTCTAATGTACGTGTCAGAAGGCCTGCCATCAACAAAACCAGTATCAGCAGCGTCTGCAGCAGCAGTACTTCCCTCATCAACATACCTCTCCTTACTATTGCCCTTTCCAACAACGTGCCATTTATCAGAAAGGAAGTCATACTTGACGTGAGGACTGTAAATACTATCAACAATAATTGAAGTGCCGGGAGGTGGAAGCGTCAAATCTGCAATCAAGGTTTTAGTACCTGCTTCCACATAAACAGAAGCAGCGTTCTTAATTCCAAACCACTGGCTGTTAACGTGCAATCTGGTTGACGGCAAAATCGCACTGCCACCGACAGCGGTAACACCGGACTGGCCAGGAACATCAGCAGCAGTACTCCAGGAGGAAGCTACAGGATCAAACACAGCATACTTTGCCTTGGTCCCGGTAATCCAGACAGCAATCCACTTGTTCGAAATTGGATTCCAAGTAATCTGAGGAATACTTACGTCGGTTGCGTCATATACTTTCACAGGAGCGCTCCAAGTCGTTCCAGTCAAAACAGAAGACCACAATCCATCAGAACGCGTGAAAACCGCAACCGCTTTTCCAAACACGTCAACATCAACAGCAGGATCATAACCATTCACTGCAACAACAGCCGGAATGCTCCAACCGCTCAAAGTCCAAATTGAATAGTAAACCTTTGGTGGGGTTGAAAGCTTGGCAGACGCAGCAGACACAGTAAGCGATGCGGCAAGAGCTTTCGACGAAGAAAACAAACTTGCATCAGCAGAAGCACTTGCAGGAGGCATATTGCTCCAAACAACAATGGCAGCGCCGCAAGGAGGAGCAGGCCACGTAGCAATATCAGCATCATTATCATCATTAGCAAGAACAGCAAGAGAAGCAGCCTCGCCAGTCTTAACAGCGCCAGTAGGAGCAGCCCAATTGCCAACATCCCAATAAGCGCTATACCAGATATCCCTCAAATCGCTGCCCTTGTAATCACGGCTCCAAACAGCCAAAGCATCAGGACAAGAAGTAGGAGAAGGCTTAGGATCGCACTTTCCAACAGTACAGCCCCAAGTGCAAGTAACAGTCATGACTCCAGCACAAGTCTGCTCTTTCAAAGTACTAGCATCAAAACATGAATCATCAACAGAAATACTCGGCGTTCCAGTAGTCACGCTTCCCTTAACAAAATAATTTACATCATCAGTATCACTGCAAGAAACTGGAGCAGGAGCTGGCTGAACAGCCTGACCGCAACAATCAACAGGACAACTCTGAGCAGTTTCAGTAGTATCACACTTGCCATTACCGCACTGCGGGAACACGACCTTGCCACTCAGGCATTGGCACGTCTGATTGCAATGACCGTCAGTAATAATAGTGCCCGCGCCGTCCTTCACCCAGCACGGACTGCCAGACATTACGGTGAGGCCTAAAGTATCCTTCTTCTCAGGAGGCTCGCACTGCTCGCCAGGATTAATCACACAATCACCACAAACTCCAGCAGTTGAAACCTTCATAGTACAAGCACAATCAGGCTTGCAAGTGCCAGGACAGGCAGAATCATCAGCCTTATCACACTGCTCATTAGTCTCCTTAACGCCATTGCCACAAACACCGCCAAGAGTGGCAGCAATAGTCTTCAACTCATTCAACAAGTTACAATCACTAGGATACTTGTCAGGAGGACTCTTCTTAGCATAATTGCCAACCTTATCATCCTCCAACGAGTTCGCGTAAGTCTTAACAGTAACCCAATAATTATTTGCAAGCCACGAAAACGAAACAACACCAGAACTTGGGAACAAGAAACCGCACGTTGCCCCACCCCTAGTCGTCCATCTCGGATCAAGATTTGCCAGCTCTTTCGCCAAATCCTGCTTGAACTTAGGAACGTCAATCAACTTAATGACGGTAACTTCAGACTTAACATTGCCCAAATTAATGTAAGTGGCAGTATAAGCATCACCCATAGTTCCAGAAGACTTAGTAGAACCACCAATGAAAGCATCACCAGGAGGAGTGCCCTTAACAGAACCCTTCCACCTGTTATTAGTAAGATCGTGCTCAATCAAAAACTCAGACAAGCCGCCAACACCCAGGAATTCAAACGCCAACAAGTACCAGCCATCCTCATCGTTCCACTTAACATAGCCTTGTGAATCACGCACAACTTTATCATTCGCATCCCTGATGTCATTACGCCAATGAGCAACAGCATAATCGGCGCCAGACTCAAAACCGCGCTCGGCAGTCACAGGAATATAAAACACTGCTTTATCTTCAGCCCATTTCTGCGTAATCTTCCCGCTCTTAGAAACATCAGCGAGAACCCTCTCCCAAATCCTGAACTTCTTGTTAAACACGTAAGCCTCAGCATAAGCATAAAACTTGTTTTTCATTCCAGCTGGCTTTTCAACAGTCATGACAATAGTATCTCCAATCTTCACACTAGTTGGAGTAACATCAATGTATTTGGGAGCAGCAGCCCATTTTGGCAAGACTGAAGGAGAAATTGGCACTCCGCCCATCGCCTTGCCAACAACACTTTCACCGCCAGGAGGCGGAGGACTGGGAGGAAGCTCTTCCTTAGCACATGAAACTAGCAAAAGCAGCCCAACGATTGCAAAAACAATCCATTTCATTGTGTAACAAGATCAGACGGGTATTTTTCCAGATAACCTTCAATAATTTCCTTGCTCGCGAAATCCTTAATGAACGTCTCAACATAAATCAACTGTTTGCCGCTGGTCCAAACAGCCGTACGGTGGTCCTTATCGTCAAGGAACAAAGCAACTTTGTGACCCTTGTATTCCTGCACCCCATTCTTAACAATAGTCAGGAACAATTCAGGATGAGTAATCGTCTTATCAACTTCTGCACGAGTGTTAAAGTTAAACACGTGAACGAGAACGTTCAAGCCGGTAGGAGCCTTATACTTAGCATCATAACGAATAACATTAATCTCAAGGAAATTATCCTTCTCGGCAGTAGTTCCAGCAGGCGCGAAAGGAGGAATGACTTTATTGAGAACAAACTCATCAACAAACGCTAATTCAGGAATAGCTCCGGTAGGAGAGCCCATGACTTTGAAAATAACAAGCATCCAACGCTTGCCATTACAATCCCACTGGCTTCCAGACTTATTGCACGCATAAATTACAAGATAATTATCGCCCTGCTCGAACTTGCCAGCATCAACAGTCAAACTGCCAATCGCCTGGCCCTTCAACCAATCCTTAACCTGCTCGCCCTGCAAGGTAAACTTCTCCCAAGTTCTCATCTTGGAATTAAAGAAATAACCATTAGAGTAAATATAGTCAAAATTAGAAGCTGAAACAACAACACCATCGCCCCAATACGGCTGGGCGGGAGTCACAGCAACATTCTTAGCCTCGGCAGCCCACTTAGGCATAGCGCCGGCCATGCCAGCAAGAGCCCTGCCAGCACTAACCTCTCCACCAGGAGGCGGAGGGCTAGGAGGAAGCTCCTCACCACAAGCTGCCAACATTAACAGCAATAATACGATAAGTGAAAGTTTTCTCATCACGACCTCTTTTAACTAAACACTATATTAGTCATTTATAAATGTTTACTTAGGCAATTCTCTCACTGCGTCATTAACAAAATCGTCCTTCCAACCACAAGCGCGCAAGTGCATGCGCAAAGTCTCCAGCTTGTAGCCAGCCTTCTGATAATTAATCAAATAATTCTTAATCAAACGTTTATTCTCAACCATGTCCTTCTTATGATTCACAATAGCAGCGCCAATCATGGCGATAACAATAGCCAAAGCAATAACGGATAACAGAATACTCAAAATCGTATTACGCTTAACAGTGCCCTGAAGTTCAGACAACTGGTCGAAAAACGGAGCTTCAACAGAAGGACGATTCTTCAAATTACTCATGTCGATATTCAAAGCGTCAATCTGGCTCTGCATAGCATCAAGCCGTGAAACAATATTAGACGCAATAGCGACCTGCGCTTCAATATTATTCAACCTTTGCTCCCAACCCGGCAACAACTTCTCAATAGCATCAAGACGAGCAAGAATGGCGGCCATGTCAGTGCCAGTCGGCAAGTTAGCAGTCTCAGTAGTAGGAACAGGAGTAGCAACAGGCACAGGAGTAATCGTAGGAGAAGGCAACACTTGGTCAGAACCCATACCAGGAACAGGAGGTGGCTCGGGCAAATCCAAAATCTGCCAGCCAGTCAAAGAGTTAAGACCATTAGAAGCCACCAAAAAAAGCGCGATAACTGCAAATACGAATATCACTGCCACACTCTTTTTCATACACATCACCTAACTATTATTAGTATATAAAGGTTTTCAGCACCTAAATAGCGCATTCGAATACGTCACACACAGTAGCACACTCATCCTGGCATTCAAAAACTGAATTTTCCTGCATGCAAGCAGCACAAGCACCTGCAGTATGGCAATAATAACACTTCGCGCCCTGCTGGCAACTGCCTCCGATTGTGGGCATTGGCGCGCATTCAGCAAGACCCTGCTGATTGCAGGTAAGCGCAGAACCACAATCACCAGTCTTATGCCAAGTGTGTGCATATTGAATCGGAGTTGGTGTTGGAACAGGAGTTGTTGACGGAGTAGGAGTTGGCGCTGGTTTCTTTATGCACTGATAGACACTGGGGTTAAATCCACTGAATTTTTTACATCTAGTATTCTCTTGAGCACTCGTACACGGAACATTCTCAGAAACTGAATCAGCACACAATGCCAAAGCTATTGGAAACTCACCGGTATCGTGCCAGACATACTCGTCAGGCATTGGCGAAGCAGTGGGAGTCGGTGTTGGCGAAGGTGTTGAAATAGGAGTTGGAGACGGGGAAGTTGTAGAAGTCGGAGTTGGAGAAGCAGTAGGCGTTGAAACTGGAGTTGGAGATGGGGAGGTTGTTGAAGTCGGAGTGGCAACAGGAGTCGCAGTAGGTTGGACAGTAGGCTGAGGAGTAGGAGTTGCCTGAGCAGGCCTTTGCTCGACCTTGTAAGCAATAATCTGATATTTACCGCCACACTGCCAAGGCTCACCAAGACAAATGTAAAGCAAGGCGTACTTCATTCCAATCTCGTCAGCATCAAACTCCCACTCAGTCTCATCAACAAGAGACCAACCCTTATCCAAACTTCTCGGCTCTTCAGCCTTAACACTCTTCCAATTGCCGCCTTTCAGACGATACAACGTGCCCCACACTGCGGTTCTTCCAGAAAAATCAGACACGTCAACCGTAATAACAACGTTATCGCCCAAGAAAAAAGTATCCTTGTTAATGCTAATTGCGTTAGATGCTGGCTGATACTGTGAGGGCAATGTTTGCGTAATAGTAAAACCAGCCCTTCCTGCCATTACATCTCCTCCAGGTGGAGGAGGCGGAGGAGGAAGCTCACCCTCGCAAGCTATCAATAGGAACAACAAGAAAATGGCTGTTAAAGTTAGCTGTTTCATGCCTCTTTTGACACAACTATATAGAGTGCAGTATATAATCTTTACCCGTCTAAAATGTCGGAATTCTGATGAATTCCGAGCACTTCAAGAAAAGGCATATACAAATCTAGACTGTTCTTGAAGCTATGACTTTTTTGTCACAAAGGGTTAAATTTTAAGGAAACATAGTATCCTATATTGTGACAAGTAAGTCACAGGAGCATATACAATGGCAAACGAAGAACAAATAGGATTTCACAAAGGAGCGCTCACAACACTCGCAAAAGAAAGACAAGAAATGCTGCGTATACTACAGATAGTAGAACAACTAATGCAAGCACACCTGAAAGCCCTGAAAGATATGGGCGTAGACCTAGAAGCAGAAGCCAAAAAAGGCAAACCACTAGAAGACGCAGTCAAAAGAGGAGTATAAATGTACGGAATGGGCGGTTACAGCGGAGCGAGCAACTATTCAGGAAACTCAGGATATTCCGGTTCATCTGGATATTCTGGAAAATCAGGCTACTCAGGAGCCACGCTAAACTACTCAGGAACAAACGGAAATTACGCAATGCCAGAAGCACCACACATGTCAATGGCAGAAAACTTCCTCGCAGACGACAGGCCATCAACGCCGATGATATCGAACATGGGAGAAATACAGGAAGTAATAGAACAAACATACAAACTCATAACAAAACAAGAATTCCCGCATGACAGCATAAGAATACTAATCTGTGATGAAAACCAGTTCAAACAAATACACAACAGCACGGGCGGAAATTGGAGCGCAGGAATAATGGGATTCTCATTCAACAAATACGCAAAAGGAATATCAGAAATTTACGTCAGACAGGACCACATGGACAGTTTACTATTGACAGTCGGCCACGAAATAGGCCACGTCCTAGGACCAACACTACCAAACGCGCAAGATGAAGAAGCAAAAGCACACGCGTTTTCTCTAGCATGGATGGAAACAATAAGAGACAATGATGTTGCCGGACTACAGCCAAACATAGCACCAAACCCAGCACACAATGGACTGCACGACGTAGCATTCGATTACGTAAAATACTTACTACAAACAGGCGCAAGCTCATTCGACGTGTTCCAAACACTGGCACACGGACTAACAAGCATAATCGCACAAACCTAAGAGGCAACCAACATGGCAAAGAAAAAAACAGAAACCAAAACAGAAACAAAAGAAGAAACAAAGTACGACAAAAAAGAAGAAGCAAAACCAACAGAACCACAACTACCATCAAACCTTCCACCAGAAGTACACGAAAAACTAAAGCTCATCAAAGAAAAACTAACAACCTTCCAGCAAAGAATAACTGAAAAGTTTGACAAGTATATCGTCGGTGTTGCATTACTGCCACCGCCAAGACCACCAGCACCTAATTTACCACCAGACATTTACCAAGAAGAACAAAAAAGGTACGACCAAGAAAAAGACAAGTATCACACACTCGTCTTGATAGATGATTCTGAACCAACAAAGATGACAAAAAACGAGCTGCGCGACAAGCTAGCCGCAATCATGGACGCAGCAGCAAAAGAAATCGACCAAAACATCTACCCACAAACACTTTTACTTTCTGAACTATGGCAGAACTGCTACGACGGAAAATACGACTTATTGCAATTAATCGGCATGAGCGCGCCAATCTACGACACAGGAATGCTCGGCGCAATAAGAATAGCAGAACTACACAAATCAATGGTCTTGAAAAAGTTTGAGAAGTATATCGTCGCTTATGTCATGGCAGGCTCACTAATCCAAGGCAAAGCCACAAAAGACTCAGATATTGACGTCTTCCTTGTAATAGACGACACAGACGTCAAAAAAATGACGAGAGCAGAACTACGTGACAAACTCCGCGCAATCATAATCGGAATGGGAGCAGAAGCAGGAGAAATAACAGGCATAAGAAACAAAATCAACATCCAGATTTACATCCTGACAGACTTCTGGGACTCAATCAGAGAAAGCAACCCGGTAATCTTCACGTTCCTACGTGACGGAGTGCCATTCTACGACAGAGGAATCTTCATGCCATGGAAACAATTGCTCAAGATGGGAAAAATAAAACCATCAGCAGAAGCAATAGACATCTTCATGAGCTCAGGAGAACAAACACTTGATCGCGTTAAATTTAAACTAAGAGATGTAGGCACAGAAGACTTCTTCTGGGGAATACACACGCCAACACAAGCAGCATTGATGTTGTACGGCATACCGCCACCAGCACCAAAAGAAACCTGCGGCGTACTACGCGAAGTATTCGTCAAAAAAGAAGGACTCCTTGAAGAAGAATACGTGAAAATACTTGAGAACGTCATTCAAGTACGCAAAGACATCGAGCACGGAGTCAAAAAAGACGTCACAGGAAAAGAAATCGACAAAATGCTCGAAGACTCAGAGAAGTACATGAAACGATTGAAGAGATTGTTCACGCAAATTGAGAAGCTCAAAGAAGAAGAAAGCATGCTCAATATGTACGACACAATGCAAACGATCCTACGCGACGTACTGAAACTCGAAGGAGTAGAAACAGCGCCAGAAGGAGAAATAGCACACATATTCGAAGAAAAACTAATCGCAACAGGAAAAATACCGGCAAAATACCTGAGAACACTCCACTCTCTGATAAAAGTCAAAGCAGACTATGACGCAGGAAAAATCAGCAAAACAGAAGTCGACAAAGTACGCAAAGACTCAGGCGAACTGATAAGGTTCTTAATCGACCACATGCACAGGAAAAAAGCACACGAGTTCGAACGCGCAAGAGTACGTGTCAAAGTAGGACAAAAATACGGAGAGATAACACTCTTAGGAAACACGGCTTTCATTGTGCGCGACATGGACTCACCAGATAGAGTTATGGAAAAAGCGCCAATAAATGCAGACGGTTCACTTGGCAACGCAGGACCATGCACGCCAGAAGAATACGAACAAGCACTAGCTAAATTGGTGCCAGTGCGTGTTACTTTGAAAGAGCCGCTTTTTGAGAGCCTGAAAAGATTCTTCGGAAAGGATTACGAAGTACTTATTTAGTTTTTTCCATTACTTTTATAAAACCCCTCGATAAACCACGTTCTATGACGGATAAAGCAGAACTTGCAGCCACAATCAAAATCTACAAAATAGTAGGCATAATCTTTGCAATACTAATCATATTCGGCATAACATACTCAATAATGACGCGGGAAAAAGCGCCAGAGCCAAAACCAACGCCAGAAATAAAACCAGAACCAATACCTGAAGTAACGCCAGTGCCAGAAAATGTTACAACGCCGGAGCCAATAATCACGCCAATTCCAGTAAACGTTACCAATCAGACAAATATAACACAAAACATCACGATAAGCGCGACACCAGAACCAACACCAACTCCAGCGCCACAAACATTCAATTACACTTGGGAAGGAATAAGCGTACAATTCCCGGACACGCTAAAAAGAGTAAACTCAGGATCGACAACTCACCACTACATAACAATCACAGAAGCAGATGGAACACCGGTTACAAACGGCGAACAATTCGAGCTCAAATTTATTGTTGACCAGCAGTATGGAGTAGACAGCGAGCTTGTGCCATCCTTTGAAGCAGGCAAATGGCTGATAACACTCAGGCTGACAAACCCCGGAAATATCCTGATAAAAGCACAAATAAGCTGTGAAGAACAAAAAGGGCACTGCCAAAGATTATACCCTGCGGGCAGCACGGAAAGAACCACAACAACAGAAGTAGTCTAAACAGACTTCAACAAACCAGTATTCTTCGCATCATACCTTACAAGAATAAGATATTGAGTGGCAGCAAGAACAGTATCAGCACCAAACTTTCTATCATGATATCTGGGCTTAACGTGCCTGTCATACAATTGCTGCATGGTTGCCACGAGATCAGTAAACATTGCTATTCTATCTTCATTCAGCGCATGAGCCAAAACGTCACCAGTCTTCACAATGCTGCAAACAAAACGAGCAGCATCATGAGTGTGCTTTCCATACATTCTAACAACAGTGCCAAGCTCCCTCGCCTGCTGAGGCCTAAGCCAAGGCAATTCCTTACGAATGTACTCTGCATTTGAAGTAACCATAACAAAACGCCCAGTTGTCGACTATAAAAAGGTTACTCCTCTCCCGTTATTCACAAACTTAATATAGAATAACGGCGTATAATTCTATTATGTACAGGGTAAGCACGGGGTACAAAGTCGGGGACGCGATGACCATGAACCCGATAATGATTTCTTCAAAGAAAACATTACGCGACGCTGCAAAACTAATGAAAGAAGAACACGTAGGAAGCCTTCTCGTAAAAGAAGAAGACAAAATAGTGGGCATCATAACAGAAAGAGACATAGTGAAAAAAGCAGTAGCAGCACTAGGAAATCCATCATTAAGAAAAGTAAAAGAAGTAATGGCAACAGACCTAGTAACCACAACACCAGACGAAGACATATTCGAAGCAATCAGAATCATGAGAGACTACAACTTCAGACACTTGCCAGTAAAACACGACGGCAAAATAGTCGGCCTGATAACATTGAAAGACATACTAAAAATAGAGCCAGACCTATACGAAATAATGGTTGAGAAGATACAATTAAGAGAAGAAGAACGAAAACCAATTAAATAACCCTATTTCTACAATAGTCAATGAAATTCCCAAAAATAGACGGAAAAGCAGTACTCTCGCCAATGTCAGGCGTTACAGATGTGGCTTTTAGAGCGCTAGCCAAAAAATACGGAGCCGCTTTAACTTATACTGAATTCGTCAGCAGCACTTCTATTGTACGCGGCAACAAAGTAGCCTGGAAAATGGTTGAGACAGACCCATCTGAAAAACCAGCAGCAGTACAATTATTTGGGCACAACGAACAAGACGTGGTCAGCGCGGCACAACAACTACAAGATAAATTCGACATAATAGACGTAAACTGCGGATGCCCAGCATGGAAAGTCATCAAAACAGGAGCAGGAAGCGAAATGCTCAAACAACCAGACAAAATAGCACGATTCATCAACAAACTCGCAACTTCTGTGAATAAACCCGTCACAGTAAAAATAAGAATAGGCATAGACGACCAAAACATCAACGCAATACAAGTAGCAAAACTAGTAGAAAACGCAGGAGCAGCGGCAATAGCAATCCACGGCAGAACACAACAACAAGGATACTCTGGCGTTGCAAACTGGGAAATAATAAAACAAGTCAAAGAATCAGTCAACATTCCAGTTATTGGCAATGGAGACGTGTTCACACCAGAACAATTCAAGGAAAAACTCGACTACAGCGGAGTAGACGCCATAATGATAGCAAGAGGAGCAATCGGCAGGCCGTTTATTTTCAAGCAAATACAAGATTATATGAAAACAGGCAAGTACGAAGAATACAACCCAATACCACTATTCTTCGAATATTTAGAACTAGCACAAAAATACAATTTACGCGTCAACGACATAAAAGGCCACGCGATAATGTTCACAAAAGGAATAATAGGCGGCTCAAACTTACGAGAAGCACTCGGAAAAAGCACGACAATAGAACAAATAAAAGAAGTATTACAACCAAAAATCACAGTTTAGAAAATTTCTCATTTTATCGACAATAAAACGGCAGACTTATAAGGCCTATTCAGGGATAATATAACATGAAAATCAGGAAAGCAACACTAAAAGACTTTGAACAATTAAAGAAATTAAGAGCAGAGTTCTTCTTGCTGGAAGCATCAACAGACAAATACGTAAACAAAGAATGGGTGAAAAGAGGACTGCCAATAGCTTTGGGAAAAAGCCTTAGAAACAAAGATGAAATACATCTTGTGGCAGAAGAAAACAAGCAACTCGTGGGTTATGCTGCATCAGAAATAATAAAAAACCCGGGCTGGGCAACATACAAAAAACAAGGCCATTTGTACAATCTATACATCACTCCAGAACACCAAAAAGAAGGCATAGGCACAAAACTTCTAGAAAAATCACTTGAATGGTTCAAAGAAAAAAAGATACAAGACCTAAAAATCATGTCATACGTAGAAAACGCGCGAGCCAGAAAACTATACAACAAATACGGGTTTAAAGACTACCTTCTAATTCTAAAGAAAATAAATAAATAAAAATTTATTGCCAGACGGCAACAATTCCGGTAATTACAATCAACACGAGAAGATTGTAAACTGTGTTCAGAACAAACAGCTTAAACGGCTTGCCCTCCCACAAAAACACGCCAGTCTGCACCGGAGCTACCAAACCAAGCCAGAACCAGAACGCCAACTGCGCTGCACCAGCCCAAGTGGTAACTGCCAAATAATCCACAAAATGCGACAATACGTAAGGCGTCACCAGAGAAATCAAAAAGCCCAATCCCATCGCCTGCATAGCAGTCAACTTCATTTTCTTAACAGACTTCGGCGTAAAGCCCATCATCTTCATCCAAGTCTTACCAAACAAAGGCCCGTACCATGCGAAGCCAATCACAAACGACGCAATAGCTGCAGCCAAAACTGCCAAATAGTTTATTGTAGGTTCAATCATATCAAACCACCTCAAACATAAGAAAGAAGAAAGGGTATAAAAAGCTATTTCTCAAATATGAAGACGTCCTTAAAACGAACTTTCACGTTCTTAGCAGCAGGGTCATCAGCAGCCCGATAACCTATTGTACACAACACCGCTGAAGCCAGATTATGCTTCTTCAACCCGAGCACCTCATCAAATTTGGCAGGATCAAAACCTTCCATAGGACACGCATCAATATGCTTTTGTGCGGCAGCGAACAACAGGAAGCCAAGCGCAATGTAAGTCTGATGCTTGCTCCACTCAAGTACGGCTTCCTTAGGCCTGCTTGTAAGGTCTCCGACCATCATATCCTGATAACCCTTCAACGATTCAACAGCCACATTGCGCTGCTTGGATATTTCACCCACATATTCCTTAATGTATTTTTCGTCCACGTCTGTTCTGGCAGCCAGCACAATCAAATGAGAAGCATCTGTTATCTGCGGCTGGCCCCAAGCGTGCTCACGCAGCTTCTTGCGCAGCTCGGGATTGGTCACGACGACCAGCTTCCACGGCTGAAGCCCATAAGATGACGGAGCCAGACGTGCTGATTCCAATAACTCATTCAAGTTCTCCTCTGAAACTTTCTTTAATGGGTCAAATTTCTTTGTGGCATAACGCCAGTTCAATGCTTTAATGTTCTTTGTCATGCTCCTATGGCTGTAACATTTAAATATAAACTTAATGAATTACAGGTCTATGCACGTAGAAGGAATCAAACGAATGGTTGACAAGCAGTTAGCCCACGGCAAAAAAGAAGAAGAAATCAAAAAGCATGAAATAGCAGAACTCTTCAAAGAACGCTCACGCGTACACATTATCGTCCACGGCAAAGTACATGGGGTCTTCTACAGAGACTACGCGAAGCAACAAGCAGACAAACTAGGCATAACGGGCTGGGTGAAAAACATAGATGACGCAGTAGAAATAATCGCAGAGGGAGACAAAATGAAACTACGAGAATTCATAGTCCTCTGCGAAAAAGGAAGCCCGCTGGCAACAGTAGACACATTAGACTATGACTGGGAAGACTACACTGGCAAATTCGAAAAATTCTACATACATTACTAATAACCCATCAACAAGGCATCCGGGTCTTCCAAATGACGCTTAATCTCAGAAACAAACTTGGCAGCCATGGCGCCATCAATAATTCGGTGGTCGAATGAGAGAGACATCGGCAATATTTTTCTTATGACAACCTTGCCATCGATAACAACAGGCTGTTCAGAAATTTTGCCAAGAGCAAGAATCGCGCACTCCGGCCAGTTAATAACGGGAGTAGCCCACACGCCACCCAAACTGCCAATATTAGTAATCGTAAAAGTACCGCCCTGCAAGTCCTTCAACTGAATCTCTCTAGTTCTAGCCAACTCAGCAGTACGCCAGATATCACGAGCAATCTCAATAATTGTTTTCTCATTAGCATTATGAACAACAGGCACCATTAAGCCAGCCTGAGTGTCAACAGCAATGCCAATATTGTAATACTGCCTGATAACAATCTCCTGCTTCTCATCATCCAAACTGGAATTCACAAACGGAAATTCCTTCAAACCAAGAACACAGGCCTTCACGATAAACGGCAAGAAAGTCAAATGAACACCCTTTTTCTCAGCTTCCTCCTTTTCCTTCTCCCTGAAATCTGCAAGCTTAGTAACGTCAGCATAATCCATGTGCGTAACATGAGCGGCAGTGCTCAAACTCCTAGACATGTTCTCAGCAATAGCCTTCCTAATGCCCTTCAAAGGAATTCTCAAAACGCGGCCAAACTGTTCAAACGTAACACTTGGCGCTTTTGTTTCTTTCACGGTCTTTCCCGCTCCTCTTCTCACATCATCCTCAGTAATCCTTCCACCAGTACCAGAACCCTGCACTTTAGAAATATCAACGCCCATCTCCTGCGCGAGCTTTCTAACAGCGGGCAAAACCGCAACAACTGCCTCAGCAACCTTCTTCGGAGTAATAGGAACAACTTTTTTCTCTTCCTCTTCAGGAGCCTCTTCCAACTGGCCAATAACAGTAGTAGACGTTTTCTTAGCAGGCGCTTTCTGAACAGGCGCAGAAACTTTAGCAATCTTCTCACCAGACTCTCCAATAACACACAAAACATCACCAACACGAATCTTATCACCAGGACTCCCATTCAACTTCAGAACAGTACCACTTTTAGGACTCGGTACTTGAACAACAGCCTTATCAGTCTCCAACTCAACAATCGGCTGGTGCTCGTCAACCTTATCACCTTCCTTAACAAGCCACTTAATCAACTCGCCCTCAGCAATACCCTCTCCCAAATCCGGCAATCTAAACTCATACGCCATCAGAACTTCATCACCTGCTCAACCGCCTTGCTAATCTTTTCAGGATTAGGCAGATACGCATCCTCCAACTTAAAGTATGGGAAAGGAGTATCATAACCAGTAACCCTCAACACTGGAGCTTTCAAGAACAATAATAACTTTTCCTGAATCCTTGCAACAAGCTCGGCACCAAAACCAAGAGTGCGCGGAGCCTCATGAACAACAACACACCTGCCGGTCTTCTGCACGCTCGCAAGAATCGTCTCATAATCACAAGGGCTCAAAGTACGAACATCAACAACCTCAGCCTTAATGCCCTTGGTCGCAAGAGCATCAGCAGCCTTCAAAGTCTCACGCATCATAGCACCCCAGCTGATTAAAGTAACATCAACACCCTCACGAACAACGTTTGCCTTGCCAATCTCAACAACATAAGCATTCTCAGGAACTTCATCACGAATAGCACGATAAACCCTCTTCGGCTCCATAAAAACAACAGGGTCAGGATCACGAATAGCAGCAATCAACAAACCCTTTGTATCGTATGGATTGCTTGGAATAACGACCTTCAAACCAGCAGTATGAATAAAATAACTTTCAGGACTCTCATTATGATGCTCGAGAGCACGAATGCCTCCGCCATAAGGAAAACGCAAAACCATCGGAACAGTTAATTTGCCACGAGTCCTGTTTCTTAATCTTGCAGCATGAGAAAACATCTGGTCAAAAGCAGGATAAGTAAAACCATCAAACTGAATCTCGCAAACAGGCTTTAATCCCTGAGTTGCCATCGCAATACTCGTGCCAACAATACCAGACTCTGCCAAAGGAGTATCAATAACCCTATACTTGCCATACTTTTTCTGCAATCCATCAGTAGCGCGGAAAACACCGCCATCAACACCAACATCCTCGCCAAGAACAATTACAGAAGAATCCCTGCCCATCTCAACATCAAGAGCATCACGCACTGCCTCAACAATAGTTAATCTTGCCATTCCTTCCTCTGCTCCTCCAAATTAGGAGAAAGCTTAGCATAAACATGATCAAACATGTCAGTCTGCTTAGGCTTGTGCTGTTCAGCCTCAACAATACCCTGAGCAACAATCTTAGTCGCTTCTGCTCTCACGGCAGCCTCGAACTTGCCATCCCACAACTTCTTCTTCTGCAAGTACAACTGAAAACGCCTGAGCGGTTCTTTCTCAAGCCAAGCCTTCAACACTTTAGGGTCCTGATACCTTGTAGGATCGTCAGCAGTAGTATGAGGGCCAAGACGATAAGTAACACACTCAATCAAAGTAGGGCCCTTATCAGCCCGCGCCCTGTCCAAAGCCTTTTTCACAACAGAATAAACCGCAAGAACATCATTACCATCAACCTGAACATAATCAATACCATAACCAATGCCCTTCTGCGCAAGAGTTTCAGCCCTTGTCTGACAACCACCCCACTCGGCATCATGGCAAGTCCTAGGAACACTAATCGCCCAATGATTGTTCCTTATAACAATCACAGCCGGCGCCATAAAAGTGCCAGCAAAATTCAAACCCTCATGAAAATCACCAGTACTAGTAGAAGCATCACCAACAAAAGTCAAAGTCGCCAGTTTTTTCTTCTTAATCTTGGCAGCCAAAGCAACACCAACACCATGCAAAGTCTGAGTGCCAACAGGAATACAAACGGGGAACATATTGGATTTATCAGGCAGATTCATACCATCTTCACTTCCACCCCAGTGCATCAACAAATTCCTAACAGGCACGCCCCTCATCAAAAAAGCAACATGCTCACGATAATCAGGAAAAATCCAGTCCTCAGCACTAGTTGCAAAAACAGAACCAACATGAACGGCCTCCTCGCCCAAACTCTGAGCATACGTGCCAATACGGCCTTCCCTCTGCAAAGAAAGCGCAGTATTATCAAAAGTCCTCTCAAGAACCATCCACTTGTACAAATCCCGTAACTCTTTATCAGAAAGCTTGGGCTCTAACTTCTTATCAACATTGCCCTTCTCATCCACGACCTGAACGTACTTAACAGTGAATTTCGCAATATCCTTCTGCATCATGACCTCTTTTTAGAAAATTATGCTTGTCTACATTTAAAAATGTTATGTATCAGTCCTACCCATAATGCAACTGCCACGCAAGGTTCCACCAGACACCTTCTGCAACAAACCAGCCAACTTAGTGCTTTCGTCAGAAACAAAGTCATACACGTCAATTTCTTTTGCATTCAAATCATGCATCACTCCAGCAAAAAACCCGCGCCTAATCAAAGCCAGCTTTTTCTTAAACTCATTCGGATCAATGCCGTCACTACGCAGCAAGCCACCAATATCCCTTATTGGGTCAGACTCATACCAGCAAGCCCTCTGAACCCTCACATCAACGCCTCCCTCCCTGCTAATCCAGCCTGACATTCCCATCAGCTGACGCTCAGGCTCACCATTCTTGAAATACAAATCAGACTCCCGATAAACCAAGCTGTCTCTTGCATAACCACGAACAGAAAGCAAGCCCTTCAAAAGCTCACCCCATCCTTCCTGAAGCTGGGCGATCATACACGGATGCTGAGTTGGTTCGCCCTGAATAAGGCAAAATGTTTTAGGATGATACCACGACAAACCACCGTCAGGCCTTCTAATCTCAGTGAAGCCCTTCCCTTCAAACGGCTGGTTCCTGCCACGCACAACATTCGGCTCTTCAGCGTGCTCCAAAAGCACATGCAAAGGCTCCATGGCAGCGCGCTTTCTAACCTCGTAAACAACCGCAGGCGTCTGCCAAGCCTCAGTAATAGTAACCAGATAAGATTTCATCTCTGAAACACCCAATCTTCACTCTTGTACTTTTTCGCAAGATTTTCTGCCATCAACAATTCCTCTTTAGTCCACTTACTAACGGAGAAATCAACCCCTTTAAGAAGATTATCCTTCAAAGCATTAATTGTCTTAGCAAAACTCGCCTTTGAAAGCTCAGAAACACAAGCTACATTCTTGAACTTCTCAGGAACTTTCTGCCTCTTCAAATGATCACGCTCAGGCCTCAATAACCTGCGCATTAAATTTGCATCAACAGAGTACAACAAAGTCCCGCCAACATAAACAACACCATTCTCCTTCTTGACAGTCGCGCCAGAAACCTTGCCAGCTTCTGTAATGACATCATTAATCGGCTTGTGCCAAGAATTAATTCCTAAATCTTTCAGCGTATTAACAACTCTGCCACAAACTCTTTCATAAATTTCATTCAAATTATTTGGGAAAAACTTCTCAGGCGCAACAACGCTCCAGCTAATCTCGCCCTTCTCGCTCAAAAACATAGCTCCACCGCCACCCTGACGGCGCACAACCAGAATTTTACGCTTCTTAGCCTCTGCGAGATTCACAACATCACGAACGTGCTGGCCATAACCAATGTTAACGCAACTCGGCTTCCAACCGGCAAGCCAAATAATCGGCGATTTCCTAGCAGACGATACTGCAACTTCATTCAAAGCAATCTTCAGAAAAGGATTATAGTATTTGAACGGAATAAAACGCCAGTTCATGCAAGCGGCAAAGCCCCCAAAGCAGCGCCAATCAAATAACCAGCAATAGCAGCAGTCATGCCAACAACAGCCATCTCAACAGCAGACTTGAACGCGTTAGCGCCAGTATACTTCGCCTTGACAGCGCCACTCGCAAACAAGGTCAAAGTTGAAACTCCAATAGCAGTCCAAAAAGCAGTACTGACTGGAAGAAAAATAAATGGAAGCAAAGGAATGAAAGAGCCAACAATGGCAGCAACGCCAACAACAAAAGCATCACGAACAGGATGCGCGAACTCCTCAGAAATCGACTTACGCTTGCCACGATAATACTCCTCGCCCGCCCTGCCACTAGTATAAGCCACAGCAGCCATAGAAATACTCTCAGCAAACGCTGCAGCAAGACCAGAAATCAAAATAATGTATCGCGTATCAGTCGCTTCTGCAACGGCCAGAACAACACCAAACACGTTAACAAGACCATCCTGACCCCCAAGAATTACATCACGAATAACAGCAGAGCCGCCATCGTGCTTAACCTCTCTTTTTGACATAATTCAAGAATGTAATTAACAGTTTAAAAAGATTTAGGCAACTTCCTGCCCATCAGCTTCATTTCCTTCATCAGCATGCTAACAATCTCAGGATCAGACATAGAATGGCCAGCAATCACGAAGTGTAGTTTAGACTTGGGCAAAGCTTTGTGCAACCTGTAAGCCATATCCGGCGTGCAAACAAAATCATACCTGCCATGCACCAAAGAACAAGGAATGTTCGCAATCCTATGCGCGTTCCTCAAAATGTAATTTGTTGGCAGAAAACAATCATTCATCAAATACTTTGCTTCAAGCTTAGCCAAAGAAACAACCCACTTGCCCTTAACCTCTCTCTTTGCCTTCTTCAAATCATACTTCAACTTCAACATGCTGGTTTCATACAAAGCCCACTCGTGGCAAAACTTGTATGATGTTTTGGCATTCTTACTATTCATCATCCGCCAATAAAAAGGCGCAGGATTATTCCTCAAACGCTTAGGAACAAAACTCACAAAACGCTCCCAAACCTCAGGAAAATGCGTCCTAGCAGCACCCTTTAAAAAATACTCATTCTCATAACGAGAACCTAAGTAAATACCTCTCAAAACCATTCCAAGAACCGTCTGCGGATACTTAATTGCATAACAAAGAGAAAGACACGAACCCCAACTGCCACCAAACAAGAAAGCTTTCTTTATTCTTAAAAACTTCAAAAATTTCCTAAAGTCGCTGACTAATTTCTGAGTAGTATTCGTTCTCAAACTTGCATAAGGCCTGCTCTTCCCAGCACCGCGCTGGTCAACAGCAAGAATATTGAGTTTTTTCGGATCAAAATAACGATAAGCAATAGAACTGCAACCAGCACCAGGACCGCCATGAACAAACAAAACAGGAACGCCCTTAGGATTACCAAATAAAGCGTAAAACAACTCGTGACCGTCTCCCACAGCAAAATAACCCTTCCTGTACGGCTTCCTCTTTGGGTACAATTTCATGACTGTGCTGTGATAGCTCGGACTTATTAAATTTTGTCACAAACATTATAAATAAAGACAACCTGTGAAGCATAGTGAGTGAAATGGGTTTAGAAGAAAAATGCGGTGACAGCGACATTTCAATTAGCCATTCTGACCTCGAACCGGTAGGCCTTGAAGACAGCGGAGTCTGGCAGGCAAGAGAAACAAGAGAAGCAGCAGAAAAAGCCGAACAAGAAAAAAGAAAAGCACTCGAGACAAAAGCAAAAGAACTCGAACAACAACTCAAAGCAGCTCAATGTGAGCTCGTATTCTACACAAACGTCATAGGAATACTGTCAAAATACAACAAGCTCCCGCACATTCTAAACGAAGTCCAGCTAACAGAACTACTGAACGAAACAGCAGAACAGCTCGGAAAAACACAAAAAGAAAAAGAATGGTTCAAAGCAGGATTTTGGGAAGCAGCAAGAATGTACTTCAGACTAGAAAACGCAAAAAAAGATACAGACAACACATTAAGCCAAGCACAAGAAGAACTCGCGGGCTACCAAGGAAAGTTCTCAGAATCGGTCTTCACTATCTTCAGACTTGCAGATGAAAAAGAAGCAATCGAAAAAGAACTTGCGCACTATAGAACGCAATTCGGGCCATTAGACAAAAACGGAAAACCAAAGAAAACAGTTTCTGAGAGAATAACAGGATGCGTTGAAAAACTAATGGACGGCTACACACACATTGTAGAAGGCTTCACAAGACTTGCAGAAGGAATATACGTAAGAATGGCAAAATAAAATGTCGGTGACTTCGCTGAAGCTCGTCACCGAGCACTTTTTTCTCGCTTCGCTCAAAAAAAGAAGAAAAAATCCCCGGAAATCGCGATTTCCGGGACCATCAAAAACTTGCGTTTTTGAGGTTAAATAAACAATGGCGCCAAAACAAGCGTCAAAGTTCCAAGAAGTTTGATTAAAACGTGCAAGCTTGGACCTGCAGTATCCTTGAATGGGTCGCCGACAGTATCGCCTGTAACAGCAGCCTGGTGTTCAATGCTTCCCTTCTTGCCCATAATCTCCAAGTGCTTCTTAGCGTTGTCCCAAGCACCGCCGCCAGTGTTCAACACGAGAGCCATCAAAATACCAGCAATCGTGCCAACCATCAGGAAGCCAGCAGTCGCTTCAGCCTTCAAAATCAAGCCAACAGCAACAGTAACAACAACGATAAGCAATCCAGGCATTATCATCTCACGCAAAGCAGCCTTGGTGCAGATGTCAATACATCTTTCATAATCAGGCTTTGCTTTTCCTTCCATCAAACCCTTAATGCTCTTGAACTGACGCCTAACTTCAATGACGACTTCATGAGCAGCGTCACCAACAGCACGGATCGCCATACTGCTGAAAAGGAAGACCAACATTGCGCCGATAAACGCGCCAACAAAGACTTCAACCTTGGCAAGGTTAACAACCCTGCCAGCTTCTCCAACATACTTGACGACTTCGTCCTGGTAAGCGCTGAACAACAAGAAAGCAGCCAAAGCAGCACTGCCAATCGCGTAACCCTTAGTCAACGCCTTTGTTGTGTTACCCGCAGCATCAAGCCTGTCAGTTCTTTTACGAACATTCTTAGGCGCGCCAGAAAACTCAGCAATACCGCCCGCGTTGTCCGTAATAGGACCAAAAGTGTCCATTGCGAGCACATAAGCGGCAGTGGAAAGCATACCCATAGTTGCAATAGCAGTACCATAAATGCCGCCATGATCAATACCAGTCCAATTGCCGAACATATAGCTAAGTATGAGCGCTGCACTCAAAACAATAACAGGAGCAGCAGTGCACTCAAGCGCAACAGCAAAACCCCTTATGATGTTCGTAGCGTGGCCAGTCTCACAAGCCTTAGCAATAGCCCTAACAGGCCTGTATTCTGATTCAGTGTAATACATTGTAATAAGCACAATCACAATACTCGTTACAATACCAACAAGCCCTGCATAAAAGAACCAAATGCTTCCAAGCATTCTCATTGTCACAAAATAAAATGCTGCAGTTGCAAGAACTGAAGTAACCAAGTAGCCCTTGGTCAAAGCCCACATAGGGTTTTCCCTTTCTTTCATCTTAACAACCATAACACCAACAATACTTGCCAACAAGCCAAAGCTCCTGACAATCAACGGGAACAAAATGCCATTAATGCCGAAAACAGGGAACAAAGCAACACCGATAATCATGGCTCCAATGTTCTCAGCGGCAGTTGACTCGAACAAGTCAGCACCACGACCAGCGCAGTCACCAACGTTGTCGCCAACAAGATCAGCAATAACAGCTGGGTTTCTAGGATCATCCTCTGGAATGTTCTTCTCAACCTTGCCAACAAGGTCAGCTCCAACATCAGCAGCTTTAGTATAAATACCGCCGCCAAGCTGGGCGAACAAAGCAACAAAAGACGCGCCAAAACCATAACCGACAAGCATAAACGGAATCTCCTTAACATCAATCCAGATTCCGAGAACGCTGTACAATGCAGCAATGCCGATTAAACTCAAAGCAACAATGAAAATACCGCTTACTGCCCCTCCACGCAAGGCAGGAACAAGAGCGTCATTCATGCTCTTCTGAGCACCAGCAGCAACACGAACGTTAGCCCTGACCGAAATCCACATGCCAATAATTCCAGCAACCGCTGAACAAACAGCGCCAAACAAGAAACCAGCAGAGGTAGTAAGGCCAAGCTGAGCGTGCCCCAAATACCTGTAGACAAGATAAATAGCAACAGTAAATATAATGCTGATAACAGCAATAGTCATGTACTGACGCCTCATATAAGCATTAGCACCAATGCGGATTAATTCAGAAATCTCCTGCATTTTAGGAGTGCCAACAGGCCTTCTAAGAACGTCCTTCATAAGCCAAACAGCAAAACCCAAAGACAACAAACTTACAATCCAAACAATCCACATCATAGTCTAACACCCCAGTGTATATTATGTATAGAAATGGAGGAAAAAGAGGGGTTTAAAAAGATTGCTGTGCTCCAGACGGAAATATGGAATTATTCAGCGGCATACTAATCATAGTCGGCCTAGTGCTGTTTGAAGTCATAAGCAGCGTGGACAACGCCGTCATCAACGCAGAAGTCCTAGGCACGATGTCCAAAAAAGCAAGAAGATGGTTCTTGCTCTGGGGCATACTAATAGCAGTATTCCTGATAAGAGGACTATTGCCATGGCTAATAATCTGGGCAACAGCGCCCGAATTAGGATTCATAGGCTCATTCCTTGCAACATTCAGCTCAGACCCGCTAGTCGTAGAAGCAATAGAAAAATCAGCGCCAATACTGCTAAGCGGAGCAGGAATATTTTTGGTATTCCTATTCTTCCACTGGTTATTCCTAGAACAAAAAAACTACGGACTGCACGCAGAACGCTTCTTCGCAAAACAAGGAGTCTGGTTTTACGCAGTAGTATCAATAGTACTCTCGGCCACAGTATGGTTTGCACTGCAAAAAAACCCGCTGATGGCATTCGGAGCAGTAGTAGGAAGCACGGCATTCTTCATCACACACGGCTTCAAGCAAAACGCGGAAAAAATGGAGCACGAAATGCTTCACAAAGGGCACCTCAGCGACTGGGCAAAAATAATGTATTTGGAAGTAATCGACGCAACATTCTCAATAGACGGAGTACTGGGAGCCTTCGCATTCACTTTGTCAGTGCCGCTAATATTACTTGGAAACGGAATAGGCGCAATTGTTGTCAGGCAGCTGACAGTCGGCAACATAGAAAACGTAAAAAAATACGCCTACCTCAAAAATGGAGCAATGTACTCCGTGTTCGCGCTGGGAATAATAATGCTCGCAGACAGCTTCGGAGTCCACATTCCAAGTTGGATATCACCAACAGTCACAATTGCAATACTCGCATACTTCTTCTACAAGTCAAAAAAAGAACTGACGCAACCAACACATCAAAAGTCAGGACATGTACATTAAACTAAGAAGAAATAAAAAAATGCAGCTCTTGAAATTATTCTTTCCTTGTTGCAAAAATCGCGGCAATAACTAACGCAATTATAGCAATAACGCCTGCCACTGATAGCCACGCGCTGCCTTCTGACTCCGGAAGCTCTGATACCACCATGAACACTGGTGAACTTCCGCTTCTCTGTTCCATTCCTCTGTCAGAGCCCTGATCTTTTGCATGTTCTGGCCCCTGTCCAGCCTTTGGACCTTGCGCATTATCAGCATTGGGAGCGCGCGGGAGTGCAGTCTTGCACTTTCCTGCACTGCCAGCGTTGAAGATGTCTTGGATTTCAGTTTGCGCCAGAGCGCGGTCGAATAACTCTATCTCATCTTCCATCCCGTCAACATTGAAGAAATTACCACTCGATGCCCGGCTGAAAGTCAAGCCAGCAGTTGTTGGCGTCATTACGGCAGGCCTCGAGCCCTGCAAAACACCATTGACGTATAGCGACAGCGTTATCCCGTCAAAAGTCATAGCGAGGTGAGTCCATGTGTTCAAAGGCAGTGGAGCAAGCGAGCTGACAACCTGCGGGGTACCAAAGTTCCAAACAACAGCGTTAGCAATATTTCCTATCACTTCTAAATCGTAGCCACCCTGCGCAGTATCAACTTTCTCAACAAACGCAGACTTGAAACCAGGATACGACCTGAGAAAGACCCATGCATCGACAGTTAATGCTGTCGGCATCAAATTACCAGAATGCGGAACCAGCACGGAATTAGCGCCATTAAAATCAAACGCCTGCCCAACCAAACCAGCAGTAAATGCCGCACCATTTTCTAAAATTCCATGATTGCTATCCTGAATATCATTCGCATTTCCATCACCAGGCCACCAACTAACAAGACCGGAAGGCGGCGCAACACATTGGGCATTAACTCCAACACTCATCAAGCCAAACATTAAGATTGCAAGAACAAACAACATCTTCTTCATAGCAAACACCTCTTTAGTACTGACATACTTATTTGTATATTGGCATATTTAAACTTTTGTTAAAAAAGAACTGAAACACAAACACGCGCCCAAAGTGCACGGGTCTATGGCATAGGCAGTTTGCCAGTTAATTTCGGCTTGTAAAACCTCATCAACAAACTATTGCTGACAACGCTGACACTTGAGAACGCCATCGCAATGCCTGCAAGAACAGGATTCAACAACCAGCCAGTCACAGGGTACAAAACACCCGCAGCAACAGGAATCAAAATAATATTGTAAGCAAACGCCCAGAACAAATTCTGCCTAATCTTAAGCATAGTATACCTGCTCAAAGCCATCGCAGTAACAACATCACGCAAATCACTCTTAATTAAAATAACATTACCAGCCTCAATAGCAATATCAGTGCCAGAGCCAATCGCAATACCAACATCAGCCTGAGTCAAAGCAGGAGCATCATTAATACCATCACCAACCATAGCAACCTTCCTGCCTTTTGCCTGCAACTGCTTAATTTTTTCTGCTTTTTGCCCCGGAAGAACATTAGCCAAAATATCATCAATACCAACCTGTGCTGCGATAGCCCTTGCAGTACGCTCATTATCACCGGTCAACAAAATAACCTTTTTACCTAACCTGTGCAATTCTTCCACAGCCTCCTTAGCAAAAGGCTTCACTTGGTCAGCAACAGCAATAATGCCGGCCAACTGCTTAGCAGAAGACAGGAATACAACAGTCTTGCCCTCTTGTTCAAGAGAACTAACTTTAGCTTCAGCATGAGAAACATCAATCTTCTGCTCGTCCATCAAAGCACGATTGCCAAGATATAACGTCTTACCCCTGAATTTCGCACTAACACCCATGCCAGTAAAACTCTGAAACCCAACAGGGTCAGCAACAGCCAAAGATTTAGACTTAGCAGCACCAAGAATTGCTTCAGCCAATGGGTGCTCACTGCGCTTTTCCAAAATAGCAGCCAACTGCAAAACACCATCAGGATTCAACTTGCCGACAGGAACAATATCAGTAACCACTGGTTTGCCCATAGTTAACGTGCCCGTCTTATCAAAAACAACAACGTCCAACTCCTTCGCTTTCTGCAAAGCCTCAGCGTTCTTGAACAAAATACCATACTCGGCAGCCTTGCCAGTGCCAACCATGATGGCGGTCGGAGTGGCAAGCCCCAAAGCACAAGGACAAGCAATAACAAGAACTGCAACAAAAGTCATAAAACCAAGAGTGCTATTTCCAAAAGTAAACCAAGTGCCAAAACTCAAAACAGCAATCAAAATAACAACAGGAACAAAATAAAACGAAATCTTGTCAGCCAACTGCTGAATCGGAGCTTTAGAACCCTGCGCTTCCTCAACCATGCGGACAATCTGAGCCAAAACAGTATCCGAGCCAACCTTAGTGGCGCGCAAAACAAAAGAACCAGTCTTATTAACAGTACCAGAAATCACCCTGCTCTTCACTGCTTTTTCAACAGGAATACTCTCGCCAGTAATCGCGCTCTCATCAACACTAGAACTGCCCTCTTTCACAAAACCATCAACAGGAATACGCTGGCCGGGCTTAACAACAATCAAGTCGCCAACCTGCACTTCCTCAATAGGAATCTCAACCTCTTCCTTGCCGCGCAAAACAACAGCAGTATTAGGCTGCAAGCCAAGCAACTTCTTAATCGCCTCAGAAGTCTTCCCCTTAGCAATCGCTTCCAACAACTTGCCAAGAATAATGAACGCAACAATCAGGCCAGCAATTTCATAGTATAACATTTCAGTATTGTAGCCAGGACTGCCAAGGAAAATCATAACAGTCACAAAAAAACTGTAAACATACGCAGTGCCAGTGCCAACACCAATTAAACTATCCATGTTAGGCATACGATTAAACAACGCTTTCAAACCATTAACGTAAAACTCTGAGCCTGCAAGGATGATGGGAGTTGCCAAAACAAACTGAATCACCGCATTAACAATCGGGTCCAACATCGGCAAAGGCAAGCCAACCATATGGCCCATTGCTAAATATAATAACGGAAGACCGAAAATTCCGGCAACAAGCATCCTCAACTTCCACTGCCTGACTTCAGAAATTCTCGCCTCTTTTTCTTTGTCCACTCTTGAAGCACCATAACCTGCCCTCTTAACAGCAGAAATCAAAGCATCAACATTAGTCTTGGAAGAATCATAAGAAATAGATGCCTTGTTAGTTGCTAAATTAACCGCGACTTTAGAAACACCACCGACCTTCAACAAAGAACGCTCAACAATACCAGCACAATGCTGGCTCTCCATGCCGGAAATGTCCAAAACAACACTCCCAGTATCCTTTTCCTCGTGCTGTTCGGTCTTGTAGCCGCTCTTCTCAATAGCATCCCTGAACATTTCTCCCGACGACAAAGCAGGATCGAAATCAACGTAAGCCCTGGAACTCGCAAAATTCACAACAGCATTAGAAACGCCAGGAACCTTCTTCAAAGCACTCTCAATCTTCGCAACACAACTCGCACAATGCATTCCAGAAACAGGAATAATGGCTTTTACAGTTTTCCGCTCAAACTTTTCCAAGCACTCGCGGCTACAAAAATAGAAAGTTTCACCATTCTTTTTAGTGTAAAATCTTGCGGTTATCGGATTAACTTCCATCCCGCAAGACTGGTCTTTAACCATGATTTACACAGAGCGTAACGCTATATATAAGATTTATGAAAGATAACATTTTTAATCTTCAGAACTTGACTTAACGGCATGTATCAAGAGGTGCTTATTTTCATAATTGGCTGCATCGTGCTTGTCAAAAGCGCAGAGCACGCAGTCAAAGCAGTATCACACCTCGCAAGATTCTTCAAACTGACAGAATTCACAACGAGCTTCATCATAGTAGCATTTGTCTCATCACTCCCAGAAGGATTCATCAGCGTCATCTCAGCACTTAAAGGAGACCCGAGCATAGGACTTGGAACACTCCTCGGAGGAAACATTGCTGATTTAACGCTGATCTTGGGACTAATTGCCCTCGCAGGACACCCGATAAAAATACACAGCGGCATCATCAAAAAAGACCTGTACTTGGGAGCGCTATGCATGCTCCCGATATTATTAGGACTCAACGGAGTACTATCACGCCTTGACGGAATCATACTTCTATCATCCGGAATGATTTTCATGTTCATACTGCTAAGAGAACGCGAATACTTCCACAAACCATACCAAGACAAAGACCACTACCTAAAAAACGCGCTGATACTCGCACTATGCGTTGCTTTGATGATTGCGAGCGCGCACTTCATAGTCAATAGTTCAGAAGCACTCGCGCTAGGAATAGGAGTGCCAGCAATCCTAGTTGGACTGGTATTTGTCGCACTCGGCACAACACTCCCAGAATTCACATTCGCACTGCAAAGCGTAAGAAAAGGCCACTCAGACATGGCAATAGGAGACCTCTGGGGAACCGTAATAGTAGACGCATGCATAATGGTAGGAATAACAGCCTTGATAATGCCGATTGCAGTCAACCTATACATACTAAGCCTCGTGGGAGTATTCACACTATTCGCAGTAGTATTCTCATTATTGTTCATGAGAACAGACAACACGCTCACAAAAAACGAAGCAATGACGCTCATATTCTTCTACATCGCATTCGTAGTAGCACAAATACTAATCCAATGACCAGAAAGAAATACCATTCGGAGCCGCGCCAACAGGAATCTCAGAAACTTTCTTATCATTCTCTATCACGGAAACAGAATTGCCATTCAAATTAGTAACCCAAACCCGATTATCGGGAGAAACAACAACGCCATGAGGCGCGTCGCCAGTATCAATTGTTGCCACAACCTTCTTCTCAGTCAAATCAATCTTGTACGTGTTCCTTCCAGCAGGCTGGTCAAAATAAACGCCCTGATCAGCAACATAAACATATTTGCCGTCAGCAGTCCAATATATCTGAATAGGACCAACAGCACCAGGCAAGTCAACAAAAGAAAGCTCACCTGAGTTCATGTCATACAATGCGAGCTGTTTGGTATCAAAAACAGAAACCATTGCAGTATTTCCAACAACACCTGCCTGCACGCCCTTGCCTGGCAAGGCAATTGAAGTGATATTCTTTGTAGCAAAATCCAACAATAACATGGCATTACCCATTGCGGCAATAACTGCAACTTTGTTGTCTGCAGTCAACCTTATGCCATGAGGCATGCTGCCTTTAGGCAAAGCAATAGAACTGATGGCCTTAGTTTTCAAATCAACTTTGAAAATAACTTCTTCATTAGTTGATGTTGCATACGCATAAGCTCCATCAGAAACAACATGCGCAAGATGAGAGCCAACATTAAAATCAATCCTGTCAATAATTTTGTGGGATTTAGCATCCATAATTATAAGCTGGTCAGGATGGTCGGCATGCACGGTCTCCTCTTCACCATGCGCTTCAACCGCAATGATGCCCGTGGAAATCTTAAATTCCGGAGCGGCCATTTCGTGTTCTTCACCGTTCATTTCATTCATATCGTGCTCCTCTTCCTCCTCGTGCGCAATATTTGCAGTAATCAAAACCTTATCGCCAACAACCTGAACATTATGGGGAGCGTACTCAACTCTTGCGTCCTCGTGTTCGGCAATCAATGAAATACGATCAATTTCTTTCAAAGAAGATGCGTCAATAACACTGATGCTCCCGCTTGCTTCATTAGCCACGAAAATCTTTTCGTTAACCGGCGCGCACGCGACCAGCAAGAACAACAATATTGCGAGCTTTTTCACAAATTGCAAAACATAGAACTGATATAAAAAATATGCTTAACTTGCGTTAAGAGCTAACTTTTATATACCGTATTCCTGCACTCAAACACAACGGCGCCGTAGCAAAGCTCGGCCAAATGCGGCGGACTTAAGATCCGCTCCCTTAGTGGGTTCGCAGGTTCAAATCCTGCCGGCGCCATGATAACATTTAAAAAACAACTATAAGAACTCCTTCTACAACGCCACCGTAGCTTAGTAGCTATAGCACCACCTTGGTAAGGTGGAGGTCGCGGGTGCAACTCCCGTCGGTGGCTTAAAGCCGTACAATACACACACAATACTAATAACCTGCATTTTCTTAACAGCATTCAACATTCGGAGGATGATAACATGGCAAAAGACATACAAAAATACGCGCCTTGGCTGTTATTGATAGGCGGACTAGTCCACCTTGTGCCAAAATTATACACATGGCTAAGCGGACTAACAGGCGGAACCCCTTGGGTGCAAATCATCGTAGGAGCACTGTCTGTAATCGTAGCATTACTAAGCTTCAAGAAATAATTTTATTTCATTATTTTTTTGTTTTAATTTTAACTGGTTCTAGAAATAAAAATATGAGCCCGCTCGGGTTCGAACCGAGGACTTGCTCGACGTCAACGAGCCGTCATAACCGCTAGACCACGGGCTCCTAGAACACTCTCCCCTATATCTCACTTATAAATATTACGCACATCACAACGTTTATAAATAACTAATAGAATAATGCACTTATGTTAAAAGAGGGTGCGCCGAGCAAATATTTCTTTCTAGGCATGATGGCAATAGCTGCCATCATAAGCGCGGCAGTGATATTCCCATTTGCAACAAGCATCATTGCGGGAGGAATTCTCGCCTTCTTATGCCATCCAATGTACAAATGGATGCAGAAAAGAATACATTCAAATGGAATTGCCGCGTTCATCACCGCAATAATAATTGTTCTCATAGTTGTAATCCCGCTTATTTTCCTCATCAAAAACGTAACAGGCGAAACACACTATTTGTACATTGTAACAAAACAGCATCTGGCCGGCGGGAACATAATAGAAACAAGATGCTACGAAGACACATTTGTCTGCAGAACACTCAATGACATAAACGCAATGCTCAGAGACGAGAACATAAAAAACTACCTGCTTGACAGACTAAACGACGTGCTAGGGTTTATCACCAAAAAAGTAAGCGACATAATCTTCTCACTCCCCAAAATCATAATCCACCTTTTAGTTGTCCTCTTCACAACATATTACGTACTAAAAGACGGAAAAGACTTCATACAACGCGCAGCACAAGTCGCGCCGTTAAAAGTCCACCACCAAGACCAAATAATAAAACAATTCGGAGACGTAACGCACGCGGTAATATACGGAAGCTTTGTAGTCGCACTCGTACAAGGAACACTCGGAGCATTTGGATTCTGGATATTTGGCATAAACAGCTTCATCTGGTGGGGAGTCATAATGTCGTTCTTCGCACTAATACCATTTGTAGGAACATGGGTCGTATGGCTCCCAGCAAGCGCATTCCTCACGCTCAGCGGATACTTGCAGGGAGAAACAGGGCTCATCTGGAGAGGAGTGGGACTATTCTTCTATGGGCTTCTAATAATCTCAACAGTAGACAACTTCCTGAAGCCAATAATCGTTGCAGGAAGAGCAAAAGTCCACCCGCTATTAATACTGATAGGAATATTAGGCGGACTGTTTGTATTCGGATTCATAGGACTAATCATCGGACCGCTCATACTCGCACTCTTCCAGACACTATTGCAAATCTATGAACGCGAAAGAAAACCACACGTTGATGAGCCAGAAGTGGACATCGTAGGACACATCCACAAAAAACCACACGGGCGCTGAGTGAAATGAAGTTGACTGTTAAAGACATGGATATCGCAACAGGAGACGTTCAAGTTGTAATTCTAAACAAAAAAGACGCGCAAGAACTAGACCTGCACCCAATGGACAGGCTTGTAGTAAAAAAAGGCGCGAAAAAAACAGTCGCAATCCTCGACATAGCAGAAAGCAAAAAAGCAGTACCATTGGGGCACATAGGTTTTTTTGAAGAAGTCCTAGATGCGATAAACGCAAAAAACAATGACGTTGTGCAAATAGAAATAGCGGACAAGCCAGAAAGCGTGACTTACATCAAGAAAAAACTTGACGGACAGTCATTATCGTCAAGCGAGCTTCGTGCAATTGTACAGGACATAGTCGACAGCAACCTTACAGATGTCGAGCTCACAAGCTTCGTTATATCAAGCTACACGCGCGGAATGAGCATGAAAGAAGTTGCATCGCTCACAAGAGCAATGGCAGAAACAGGAGACACACTCGCATTCAACAAATACCCTGTAGTAGACATACACTCAATCGGCGGAGTGCCAGGAAACAGAACAACGATGATAGTCGTGCCAATACTCGTAGCGGCAGGATGCATAGTGCCAAAAACGAGCAGCAGGGCAATAACATCGCCAGCAGGAACAGCAGACACAATGGAAGTACTCTGCCCTGTCAGTTTGCCAATAACAAAACTCAAAAAAATAATAGATGAAGTTGGCGGATTCATAATCTGGGGCGGAGCGGTAAACCTCGCACCAGCAGACGACAAAATCATCAGAGTAGAACACCCGCTAAGCATAGACGCAGAAGGACAAATGCTGGCTTCCATAATGGCAAAAAAAGCAAGCGTGGGAGCAACACACCTGCTAATGGAAATACCAATCGGGAAAGGAACAAAAGTAAACAACACGAGACAAGCAAAACACTTAAGCAAACACTTCGCAGAACTCGGGCACATTCTTGGAATAAAAATAAAAACAATAATCACAGACGGCGGAGAGCCGATTGGCAACGGCATAGGCGCAGTGCTCGAAGCAAAAGACGTAATCTGGACGCTCAAATGCAACGACTGCGCACCACAAGACTTAGTGAAGAAAAGCCTCTGGATGTCAGGAATATTATTAGAATTCGTCGGCAAAGCACGAAAAGGCCAAGGATACAAAACCGCACAAAAATTATTGACAACAGGCGCAGCATTCGGCGCCATGACACGCATTGTTGAAGCACAAGGCGGAAAAATGCCAAACCCTGACGATTTAAAACCAGCACAAAAAACATACACTTACCGGTCACCAAAAAACGGAACAATAAAAGCACTCGAAAACAGCGCGATAGCAAAAATAGCAAGACTTGCAGGAGCGCCAGTAGACCCTGACGCCGGAATTTATTTGCACAAACACTGCGGGGACAAAATCAAAAAAGGAGAACCAATAATAACAATCTACGCAAGAAGCGCGCACAAATTATCATACGCCGTTAACACGCTAAGAAAACTTAATGGAGTCGTAGTAAAATGAAACTTTACCAGCTAAGAGAAGAAGACAAACAGTTTCTGTACTCGCTCCTCTATGCGACAGGAATAATACTATTCTGGAGAGGCATATGGGAAATAAGCTATGAGATTCCGTTGCTAAAGAATGTATACTTCGTCTTTTTTGTTGGTTTATTCATCCTGACAATGACGGGCTACATGTACAAAGAATACGATCCATTTTCACAGCGCATCAAAAAACTTAACAAAGTAATACACGACGCAGTTCAACAGCATAAACGCGGAACCATGCACAGCCTATATTATTATGATGACATAGGAGGACACGACCATAAAATACTTCCACACAATATCAGAAAAATTGAAGGCGATTTCATAATTGTCGAGGAAAAAGGACACGAACTTTTCGTACCTCTAAATCGCGTTACGCGCATTCACAAAGGAAAGGAAATCGTATGGAAAAGATAACCAACTGGTGGTGGGGAAGAAGTTGCAGCGTCGACCTGCACGGTTTGGACGTAAAACTAGTCGATCCAGTTCATATAAAAAAATATGTCAGAGAACTCTGCAAGCTCCTAAAAATGAAACGCCACGGACCAACAGAAATAGGGAGATTTGGGCACGGAAAATTACGCGGCTATTCAATGATGCAATTCATAGAAACTTCCTCCATAACAGCACACTTTGACGACAGAGGACACAGGGCATTCATCGACGTGTTCAGCTGCAAACAATTTAACCCGAGAAAAGTCGCAAAGTTCAGCCAAAAATTCTTCAAATCACAAGACGTTCGCATTAACACTGAAGAAAGACTCTAACGCGAGTGCTGTTTGCGATAACCTTTAGACACTTTCTGCAAATGCCAATGAGCAACGTACCATCTCGCCCTTAAAACTCTCAAGCCACGCGCGAACAGACGAACCAACCGGCCCTCTTTAGCAAACTTCGCAGCATACTCAGTTTCTCTCAACAACTTAGTCTCGCGCACCAAAACCGCCTCATGCAAGAATTTCTGAACGCTCTCGCCCGCAGCAAAAGCTTCCGAAGCAGCAGCATAAACACGAAACACAGTGTAAAAAGGAAACACTGCGATGATATCAATCCAGTACAACTTAATAAATTTCAAAACTTCCCTAGTATGATACCACTTAAAACACAAATCAATAATGAAAAAAGACACGATGAAATAATCAATCTGGACAATAAAATCATGATATTGCTCAGCAACATGGGTAAATTCAACAATAATCAAGATTGCCAAAAGGCCAAGCATGTAAGGAACAGCCCGGTCAACAAGCTGTTCAACAGCCTCTAACCAACCAGGAAGCCTTTTGCTCACGCTTTCTTCACCGTATTAATGATGGTTTCAGAATCAATCTTGTAAACACGCATCAACGTCGCAGGATCACCAGAACGAGGAATCTCCTTAACGCACAAATGTGTTATCGGAATTCCCAAAGAAGCAACAGTCTCTCCCAAGCCTCCTTCAGCATAATGGTCCTCAACAACAATAACTTTTCTTCCCTTGGCAGCAGCCCTAATTCCGCTTTCATCCAAAGGCTTAATTGAATACGCGTCAACAACTCTTACGAAAACCTTCTGCTCCCTCAAAGAATTCGCTGCTTTCAAAGCCTCGTGCACTGTCACACCAGCAGCAACGATCAGATATTTATCACGGAAGCTTCTAAGAACAACCTTGCTTCCTCCAATCTTAAAACTCTCACCGTTGCCGTAGATTACAGAAGTCTTTGGCCTTGACGTGCGAATGTAGCCAAGACCATTATGATTCGCAAGCAACTGCGTGCAACGCTCACCTGAAACAGCATCACAAGGATACAAAACAACACTATTCGGAATACACCTGAACAACGCCAAATCCTCCAAGCCCATCTGAGAAGGACCATCCTCTCCGATAGAAACACCAACGTGAGAACCGCACAATTTAATATTTGAGCGAGAGATGCCGGCCATCCTGAGCTGATCGTGAGCTCGAGTAAAAAACGCAGCAAAAGTTGAAGCAAACGGAATAAAACCCTTTGCAGAAATACCAACAGCCATGCCAACCATGTTTTGTTCTGCGATAAAACAATCGATAAATCTTTCAGGATAAAACGATTTGAATTTTTCTGAAAAAGTAGAGTTCTTCACATCACCATCAAGCGCGACAACACGATCATTAATGCCGAGCTTCTCCAACATCGTGCCATACGCTTCTCTTGTAGCAATCATGTCGCCTTCCTTATACTTTGGAGGCGCAGGACTTTTCTCCTTAAACTTCTCAGGCCTTGCTTTTGGTGTTGAGCGAACAAGCTTTCTCGCATCAACTTCAGGAAGAGGACCAAGCTCCTGCAAAGCTCTCTCTAATTCCTCTTTTTTCAACACCTTACCATGCCAGCCTTCCTTATTCTCCAAGAAAGAAATCCCTTTTCCCTTGATAGTCTTCGCTATTATGATAGAGGGGCCATGCATTGTCCTTACTATCGAGAACGCTGCGAGAATCTCATGAACATTATGGCCGTCGATTACGAAAACATTCCAGCCAAAACCAGAAAACTTCTGCTGCCACTTCTTAACATCATGGCCGTGCAAACTTTCACCAGATTGTCCGAGCCTGTTGCAGTCCAAAATCGCAACAAGATTAGACAAGTCAAGTTTTTTTGCAATCGACGCGGCTTCCCAAACACTGCCCTCAGCACACTCACCATCACCCATCATGACAAAAACCCTTGTGCCAAGTTTTCTTAAATTACTAGCAAAAGCCATACCGATTCCTATTGATAATCCCTGGCCGAGACTCCCAGTCGCAGCCTTAACCCAAGGCATATTAGGAGTAGGATGGCCTTCAAGCGCAGAAGGATATTTTCTGTATTCTGACAACTTTGAAAACGGAATAATTCCGGCTTCAGCAAACGAAGCCCACAAAATAGGAGACGCGTGACCCTTGCTTAAAACAAACTCATCGTTAGCATCATCACGAGCATTCTTAACATCATAACGCATCTCATCAAAAAACAAGCACGCCATCAACTCAGCCATGCTGAGGCATGTAGTAGGATGGCCGCTGCCAGCAAGAGAAGTCATAACAAGCGACTGGTAACGCAAACGCTTCGCTACAGCTTTCAACAAATCCTCTTTTTGCATGATGAAAGAATAGGTTGCGCTATTTATAAGGCTTTCTTCAACAGTTAAGTTTAAATAAATACTAACGAACACAATTGAAAAATGAGGCGGATAATCTACATGGCAATTCTGATTCTTTTGCTACCCGCAGCCACAGCATTAATCAAAATCAACACAAATGAACTGGACTTCACACCTCAATACTCAACAAAAGAAATACCAGTAACAGACACTGGCATTATGATAAAACAAGAAAACAAGCCGTACGGAAACATCGATTATATTGCAGTAAGATCAAACGGGCAAATATTCGAGCCAACGAGCGCAAAACAAAAAGGAAAAAGCGTTTTAAATAAGTTAAGAACAATAGACAACGACGTCATAGACTTGCACGAGCCAATACAAATCACGCTGCCAACGACAGGAATGCTGATTATTAATGCAAACGAACATCTCAACGCAGAACCAGTGCGATATCCGCTCAGCGGATATCTTACATTAGAAGTTCCGCCTGGAAGCTTTACTTTTGACGGAACACTTGACGCAAACCTAGGAAGCCCGGCCTTCCAATTCTGGTGGGAACCAGTAACCGGACACCCCGCAGGAAACTTCATAGCATACCTAAGAGGCGATGAAAACAATATTTATCTTGCATTCGATGTCACACCGGACAATACAAATGACGTAAAAGAAGACTGGGCAGCAGTGCACGTGCAAACACAAAGCGGGGAAAACGAATACTACGCAGACCACGCAAAAAAACAATACGGGCTGAGCAGTTTTGGATATTCAAGCCCAGTAAATTATGAACATAGATTCTACGAGTTCAGAATACCAAGAGAAGAAATAACGCCTGAAATGAGCACGCAATCAGACACGATTTCTCTGAACATTCAATACTACGGAACAGCTGGAGCGTTCTGCGGAAACAATATAGTAGAACTGCCAGAAGAATGCGACGACGGAAACAACGATAACGGAGACGGCTGTTCAGCAATCTGCACGATAGAAGCAGCAGCACCAGAATTCTCAAGCACTGCATTGCTGTTAGCAGTACTAGTAGCACTAGGCGGAATATTTGCAGTGAGAAAAATCAGATAACCTTTTTAAGAAAGCATAAAGAAACTCTTTCTATGCGGCAGTGGCACAACCTGGTACTGCGCGGGTCTCGAAAACCCGTTTCCTAACGGATATCCCGGTTCAAATCCGGGCTGCCGCGTTTTGAATCATCCTGGCGCATACATTATAACTATTGTCGAACAAATATAAAAAGAATTCCGTAATCATTAAAAACAAAAGCGCAAAACATTTTCTGAATGGAAGAACAACATAAGCACGCAATCCGCGCAGCAATCTTCATCATAATCTCATTTTTTATTATACCTGATTTAGTTCCATGGATTGCGAGAAAAATAAGTCCGGGAGGATTAGCACTGCCAGAATTTCCCTATGTTAATGGGGCGATATTTGCGGCTATATTAACCATCGTGGTAATTTACAAAAATTATGAAACGCTCAGAAATATTAAAGGCCCGAGTTCGAAAAATTCAGCATTGTTCAGCACCCTTAGCATTGTTTTCCTGTCTTTGTTTACCATATTTCATTATGTTGGCTTTGCCAATATTACGCTGCACATCATACTCGCCTGGCTAATGTATGCTGCTGCTACAGTTAGCCTTGCAGCAGCAATTCTAGGAATGCCACTTATTAAAACACTTGGGAAAGATTTTACCATGGCGGCAGCAGCTCTCATAGGCTATATTGGATTCACTCTGATAATAGACAGCACCCGCTTCCATTACATCACGGCCAGCATCGCTGTAAAAATTCTCAGCTATTTCACTGATGTCAGCATAGTATTGCTGCCTCTTGGTGATCCGCAACTTAAGCTTGAAACTTTTACTGCCAACATAGGACCGCCATGCTCAGGAATATTCAGCATAGTGTTATTCACAGCAATCTTCAGCTTTGTATATTGGCTTGACCACAAAAAGATTAACGGCAAGAAAGCCATGAAGTTTTACATAATCGGAGTGATTGGCGCTTACCTTCTGAACTTGCTTAGGGTTGTAGCGCTTATATTAATAGGCGCTTACTGGTCGCCAAAAATCGCAGTAGGCGCGTTCCACACAAACGCCGGATGGATATTATTCGCAGCATACTCGCTTGGATATTGGTTCTTTGTGTACCCGAGAATTATTAGGAAATAGTCATTATATAGTGGTTACAATAGTAATATTTAAATAGGCTGGCGCTTCATAGAGTAGCATGGTCGACTTTACAGAACAGGGAGCCAAAGGCAAAGCACGTCTTGACGACTTTGAAAGAGCACTCTTTCAACTAGCAATAATACGCAAAAAAGCCGTAAACCTTGATGCCCAAAACTACCGGAAAGAAAAAGCTGAACGCTCAATCAACATCTTCGAATTCCTGAACTCAAGAGGAATGGGAGAACAAACATTCTCAGACCTTGAAGACGAAGTCAGAAAACAATTACAATCATCCCAAACAAAACAAATACCGCCACCAAAACCAGAAACAATACTGAACATAGAACCAGGAGATACTGATATCCTTGACATTCCAAACGTTCCTCCAGAGCTTCTAGAAGAAAAAGTAAACCAAGCGCACAACAAAGGACAACCGCTGACAAGATACAAAGACCTAAAACAAATCGGCAAAGGGGGCATGGGAGCAGTATTCCGAGCATATGACACGCAACTCGGAAGAAACGTCGCCCTAAAAGTAGTCCTTGCCAGCGATGATGACGCAAACAAGAGATTTGAACGAGAAGCACACGTAACCGCAGAACTCGACCATCCAAATATAATTACCGTCTATGAGCTTGGCGACATACACGGTAAAAAATACTATGCAATGAAATTCGTTTCATCCGGAAAAGGACTTGATGCAGTAAGAAAAGAAGTATTATCGGGAAAAGGCGCGTACACTGAAAATGACCTTCTAAGAATTGTAAAATCAATCTGCAACGCAATGGCATACGCGCAAAAAAACGGCGTAATCCACCGAGATTTGAAGCCGGCAAACGTCATGCTTGATGAAGGAGACCAAGTCTATGTCATGGACTGGGGGCTAGCCAAAAAAATACGAGACACAGACGAAAGCGACCCAGTGCTAAACTCGTCAATAGTGCCGGACATCGACGGCAACGCAGAACCAACATTGAGCACAGTCCAACTCACGCAAAACGGAGTAACAGTAGGAACGCCAATGTACATGGCGCCAGAACAAGCAGAACCAGGAAGAAAAGTAGCAGCGGGAAAACGCGTCAAAATAACAAACACAGACCACCGCTCAGACATATACTCAGTCGGAGCAATAATGTATGAACTACTTGTGAAAACACCATTCAGAAAAGGCAACATGAACAATATGATGGTTGCAGCCGCAAACAACACAATAATACAGCCGCGAAAACTAAACCCAACACTCTCAAGACCACTAGAAAGCATATTGCTCAAAGCACTCCACAATGACCCAGACCAAAGATACCAAACATTCGAAGAACTCGGACAAGACATCAAAAGATACATAGACGGAGAACAAGTAAAAGAACACAAATACGGAATACTTGAAAGAACAGGCAGATGGATGAAACGCCACACTGCACTCGTGGCGAGCGGAATACTAACAGCAACACTACTAACAACAGGAGCATTCGGATATAATATACTATCAGAACGCGCAAGAAGCGCAGAAAGAGAACAAGAACAACAATCACGCATTGCAATACAAGCGCAATCAGATAAAAATGAAGCAGAAGCAGCACTCGCCACAAACCTGAAAGAACAACTTGCAAAAGCGCAAAAAAGAAACAAGGCACAAGAAAAAGTATTCGCAGGAAAAAGACACCTTGACAGAGGAAGCCTGAACAAAGCAATAGCAAAATTCAGCGAAGCAATACAAGACGACAATACTTACGGAGAAGCATTCTATCTTCGAGGAGTGGCGCAATACCAAAAATTAGACGCCGAAGCAGCAGTCCCAGATTTTGAAACTGCAAACAAATTATGCAAAAAAGAAACAGTAACAACAGACAACAGAGCACTATTCGGCGCGGCAATGGCAAAAATAGACATCAGCGAAGACATCAAAGGCGCTGTAGAATTCTGCAGACAAGCAGTAGAAGGCTCAAAACAACAAGATGAGTATCTTTCACTGCATAAAAGTCTCATAGAATTTGAAAAACAACGCAGCAAACCATTGAAAGAACAGGACTTCACAGGCGCAGTAAGAAACGCCGAAGACGCACTGACACTCGACGACAAAATGATAGAAGCAATGTACCTTCTATCAATGTACCGTTCAGAAGGCATATTGCAATCATTCAACGAAAAAGGATTAAGACCATTTAGAGACTACAAAAAAGCACTAGAATACATAACGAAAGCACTTGACGTTACACCCAATAACATAAGAGTTCTCACACACTCAGCAAGACTAAACGCCGCGCTCGGAAACAACGAAAAAGCAATCGAACAAGCAGACAAACTGCTCACGATGAAAAAAGACGTCCAAGACTTTTACTCATTCAAGGCAATAGCACTGCACAATCTGCAAAAATACAAAGAATGCATCGACGTCATTGATACCGCAGAAAAATACTGCGAATTAAGCTACCTGAATCTCAGCGTGAGAGGAGTGGCATATTATAATCTCAAACAACCAGAGAAAGCACTAGAAGACATAACGGCAAGCCTAAAAATAAGAAAAACAGCACCAGGCTACATGTACCGAGCACTCTCACTCCTAGAACTAAACAGGCCGGAAGAAGCACTCGACGATTCAAACCAAAGCCTCAAACTCAACCCAGAATACCCATCCGCTTATCTAACGCGCGGGCGCTCACAACAACAACTAGGCAAACTCGACGAAGCAAGACAAGACTATGACGCTGCCACCAAATACGGCAACCCACAAGGCCTACTATTAGCGGGCAAATTATGCGCGCAACAAAAAAAAGAAACAGACGCAGCAAAATACTTCGAACAATACCTGAAAACAAACGCGCAGGAAGAACGCGACTATGTAACCAAATGGCTGCAAGAAAGAAAGCAATAAAGAAAAGTTTAAATAATGAAGTCATATTTTAACTGTAAGGCAAAAAGGTGATAATATGAAAGCGATAAAATCATTATTGGCAATCTTAATTTCTCTTCTACTCGTTCAAAACGTAATTGCTGCAACCATATGCGGTACAACATATGCTTCAGAAGCAACAGCGGCAGTCGCATTACCAGGACCTCTCACGCCAACATTTGGACCCACAACAGATATACCGGCACCATTTTTTGTTTTAAGCACTGCATTCCCTGCCCCAGCACCACCATTAATAATTGCTGCTGACGCGGGTGGATGCATCACGGCCAACCCATTTACAGCACTAGGTAACAAAGATGCTGATTGGGAGCATGCATTAACAAATCCCATTGGAACAACATCAAAAGAACTTGCAAAAGGCGCAACAGTAGTATGGACATTAAGCCAAGATTCAACATTTCCAAACATACTCCACGCAGACGCTTTCAACCAAGGCACAGGAGCATTCGTAATAGGCTACACAATACAGACGCCAGCAGCATCATTTGGCGACTTCCACAATGTTCCAGCAGGCGGCGATGATGTCATAATCAGCGCAACCGACGCGGATGGAAGTGGTTACGTAGTAAGACTTGACACAGCAGGACCATTACCGGTCTGGGAAAATGACTTGGCAGGAGGATACACTCAACAACCAGGTGCTTCTTATGAACCTACATCAGGCGTAACCCAAGTTCTTTTTGGAGATGGCACATGGATTATTAATTTTGAAGCAAACGCGGCCGGAGCCCCAGTAAGACATATAACGTTCGATGGAGACACTGGAGCGCCAAATACACCACAAGCAATATTTGCCATTAACTCGGATGATGCAGTTGTCCTATATATTGATGGCGCAGGAATAGGAACGCCAGAAGCAGCCCGCATAACTGGACTATTCGGTGCAGCCACATTAATGTGGAATACAAATCTAGCACCAGGAACACAAACAAACGGTGTTGGAAGAGACCACACAATAGTCACTTGCAACTTCAGCAACCTGTGCTTCCTATTTAACTACCCATTCGGCCCAGAGTCAGCAATAGTCTACGAATTAAATCCGGCAATAGGCAACGAAGTCTCTGTGCTTGACTTTCCGTTTATTGGCGGCTTTACACTTGGAGGAGTTGCGGGCTACGGAGGAGATGACGTTTTAGCATATGGCGACTCTTCTGCAATTGGAGAAGGAATTGTAACCGCGAGTGACTTAGCATTATTACTGGGTAACTGGGGAGAATCAGTGCCAGCGATCAATACTGTTCAAGGAGTAGCAGTTGGAGCTACCGAAATAGCAATAACAGGTCTGGGCCCAGGCATAGGAAGCAATGACTTCACTATACAAGATCTTGACACTGCAACAGGAATCGTATTAGGAGGCGTTGAAGCAGACCTTAACAGCGCACTCGGCAATGACGAAGGAAACGACGTAGTATCGATATCCGGCGATGATTTCATCGCACTAGGCCGAGAAACAACAGGAGCTGATACGCTGATAGTCCGCTTCGGACCAGAAGCAGTAGTAGCACCAGTGCCAGAATTCGGCAGCATTGCATTACTATTAGCAGCACTAGTAGCACTAGGCGGAATCTTCATCGCAAGACGAAGATTCGCATAGGTTAAGTACTACGTTAAATTTATATACTGGTATACCAAAAGGGTATACTTATAAAAAGGAGGCATGATGAAATGGTTGAGACGACAAAAGTGATGTTTATCACGCTGGCACTTCTATCATTGGTGCTTGCCACAGCTCTTGCATGGAATATTTTATCTGAGAAATCTGATAGCAGATTCTCAAACACTGCAAATTATCCAACTGTGCGGAACGTTCAATCACCCGCGCTGGCAGGTTATGATTATGATTACGTACCGAAATCAAGACCGAGAGCAGATTCGGTAAATGCTCAAGCTTCATTTGAAATCAAAAGTTAAAACAGGAGGTAAAAAATGACGGATTCAACAAACACGATGATAGGGGCGATTTTAGTCGCCGTAGCACTGGTAGGAATAGGCGGGCTTTATTTATCAACCAGCAGCGGACAACAAGGTTACACGGGTCCATATTCGATTACAGGCGCTGATGAGTTCCAAATCGCATCTGGTGATTTTATGGTTGCTGACCTAACTAACGTGCAATGTAAAGTACTTGATGGACAAGGAGATCCATTTGCGGACTCTTGTTATATAGATGCTGATATTGCTTTTGAGCAAGTTATACTTTGTACGTTTGCAACAGCTGACCCAGCTTTAGATGGAACAGCGCCACTGGCATACCCAGAAGCAGGCACTTTAACGCCATATGACACTGGTTGCGCAGTTGCATACACTTCTTTATCTGAAACAGATCCATCTCAAGGAGCATTCGGAGTCGAGAACTTAGGAAACGTTGCTTTGCACATAAGCGCAATAGATGCGACAGGCAGTGCATTTGGAGGCTCAAGCACCAGAGAGATAATAGCGCACGAGCAAAATGATGGCGACTGTCCAGATGAAGACGTAGGAACACCAAACCTTTGTATTAAAACAACAAACGGTCCAGGAACTGATGTTGATTACGAGCCGCTAGCACTTGCTTCAGTAGATCTATGTGGTAGACTGGCTGTGGGCGGAGGTCTCGAAATTGACTTGAGATACGGTGTTCCCACCACGACTCTACCGGGCGCTTACCCTGAGAGTATCACCATAAATGCGGACACCATCATCGATAATACCTGCGCTTAATTTTTATTATTTTTTTTATTTTATTAAAATGAACATTAAGCTGATAATTCTATTGCTGATTTCTATACCTGCAGTAACGGCCCTTTCATTGGCGTCGCCATCACAAAAAGATTACATATTTCAAGGCACAGAAAAACTCGAACTGAAGTATGTGATCCCAAATTCGGGATCAACAACCCTGCCAATCAGAATAGAATTCGATGCTGGAAGCTTATCTGATTACATCAAAACAGATAACTATGAATTTGAAATACTGCCAGGTGATAATACTCCTTTCGTACTGACGTTTGAACCTCCTGATGGCCTGCCCCCTGGTTATTACCCAGTTAAAATATCAGTCATGGAAAAAACACGCGGAGCCGGCACTATATCTGCCTCAATCGGTATAAATGATTATGTCAACTTTATTAAGCTACATGAAAGCGGAACCCCTTATGCGAGTATCAGCGCACGCGAGGTGGCAGGAGCTAATAATCAAATGCCAATAGGAATTAAAGTATTAAACATCGGCAAAACCATTCTTTCAGGCATCAGCGCCGAAATTGCAATTCTGGATGGCACAAGCAATTTAGAGCAAACATCAGCACAAATTCCTGAGTTAACATCTCTAAAAGAATTTGCTACTAGCCTGAAAATTAACACTCCTGATCCAGGAATCTATACCCTTCAAGTTAAGTTCGAAGGGAACAGCTATGAACAGTTAATAACTCAGGAATTACAAATTGGTAAACCAGAAATACATATTGAAGACTTACAGTTTACTCCCGGCAAATCTGACAGCATACAAATTCCAATAAACCTACTATGGCCCAATCCAATACCTGCCCAAATCGCTGAATTTGTAATATACCATGCACCCACAGAGAAAATATTATACCGTGCCAGAAATAGCATTGATGTACTGCAGCCCGGCCAAAATAAACTTACCTTTAGTGAGAAAATTCCTGCTTTAAGATCAGGAGCATACCCTGCATCGATAACAATACTTTCACCTCCAAATAATTTTGTTCAAAACTTTAAAATAGACATCAGTTCAGACGTGCAAGAAAACACTGAAGAACATGTTGAAGAATCGGATATTGATCAAAGCCCTATTGGTGCTCCTGTAGTACCGAATGTAAGCTCACAGAAGTCGTCTACTTTTATACTAATCCTGTTAGCACTGCTGGGCGCAGTTTTCTTTTTCAGCATTGCTCAACTCATAAAACCCAAAAAACCGGAGGTAGAGATTATTGAGCCACCGTCACCGCGATAAAATTAAAATAATCGTGATATCTGTAATATTGTTGCTTTTGGTCAGTATATATGCGTATAGGGCGTATACTTATAGATTGCACCAACCAATAAAAATAATGAAGTATCCAATAAAAGTTGATTTTTCAACAAACCCAAAACTTGGCGTAACTGGAACGCCAGATTTGAACTTTGGCAGAGTTCCAAATAAGCTTGTAGCAACGAGATTTATAACTATGAACAATACGTATGGAATACCAGTAAACATCAGTCCTGAGATCGATGGAAATGTATCTCCATTTATTTCATTAAACTCGAATAGCTGGTCGCTCCAACCTGGTCAAGCAGAAAACTTAAATGTTAGTGTTGAACTTCCAGAAGGAGAACCGCTTGGAAATTACACTGGCACTTTAACTTTATACGTAAAACGAATATGAAAAATGAATTAATATTTTTTGCGGGATTTCTAGTTATTATAGTTTCCGCATTCTTACTGACTTACCCACATCCATCCCCAGTGGGTTATGACACTTTTCAAGTGGCGAAAGCCCAATTTCGCATCATAGGCCCAACTGGAGGCGGTGGCTCATCAGGCGGCACACAACAAGGATGCGCGTCACCTAAACAGCTCACCAGAGAGTATAATGGAGAGAGACTCGAGTTCTTTACCTGCTGTGATTTAGGAAAATGCAGAGAAAAATGTGAAGGAAACGCGTGCACGCTAGAATGCATTCAAGGCGACTGCCAGAGAGTCTGGGGAATGGAAGAAGACTGGTACTGCGACGATCATCCTGCAGTACTAGCTACAAAAGTGTGCATTAAAGCACAAACAACGTATAAAGCATCAACAACAAGCATATGCCCAACACAAAGAACTTGCGGGCCATTATGCTGTGAACAAGGACAAACCTGCAGGAATGGACAATGCACGAGCCAGCAAGAAATGCCGGCGCAACAAGAACTTCCAGAACCACCACAAATGGAAGCGCCTTATATTGTGACTGTTCCATTCACAGATTACTCATTCCCAACATGGATACTAATACTGGCACTAATAGCCCTATTCGCACTATTCATGATACTCTACTATAGATTAAACGAACGAAAAATCCCAATTGAGCCAGTTAAAGCACAGAAACGCGCAAGAAAGCGCAAATAATTCATCTATTCTAAACCCAAAATCTTTAAATACTCCTAAGTAACGAATAAGAGCAATATGAAACGAGTGATTGCTGTTGTGGTGATGAGCTTACTTCTCTTATTAGCTGCCTGTGAGTCAAAAACAACAGGAAAAAGAGTGGCAATACCGGAAACGTCAGCAAAAACAGGACTAACAGGAGGAACAACAGCAGACATACCGCCTCCAACAGGAGAAACAGGAAAAACAGCAGCAGAAATGCTGCAAGAACTGCAAACAACAGGAACAACACCAATAGACTCAGGAGTGAAAAGCGGAACATTCTACCCTCCAGTCACCAGCGGAGCAACAGGCAAAGAAGCACTGGCAGAAAAAACAGACGCACTAATGAGACAAGGAACAGCGCCAACAGGCGTGCAAGCAGACCAAGACTTCGGACCCAAATACCATGACAGTGATGGCGATGCAACAAACCTTCCAGACAACTACGACGACAACGAAGGCGACTAAGCTCACTATACTATAGACTCATTCTAAAAACGTACAATACGTACAGACATCTTATATAAGCAGCATACAAAGAAATAGCTATGGAAGAAAACAACGCAATAATAGGAGTTCTGATGATTGTAGCAATCACAACAGCAAGCTATTTCGTACTAACATCAGGAACTTCTGGAGCAGTAACGCAACCATACTTAGAATGCTGCTGCGTCATACTAGCAACACAACAACCAGAAGGAATACAACAAATCCTTTCAAGAGGACAAATAGGCTCTTCAGGACCACAAGCAGTATTCCGCTCACAAATCCAAACATATGCCGACTCATGCCAAGACGCCTGCGACACGAACTACGCAGGAGGCAAAGTATTCTCACAGGATGGACTATGCGCAGACAACCCATAAAACACGACTACAACAAAGTAGCCATGGCAGGATTCATCATAGCATTCGCAGTTGCGATACTCGCGTTCTATTATGTGTTTCAGGCAAGTGTGGGACAGTCAATTGCTGGCCAAAGAGCAATGGCATGTGTACAAGCTAAAATACCCATGAGCGAGTGCCAAGGAGCAAACATAGTATTAGGAGAAGCGGGAAATCAACAATGCTGCTGTCTAAAAACAACACTCCAAAAAGAAACAGAAGATTATAAGAGATACTCAGAAAACTCGGTAAGCACAATATTCAATGGAAATATCTTTGCAGGAAAAGAATATCCTGAGCTTGCAAGCTTTAGCACTCCAGAAGACAAATGCAAAGAGTATTGCCGTACAAAACAACCACAAAGCGATAGGACAACAACAACCTATTTAGGAGTAGACGATGACTGTGCGTTTATACATACGGAAAGATATGACCGAACATGAAAACCCATCATTTATCCAATCTAGTCGTCGTACTCGTTTTAATCGCAGCATTAGCAGGATTATACTTCATATTCAACGGCGTAGGAAGAGCAATAGCCTTCACAGAAGTTGAAACAATAAGAGACTGCTGTTGCACAGGCGAAAGAGGAATATTCGAAGTATCGTCAGGAAAAACATTCACAGACCTAACAATAGCAGACTGCGCAAAAACATGCTCAGAAAGCAGCACGCCAGCACACCCAGTGACATCAATGGGAATGTGCTAAGATGAAACACAAACAACTATCAAACGTAATTCTAATCTCAATACTTATTGTAGCAGCGTTTGCTGCATACTTCATGTACGCGAACGTTGGAAGAGCGCCGGGAGATATGATTGACGTAGAAAAATTCAAAATTAAACAAAAAGATTTTGGACAACCAACACCAACTCCAACACCACAACAACAAGCACAAGGCGGACCGTCTATGGAAATACAAATCGGAGGCAGAGGAGGAGACACATACGCATTGCCAACACCAAAGCCAACACCGACACCAGAACCAACAATTTCGCCATTTTCAGCCAGTTCAACATTTGCCGATTCAACAACATGCAGAGAAGTAACGGGCCCATGCGAATTATTTTGTGAATTCAAGGAAAAAGATCCTTTTGCAATGTCAAAAGAGCCAGACATTGATATTGAATTCAAATGCCCTTTCACTAAAGGCATTCTTACACTTGGATATAGTTTGTCAGCTGGCTCGTATAGAGGCTTTGATTCCATGGTAAAAGGTGGCGATTATAAGGGTGCATACGACTGCGCAAGAAAAGAAGGAACATTCATCGTTGCGGTTGATTTATGCGAGATTATTGATTTGTTTGAAGGCGAATAAACGCTCCCCCTCTCAAAACACCGAAAGCTTTATATACTACTTCTAAGATTAGATATATAAATTTAATTGTGGTGTAACATATAGCTTTCTCCTATAATGGAGATGGTGGCTATATAGGGATGGGTGACCAGCATGTACTACGTCAAAAAGTGCACAGAATGTGGAAGCATAAACCTATTTGTAAACCGTGAAAAAGGAGAAATAATCTGCAAAGACTGCGGACTAGTAATAGAAGACAAAATGGTAGAATTCGGCCAAGAATGGCGCGAATTTGAAGGCGACGGCGGCTCTGACAACTCACAGCGCAGAACAGGAGCGCCAATGACTTACACTCAATACGACCAAGGACTAGGCACAGAAGTAGGCCAAAAAGCAGACCTGTTCCAACTTGGCTCAAAAGACAGAAACAAATTCTTCAGACTAAGAAAATGGCAGTACAGAATAAGCACTGCAATAGAAAGAAACCTCAAACTAGCACTAGCTGAGCTCAAAAGAGTCTCATCTTTCTTGAAACTGCCAAAAATGGTAGAAGAAGAAGCAGCAATGATCTACACCCAAGCAGTCCAAAGAGGACTAGTAAGAGGCAGATCAATGGAATCAGTAGTCTCAGGCGCATTATACGCTGCCTGCAGGCGCCACGAAGTTCCAAGAACACTTGACGAACTATCAGAAGCTTCTGGAATAGAAAAGAAAGAAATCGGAAGAACATACAGGTTCGTAACAAGAGAACTAGGAATAACAATCCTGCCAAGCAACCCAGCAGACTACATCGCAAGATTTGCAAGCTCATTGAAGCTAACAGCAGAAACGCAATCAAAAGCAGTAGAAATCCTTGAGGAAGCACAAAACGAAGAATTAACTTCAGGACGCGGACCAACAGGAATCGCAGCTGCAGCGTTATACGTCGCAGCATTAATGCACGGCGAAAAAAGAACGCAAAGAGAAGTAGCAGACGTAGCAGGCGTAACAGAAGTCACAATCCGAAACAGGTACAAAGAACTTCTAGACAAGCTCGAACTTGAGAAAGAACTCAAGAAACAGAAGAAAAGAAAGAGATAATCTCTGACTCTACTTTATTTTCCTTTATTTTTACACCTTCTTCTTTCAACAAAGCAATCTTCCTCTGAATAGCTTCACCTTTCACTTCGCCCATAAAGCCGCCAATACTGCCGTCGGATTTAACAACACGGTGGCAAGGAACAACAGGAGCATAAGGATTACACCGCAGGGCTTGGCCCACTGCTCTTGGGCTGCTGCTTAGCAACTTCGCCAGCGCCCCGTACGTCGTCACCTTTCCCTTCGGCACCAAGCTCACTGCCTTGTACACGCTTTTCTGGAACTCTGTTGGCAAATGCTTCAAGTTCATGAATACCCTCCTCCACGTATTTTTCAAGCTCTTGGAAAGTCTTAAGCTCACGAACTGATTCCGGACCCTGAATAACAGGAGCCCTGACAACAGGATAAACAAGCTTGTGGAAGTTCAACTGATAAGGCTTCTTGCCAGTTGCCTTTGCAACCCTCTCAACATAAACAGTCATAGCAGTCCTGATGCTCTCCTGAGCGTTGCCAATAATCAAACGCTCGGACTGCGCCAAATCTTTCACCAAGCTAAGAATGCCCTCGCATGATTTCTCCTTGACATCTCCAATCTCGCGGAAGTCCAAAACCAAAGGCTTATCCAATACTTTGTTCTCAGCAAGAAGAGTGCGCACCAAAGCAGTCATTTCCTGCGGGTCATCAAGAGAGTAGATAGAAATCACGCGCTCGTTGGTAATGTCATACGGCTTCAAATCGGACCAACTTGCAACAACACGCTTCGCCCACTTGTAAATCTTCCTTAAAACTCCTGGCTGAACTTCTGACTTATTAAATTCGACCATTGCAGCAGCATATTCCCAGCCCTGCTCTGTCTGATGCTTTCTCAGCCAGAACTTATCATTAACGGTCATACAACGGCCGTCTCCAAGGCGAATACGCACGTCTGAATCATACATTTCAACCTCGTGCGAATGCTTGTGAGAATAAGCACGAATCAGCCTCTCAATATGGCTTATTTTTTCCTCGCTTGACAAAGCTTCACGGCTTTCTTCCCAATCCTTGTTGAAGCGTTCAATAAACCTCGCAAGATCGAAATTCTCAGGATTGTCCCTTACAACATCAATACGGTAAGCAAGCTCACGCAAGGCAATCTCGTACAAATCCGGAGAAATAAAATCCTTGTACTTCTTGCCGACAAGATCTTTTGGCTTGTACTTGAAAGCAGATTCAAAATTGGGAGAAACAAAACGAATAGTGCCTGTGTTGTCAAAGACCAAATATGGATTGCGCGGCAGCCTTGGCTCTGACAAAATGCCCTCAAGAATAGCAGCATAACCCACCTGCCTCCTCATTTCACGGTCATCGCTCATAAAACCCTCATCATCTTGTTAAATGCTAAACGAGGATTGGCTTTATATGCCTTTGCAAAAGCAATCCATTTCTTCTTGTTCCTGTCAACGTGATTACCAACAAACTGGCAAAATTGCGTAACATTATGAGCTTCTTCAACTTTACGAGCGCGCTCGAAGTCTATTAATGTAATCCTTTTTCCTTTGACAATAACATGCTTGTAAGGACGCGTCATCTCCTTCTTATTAACATGCAACAAATCCAGCTGGAAACACTGCTCGAGAACTTTCTTACAGATGTTTCTGATATTTTTAGAATTAATCAAATCCTTCAAATACTTTCCTTCAGCGAATTCGTAAACAAGAAAATATTCTGAGTGGAACAAATACTTGGGACCAATACTGTGCCTATTCAACTCTTTCAAAAACGTAGACTCTCTAGCAATAGTTCCAGGAGAAGTGCTCTCAGGGCGCTTAATCTTAATCGCGACCCTCTTATTCTTGAATTTTCCAGTAAACACCAAACCACGCTTGCCCTTAGCAAAAAACTTGATATCGCAAACGCCTTTTTTCTCCAACTGATTAAGAATAGGACTCCTCTTAATATGATAAGTGAAAATATCCTCAAAAAACATGTGCACTTTGCCCAACTCTTTGCCAATCAAGAGGTTTTTCTGTAACAATTCGTGAACTTTTGGAGTCAAACTGGAAAACACGAACAAAATAGTTCCATCTGACTTCAAATAATTATTAACATGGTCAAGAAAACGTTCAATGACCTCGTGGCCTCTCTTGCCGCCCTCCAACGCAATGTCTTTGGTCTCGTGGTCCTGAGGCAAGTAAGGAGCATTAAAGATAATCGTGTCAAAAAAATGCAGATATTTCTTAGACTTAAACGGAGAAAACAAGTCGCCAACAAGCCAAGTGACTTTCTTATGGCGGCCGTGGTCCAAAGCCCTGCGCGCAAAAGCAACAGCTTCCTTATCAACATCAACAGCAAAAACCCTAGAAGTGCGCTTACTATGCGCAGCCTCGCGCGCCTGAATACCAGAACCAGTACCCATGTCAAGAACAATCCCTTTAGCGTATTTCTTTACAAATTCCTTCAACAAAAAACTGTCTTCCTGAGGCTCGTAAACCATGTCAACAATAATTGAGTAAACATTTAAAAGCGTTGTGTACAATCCAAAACACATGGACAAAGGGAAGATAATCAAGGCAACAGAAGAATACGTGCGCAAAACACTAGAAGGAGAAGGCTCAGGACATGATTGGTGGCATGTAGACTGCGTAAGAAAAACAGCACTGCACATCGCCAAAGAAGAAAAAGCAGACTTATTCATCGTAGAACTAGGAGCGCTACTGCACGACATAGCAGACTGGAAATTCCACAACGGAGACGAAACAGTCGCGCCACGAATAGCACGAGAATGGCTGGAAAAACAAGAAGCAGATGAGCAAACAATAGAACACGTCTGCCACATAATCAAAGACATCTCATTCAAAGGAGCAGGCGTAAACACGCCAATGCACACAAAAGAAGGACAAATAGTCCAAGACGCAGACAGAATACAAGCGCTAGGAGCAATAGGAATAGCAAGATGCTTTGCATACGGAGGAAGCAAAGGAAGAGAAATTTACAATCCAAACATCAAGCCAGCAATGCACCAAACATTCGAACAATACAAAAAAGCACGAGGAACAACACTAAACCACTTCTACGAAAAACTTTTACTATTAAAAGACAGAATGAACACTGAAACAGGAAAGAAAATAGCACAAGAACGCCACGAATACATGGAACAATTCCTAAAACAATTCTTCAAAGAGTGGAACGCATGAAACAGGATGAGCAAGGCAAGTATATAGAATTACAAGACTTCATCAAAACAATCGGCTTGGCAACAACAGGCGGACAAGCAAAAGTACTAATCAGGGCAGGCGTAATTCTTGTCGACGGAAAAGTTGAAACAAAACTAAGAAAAAAACTAAGAAATGGTATGATAGTAGAATATGAAGATAAAAAATATGCTGTTGAAGAATCCAAACTGACCTGAAAAGTTTACGGAAATTTGTGAGAAAGACATATTAAGGAGAGTATCTTTACTATCATTATGGCAAAAAAGAGAACATTTGATGATATTTACGCTGAACAATTTGGCAAGCAATTGCCTGCGCATTTCTTTGACAAATTAGAACCACCAATAATCACTGCTGAGAACGTCGCAAAATGGATGAAACGCAAGAAGTAATCTTTGAATTTAGCATACGTTCTATCACTGATAAATCCGGCAAAAAATCGCTTCATCCGACAGTTGTTAATCAAGGCGTTCCAGATGAATATATCCTGGCGATGATGCGAACAATGATAAGACATTTAGAACAGATTTATTTTGAAAAATTTAAACAAAAATTCTAATCACTTCAACACACCAGTGCACTTCATCTCTTTATAATTGCAAACTTCGCACTCCCATGTCAAATACTTCGCGTTTCCACTCACGGTAGCGAATGACTTATCCATTGGACTTTTGCACTTCGGACACTGCGTTTCCATGTTTCCACCTCTCTCTTTCAACTGCCTCACAATATTCCTTAACTCTTGAAACAATCAAGGGTAAATAAAACTTTTCAATTTTCTCGGCAAAAACCTCGTGAAGAGGCGCATTTTCAGAAATTCTGTACGAATTACCGACCTTTTCAACAATAAAAGAGTCCTTCAGACGCTTAACCTGCCTTCTTATATTAGAAGAAGCAACGCCCTTCATAGGCAAATTATGAGTTTTCCTTGACAACTTCACAGATTTCTCAATATCAGACAAAGAAACAGGTTCAACAGCCTGCAATAAAGAATGAAACACGTCCACAACAACATCCCTGCCATCCGCAGGCTGCAATAAGCCAACACTCAAACACAACTTCTTAACAAGCTCCCTGCCAGTAAGACGAAAAGGCTTCTCATACTTCCTCAAAGTCAACTCCGCCAAAGGCTTCTCTTTATGTTTCATAAGGCCTGCACGCAAACTGCATTGCTAAATAACCAGCTAAATCTCCCTTAAAATAATTCACATAAAACGCATAACTAATTCCGTCAAACAACAAATCCTTCAAACGACGAACATACTTGCAATAAACATACTGGTCAACAACCTTGTAAAGAGTGTCCGTGTAAGCTGATGTAAAAGTGCTGTCGTCTCCCTCGTGAACAATCTTGGTTTCAAAAGGCGGATAATCAGGGCCATAACTGACAGCAAGACCCTTTCCAAACGTCACACCAGTCAACGAGATAACCTTGTCATCACGCCAGTAACCAACAATGAACTTGGCATCATCAGCATCAAAATTCCTAACCCTATTCTTATCGTCATAAAACACGTTTGTCGTCTTCAAACCCCGAGTCAAATACTTAATCAAGCCTTGCTTGTCATAATCAATACTCGTCTCGCCAGCAACACCGCGTTTAACACTCCTGAGCTGGTATAAACTATCATACTCCATGTGCAAGGCCTCTCTGAAGCCCTTAACCTCAACAAGCTTGCCAAGCGAATCATAAGCGAAAGACAATTTTGTAGCACCAGAATCAATATCCGAAATTCTTCCCTGCGAGTACAAAAACTCAACATTCTGAGGACCGGAAATCTCTCTTAGCAAACCATTATCGTACTTGTACTCCCAAACTTCGCCAGTTTTCTCAACGCGCAAAAGACGATTATCCTCAGAAAGACCGTAAATAAAAGTACCAAGACTTCCAGACTGCTTAACAGTCCTAGTCACAAACTCAGAAGGAACAGTTTCAGATTGAACCACAGGTTCAGCAACCGGCGCTTTTGAAGGAACAGGCGCTACCTCGGGCTCAGAAACGGGCGTACACGCGACCAAAATACACAAAACAAAAAACAGTATCCTTTTACTCGAAAACGCGGTTTTCGAGTTCCCAAAAAACGAAGTTTTTTTTGACATCAGCTAAACAAGCCAGCAAACCACGCCCACAAACGGGAAAAAAAGCCAGGCTTCTCTTCTTCCGGCTCTTCAGTAACATTCTCGGTAATGTTAGCTTCTGTAACATTAACCTCTGCAGTCACATTCTCAGGCTCTTCCTCAACACCAAGCATGCCTGGCTCAACACACTTGCATTTCTCAGTGCAAACACCAGGGTCCTGAGTACTAGTCGTGCAAAGAGTATTAGGAGGATCGCAGTCCTCATCACGCTCAACCTTCTTATCGCCACAAACGGAAGCGGTCTGAGACTTATTCACAAAACCCTCGACAACAACAGGATTATAGTCGGCAGGAACAGTCTGATTAATATTACAACCACAAGTTTTCTTATTGCACGTCAAAGAAATATTAATCAAAGCACCATAAGCAGGACACTTGTCATCCGCGCTGCCATCACACAACTCAACGCCTTCTCTTATATTGTTCTCACAGAAAGCCTTATTCACCCTGGGAAGACAAGTACAATGCTGGGTGTCACAAACAGTATCAATCTCCAATAAAGTGGCGAGTTCATCGCAAAAACCCTCTGCGATGCCCTTCTCGCACAATTCAAACTCGTCAATCTTGCCATTACCACAACGATAATTAGTAATAGACCAATCCAGCTGGGCATAAACTGCCGGCAGAAGCAACAAAGCCATCAAAATCACTATCTTTTTCATACAGCAAAGAGAAATATTCCCTTATAAAAAGATTATGGTGCTGGCGATTCAACAACCATTACCAGCATTCTCTGAAGGCTCGTTATATTCTTCATCGCACGCATCGCCTAATCCATCGCCATCACTATCTTTCTGGTCAGGATTGAAATCATCAGGACAATTATCAGCCGCACAATTACCAGTGTTGTATTGTTCTGATTCCTGCATCTGGCCGGCAACAGGCCCGACTGCAGGAGAAGTTGACATTCCGGATTCAGTCCAAGGCGAACCATCAATGGACAAAAGCGTCCACATTGCAAGGCCAACACCTATGACTGCAACAAGAAGAACACTCAAGAAAACTGGATATTCAACTGGCTTCCTGACCTCTTCATCTATATCATTCATAAGAGTAAACACCATCCCCGTCAGGATCTCTATTAGGACACATTTTTGGCTGAGGCGTTGGCGTAGCACAAGCCGGCTTAGGCGAAGGCACTGGCGGGAAATTGAAAAGCGGCAATTCCTTGTCTTGGCCTAAAGTAAACTCAGGCCTTGAACACTCGCACTCCAATGGAATCGGTATGCCTCCCAGCTTACTTTCTATCGATTTAGTTACTTGGCATACTGAATCTTCTGCGTATTTCTTACACTCCTTGTCGCTCGTGCAGAGCTTTCCGATCGAGTAGAATCCAGGGCCTAACGCGGCAGTTCCCTGCCTGCAAGCCTTGCCTGCAACATAACTTCTACTTCCGCCTCCTCCACCGCCTGATGGAGGAGACGTTGGAATTGGAGTTGGTGACGGGCAGTCCTCAATTTCGGTGAAGACGCAGAAAAGATCCTCGGGGCAAGTATCTAAAGTACAAGGGTCTCCATCATCGCACTGAGAATCATCATTGCAATCACAGAAACACTCAAACGCGCCTCCGGCAGGAACACACGCGGCGCCATCAACAAAAATACAGCTTCCTGGATCTGCTCCATCACATTGCTCATTTGACTGTGCAATTCCGTCACCGCAGATTTCATTCTTGCACGTAGAACTGCAACCATCATTGTTTGCAACATTTCCATCATCGCATTCTTCGTCGTCACCATCACCTGGAATATCGTTAACGCCATCAGTGTCTAGAATTCCATCACCACAGAATGTCGTTGGAGTAGGCGTTGGTGTAGCAGTAGCTATTGCAGTAGCGGTTGGAGTTGGTGTCGGGGTTGGAGTTGGTGTTGGTGTTGGAGTTGGTGTTGGTGTTGGAGTGGGAGTTGGTGTTGGTGTCGGGGTTGGAGTTGGTGTTGGTGTTGGTGTTGGAGTGGGAGTTGGTGTTGGTGTCGGGGTGGGAGTTGGTGTTGGAGTTGGTGTTGGTGTCGGGGTGGGAGTTGGTGTTGGAGTTGGTGTTGGTGTCGGGGTGGGGGGTGGTGTTGGTGTTGGTGTT
>Ga0247727_10000096_pt1 | contig 190121 bp, 176 predicted proteins | sample WisWelCaveWW1625_FD_202498 | JGI IMG/M metagenome (GOLD analysis project Ga0247727, IMG submission 202498) | Biofilm microbial communities from Wishing Well Cave, Virginia, United States - WW16-25 | ecosystem: Environmental > Aquatic > Deep subsurface > Groundwater > Cave microbial mat... | reverse complement strand
GCTCCTTATTGGGTCAAACGTTGCTTGTCGAATTAAATGTTTGCCCAATATAGCATCATTTTTTATGTTTGTCAAGCAACTAAACTTAATAAAAACAAGGCCTCTGATTTGATACACACTCAAATCAATATGCCTATAAACTGGAAGGTTTCAACGACAACTGGATTCAGCTTGGCACCAAGCGCGACGTCACGTTTACCAATCTCGATCCTGGTGATTACACACTGCGGGTGAAAGGCTCCAACAACGACGGCGTTTGGAATGAAGAAGGCACGTCGCTCAAAATCACCATCACGCCGCCGTGGTGGAAAACCTGGTGGGCGTATACGCTTTATGGGCTTATGTTTGCCGGAGCGGTGTTCGGTTACATTCGCTATAAAACCGCAGCGCAGGCAAAAGAGTTGGCGCGTGAGCGCAAAGTCAACGAGCGGCTGCGGCAAGTCGATAAGCTCAAAGATAATTTTTTAGCTAACACTTCCCACGAACTGCGCACACCACTGCATGGCATCATCGGTTTAGCAGAATCTTCAGTTGCTGACCCGAGCGTTAAACTTACCGAAAGGATGCGGCTCAATTTGGGGATGATCATCGCCAGCGGCAAGCGCCTCGCAAGCCTGGTCAACGACATTCTCGATTTCTCCAAGCTTAAAACCCAGCATCTCGCCATCCAACAGAAACCGATTGACATGCGCGTGCTGGTGGAATTGGTGCTGAAGTTCAGCGAGCCGCTGTTGGCGGGTAAAAGTCTCATTTTGAAAAATGAAATACCAGCGGACCTGTCGCCGATCGAAGGGGACGAGAACCGTTTGCAGCAGATTCTGCACAATCTCGTCGGCAACGCCATCAAATTCACCCAATCCGGCGAAGTTAAAATTTCGGCGGCGCAAAGAAATGGCATGGTGGAAATTTCGGTGGCGGACACCGGTATCGGCATTTCCCAAGACAAGCAGCAAGACATTTTCAAATCGTTCGAGCAAGTCGATGCGTCGATTTCCCGCGAATACGGCGGCACCGGCTTGGGCCTGGCGATCACCAAAAGCTTGGTGGAATTGCACGGCGGGAAAATTTGGGTAGAATCCGAAGTGGGCAAAGGGTCAGTTTTCAATTTCACGTTGCCCGTTTCAAAAGACAAGGCCGCGAAAACCGAGCAGGCTTATATTCCGATCACCGGCCAGACCATCGATCTCTCGCGCGTCCGGCAAGTGGAAGGCATTGCCGCGGAAATGCAGGTGTTGGAGCAGAGCAGTCCGGATGGCGCGTTTCATATTTTGATTGTTGATGACGAGCCGGTCAATCAGCAAGTGCTGGCGAATCATCTCACCCTCGGCAAATATCGTTTCAGCCAAGCCTACAATGGCGAAGAAGCGCTGCGGGCGATTGATAAAACCAAATTTGATCTCATCTTGCTGGATGTGATGATGCCGCGCATGTCCGGCTACGAAGTTTGCCAACGCCTGCGTCAAAAGTATCTGCCGGCGGAATTGCCGGTGATTATGGTCACCGCCAAAGACCAAGTGCAGGATTTGATCGAAGGTTTAAGCTCCGGCGCTAATGATTATCTCGCCAAGCCGTTCTCCAAAGACGAGCTGCTGGCGCGCATCAAGACGCATTTGAACCTACTCAAAATCAACACCGCCTTTGGCCGCTTCGTGCCGCGCGAGTTTCTGCGCTATCTCGAAAAGGAAAGCGCTGTTGATGTGAAACTCGGCGATCACACCCAAATGGAAGTGACGATTTTCGTCTCCGATATTCGCGGCTTCACCACGATTTCCGAGAAGATGACGCCGGCGGAGAATTTTGCTTTCATCAACGAATATTTTAGTATTGCCAGTCCCACGGTACGCGAATATCATGGTTTTGTGGATCGATATACTGGCGATGCGATTATGGCGCTATTCCCCAGAAGCGCCGAAGATGCGCTGAACAATTCGATTGCGACGCTGAGACTACTTGCAAAACATAATGAAGGGCGAAGGGTGAAAGGCGAAACGGCGATTCAGATCGGGGTTGGGTTGCATACAGGATCGTTGATGCTCGGCATCGTCGGTGAGCAGGAGCGCATGCAGGGCGATATTTTCTCGGATGCGGTGAATTTGACGAATCGCATCGAAGGCTTGTGCAAATTTTACGGCGCTTCCATCGTGGTGAGTGAAACCACGTTGGGCAAGCTGACGAATCGCGGCGAGTATCACACGCGCTTTCTCGGCAAGGTGCAAGTGAAGGGCAAGGATGTGCCGATCTCGCTTTTTGAAGTTTATAACGGTGATCCCGAGTCGATCATCGAACTGAAGCTGAAAACGAAAAAGGATTTCGAGGAAGGGCTGTACCGCTATTTTGACAAAGATTTTACCAACGCTTCGGTTTTCTTTAAGAACGTCCTGGATGTCAATGCGAAGGATAAAACGGCACGGCTCTATCTGGAAAGATCGGCGCAATTCATGGTGCGCGGCGTGCCGGAGGGTTGGGAAGGCGTTGAGGCGGTGGAGAGTAAGTGAAGGGAAAATTATTTTTGTGGTGGCCAGATGACAATCGCCAGATTATTCAGCATCTGCCAGGATGACTCGAAGGCGGGCAAAAGAAAAGATCGTTCCCCTTCAAGCGGATCGATAACGTGAAGGAATTGGTCATGTTCCCGATGCGGTGGTTCCGCATAATTTACGCAAAGCGGCTTCGTTGACAACATGGCCGTAAAAATGCAAAACCGAGCGCAAACAAGCGACAGCGCAGGAGTCAGGCGTTTCCTGCCTGTGAAAAGGCGGCTTCGATATCGGCTCTTTTTCTTGCATAGATAGCTTCGGCGGCTTTCTTCATTTCGTCCAGCGGCGTCCAACCGACGACGGAGCCAGTTTCGGTATCTACCGCCGCAATGCCGGCTTGGCCGACTGGACCGATGCGTGGATAGGAAAGCACCACCGGAACAATCCAGACCGAGCGCAGCGGGAATTGCAAAAACCGCGGCATTCCCGCGCAGAAGCGGTCGGGCAGGTTCTCGAGAATGAAGCGATTGGCCAGGCGTTTCGCCGTTTCAACATCGATTCTGGTTGCCACCGCTTGGGAGTCTGAGCGCTCCACGGCTTCCGGCCAATCTATCGTTTCAACGGTTTTTGTATTCATCCTTTGCCTCGCGATTTAACCACGATCATCACGAATGTAATAAACTTCACTTTACAATGCAAGCGCTTCTTTTGAGAATTTAAATGGAGTTCGCGCCACAATTTGTCGAGCCCAGGTTGGGGGACTTCACTTTATCGTAATGCCTCACTCATGGGTGGAAAACGTAGCGCAGGCGTCCTCGCCTGCAGACAAGATGTCTGCGCTACCCACCCGTCACTGAAGGAAATACACTTTATCTGATTTTCCTCTTGACATTCCCGCTTTGGTGCATTAAATTTACTTCTTCTTATTGATTATGGCATTTTAATAATGGCAGCGTCAGTCAACGCACGGCTTCTTTGGTCAGACAATACGGCGACAGCAAAATCTGCGCATTCTCCTCGCAAAACTTTGCCGAGAGAATGGAGATTTCTCTATATTCTGTCCTTTTGGTGTTTAACACTCGGCTGCAGCCCCAAAGATCAATCGGCCTCGACGAGCCCTTCGCCCAATCACACCGCCGCGACGGAGATGAGTGGTGTGCCCAATCAGACGTTTGGAAACAGCGCCATAAGCGGTCGCGTGTTCTTTCAAGGCAAAGCGCCAATTCCGAAAATGATCCGCATGAATCAGGATCCGGCTTGCGAGCAGGAGGGAGGCGCCGCAGTTTATTCGGAGGAAGCCGTGATCAATCCCGATGGCGCGTTAGCTAATGTTTTTGTCTATATCAAAGACGGCTTGAGCCGGCGCCGATATGCAATCTCAACAACGCCGGTGATGTTGGATCAGCATCGCTGCCGATATGTGCCGCGCGTGTTCGGCATTCAAGTCGGGCAGACGCTGAAAATTCTCAACAACGATCCGACGTTTCACAATGTTCACGCGGCGGCGGAGAAAAACAGAGCTTTCAATCTCGGCATGTCGAAGGTCGAAAAAGTGAAGACACGCACCTTCGACCGCGTCGAAGTGATGATTCCTATTCGTTGCAATGTGCATCCCTGGATGATCGCGTATGCCGGTGTGCTCGATCATCCTTTTTATGGCGTCACCGACACGACCGGCAGCTATAAGTTGAGCGCGCTGCCGGCAGGGGAGTATCAAATTGAAGCTTGGCATGAATTGTTTGGCACGCTCGTGCAAAAAATCAAATTAGCCGAGGCCGAAACCACAACCATTGATTTCACTTTTCAGCAGAGATGAGGAAGGAGAACCTTTATGCTCGATTGGCTTCCCCCGAATGTTTCAACCTACGGCGGTGAGATCGATTATTTCTTTTACGTGATCTATTACATCACGGCGGTGGTGTTCTTTTTGGTGGCGGGCGCGATGATCGTCTTTCTGATCAAATATCGCTATAAAGAAGGACGGCGCGCCACCTACACCCATGGCAATACGACGCTCGAAATCGTCTGGACGACGGCGACTTTTGTCGCGATGCTCATCCTGGCGCTCGTCAGCAAGCCGTTGTGGGGCCGCATCAAGCAGCAAGTTCCAACGACGCAAAACAGCGTCGTCGTGCAAGTGACCGGCAAGCAATTCAATTGGGAAATGCGCTTCCCGGGACCGGACGGCGAATTTGACACGCCGGCGGACTCGGCGGCGGGCACGCTTGATGATTATCAAATCGACAACATCATGCACGTGCCGGTCAATACGGTCGTGCGGGTCATTCTGAAATCAAAAGATGTTATTCACAGCTTCTTTGTGCCGCAACTGCGGCTCAAGCAGGATTCGGTTCCCGGCCACACGATCATGGCATGGTTCGAGGCCACCCAGCCCGGCACTTACGAGATCCCTTGCGCCGAGCTTTGCGGATTTGGGCACTCCGGCATGCTCGGCTTTTTGTACGTCGACACGCCGGAAGCGTACGAAGCGTGGAAGAATGAGACTTGGCCTCCTGCTACGGCTGGCGCCGGTGCGGATACGTTGGGAGTTGAGCAACAGTAAAATTGATTTCCACGTAGTCTCCGCCCCCAATGGGCGTAGCCTTGTCCCGCCCCGTCTCCTTGGCTTTTTAAGGAAGCGGGACGGGGTGGGCGGCTGGTGCAATTGAAATATTCGATTTTTAACAATGCCCCACAAGGGGGCAGGACTACAATTTATATTGAAATATAGAGGAGTGTTATGAGCGAGTCGACCGCAGTGAAAGGAACGCATGAGCACGTACACCACGGGTTCATTCGCACTTACATTTTTTCCACCGATCACAAAATGATCGGCAAACAGTTTTTGATTTTGGGCATGGCGATGCTGCTGCTCGGCGGCTTGTTGGCCTTGTTGGTTCGCTGGCAGCTTGCTTATCCGGAGAAGCCTTTGCCATTGATCGGCGTCTCCAGCCATTTTGCCGAAACCGGCGAGCCGGATTCCACCTCGTCTTGGGATAAAACCTGGGCCGAATGGCTCTCGAAGGACGAGAAAGAACAAAACTGGCTGACGAAAAATATACCTCAAGGCGTGGTCACGCCGGCGTTTTACAATTCACTCTTCACCATGCACGCCACGATCATGATCTTCTTTGTGGTCATGCCGATTCTCGTTGGCTGTTTCGGCAACTTCCTCATCCCGCTGATGATCGGCACGCGCGACATGGCTTTTCCCGTGCTCAACATGCTCTCGTTTTGGGTGGCGATGATCGCCGGCGTCGTGATGATGGCCGGATTTTTAGTTCCGGGCGGACACGCCGCGGCCGGATGGACTTCCTACACGCCGCTGTCCGCTGATCCGCAATGGACCGGCGTCGATTGGGGGCAGCACCTGTGGTGCATCAGCTTGATCATTCTCGGTATTTCCTCGCTGATGGGCTCGATCAATTACATCACGACCATCATCAATATGCGCGCGCCCGGCATGACGCTGTTCCGCATGCCGCTGGTGATCTGGTCGCTTTTTATCGTCGCCATTCTGTTGCTCCTGGCGCTGCCGGTTTTGACCGCGGCGCTCTCCATGCTGCTGTTCGATCGTATGGCCGGGACCCATTTCTTCAACCCGGCCGGCGGCGGCGAGCCGTTGCTCTGGCAACATTTGTTTTGGTTCTTTGGTCATCCCGAAGTGTACATTCTCATTCTTCCCGGCATGGGCATCGCCTCAGAAATTCTGCCGGTTTTTTCGCGCAAGCCGATTTTTGGTTATCATGCGATGGTGTGGGCCATGATCGGAATCGCTTTTCTCGGTTGGATCGTTTGGGGCCATCACATGTTTCAAAGCGGCATGAACCCGGCGCTCGGCACCACTTTTATGATCTCAACGATGGTCATTTCCGTGCCCTCCGCGATCAAAACGTTCAACTGGCTGGGCACGCTGTGGGGCGGCAACATCCACTTCACCGTGCCGATGCTGCACGACTTGGCCTTTGTGTCGATGTTCGTCATCGGCGGCCTCTCCGGCATTTACATGGCCTCGACGCCGGTGGACATGTTCATCCACGACACCTACTACATCGTCGCGCACATTCACTACGTCGTGTTCGGCGGCAGTATTTTCGGCATCTTCGCCGGCGTCACCTACTGGTTCCCGAAAATGTTTGGACGCATGCTGAACGAGAAATTGGGCAAAATTCATTTTTGGATTACCTTCGTCGCGTTTAATTGCACCTTCTTCCCGATGCACATTCTCGGCGTCGGCGGCCACATGCGGCGCATTTATAACCCCATGCAATACGAATTTCTCAAACACTTTGAAGGCATGAACCAATTTATTTCGTGGAGCGCCTTCGTGCTCGGCTTCGCGCAGTTGCTGCTGTTCTTCAATATCTTCTACAGCCTGCGCCGCGGCCAAAAAGCGCCGGACAACCCGTGGCAGTCGAACACGCTAGAGTGGACGGCGGTATATCCGATTCCGCACGGCAACTTTGCGGCGCTGCCGGCGGTTTATCGCGGCCCGTACGAATACAGCTCGCCGGAAGTGGAAGAAGACTGGCTGCCGCAAACGAGAAAACTGGCAACTGCTGCGGCGAGCGGCGATGGACATCATTGAAGTGGTTCGTAGTAGCTCCTTATGAGTTTTGACTTTCAAGTTCGGTAATGTTCTTCAACCTGAACTCATCCCCCTGCCCCCTTCTCTTGGGAAGAGAAGGGGGAGAAGCAGGTTTGAAGCTTTGAAAGTCCCCTTCTCTTTTTAAGAGAAGGGGATTTAGGGGATGAGTTCTAATTTGCCCATTACCGATTTTGATCGTCAAACTTCATTAGGGGCCAACTGTTTGACGATTGAAAACGCCTACCCCGCTCCGCATCCTTATCGATTTTTTGCGCGCGGGGCGGAGAAAACGTCACGACGAACTTTTATCTTGGAAGCGAGTTTATTTTTTCAAGCCAATGACGAAAGAAACTGAAATACGATTTCAGAACCGCCGCATGTTAATGATTTTGCTCGGCGTCCTCGTGACGCTGATGATCATCACCGTGATTACTGTGCTGGTGAAAAATTAGTGTAAAGATTTTAGGAGTGTCATTCTGGAAGAATCTTTTTAGAATCCAAGAGAATTACTAGGAATAAAAAAGATTCCTTCGGAATGACAATATGGTTTACCGAGCATTTGCCTGTGAGCGATGCTTCCCGGGCTGCGAGCTTGTTTAGGTGAGATTTGGCAGCAACAGTCTTCGACGCAGAGATAGAGCGCGGTGCTGACGACATCGCGCCCAAGAAAAGTGTTGGCAAAGGCCCGCCGCCGTTCTTTGATGAGCCTCCATTCGATCCGGGCGGCAATGGCAGAGATGGCAGCGCGCGCCCGCCGGTAGGCAACGCCTACCTGGCGATGTTGCTGTTCATCGGTGCCGATGTCATGTTTTTCGCCGGCTTGATCGGCGCGTTCGTCGTTTTTCGCTTCGGCGCGATGGATTGGCCGCCGCTCGGTCAGCCGCGCTTGCCGGTGGCCGTTACCGGCGTCAATACGATCATCCTGTTGGCAAGTGGCTACACGATGTTTCGCGCCTGGCGTCATCTGCAAGATTGGAAGCGGCCCAGCATCGCCAGCAGCTTGACGATTACTACCGTCCTGGGTTCGATCTTTTTGTTCGTGCAAGGCTATGAATGGACGAAATTGATCGGCTTCGGCTTGACGATAAAATCAAGCGTGTACGGCGCGATTTTCTACACCTTGATCGGCTGCCATGCCTTGCACGTTTTCGGCGCGGTGATTTGGCTGCTCGTTGTTTTGCTCCTGTTCAAGCGCAATCGTTTCTCGGCCAAGAAGCATGTTGGCATCAAACTCGCCGGCATGTATTGGTTTCTCGTCGTCGGGTTGTGGCCGATGTTGTATGCGCTGGTTTATTTGAAATGAATCTTACTCCTACTCTTACTCGTACTCTTACTCGCTTTTAGAAATCCTTCAAAAACGAGTAGGAGTAAGAGTACGAGTAAGAGCAAGGATCCAAAACAATTTTTGATCCTATGCTCAAAAGTAAATTGGCAATTTCTCTGCTGTTCGCCGCGACGCTGTTCAATCCGCTTGCGTTGTTCGCCTGCCCGGGCTGAAACGCGGCGTTGAACGACTCGTTGGGTCGTGCATTCAATCCGAGCGTGCTGTTTCTGATGGCGATGCCGTTTTTCGTTGTTGGCGCCATTGCTGGAGGATTGGTTTATGTATATCGCCGCGCGCAGAAAAACACGGACGTGATGGACGCGCACGGACAAATCGCAAATGCGGACATGAGAGACACACACGGACGGCAAGAGCAAGCATCGGATCAATAAACCGTCAAAATTTCTTCGACACAAAACACAGTGAACTCGCAACGCAATTATCTGAAGGAGGAAAGACATTGAGTCACGCCACGACAATGCATGCACCGGTTGAGCCGGCGGAATCGCCGCTCACCCCGGAGAGTTGGGGAAAACTCGGCATGTGGGTTTTTCTCGCCGGCGACGCCATGACGTTCGGCTCGTTGCTCGCCGGCTACGGCGCCCTGCGCGCGGGAAGTCTGGATTGGCCCGATCCCACCAAAGTTCTCGGCATCAACTTGACCGCGGCCATGACCTTTCTGCTGATTTGCAGCAGCGTCACCATGGTCAAAGGTTTGTCCGCCATCAAGCACGGCAATCAGAAAGGCATGCGAAATTATCTCCTGCTGACCGCTCTTGGCGGCGCCATTTTTCTCGGCCTGCAAGCGTATGAATGGACGCATCTGATAACCGGCGAGCACAAAGTCCTGTTCACGACGTTTGGAGAGCAGAAAAGCCTTTTCGGCGCGACTTTTTATGCCATCACCGGATTCCACGGCGCGCACGTCACCGGCGGCGTGATATATCTGCTCATCGTGGTGATGAACGGCCTGCGCGGCAAGTATTCCGCCGAAAATCATAATGGCGTTGAAATCGTCGGCTTGTATTGGCACTTTGTCGATTTGATCTGGATTTTGGTATTCACCTTTATTTACTTGATTCCGAATCCACCCAACCCGTAGGAGAAAGACATGTCCGGAACACATCAAGAACCGAATTATATGGCCGTGTTTTATTCCCTGACCATTCTGACCGCTGTGGAGGTTGGTGTTGCTTACACCAACACGATCTGGCCTGGCTTTCCACTCGTCATCATGGGTGCCATGCTGGTTATCTTGGCGCTGGTCAAGGCCGCTCTCGTTGGAATGTATTTCATGCACCTGAAATTTGAGAAACGCACCCTGGGCATCATTGCGATGACGCCCCTGATTCTCTGCACTTTGTTGATCATCGCCCTGCTGCCGGATTTGACCGGCGCCAATCGCAAACCCGAGAAAGTAGCCGCCGTGCAAGCCGAGCCGACGGAAGCCTCGCCGGCGGCTGATTCAAATTGAAAAGCATGATGTAACTATTGAGGTTTTTTTAAAAGTCAAAATAATTAAGGTCAAAATGAGTAGGCAGAAAGCTGCGACAAATTGTTTTGACTTGAATCGTTTTGGCTTTAAATGAATTGCCGTTCCAGGTAACATGTCATGTTGGAAACATCTTTTTTGAAACCAAGTCAAGTGCTCGAAGCAAAAAGGTTCCCTACGGGCGTAGCCTTAGCCTGTTGCAAGTGAAATCTTCGCTGAAAAAGCAAAAATTTTCTGGCTCACGGAAATGAACTCTCACGGAAATAAAACCGATGAAAAAGTTCCGTGAAAGTTCTATTCCGTGAGCAATAATCTTTTTGGTTGCGGCTCGTCCGCGTTGTGAATGACATGAAAAGTTTCTTGCGGAACGAACTCGAGTGTTCGAGTCGGCGCTGAATGGGTAGCTACGGCACAATGGTTTTGTCATTTGTAGAATGGCTAAGAAAATGACGTCGATGATGAACAATTTCGCCAGGCTTGTGGTCGGCGCCACATTTATTTTGATTTTCATCGGCGGCTTGGTGACGAGCACCGAGTCCGGCTTGGCGGTGCCGGACTGGCCGACGACTTACGGCCACTTTATGTTTTCCTTCCCGCTGTCGCAAATGGTCGGCGGGATTCTTTACGAACATGGCCATCGCATGGTCGCCAGCGTCGTCGGCATGCTCATGGTCATTTTGGCGATCTGGCTCTGGCTAAAAGAACCACGCTCGTGGGTGAAGCGGCTCGGGCTTGTGGCGCTGCTCGCCGTCATCACCCAGGGCATTCTCGGCGGCATCACCGTTTTGCTTTTGTTGCCGACCGCGGTTTCAGTGAGCCACGCTGCGCTCGCGCAAACATTTTTTTGTTTGACGATTTGCCTCGCCTTGTTCACTTCCGTCGAGTGGCAGCGGCCGCCCGCCAAAGTTGAAGATTCGCAGCGGCCTTCGTTGCACAGCTTGACCATTGCCACTACCGCTGCCGTTTACGTGCAATTGCTGCTCGGCGCGGTGATGCGCCATACCAAATCGGGTTTGGCGATTCCGGATTTCCCCTTGGCATTTGGCGGACTCATTCCGCCCTTCGACTCGGCGAAAATTGCCATTCACTTCTCGCATCGCGTTGGTGCGCTCATTGTTACCATTCTCGCGATCTGGACGATAGCGCGAATCATGCGTGATTATCGTTATGAGAAAAAACTTTTTTGGCCGGCGTTGTTGTTGGCCGTTGCAATTGTTGTACAACTGACGTTGGGCGCTTTGACCATTTGGACGCAAAAGGCCGTCATTCCCACCACCGCTCATGTCGCCACCGGCGCGTTGATTTTAGGAACGAGTTTGGTGTTGACGCTGCGCGCTCATCGGCTGTTGGCCGTGCCGGAGCGGGTTCGAGTTGAAGGCAGAATTGGCGAGGTGGTTCCAGAGGCAAGATATACTCGTTAAGGGTTATTTTGTAATGGTCATTGCGAGCGTTTCTCAGCGAAGCAATCCTTTGAAAACCAAGAGATTGCTTCGGCAAAAAGCGCCTCGCAATGACTGCAATTTTAACCCTAAACGAGTATAGAACAATGATCTCAGCATCTTGAAATGTCTAAATCTACAGGCAAACAAATTCTTGAGAAGCTCGATCAAATTTTGAAAATTTTAAGTATCCAGATTGGTACAAATTTAGGATTGACCGAGCGCGCGAGCCTGCTCAAACAAGTTGGTTTGGATAACCAAGCCGTTGCAGAGGTGCTGAATGTTTCGGTTCGAACTGTAAGAATTTTAACGTCAAAACGGCGGCGACAAGCAAAGTCGATCTTAAAATACCTTTATGAATGAAGCCAAACAGAATACCGAGCCTCTCACTGCTATAGTTGTGAACCCAAACGATTTGTTGAGCTACCAAGACGGCGCCGTGGTGAGCCGAACCCTCGTGAATAAAAAAACGGGAACGGTCACGCTGTTCGCGTTTGATGAAGGCGAAGGGTTGAGCGAGCACACCACACTGTTCGATGCACTCGTTTATTTGCTTGACGGCGAAGCCGAAATCATCATCTCCGGCACTTCGCACCATTTGAAAGCCGGTGAAATGATTCTCATGCCGGCCAACGAGCCGCATGCGCTGAAAGCAACAAAAAGATTCAAAATGATGTTGATCATGATCAAGTCGGAATGAGCAGTGAATTACAGGAGTAATTGAAACAACCAGAGGACAACGTATGCCAACACAAACCAAGCTGCAACAATATATTTTGCTTCCCACTCGTGGACTGCGCTCGACGACGCCCTTTGTCAGTGAAACAACCAAACGCTTTTTTGCCGAAAAGTCCGTCATGCGCGGTGGACCGTCGCGCTCAGCCGGTGGTGATCGGTCGTCCGCTCGATGGCACGAAATCGACTCGATTGGCGAGGATGGCGCCAAGTTGGTTGAGATGTCGCCGGACTCTCTTTCTGCCTTGCGCGCCGATCAACCCGGGTTGAAAATCGTGCCGGTCGTTTATTTTCGTCCGGCGGTGGCGCCACGATTTGTCATTGAATCACGCCCCAAAGCCTCAGCTGGCAAAACGGCCGTCAAGATCAAGTTGAAAATTGTCTCGAAAAAGGATGGCCGTCCGGTTGCCGGCGCAATGGTAGTCGCCTTCATTGATTTTTTCAATCGTCTCGGCGCGCAAGGCTTGACCAACAGCAAGGGAGAAGTCAGCTTGACGCTGGGCGGAGCCAGCAGGAAGTTGGAGCGAATTTATATTTATCCGGGGAAAAATTTTTGGAGCGCGTTTAAAAAGAATCTCACGATAACTTCCGGAACGCAGCTCGCCTTGGAACCGGTGGATCTTGTTTTTACCGACGCGCTACGATATTTTCATGGCAGCTCGTCCGATCAAACCGGTGACGGCGTCAAAATCGCGGTGATCGACACCGGCATCGATACGAAGCATCCCGATCTCAAAGTGGCGGGCGGCGCCAATACCGTGGTTGGGGAAAACGAGAGTGATTTTGGCGACAATGGCCTGCACCACGGCACGCACGTCGCCGGCATTATCGCCGCGCGCGGAAAACCGCCACTGGGTTTGCGCGGTTTAGCGCCTGCAATAACTTTGCAGAGTTATCGCGTTTTTGGCAAGAACAGAGGCGAGGCCTCGAATTTCGCGATTATCAAAGCTATTGACCGAGCCGTAGCCGACGGCTGCGACTTGATCAATATGAGCCTTGGCGGCGGCAGGCCGGACGAGGCGACGATGGCGGCGATTGAAGATGCTCGTAGCCAGGGCAGTGCCGTGATCGTGGCCGCCGGCAACGATGAACGGTCGTCGGTGAGCTTTCCGGCGTCGTACTCCCTTGCTCTTGCCATCTCAGCGCTGGGCCGCAAAGGAACGTTTCCGCAAGGCACGACCGAAGCCGGCGATGTGGCCGCACCGTATGGCAAAGACAAGAAGAATTTTATTGCGGCATTCTCGAATATCGGTCCGGAGATCGACTTGACCGGGCCCGGCGTGGGCATTCTTTCGACCGTTCCCGGCGGATATACGCCGATGAGTGGAACCTCGATGGCCTGCCCCGCGGTAACCGGGCTTGCGGCCAGATTGCTGTCCAAGCGAACGGATCTTTTAAAAATGGAACGCCGCCAAACGCGGTCGGAGGCGATAGTGCAGGCGATTTTGCAGGCCGCGAGATTGCTGGGTTTTGGGTCGAGATACGAAGGACAGGGCATATTAAATGAAATAGGGTGATGCGATGCCTCGTTTCATTCTGCGATTTAGAGGGCCTGAGCCTGAAGCCGCCAAAGATGTTGAGCGCATTCGTGCTTTGCGCCAGGTAAGAGTGATTGATGATTCCTCGCCGCGCATGCTTCTCATTGAAGCGCCCGAAGTCAAAGTGAAGTCGCTCATGGCCTCGATGTCGGGATGGATTATGACACCGGAACAGATGGTGCCACTGCCTGATCCGCGTCCGAAACCGCGGCGGGTGAAAAAGAAATAGAAATCATCATGGCCACTGCACGCACCTCCAGCGACGAGCGGCGCGGGCAAAAGCCGCCGAAGCGATTGCAAATTTATTATCATCCGAAGGTCGAAAATTCGGAAACGCTGGCAAATGAATGGACGCATCATCTTCAGCGGCTCGGCATCCACGCCGAAGCCGTCTCGCTCATGGACGAGGCGGCCAAAACCCGGCTGCCGGAGTATGACATGATTGCGATCATCGGCGGCGATGGCGCGATGCTGCGCGGCGGATGTATGGCGGCGATGCACCAACTGCCGGTTATTGGTGTCAATTCTGGGCGGCTGGGATTTCTTCCCGAGGTGCAGCCGCATGAGTGGAAGGGGGTATTGGCACGAATTCTCGTCGGCGATTACTGGTTGGAAGAGCGCACGATGCTGCACGTGGAACACTATCACGGTGATGAAAAACTCTACACGGCCGAGGCCCTCAATGAAGCCGTGGTCAGCCGGGGAGCGCTCGCTCGCCCAATTCGATTGCAAACGTGGGTTGACGGTGATGATTTGACGGCTTATGTGGCGGATGGGTTAATCATTGCAACGGCTACGGGATCGACGGCGTATGCGTTGGCTGCCGGTGGCCCGATCTTGCCGCCCGAGCTTAAAAATATCTTGATCATTCCCATCGCCCCGCATCTGTGCATCGAACGCGGCATTATTCTCTCGGAAGGGGCGACGCTGAAAATTCTGGTCCGCACCGATCATCAAGCGATTCTCAGCGCCGACGGGCAAATGGAAGTGCCGCTGCAAGACGGCGATCACGTCATCGTGCACAAAAGCGAATTTGTCACTCGTTTCGTGCGCGTGCAGGAGCCGACGTATTTCTATCGCAATCTCAATTCTCGCATGAGCCAGAATCCGTCGGCGGATAAGGCGAAGTGAACAACGAAGCTTGTCGTTGGAAAACAAAAACAGAGAGGGGCGCAGCGTGAAACAGAAGGTCTTGGATAAAATTCGCGAGTGCATCAGAACTGGTTTCTACGAAATGACATTCCATGCTGATGACGAAATGGTCAACGATGACTTGGATATTTTGGATATTGAACATTCAATTGCGATCTAATAAACAACAAAAACGTATCGTGGGCGGTGACGCTTGCGAATACTGCGATGGCACGGTACGAGAGCATATCGTAGAACGGGAAATTTTCAGACACAAAAATGGTTGGGTTATCCTAGAGCACGTGCCTATTGGTATTTGTGACCAGTGCGGTGAGCGTTACTACAGCGCCGAGGTCTTGCACAAAGTTCATAATATTGCCACAGGGCGCACGAAACCCGCGCGAAGGGTTGCAGTTCCAATAGCTAAATATGCTTGAAAACTCTTATGACGACATCGAAGAACGTTGATTTAACGTTGGATCCAATTTCTAACAAAATGACAACACCACTTAGATTCTCAGACTACCTCGAGCTCACCAAGCCGCGCGTCACCTTGATGGTCGTGATCACCATGGCGTTCGGATTCTATCTCGGCGCCCGTGGTGAAATGGAATGGCTCCTGTTTTTGCACGCGGTTATTGGCACGGCGCTGGTGGCCGGAGGGACCAGCGCGCTGAATCAATATGTCGAGCGTGATGTCGACGCCAAAATGCTGCGCACCAAAAATCGGCCGCTGCCAACGGGGCGTTTGCAACCGCAGCAGGCGCTGGCTTTCAGCCTCGCGATTTCCGCCGCCGGTATCGCGCAGTTAATGCTCGCCGTAAATTGGCTGACCGCACTGCTCGCAACGTTGACGTTGCTGAGCTATGTTTTTCTCTACACGCCGCTCAAACAGAAAAGCTCTTTGTCCACGGTCGTGGGCGCGATACCTGGCGCACTGCCGCCACTCGGCGGTTGGACCGCGGCTCGTGGTGAGCTTAGCCTCGAAGGCTGGGTGCTCTTCGCCATTCTCTTTCTTTGGCAACTGCCGCATTTTCTCGCCATCGCTTGGATTTATCGTGAGGATTATCGCCGTGGCGGCTTTCCCATGCTCACTGTCGTTGATCCAGAGGGCGATAGCGCCGGGCGGCAGATTATCAGTAACTGCTTGGCGCTATTGCCGGTGAGTCTCTTGCCAACCATCTTGGGCATGGCCGGACGGCTTTATTTTGTCGGAGCGCTGGCGCTGAGCTTATTTTTTCTCGGCTGCGGCATTGCCGTCATGCGCCACCGCACCAACGCCGACGTCAGGCGTTTGCTCCGCGCTTCGCTGGTGTATCTGCCGGTGTTGCTCGCTTTGATGGCTTTGGATAAAACGACGTTTTGAATTTAAGCTCGTAGTATCGCCTTCAGGCGTCGGGCGTTAAAATTTCAAAAGTGTTCCAATAAAAAGAACAAGCTTTTACTGCTTAGTCAACCTCCAACGCCTGAAGGCGTAACTACAAACACCTATGTTCGTGATTACACTTTCAGGCGCAAGGCTTTGAGAAACTCGTTTTTTATTGACAGAAATGAAACTACTCTTTGCAAACCGCCTCCACTTGATATTGCGCGCCATAATTGTAGTTCTAACAATAAGCTGCTCCTCCATAAAGCAGGACCCTTTGCCCGTTCTCAGCACGGTTCCTGATTTCACTCTCACCGAGCGCAACGGGCAGCCGTTCAGCCTAAACGAACTACGGGGTCACATCTGGGTCGCTGATTTCATTTTTACCAATTGCGCCGGCACTTGCCCCATCATGACTACGGCAATGACTGAAATTCTACAGACGGCGCTTGCCGAAAAACTTGATGACGTCAAGCTCGTCTCTATCACGGTTGATCCGGAGCGGGACACGCCGGAAGTGCTGCAACGCTTCGCCAACGGCTACGGCGCATTGAAAGATCGCTGGTACTTTCTCACCGGCGATGGCGCGGCTATTCAGCAATTGGCCAACAAAGGATTTTTATTGAGCGCGGCGACCAGCGGCGGCCCGATGGAAGAACCGATCATTCACAGCAACCGCTTCGTGCTGGTGGATCGGCAAGGCCGCATTCGCGGCTATTACGACGGCACGGAGGAAGATAGTGTGGCGCAGTTGCTGAAAGATCTGAAAAAACTTTGTCACGAGGAAGCGTCGTGATGCAAATTTCGGATTTACCCGCCGTCAACGCGACGCTGAACAGCCTCAGTGCGATTTGGCTGGCGTGCGGCTATTTCTTGATCCGGCAGAAAAAAATCAGCGCGCACCGATTCTGCATGATCGCGGCGCTGATCACCTCTTCGCTGTTTTTAATCTCTTATCTGACCTATCATTATCACACCGGCTCCAGACCCTTCGAGGGCCAGGGGGCGATCCGGACGGTTTATTTTACGATTCTGATATCGCACACGATCTTGGCCGCTGCAATCGTGCCGTTGGCGCTCATCACGCTCTTCCACGCGCTCAAGCAGCGCTTCGACAAGCACAAACGTATCGCGCGTTGGACGTTGCCGATTTGGTTTTATGTTTCGGTGACCGGTGTGATCATTTATTGGATGCTCTATCAAATGTGAATCCTTGGCCTTAAGGCGCACAAATTCAGAATAGAATTATGAAAGTTTACACACGGATCAAAAACACACGCGGATAAAAAGCTTTTTCCGTGTGAGTTTTTGATCCGTGTGGGCTGCCCACAAGCCTTCAGTTCTCAGCTTGCCTGAAAATTTGCAGCAGGCTGTAATTCAACAGGTTTAGCAATAATGACCAACGGATAAATTAAGCCCAGCGGATATTTTTATCAGTTGGTCTTAATTCATCCGTTGGTGATTATTTTTTATGTCGATAGTGACTGAAATGATTCCTGACTCTCAAACGCCTTCGCTCCAAACCGAATTAGCTGAATACTGCCAAACCCACCATCTCACTAAATTTGCGCCCGAAGAAATTCTCGAGCTTTTAAAAGACGGCGAATCGGTGGATTGGCTCATGTCCATGCTCGTGCCGGCGGAGCAGCGGAGCCAGCACAGCCGTTTGATTGAATTGCTGACCAGCCTCCGGCAAGAAGTCTACAAAGAAGCTCCACCTGCGCCATCACCAGAAGCGATGGTTAAAACCGCGCCTGAAACCGTAGCGGTCGAGACTCCCGAAGAGCCGGCGATGGATGAAGCCGAGCTTGAAAAAATGGCAATGTCGATGCTGCCGCCGGGCGTCGATCCACGACAATTCAAGAAATTCATGTCCTCGCCGCAAGGCGCGCTGATGGGGGATTTCGCATTGTTTTGTCAGGAGAAAGGCGTTGATGTGCAGAGCGTTGATGGAGGGAAAATACCCGATGAGGTTCGGACGCTGCAAGAAGAGTGGATGAAAACGCCCCGCGAAGCTTTAGAGGGTAAGACACCAGGCGAGATGCTCGAAGGCCGTTCGCTCATTCCCCAAAAAGTCGAAACCGTGCGCCGCACCGAGCCTAAAGTCGGCCGCAACGATCCCTGTCCGTGCGGCAGTGGAAAGAAATATAAAAAATGCCATGGAGCGGGAATAGTTTAATCAGAACGGCTCAAGTTGGCCACTTCCTTTCGTGACATTATTTCTTTGCCAAACCATCTAAAATTCTGGATTTAAATAAATCAACGCGAATTTGCTCCTTAAAGCAAGAGCCATCTGGTTCAAGAAACCGTGATGACCAAGCAAATTGCGTGGAATAGGGTATTCAGAAAAAAGTATTTCGGTTTTATATTGAAAGTTTGGGACAATTTCGATTGTCACTTCATGGCCGTAAGCGAGAATGGGGCCTCCCAACGTGGTTAATTTTTGTGTGCGTCCTTGCAAGATTTCAATCCCTAATTCATCTGCAATTTCTCGGGAAAATAGAGAAAAGGTCGATCCGGAATCAATAATGGCAAAATCGCTTGCCGTCAAGCCGTTATGCAAAAACGTGACTTCGATGACGGGCAGAGGGATCGTGAGCTCTTTACGGCCACCAGTTTCAACAAGCAATGGGCGATAATTAAACTGATGGCCGAATTCAAGCTGTGGCATGGTTTAAGGTCCAGCAATCGGTTGATTTGAATGACCTAAAAGCCATTCTGATTCACGCTTTGGCAAATATTGCACGAACGGAAATTGGATGCCTTGGCGCTGTGCTTCGGAAACCACTTCTTTCCTGGTTTTGCCAACCGCAATCATCTTGTAACCAGAAAGCGCGACGTGCTCGCCGCGATGTTGCTCCCAAAAATCCGCATGATCGAGCAGCCATTGCATTTCGGCCTCGCGGCTATCCGGGCTCTGTCCATTTGAACCATCTTCAACTGCCTTGGTGGACGACTTCGGTGTTGATCCAAATTCGTTGTAATGAGCTGTTTCGCGTTGCAAAATCTCGGACAAGCGGCGACGCTCCTTGCTCGGCAGTTGCTGCGCGGCGGCTAAAATTTCTTCAACAGTTGCTTGAGACATAAATATCTGTATGGTTGTTTTGAAAGAATCCAAGTTTTATTATAATTTAGAGTATTTTTTGAGTAGTGCAATAATTATTTTTTTAAGTCCTATCGATTTCTCGTGAAATTTCCTCGAACTCCTTGCTGATCCCTTCGCATCGTTCCAGCAACGGCAAGAGCCGCCTGGATTCATTTTCGATATGTTGGTAAAGCGGCTCGAATTGCCGGTCGATCACGTCGTAAATCACCTTCAATCTCTCCGTCAATTTTTCTTTAATATCGGCGCGAAAACGCTCGTTGCTTTTGTCCAGGTTCTCATTGAATTTTTTGAGAATGCTCTTGCGCTTGATGAGCAGTGAGCTGCCGGCGATCAAAATACCCGAAGCCGTCAACGCCCCGCCGGTGATATCGAACACCGCGGTGTGGGTTGTAAAGGCGATGATCCCGCCGATAAGAGCGAGCGCGCCGCCGCCGGTGAACGCCGTGCTGATTTTTTCGAGGTGCTCGGAGATATTGATAAAATGTGAAAACGCGTCTTCATTCATCAGATCGGAAACTTTGGCCATCACGGTTTCAATGACCTTCTGGCGATTTTCTCCGACTTTTACCAGCAGATCGACGTCGTCGGCGCGCGGCATTTTGTTGTTTTCCAGCGTCTCCAAAAGCCCGCGCAACAGCAAATGAATGCCGTCGAAGAAATGATGGGCGCCCTCGTTGGAAACCTCGGCGATGGTTTTTCTCAGCTTTTCACTCGAGCGCCGGTTCAAATCTTTGATCCAATGCTCGAGGGATTGATCTTTTTTGAAAATGGCCACTACCGATTTCCCCAGCACCGTGGTGAGCGACAACCCGTCGCGGAAATCATCTTTGATCTCGCCGGTGATGCGTTCATAATTTAAAGCCAATCTATCGATGAGCGAGTCGATTTCGTAGGCGGATTTTCCCTTGCCCAATGAAAGACGATCTTTGATATGCTGTTGCGTTTTGAGATCGAGATCGAGCAGTTTCTTCAGCTCGTCCAGGTTTTTTCGAATATTGACGGCCACCTGTTGGGCGGATGATATGTTTGATTGCAGCTTGTGCCGGAAGTGTCTGCCGCCGGTAACCGACTCTCGAATAAATTCCCTGATTTCATCGAACCCACCCTGGCCGGTATTTTCCAGTTCGCGTTTGGCCGAAGTGCTGAAAACGCGCGGCGAGTCGATGTTCCTTTTCTTCGCGTAGGTGATGACCGAATTGCGGTTGATTTGCAATTCCTCCGGCGAGGCAATATCGGCTTGTTGCAGCACGAAGATGACCTTGCGATGCCACTCGTTGCTGATGAAATCCAACAGCTTCCAATCCGATTGCGTGTGCGGATTTTTCGCCGGAAAAACGAAGAAAACCAGATCGCTCACCGGGATGAATTTTTCAGTGATCTCTTGATGGTTTTCAATGACGGAGTTCGTTCCGGGCGTATCGACGATGGCGATGGTTTTGAGAATTTCCAGCGGCAAGCCGATCTTCTTGAAATACCTGCCGTCTTCCTGCTCGCTTTTTCGCTCGTCGTAAAATATTTGTTGGATGCGATCCGTACACGGCGCCGCGTTGACCGCGCAAATATTTTCCTGCAACAGCGCGTTGATGAAGCTGCTTTTGCCGGCTTTGACCTCGCCCACGACGACGAAGAGAAAAGGCTCGCTCAGATTCGTTTTGAGATTGTTGATAATTTCGCGTTGATCTTTGCTGCCGGTTTCATCGGCGAGTTGATCGAGCTGGTGCAGCAATACGAGCAGGCGTATTTTCTGCTCGTTCAGCTTTTTGTCTATCACGTTATCGTGCATATCTTTCCGTTAAGGCCTTTCTTCGATGTGGTGTTGCACTCCCGCGGCGAGATAAGTATTTTTGTAACCCACATAACGAGCGGCGGAGGCGGTGAGATTTTCGATTTCCTTATCCGTCAGCCGTCGTTTCACTTCCGCGGGGACGCCGGCGACAAGCGAATATTCCGGCACGACAAAGCCTTCGCGCACCACGGCGCCGGCAGCAACAAGTGCATACGGCCCAACCTGCGCGCCGTCGAGAACGCGCGCGCCCATACCGATGAGACAGTAATCTTTGATGACACAGCCATGCACCACCGCGCTATGGCCAATGGTCACGCCCTCGCCAATGATGAGCGGCCATTTGTTGAGCGTGACGTGGCACATACACAAATCCTGAATATTCGTCTTTGGGCTTATCCGGATGTAATTCACATCGCCACGGACGACGGTGTTGAACCAAATGCTGGCGTCCTCGCCGATTTCCACATCGCCAATGATGGTGGCGTTCGGGGCGATGAAGACGCCTGGAGCGATTTTGGGGGAGATATCGTTGTAGGGGAAGAGCATGAATGGAGTGAATTCCTTATCGTCAGGCGTGGATCATTTCAAAGTGCTGCTGGCAATTCACCCAAGACGAAGTATTTTTATTTGCTAAATTTCTAATAGCAGGGCTCGAAATCCGGCCTGCTTAAAATGTTCGTCAGTCGTTAAAGCTTCTATTATGTCTCGATCTTGCATAACAATAAACGAAATGCACTCCGTTAAGCCCCATTCCTTATCCAGCCGCTCACGATAGAGCTGAAACGCCCGCGCGCATAATTGCTCTGAAATTGGAATGATTTCAACATTCGGGTCTTCTTCGAGAGATAATCTTCGATGCGCGCCGACCAGTCCGTTGGTCCTTGCAGCCTTAATGATCGAGCTGTTTTTAGGAAAGTACGTGCCTTCTTTCCATTTTGACCTGTCTTTTCTATTGTTATCCGCACACGTGTGTTCGGTTCCAATTCTAATGGTTCATCAAGGCGCAGCATTTCACCATCAAAAGTGGCTTCCATGGTCGTTATCATATTACGCCTCCGTTACTTCTGGTTGAATGTCGCGAGTGTTATTATTTGTTCACAGTGATAAACTACGAAAAGATTTGGAAAATGTCAAGACAAGTTTAAGCTTGTTTCGGGCTAAATCAAACCATTGCTCGCCCTCGTCGATGATCAACCGCCATTGGGCTAATGAAATTTTCGACTCTTTTCGATCAAGTTCCAAAAATAGTTCTTCGGCAGGCGGGACAAGGTCATCTTCAGACAAAGCAGGTAAATTAGATTCGAGAATGCGTTTGATGATTTCCGAAGCGAATTTCTGTTTTTCATAATCCGCCAGAAATTCAAGCAATTGTAAAATGTTTTGGTCTGCTGCATTCAGATCAATTCTATCTGGCAGAGATTTTTTGTGTTGAACTGATTTTAGAAATGACTACGTAAGCGAATTGCTCACCCTCACCGCCCTCGCAATCGCCTCCGCCACCAGCTCCGCCGCTATCGCCCCAACAGCCATGACATCGGCTGCTTCGTCGCCAACGCTCAAAGCAAAAACCATGTCACCATCATAAAGTGTATGCGACGGGCAGATGGCGCGGGCCAAACCATCCTGCGCCATCTCGGCGATTTTCGTGATCACTTCTTTTTTGAAAGCGGCATTCGTTACGACGACCGCCAGCGTGGTGTTGCCCCAACTTTTGAAAGGAGAGAGGAAATTCGATTTGAGATATTGTTGCGTGTTTACAAAAGAGCCGTCATCGTTTCTTGCACCGGCGATGATCTTGCCGCTCTGTGGATCGATCACATCCCCCACTGCATTGACCACTGCGAGCGCGCCGATGGCGAGACTGCCGCTTTTCCACGAGGCCATGCCGACACCGCCGAGCATGCAGTGCTGCATGCCGCGAATTTTGCCAACGGTCGCGCCACAGCCAGCGCCGACAAGTCCCATGCGCGTTTCGGTTGCAGAAGCCTCGATACAGGCGCGATAAGCCATGTCCGCGGTCGGACGAACTTTCGCATCGCCAACGGCCAAATCAAAAATAACCGCCGTCGGCACGATCGGCACTTTGGCAACTTGCACATCGTAACCGATGCCGCGTTCTTCGAGATATTTTTGCACGCCGCCGGTTGCATCCAACCCGAACGCGCTGCCGCCGGTGAGCAACACGCCGTGAATTTCTTGCACCAATCGCACCGGCTTGAGTACTTCGATTTCCCGCGAGCCTGGCGCCGAGCCGCGCACATCGACTCCCGCTACGGCGGGACGATCCGGCAGAATCACCGTGCAACCCGTGCGCGCCGTTTCATCGTGCGCATGCCCGACCCGAATGCCGGCAACGTCGCACAACGAATTTAGCATAAAACTCTCTCAAAAAATAACTCGCAACGAAAAGAGAACTGCAACGAAAAAATCATAACGAGCAGTGAATGATCCTTTAGCTTTTGGCTTTATTCGTTGCGGTTCCCTTTTCGATGCAAGAATAAAGCATTATTGACTATCGGACGATGCCTTCGCTGCCCGGCGCATGAACGAGAATTTTTTGGCCGGCAGCTCCGCCATGATGCCGCGCTCGCTGAAGAAGAACAGGTCGCCGACCACAAGGCCGATGGAGCTGCGCAACGGCTTCCAATTCTCGCGGTAGGCCTCGCTATCCACGCGCGTACCGCTTTTCACTTTGGAAACCAGGCGCACGCGCTCCGGATGCTCGCGATTGATCATAAACGGCGAGTGGGTCGTGTAGATGAGCTGATTTTTGATGGCCAAATCTTCCATCATTTTGGCCAAATCTTTCTGGCCGGCGGGATGCAGATGGATCCCCGGCTCGTCGATCAAAAAGAAATATTCGTTGGCGCGCGCCTCGAACGTTTGCGCGATGAAATTGATATAAAAAGAAAGATACCAGCGGAATCCCAGGCTGCGCGACTCCGGCGTGTCGAACACCGTGGTGCCATCCGAAAGGTCGATGTACATGATGTTGCCGTTGACGTTGAGCTTCACCTCGATGCTCGGCTCCTGCGACCACACCTGGCGGATTTGCTGGGTGATGAGGCGGCTCGCTTCTTCACTGGCGCGCCGGCCGCGGGTTGAATCTTCAAAAATGATTTCCGGATTATTGAGGCCGCCGATGCGGAGCAAATTGCGTTCGGTGCGAAATTGCTCGTTGCCGTTCATCAAATCTTGCAGCGTTGCGCGGCTCTTCAAGAGCGGAATGGTGTCGAAGAAAAGAAATTTGGGCAGGCTCTGCAGCAATTTGTCCATCTCGCGAACCGGCGCCTCAGCTTCAGCGATGAAAACGTGATAATTCTCGACGTCCGGGCCGTCCTTGCGAATCAAAAAGCTTTCGGCGTCTTTGAAGGCGTCGCTGAAACGCATCAACGCGCGCCGATTGTCTTTGGAAATCTGCGTAAATTCGATCGCCACTTCCGGGCATTTGCCCTGGTAATAATAGTCGGAATATTGGCAGGTCAGGCTGTTGTCAAAATAGGCGCTGGGCGAGAAAGCCTGAAAAGCGCGCAAAATGTTGGTTTTGCCGCTCTCGTTGGCGCCGATCATCACCGTGATTTTAGGATCGAGCGGAAAAGCTAACTCAAAAATCGATTTGAAAGCGCGAATGAAAGCGCGTGAAATAGTCATCTTGACTTCCTTGAATATTTATTTCTTCGTCTGTGTCCGTGCACACAGGCCGCGGCTGAATAAGAAAAGCCCGATCCCTCACGAAGAAAGATCGGGCCTTTGCAAACAAGTCCGATACTTTAGTTCTCAACCGATTCCGGTTGTGGCGTCTGCCGGTCCGGTGGGCTGACTCGCTTCACCTCGCTCTTGATCACCGGCTTGCGGCTGGTCTCGACAAACTCGAGCGCCTTGTCTTGCACCAGCACGCGGATTTGGCTGCCGTCGCTGAATTTGCCTTTCAGCATTTCTTCGGCAATGGGATCCTCGATATATTTCTGGATCACGCGCTTGAGCGGCCGGGCGCCGTACACCGGATCGAAGCCTTTTTCGGCAATGAATTCTTTTGCTTCCTTTGTCAGCTCGATCTGAATCTGGCGATCCGAAACTTTGTTGAGCATTTCGTTGAGCACGATGTCGATGATCTGCCCCATGTGCTCTTTGGTCAGGTTGCGGAACACCACCAGCTCGTCGACGCGATTCAGGAACTCGGGGTTGAACAGCCGCTTCATCTCGTCCATGATCTTGCTTTGCATCTTCGAGTAATCGATTTCGCTTTCTTGCGTCGAAAATCCGTAGCCGCCGGCCTTTTTGATTTCGCGGGCGCCGGCGTTCGAGGTCATGATGAGAATGGTGTTTTTGAAATCAACGCGGCGGCCGAGGCCGTCGGTCAAGCTGCCGTCGTCGAGAATCTGCAAAAGAATATTGAAGACATCGGGATGCGCCTTCTCGATTTCATCGAAGAGCACCACCGCATAGGGATGCCGGCGCACTTTTTCAGTGAGCTGGCCGCCCTCCTCGTAACCAACGTATCCCGGAGGCGCGCCCGTCAGGCGCGACACCGAAAATTTTTCCATGTATTCGGACATGTCGAGACGAATGAGCGCGTCTTCTTTCTCGAAGAGATATTTGGCGAGTTCTTTGGCGAGCTGGGTTTTGCCGACCCCGGTGGGGCCAAGGAAGATGAAGGAGCCGATCGGACGATTGGGATCTTTGAGTCCGGCACGCGTGCGTTGGATGGCTTTGCACAACAGATGGATCACGTCATCCTGGCCGACGATGCGCTTCTTCAGCGCCTCTTCCATCTTGAGAACCTTGTCGGTTTCGGATTGCGCCACCTTCTGCACCGGTATGCCGGTCATCATCGCCACCACGTCGGCGATGTCCTCTTCTTGCACGGTGGCGATAACTTCGTCTTCCACTTCTTTCCAGCGCCGCTTGGCAGCATCGAGCTTGCGGTTCAAGCGTTTCTCCTGATCGCGCAACACCGCGGCGCGTTCGAACTCCTGATTTTTGATCACGAGATCTTTTTCTTTGCGGATTTGCTTGATCTCTTCTTCAAGCTCGGTGATTTCTTTCGGCACGACGATGTTGGCGAGATGGACGCGCGCGCCGGTCTCATCCAAAACGTCAATGGCCTTGTCCGGCAGAAAACGGTCGGTAATATAGCGCTCTGAAAGTTTGACTGCCGAATGGATCGCTTCGGTGGTATAGCGGATTTTGTGATGATCTTCGTAACGATCTTTGAGGCCGGTGAGAATCTGAATGGTTTCTTCGGCGCTGGGGGGTTCCACCATGATTTTCTGGAAGCGCCGTTCCAACGCGCCGTCTTTCTCAATATACTGGCGATATTCGTTGAACGTGGTGGCGCCGATGCATTGCAGCTCGCCGCGCGACAACGCCGGCTTGAACATATTCGAGGCGTCCAACGAGCCGCTGGCGCCGCCGGCGCCGACAATGGTGTGCAACTCGTCTATAAAAAGGATAACGTCTTTCGCGCGCATCAGCTCGTTCATGATCGCCTTCATGCGCTCTTCGAATTGGCCGCGATATTTGGTGCCGGCGACGATGGCGCCGAGGTCGAGGGTGACCACGCGCTTGTTGTGCAAAATGCGCGGCACTTTCCGCTCGATGATGCGCAAAGCCAATCCTTCCGCAATCGCGGTTTTGCCGACACCCGGCTCGCCGATCAACACCGGATTGTTCTTTTTGCGCCGGCTCAAAATCTGCGCGACGCGCTCGATTTCGCGCTCGCGGCCGATGATCGGATCCAGCTCGCCCTTGCGCCCCAGTTCGGTGAGATCGCGGCCAAAATGATCCAACGCCGGGGTCTTCGAACGCTGCGGGTTCGCCTCTTTGCTCGAGGGCGTGCCGCGCAGAATGTTCTCCAGCTCCTCGCGCACCGCTTCGTAAGTGATGTCAAAATTCAGCAGCACCTGCGCCGCCACGCCGTCCTTCTCTTTGACGAGCGCCAGCAGCAAATGCTCGGTGCCGATAATATCGGATTTGTATTTCTCGGCTTCGACGTAAGCCATCTTCAAAATCTTTTCGGCCCGTTTGGTAAACGGGATGTTGCCAATCGTCATGGTTTCGCCGGTGGATTTGACGGCGTCTTCCACCGCGCGCTTGATTTCTTCCAAATCTGTGCCGAGATTGCGGAGAATCTCCACGGCGATGCCCTCGCCCTCACGAATCAGCCCGAGAAGAAGATGCTCGGTGCCGATATAATCGTGGCCGAGCCGAAGCGCTTCTTCCCGCGAGAATTGGATGACCATCTGGACACGACTGGAGAAATTATTCTTCATTTTTCAAACTCCAGAATGAGTAAGCTTTGTGGGCTGTTTGACCGTTTTGATAAAATTGCCTTATAAACAATCTACAAACTCTATTTGAAAAAGTAAAGAGGCATTTTTTAAAAAAGCGACGAAATTTTTTCGCGCACGAGCTGGGCACGGCGGATGTCGCGGCGCTCGTCGTCCTGCGCCTCGCGTTGCGTTTTCTGCAAGTGCGCCGGCTGCAAAATGACCATGAGTGCATTGAGCACGCTGCGGTCGGTGTTTTTGATAATGCCCGCGTCGATGCCGAGCCGCAAATGCGAGAGCAAATTGAGAAACTCCAACGAGCTGATCATCCGCGCATTTTGCAGAATGCCGACCGTTCGAAAAACTTTGTCTTCGACGCGCAGGCGATGATCGTTGAGCAGCCGCTCGCGGCCGTCGGCTTCCAAAGACAAAAGCTTTTCGGCCACTTCTTCCATGCGCTTGACGATGCTCTCGTCGGTGCGCCCGAGCGTGAGTTGGTTGGAAATTTGAAAAATATTGCCGACCACTTCGGTGCCTTCGCCGTAAAAGCCGCGCACGGTGATCTCGGACGGCGCCAATTTGCCGAGCACCGACTCGATCTCTTCCAGCATGGCGAGCGCCGGCAAATGCACGAAGAGCGAAACACGCATGCCGGTGCCGGTGTTCGTCGGGCACGCGGTAAGATAACCGAAATGATCCGTAAACGCAAAATCGAGCTGCTCGCCCATCTCGTCGTCGAGTTGCGAGATCAAACGCCAGGCTTCTTCAACATTCAGGCCCGGCTGAATCGATTGAATGCGCAAATGGTCTTCTTCGTTGACCATCACGCTGAGGTATTCGTCTTCGCCGACCGCCAGCATTCCGGGGTGGCTGGATTCGGCGTAGGGCGGGCTGATCAAGCGGCGCTCCACCAAAAATTTGCGGTCGAGCTTGCCGAGCTTTTGCATGTCCAAAAACATGGCTTGGCCGAGCAACTGGCTGGGCGCCAAAGTGCGATAGATTTCTTGCACCACCTCTTCGAGCTCGTTTTGTTCCGCGGCGTTGGGAAACGGATAATCGGCGAGATTGCGCGCCAAGCGGACGCGCGTGGAGATGACGATGTCGCTATGGGGAGCGTCGCCTTCGAGCCAACCCGGCAGGCGTTTGGCGAGTTGATTTAAATTTTGCGCCGTCGTCTTGGAAGAGGCGAGCCATTGCGCGGCGGGACTTTTAAAGGGGTCGGATTTCATGAAATTATTTTGCCTGTTTGCGAGTGCGGGCCGTGGGTTTGTGGTTGGCTTCGCGCTCGGCATCCCGAATCAAATCGCGCAATTCGGCGGCGCGCTCGAATTTTTCTTTGCCGATCGCCTCGGCCAGCTCTTTGCGCAGCTTGCCCAAATCCCTGTCCGTCGAAACGACGCGCCGGGGCCGCGGCCGGCTGCCGATGTGCTTGCTGCTGCCGTGAATGCGGCGCAGCAAGATCGTCAGCTCTTTTGCAAACGTTTCGTAGCATTGATCGCATCCCAGCAAGCCGGTCTTCTCAAACGCGTCGAGCGCAATGTTGCATCCCGGGCACCGGCGGCCGCCTTGGCGCTTCGGCCGATCCTCGATTTCTTCGAGCGCTTGCTCGCCCAAAATGTTCGCCACGATTTTGCCGAACACCTCCGGCAGCCCGGCCAGTGGATTGGTAATGCCCTTTTCCTCCGCGCATTTCACGCAGATGGAAAGCTGGGTTTTCTTTTGGTTGATCACCTGCGTGTACGAAATGGCGACCGGACGTTTTTTGCAAATTTGGCAGAGCATTAGTGGCCTGTGTTTTGGTGAATTTTTTTGATGCGACCGTCGAACAGCTCGATAACGCGGTCGGCTTTTTGGGCAAGCTCCGAATTGTGCGTCACGATAATGAAGGCGCGCGCATCGCGCCGGCTCAAATCCCACAGCAGTTGGTGCAGGCTTTCGCTCGACTGCCGGTCCAGATTGCCGGAAGGCTCGTCCGCCAAAACCACGCGCGGCTCGTTCATCAGCGCTCTGGCAACGGCAACGCGCTGCTGCTCGCCCCCGGAAAGCTCGCCGGGACGATGCGAGGCGCGTGCCGCCAGACCGACATCGGCCAACAATTGCCGCGCGCGATTCGCCGTGTCGCGGCCGTTTCGTCCGGCAATGAGCGCCGGCATCATGACGTTTTCCAGGGCATTAAATTCCGGCAGGAGGTGATGAAATTGAAATACAAACCCGACGGTGCGGTTGCGGAATTGGGCCAACGCGCGATCGTCGAGCGTTGAAACCGGCGCGCTGTCAATCTGAATTTCGCCGGACGTCGGGCGATCCAGCGCGCCGAGAATGTGCAGCAACGTGCTTTTGCCCACTCCGGAAGCTCCGATGATGGCAACGATCTCACCAACGTAAATCGTGAGGTCGATGCCTTTCAACACTTCCAACGCGCCGCCAGCGGTCGAGTAACTCTTGAACAAGTTGCTGGTGATAAGTATCGGTTGTTTTATTGACATTGGCTGTACATCTTTTCCCATTTTATCGCTACATCAAAACTGGTTTGTGTCATATGGTACTATTTTACTAAAGATCATCTTCGCTTATTTTGCTATCGAAATAGTCCCTGATTTTCTTGACATACTCGCTCCGTGTGTATTTGCTCATTGCTTTTGCCTCTCCAGCTCATCCAGTTTGCGATCCTTGATAATGGCCTGATCTGATTTCAAGGGAACTAAATCGAAGTTGCAATCACATTGAGTCAAATGCATCAAAAAAATTTCCGTAGATTCCCAGAAAGCACGGGTTATTATGCCAACCAGGTGTAGCCAAGCCAAATTCGCCTGTTTCTTCATCGAAGACGATCTTATATCCTGAGCCATCTTCTGGAGATTCTTCCAACACAACCCAAAGCTCAAATTTATCTTCGGGATTAGAACCTTTAAATAGCACAATTCGAGGCTTCACCAAACATTTTCTGAGGTCTACACCGTGAGCATTGGAACTGGTCCAATCTCCATTAATCTGTGTCTCAACAAGGTGTGTAACTTCTTCGCTAGTCATGTTTGCTTATTTACATTAAAGTCAGTATAGTGGTGCGGTCAAAGTGGTTAAAGATCTGCTCTCTCAACGATTAGTGCATCGCTACCATCTGGAAAAATCGAGGATTCATCAAAGTGAGCATGGGCACCGCGAGCATTTAAAGCAGCGAGAGTTACAAGTTCTCTCGCAAAAAGAAGCAGGCCAGCTTTATTTCCTGACAAAGTTCCCAAATTCTGTTCTTTGTCCCAATGAAATTCGAGTATTCGTGCCTCACCATCGCCTTCTTGCTCATAAACTTCATGTATTTTGTCAATGATTTCTTCCAGTATCATTGCGCCTCCTCTATTCGTTAATAAAGATATGTTTGTTTTCATCCTTTTTATCGCGTTCGAAGCTATCTCTTCCTTTTGGATCTTTAACAGTCTTTCCTTTTTCAAAATTTAAATGTGCGCCACGTTTATCTGTAAGGTCGCTCGTTGTCATTCGAACTTGCCTGGTTCCATCAGCAGATCGAAATACCCCAGGAGCAATCTCTTTATATCCTTCTCCCAAATAATCAACTGCCTTTTGGAGAGCTTCATCAGCGCCAAGCTTTTGCGCATCTTTTAAACCTCCCCATGTATTTTCTGCTGTTTTCAATATATCTGTAGCTTTATCAGCAGTTTTGAATGCACCGACAACATCATCTACCTTGCTCAAAAGCCGTGCGCCATGCCGAAAAGTACCAACTGATGGAACTACTGGCACCGCTGCGCCAATCACATCCACCGCCGCTAATGCCGCATTTGTTAGCGTCGGTTTCTCGATAAAGTCCTTGATACTGAGCGCCGCAGCAGCAATGTCCACAATATCCCACGGCGTCTTACCATCAGGGTCGGTATAACGCAGCGGATTGTCGAAGGCATAACCGTAAGGTGACGTGCTCAACAACTTGCCATCTTGAATTTTAACCAATTCATTTGGCAATTTGTCTCGCAGCGCCGGATCAGGCGTCGTCCACCGAGCCATCTCCGGAACATAATACCGCCCTGCATAAAGCTCCTGCGTTGAAGCAATCAGCACAACAGCAAGGCACAGCAAAACCATTGTTCTTTTCATAACGTCCTCCATTGGTTTTGGGTTAATCGCCCTGAACATTTCAATACTCGCCAGTCCGTTTGAACTTTTCGATGCTTTTTGCCTGCTTTATGTAAAACTCGTCGGGAAGTTTTAACACGATGCCGAGCTCTTCGGCCTTGGCATAATGCCATTGACTCCGCGCCATAGCGTCTTGAATAGGAGGAACATACTTCGTTTGCAGCGCCATCAATTCGTATTGCAAGTCGGCCTGACTCTGAGCAAGATATGGATTGCTTTGCACAACCGAATTGGCTGGTTGCATGGGCGGTGTTGATACATGTGGAAAAAGTGAGGGTGGTTTCATATTCGGTGGCCACAAATTTGGCTGCGGTAGTTCCGGCACGCCGCGAATTCCCTGCAATGGATTTTGTGGTGTCATTGAAGGAGAAGGCGGCGCAGCATTTCGCATGGCCATCAACTCGATTTCATAAGCTTGATGAGCGAATTGTGCTTGGGCAAACATTTCCTTTTCGAGTTTTTTTGCAACCAAGAAATAGAAATTTCCCAAATTCCAATGTCCGCCAGACAATGTCGAATCTAGCGAAATGGCTAATTGAGTATAGTAAATCGCTTTTGCAAGACTATCTGCTCGCTCATAAAAATGGCGAGCATTGTTCAATAATAGCACCCCCAGATATTCTTTCTTCGATAACGTGCGCAAGTAAACACCGTTTTTGAGCGCTTTTTGTGGAATCGCCGCATCGGAAATATACCGTTCATTGGAGAGATAGCCACCGCCCAAAGTCGCTTCAATATTGTTCTTCTCAAGCTTGTCATCAACATACCGGCAGAAAAAATGCTGTGGACTCAACGCCGCTTGAATCGGCCAACCCAAACGATCTGCCAAAACCAAGTGCAGCATCGGCATGGTGATGCAAGAACCTTTTTTCGTAGCGAGGTAAGAATTGAGGAATTGGTTTTCTTTCTTCTTAGCTTCTAAATCGTCCAAATCGTAAGTAAACGTGAGTGAATCATTCCACCAACCTGCACGATAGAGATATGTATTCATCAGACCAATTTTTGCTTCCGGATCGGTATTGCCTTGTATGAGCGTGTTGATTCGATCCGCCATGTAATCCAAGGCGTAATCGAAGAAAGGTATATTTATGTTCGGATAGGCGTCTTTTGCCAGCACCAAGCAAGCGATGCCCAAATCAATTTCGTTTTCGGGGAGAGCAAGAATCTTTTCGATAGTTTGACCGGTGTAACGCTTCTGAGCGGACAATGGCGGGCAAAGCAGAAGGAAAGACAGGATGAGCAAGAAGGTCCGTTTCATCTTCTTCTCCATATCATATTATTTTATTGTAACAGTGTAGATAGATTCGTTTAGATGCAAGTTAAATTATTGTCAAAACCAAATAAACTTACAAACGGCTAACCGGCGCTGCTACGAACCACTTATTCATAACGAATCGCTTGAATCGGATCGAGTCGCGCCGCGCGATACGCCGGATAGATGGTGGCGATCAACGACAGAATCAACGCGGCGCCGGCAATGAAAACAAAATCCAACGGCTTCATGAGAATCGGCAACGCGCTGATGATATAAACATCCGGCGGCAGTGAGAAGAATTGAAATTTGAGCTGCGCCCAGCAAACCGCATAGCCGAGGATTAAGCCGAACACGCCGCCAATCACGCCGCCCACTGCGCCCTGATAAATGAAAATCCGCATCACACTCTCGTTGGTCGCGCCCATGCTCTTGAGAATGCCGATCTCTTTCGTCTTCTCCAGCACGACCATGATCAGCGTGCTGACGATGTTGAAAGCCGCCACCAGAATGATGAGCGAGAGCACGATGAAAGCAATCCACTTCTCGAATTGCATCCACGAAAACAGATTTTTGTTCATATCGAACCACGTCACCGTGGTGAAGGGATATCCGCCAACTTGCTCTTCGATCATTTCCCCAACTTCGCCGGCGAGGCTCATATCGCTCAGCTTAAATTGGATGCCGTTGACTTTGTCGCCCAACTCAAACAATTTTTGCGCCTCGGGAATTCCGATGAACGCAACGTTGTCGTCGTATTCGTAAAGGCCCGATTGAAAATATCCCGCCACGCGAAAAGTTCGCGCCGTCGGCATCGAGCCGAAGCCGCCGATGTCGATGCCCGCGGCGGAGAGCAGTTGCACGCGGTCGCCCAACCCGACATTCAGCCGATCCGCCAGCGAGTAACCGAGTACGATGCCCGGATAAGCGCGCTCGCCCTCTTTCTCAACCAGTCCCAAGTTGAGGGTGCCGTAGTTGACATTTTGCACGAGATCGGTGACTTGCGCTTCCAACTTCGGGTCAATCGCTTTGATCTGTGCGCCCTCTTTCCGCTCGCGCGAAATAATCATCGCTTTTTCGATGATATAAGGCGCCGCTGCTACAATATGCGGAATCCCTTTGACTTTGTCAAGCACTTCGGCATAATTTTCCACGCCGCGATCGTGATACGCCCGCAGCTTGACGTGGGCATCGAAGCCGATAATGCGCGAGCGCACCTCGCTCTCGAAGCCGTTCATCACCGACAGCACGATGATCAGCGCCGCGGTGCCGATCATCACGCCGATGATGGAAATATACGTGATCAGCGAGATGAATTTGACCTGACGCTTGGAGCGCAGATAACGTTTGGCAATAAAAAATTCGTAGGACATGTCGTAACCCAGTCCGCCGGACTGGTTCCTTGCAAAATTTTGATGATGTTTGCGTTTTCCGAACGGAACAGCGGCCCATGATGCTCACGCCTGCGCTTCCAGTTCGTTGAATATCTTTTCAGCTTCTGGCAAACTCTGAGCGAGCAGCAATTTTTTCATTATTTGTTGCAGTGTTTCTGCGTCTTGCATCTGCTTCGTGCGCTCAATCAAGGGTTGTCCAAATTCGCCAAATTTGGTTTCGATGATAGTTGCAATTCCCTGCGCCATTCCTTGCTCAATTCCCTTTTTTATACCGATGCGTTCGGCAGTAGTGATGTATGGCATAGTTTTCTCCTCTCTGATTTTTATGTCTTCGTGGAGTTCGTTATCCAACTCTTCCGGCACTTCCATCATACAATCAATGAATTTGTAGATACACTTTTACGAGTTGGTCGGTATAGCGTTTGCCAGTCTTGCTGCCTTTGATGATTTTTTTCAGTTCATCTTTCAGAAACTGGTAACCTTTGGAGAAGTCGATCTCCTTGTGAACGTGCGGAAAAAAGAATGAGAGAAAGGCTTCAAACAAATCCTCCACCACTTCTTTCCATGGGCTGTCATAATCCATCCAAGAATCCTCTCCTCTCGGCCGCATGCTGTGTTTATCCGCGCTTGTCCATTCCGTCTGTGGTCACTTATACTGCTCCGGTCGCATCTGCGGGAACAGCAGCACGTCGCGAATCGACGGTTGATTTGTCAACAACATCACGAGACGGTCGATGCCCACGCCGAGGCCGGTGGTCGGCGGCATGCCGTATTCCAGTGCGCGGAGAAAATCTTCATCCAACTGTTGCGCTTCTTCGTCGCCGATGTCGGCCAGCTTTTTCTGCTCCAGAAAACGCTCGCGCTGATCGAGCGGGTCGTTCAATTCCGTGAAAGCGTTTCCCAGCTCTTTTCCACCGATGAATGGCTCAAAACGTTCCACTAGTCCCGGCTTCAAACGATGCTTTTTTGCCAGCGGCGAAAGCTCCACCGGATGGTCCGTGATAAACACCGGCTGAATGAGCTTGGCCTCGGCCTTCGCGCCAAAAATTTCGTCGATAATTTTGCCGACACCCATCGTCGTGTCGATTTCGACGTGCAATTTCTCGGCAATCTCTTTTAACTCATCCAACGATTTGCCATACAGATTGTAACCGGTTTCTTTCTCTATGGATTCCAACAACGACAGGCGCGGCCACGGCGGTGTGAAGTCGATCTCGTTATTTTGATACGTGATTTTGTAACCGCCGGTCAAATCCTGCACGATTTTGCAGAACATCTCTTCCACGAGGTTCATCATGAAATGATAATCATGATACGCGATGTAAACTTCCATCATCGTGAATTCAGGATTGTGGAAGCGATCCATGCCTTCGTTGCGAAAGTCTTTGGCAAACTCAAAAACACCGTCGTAGCCGCCGACGATGAGGCGCTTGAGATAAAGCTCGTTGGCGATGCGGAGATAGAGCGTCATGTCCAACGTGTTGTGATGCGTCGTAAACGGCCGCGCCGACGCGCCGCCATACAGCGGCTGCAAAATCGGCGTTTCGACTTCGAGATAGCCCTGGCCGGCGAGATATTCTCTCATGCTCGCAATAATACGGCTGCGCTTTTTGAAAACTTCACGCACCTCCGGATTGACCGCGAGATCGACATAGCGCTGGCGATAGCGCATCTCTTTGTCCGCAAACGCATCATAAACCACCCGCTCGCCTTCTTCGACTTTCTCTTTGGCGATAGGGAGGGGGCGCAACGTTTTCGAGAGCAGTTGAAACGCCGTGACTTGAATGGTGATTTCACCCGTGCGCGTCTTCAATACTTTTCCGGTGACGCCAATGATGTCGCCGAGATCGAGCAAGCCGAAAAGCTCGTAGCCTTTTTCGCCGACTGCATCGAATTTGACATAAATTTGAATGCGCCCAGTTGAGTCTTCGACATGCGCGAACGTCGCTTTGCCATGTGGCCGCAGTGACATCAGCCGGCCTGCGACACTGACTTCTTTTTCAAAATAGTTATCGAAGTTCTGCGCAATATCCGCGGCAAAATGCGTGCGGTTGAAATCATGCGGATATGGATTGACGCCGAGCGCCTGGATTTTTTCCAGCTTCTCCCGCCGCACACGCATAACGGAATTGAGATCGTCGAGTTGGTGTTCCATAAATTAATTCGTGCTTAGTTTCTTTCTCTTTTTGCTTTGCAATTCTATTTCGTCCAGAACTTTTGCGGCCTCGGAGAGATTCGGGGATTGTGCCAATTTTGCAAGCATTTTTTCCAATACTTCCAAATTTGCCACTCGCTGGCTACGCTCAATCAAAGACCGGCCAGACTTGCCAAACTTTGCTAAAATAACTGTGGCAACGGCTTGAAGCATGGCAGCTTTTTGGCCCTTTTCCAGGCCCTTTTCCAGGCCCTTTTCCAGGCCAATGCGTTCGGCGGTCGTGATATGTGACATTGCTTTAGTCTCCTTGGTGGTTTTAATTTCATAGTAGATTTTTGTGTCAAACTTCCCCGGCAATTCCATAACCCAATCAATAAACTTATAAATTGCCAGAATGGTTTCTCGTTTCATGCCCCGCTTGTAGAGTTCCAGCAAGAAATGTTTTTTCCACTTATATCTTTCCTGAACTTTGCCCTCAGTTTCCAAGGTTTTCAAATAAGCCAGCACGATGATCGCGAATGGATGCGAGCTGGCCTCCAACTCGGCCACGCGATCGCGATAATCGATGACCTTGACGAGCGGATAGCGAAAGATCACTTCGCAGCCCAAGTTCGAGCGGCAATATTTATTGGGGCGAAATCGTGGATTGTTATCCGTCAAAAGCGCCAGGCTAATGACCGTTTTCCGGAATTTATCGAAAATGCGATAGTTGTAAATATACATTCTCTCCGGAAATTTTTTCTCCTTGTATCCTTGAATCTCGAGATGAATCAGCAGCCATCGTTCCGAGCCGTTTTTTTAGATAAACTTTAACCAGTTTGTCGGCATAGCGCCTGCCGGTTTTGCTGGTTTTGACGATTTTTTGCAGCTCCTTTTCCAGGAACTGATAGCCTTTGGAAAAATCAATGCTTTTATGAATGTGAGGAAAGAAGAATGATAAAAACGCTTCAAACAAATCTTCCACGACTTCTTTCCACGGACTGTCGTGCTCCATCTACAAACCCTCCCTTCAATGAATCTTATCTCGCAACAACAGCTCTTCTTGACGTGCGGCGCTTTTTGTTCTTGCCATTTGCCGCATTCTTTTTTAAACCCCGAATCAAGCTCTCTTCGAGCCGAAGCCGTTCTTTCACAATCTGCCCAATCCAGTCTCGATAGTCTGAGAAATTGTGCAAGGTTGCCACAACCTTGGCTTTCTCAAGCCACATGGGAGGTAGTTTCAATGTCGTGACTCGTCTTCTCAAGTGTTTTGGCTCTCCAACTTTGCAAAGCTCATCGGCCTCTTGCTCCAGAATTTTGTCGATTTCATCTTCAGTATATTTTTGGCGGCGAAGTTCATTAACGCGTCGATCAAACGCTTCGAGCTCAGCAATAAATTCCTCTTCGGTTTGATTGTCGTAGTGATCGATGATTTTACGAACCTTTTGTTCATCCAAACCAGGAGGAAATTTGTTTAGATTTTTGCGTTTCATAACTTTTTTCTCCGCCGTATTCGCTTGAAAGCTTTCAATTCATTGCCTCGAAGTTCGCGTGCTGTAATGACAAATACTGAATTGGGTTCTGGGTCACGAGTATAAATTACCAGTACGTAGCGTCCGGCTCGCGTTTGTCCTATTGCAGATCGAGAAGTACCTTCAGCTTTCGTATCATAAATGGGGTCTTCCAAAACATCCTTGACTTCATCTCCATCGACCCCATGATCATAAATATGCGGTTCACCAGTTTCAGGATCAATATAAAATCGAATTCTCACTTTTTACCCCTTTCTTTTTTCCTTTACGCCGACTGCCAATCCACACCTGCCATCAGGCCGGCAACCGATAAATCTTCGTCGATTTCCGGCCAATGCAAGCTCACGCCACTGCCGCCAATTTCATAACGTGTGCTTTGCGCAGGCGTGGCTTCGTATAGCAGTGGAAACCAAATAGTCGGTACACTGATGATGCGACCGTCTGTTAAATAAACGTGCATCATGTCATTGTCAAATTTCATGGTTTTTGCCAACGCTGTTGTTGGCAAAAAAGCCCGTCGAAATTTTAATTTACTCTCTCGCAGGACGGTCGGCATAACAGTTTGTGTTAGGTCATCTATGCAGGGATCATTCTTAGATTCAGAAAGCCGTTTATTGCCATCTCCAGGCTTTCCTTGCTTTTGGCTGCTACTAATAAAGTGTAGAATTCATCGGTCTTTTGAATTCCAAAAACAATCTTTCCTTCTTGTTCCAAATGTCGGACGAGGATTTCTCGGTTACACGGCATTCTATGCCAAAAACTCTCAGGAATGTAGTCGAATTCATCTTGAATGATTGTTACAAGCATATGATTAGTTTTACAAATCTCATAAAACGAGGCATTGAATGGTTCCCAAATTTTTTCGCTATCGATAAGGCCAGCAGAGAAACCGCCATGTCTAGTGTTTAACTGTTCCCTCACGACTTCACAAGGCCAATTATCGCAGATTTGAAAGAAGGGATTGTTGATTAGAAACTCTTTCGGAGACTCGAAATCCTGTCTGAGAACGTTTATAATAACCACATCACTTCCAATACCAATAACCTTGTCAGCCAAGTCATTCAGGAAAGGAGTTAGCTCATCATAATTTTCAAGCGGAATAATACGCAGTCGTCGACGCTGCCATTCTTCACGTTCAGGCTTTGTTGTGTTGGCTACTATACTGAATGCATCACCTTGATAACCGCCTGCAAGCCAACCCACTTCACCAAAAACTCTTAAAAAGTTTGGATCAGTTAATCCAAAACCTACGAACAGTATTGTGCGAAACAAAAGCTGCTGACGAAGTGTATCCAGCATGATCTGTCCTCTTCGCGAGTATATAAACTGTTCGTATTCATCGCGTGAAAGAACAACGCTTTGAGGACGATCGATATCACCATGAAGCTTAAGAATGAACAGTTCTCCAGCCCTTATAGAAGATATAAGTTCATCGGGTTCAGTAACGGCTGCTGGAGAAGTACGCCATGGTTGAGTAAAAGCGGTTTCAAGTAATCTGTCGAAATTGGTGGTAATGATGAACGGCCAAGAGCGAATCCTTGCTAATGCCAGATGCGCTTCGCTCGGTTTTTTTATAGTTCCTCGGAATCTCTCTTGAAGAAAGCGATGATATCGTCCGAGCCCAGCTCTGAACTTGAACCTTGTTGCCACATCCAGATATTTTGCTTGCTCAAGATATCTTTTCTCTTCTTCTTTGTCAGATTCTGATTCAGCCAAATCAAGTAACAATGGTTTCATGTCATCTATCAGTTCTGCCCACAAAGGCATACCTGCCAGTTTGCTTAAGCCCGCACCAACAAATGGTACACATTGTTTTGTTCGGATTGCATGTACCAACTCTGAAATGATTGAATTTATCATATAGAGCAAACTTCAGTAATGTTGTTTAGCAACTCGCATTTTTTAACGCGGCCTAGCATTTATCACCCTGTAAAATCCTGTCGGTCTTAGCTTACACATACACCCTCGCCACCCGCCGCGAAATCCCGCCCCTCACCTCATGCGGAATCGCCTCCAACCTCCGGCACCATTCGTAGTTTGAGGCGGTCATTTTTTCTCCGACATGCGCAACAAAAAATTATGCCGCCTCCCAATCTACACCTGCCATGAGACCCGCAATAGATAAATCTTCGTCTATTTCCGGCCAATGCAAGCTAACGCCACCTCCGCCAATTTCATAGCGTTTTCTTTGTGCAGGCGTCGCTTCATGCAATAATGGAAACCAAATAATCGGCACACTAATGATGCGTCCATCTGTTAAATGAACATGCATCAATTCTTCATCAAATTTCACAACTTTTGCCAAAGCTGTTGTTGGAACATAAGCGCGTCGAAATTTTGTGTTGCCCACTAGGTTCTTTCGCCGAGTTTTAACTAAAGTACTCATGCCATGCCTCTATAAATTCGGTTTGATATTGCCAGACAATTTGTTTGATTTTGTTCAGTTCGTATGCTTTGAATCCGTAATTGGAAGCTAATTCCACTGGATTGAGCCAAAATTTTGCTTGGTTACCATTTGCCTTAACATGGATATGAGGAGGCTCTCCTGTTTCGTTGCTAAAAAAGGAGAAATGATAGCGCCCTACTTGCAAAATTTTTGGCATAGAAAATCCGCTCTTACACGTAAATCCTCACCACCCGCCGCGAAATCCCGCACGTCACCTCATACGGAATCGTCTCCAACCTCTGGCACCATTCGTAGATGGAAATTTCTTCATCACCCTGCTTGCCGAGCAAAACCACTTCTTCGCCAGCCTGCACATCTTGCATATCGCCGAGATCGATCATGATTTGATCCATGCACACGCGACCGACCAATGGGCAGCGGCGGCCACGAACGAGCACCTCAAAATTATTCGAGAATCGCCGCGAGATACCGTCAGCATATCCAATCGGCAGCGTCGCAATCGTCGTGGCTTGGCGAGTTTGAAAAGTCTGGCCGTAGCTGATGAACGTTCCGGCTGGCACTCTTTTCACGAAGATAATCTGCGTGCGCAGCGACATCGCCGGTTCGAGTGGGATCGGCTCGCTCGTCTCGTTGCTCGGATAGTAGCCGTACATCATCACCCCCGGCCGCACGAGATTGAAATGGCTTTGCGGCAAATCGAGTATCGCGCCGCTGTTGGCGGTATGTAAATATTTAAAACGTAAAGCGTAATGCGTAAGTTGCTGAACGATGGCTTTGAACTGCTCGAGTTGTCGATTGGCGTGACTTTTATCGCTGCTGTCGCTACTCGCGAAATGTGTGCAGAGTCCAAAGAGTTCGAGATTGGGCAATTTCGCCATCGCGAGTATGCCTTCGACCGCTTCATTCGGCAGCAAGCCAACGCGTCCCATGCCGGTGTCGATTTTCACATGCGCTTGCGCCTTGCGATCCAACGCCTGCGCGCGCCGCGAAACGATTTCAGCAAGACGTAAATCGTAAATTGTAAATTGTAAATTGTTCGCGATGAAACTGTCGATCTGATTTTCAAAGAACCCGCCGAACACGAGAATCGGCGCGTCGATTTGGGCGCGGCGTAATTCGTTGCCTTCCTCCAAAAGCGCAACCCCGAGTTGGGTTGCGCCCGCAGACAAGGATGTCTGCGCTACAGGAATCGCGCCGTGACCATATCCATTCGCTTTGACCACCGCCATCACCTCAGCAGGATGCACGCGCTCGCAAATCCGCCGGACATTATTCCGAAGCGCATTTAGATTAATCTCGGCGACGGTGGGGCGCCGTGCTTCATCGTCCTGTTCTGCGAAAGTGGTTTTGATAGAACTTGAATTTTGCATCAAAAAAATAAATTGGAGAAGTCATTGCGAGTTCCGCGCTTTCCAGCGGAACGAAGCAATCTGTCGATGAAAAGGATTGCTTCGCTGAGAAACGCTCGCAATGACCTTACAAAGAAATTCTGAGCCAGTATAAATCATAAAAGCTTTTTTTTGTTGCCGTTCTCTTTTCGTTGCAAAATTCTAGTAGAACCCATTACCGTTGCGCTTTCGGAATGACGAAACGATGCGCCGTGTGCGTTTCGGAGAATTTGACCACTTTCACATCGACCAGCCCGGCCTTTTTGCCGGCGGCGAGAACGTGATTTTCATTGAAAGTTTTTTGGCCTTTGGGATTGACCACCCAAATCGCGCCGTCTTTCTTGAGCGACTCTTTGCAGCGCCCCAACGCAGCGAGATCGGATTCCTTTTCCGCGCCGAGAAAAATGACATCGCATTCGGAGACGAGACGAGTAGAAAATTTTGCCACACGCTTTTCCAAATCCGCCAAAAAATTCTCATCAGCAATTTTCAGCACGCACACTTTGTGCTCCGGCTTGATGCCGAGTTTATCCAACAAGCTTTTCGGATTGAGAATTTTCTGGAGCCATTTATCGGATTGAGCGCCGACATCGAACAAAGCCACGCGACCATCGAATTTCACCTGCAAGGCTTCTTTCTCCAACGCGGCAACCGTGATCGACTTGAACGGCACTTTAAGCTTGAGAGCGCCTTTAAATTCGAGATAATCCGTTTCAAGCATTGCTTTGCCGGAATAGGCTTTGCCTTCGTAGGTTAATTTGCAGTTTGCGGTGTAGCCCATAAATCAGTGATCGTTAAAAAGAACTCTTTGAGATTCAAGCTCCAGCCTGGCAACAGCTCGGAGCAAGTCGGAATTTTATATTCCCACCGCTGTCCAGTTGCTGTCCACACCAGCACACAAGCCTTGGGCTGTCATAGTTTCCATAATCATTTCACAGTCGTTGGCTTTGGCCAAACAAAAAACTTCTTGAGATCCAAACTCCAGCCAGAAAACAGCTCCGGACAAGTCAAGGTTTCATATTCCCACCGCCGTTCGATTGCTTTCCAAACGAGAACACTCGCTTTGGCAGGAATGACGATCCAAACTACTTTGCTGCCTTTACTGAGATATAGATCGGCTTTGTCTAAAAGTGTGAGAAAACCGGAGTCGGACGTGAAAATTTCAACCGCTAAATCCGGCGCCCTTGTTGCAGGTTCATCAGCCGTGGGGGCATTTTCATTCAGATAAAAAGCCAAATCGGGACGTCGCAAGTTTTGCTCGTCGTCCGGCGATAGGCTTAAGGTAATATCCGTAATAAGTGTTCCGATGGGATGTTGTCTGAGGTAAATTCCGAGGTCAATTGTAATCTCAGATAGGAAAGTTCCATGTTTCGCGTATGCCATTTTAAAAATTATCCTCCCGTCGATGAGTTCATAAGGCTCCGTAATTCCCAACGCCTCGACTTCCGAGATCGTCAAATCGGTGCGCGCTTCCAAAGGAATTGTGCTTTTGTCACGCAGCACAGTTCCGCGATTTTTTAGCGCAGAAGGTTTTGGACTGGCAATTTCTTGTGTGATGATGTTTTTCATAAGTTTTAACCTTCTACAAAATTAGTGATGAGTGCTTTCACACACATTGGCTTACTCCTCAATCTCCAAATCATCCACAACCTCCGCGCCGGCCTTTTTGTTGTAGCGCTTGCCCATCAAAAATGCTTTGATGAACTCGTCCAACTCACCGTCCATCACCGCTTGCACGTTGCGCTCGACGACGCCGGTGCGGTGATCTTTGACAAGCGTGTAGGACTGAAAAACATAGGAGCGAATCTGATGGCCCCACGCGATGTCCGTCTTGTTTTTTTCCAGCTCGCTGAACTTGGCTTTCTCTTCTTCGCGTTTGAGTTGATACAGCTTCGCCATCAACAATTTCATCGCCAGCTCGCGGTTGCGAAGCTGGCTGCGCTCGTTTTGGCATTGTACCACGATGCCCGTCGGCATGTGCGTGAGACGCACCGCCGAAGAGGTTTTGTTCACGTGCTGGCCGCCGGCGCCGCTGGCGCGATAGGTATCGACGCGCAAATCCTTCTCTTCGATTTTGATCGTCACGTTGTCTTCAATTTCCGGCAGCACAAACACTGAAACAAACGAGGTGTGGCGTCGCTTGTTGGCATCAAAGGGAGAAATACGCACGAGGCGATGAATGCCGGCCTCGGCTTTGAGATGGCCATACGCATAAGGGCCGCGCACTTCGATGGTCGCGTCTTTCAGCCCGGCCTCTTCGCCGGCTTGCAGGTCGATGATCTGATATTCGAAGCCGTGGCGCTCGATCCAGCGCACGTACATGCGAAACAGCATCTGCGCCCAGTCCTGGCTCTCGGTGCCGCCGGCGCCCGGATGAATGGTGAGAATGGCGTTGCGCTCGTCGTCCGGCCCGGAGAGCATGCTGCGAAATTCCAGATCGTCCACCGCGGCTTGCAAGGTGGCGATTTCTTTTTCCGCCTCGGCAAACGCGCTCTCGTCACGCGCCTCTTCCGCCAAATCGAGCATCACGCTGGCGTCTTCACGCACGCGGTCGACTTTTCGCCAGGCCTCGATCCATTGGCGATGGCCGGCGAGATCGCGCATCACCACTTGTGCCTTTTCGTTGTCGTTCCAAAAATTTGCTGCGTAGGTTTGCGCCTCGAGCTGGGCGCTTTCTTTTTCACGTTTGGCGAGGTCAAAGACTGTCCCGCAGGACAAACACACGGCGGGACAATTCCTCGATTTTGGTATGCAAATCGTCGTGCATAATCACAAATCCTTTCGATTTTATATCGCTTTCGTCTTATGAGGCTCGGAGTGCAAAACTTTAGTTTTGCGATGCCACTTTTGAAATATAAATGAAAATTCGGTGAGAGTCAAGAAGAGGCGTAAATAGGCAGGAAAATATTTTCAAACAAAAATCCGGCGGCAAAGAAGTGCCGTGGTCAAGAGCAGAGGCTACCCGCCTCGAAGGTCCTTGCCGCCGGATGGCTATGGAGGGAGGAAGAGGTTTCGTGAGAACGTTAGGCCGCCTGGCGGTGCTGCCGGTGCTTGGCTGCAAAATTGGGGCGGCGCAGCTTGCTCGAATCGTCGCGCGTGGATGAAGGCGCTTCGGCGTAATCGAGGAAATTTTCCTGAGTTGCGGCCCCTTCTTGAGATTGTTGTTGCCGCGTCACCCGAAGCTGCATGTATTTGGCATACGCCTTTTCGTGCAAAGTTTCCGCTTTGGCGCGGCCCTGGCAGACGGCGACAAAATGTTTTTGCGCCGCCGTGCCCGGCTTGCGTTTGCCGGTTTCCAGCGCACGGTAAAATTCGTAATAGCGGTACAACAAAACTTTTTCTTGCGGCGTGAAGCCTGGGCGAGATTCTGACATGGCAGGACCTCCGTTTGAAGATTTTAAAAACCGCGGATGACATGGAAAACAGCCGGCTTCGCGTGAATTATTTACGACGAGGCGAATCGGTGCAATCCATGTCATCCTTTCCCATTTTCAGACGGAAGGGCAAGTACCGGCGCCGCCGGAATCGATCTACGCCACTTGTTCGCGGATCAGCGCCACCACTTTGCCCTGAATCGACCACGCCTGAGATAGCGGAATGGGGGCATACGCGGGGTTTTCGGGTTTCAAATACATCGAGTCGCCGCTCAACATCAGACGCTTCACCGTGGCCTCTTCTCCAGTCAACGCCACTACGATGTCGCCATTGGCAGCTTGTGTGGTAGAACGGACGATAACGAGATCGCCTTCATAAATGCCGGCGTCGATCATGCTGTCGCCTTGCACGCGCAGTGCGAAATAGGAGCCGCCGCCGCCGGTCAAATAATCCGGCACCGCGACGTAACGTTCGATATTTTCCTGCGCCAACATCGGCATGCCGGCAGCGATCCGGCCGAGCACGGGAATGTTGTCCGCGTGCGTTTGGTTGGGTAGGCCCATCGGGTGTAACACCGTAATGCCGCGCGCCGTGCCGCCGCCGTGTCGCTGAATAAATCCTTTGCTCTCCAGCGAGGCCAGATGCTTGAAAATAGCATTCTTCGAGCGGATGCCCAATTCGTCCGCCAACTCCTGCATCGTCGGCGGGAAGCCGCGTTCCTTCACGTGGCGCCCGATCAACTCGAGAATTTGTTTTTGTTTTTCGGTCAGCTTTTTCATAAGTGAACCCTTGATTGTGCCGGATCGCTGTTCACAAGTAATATGGTTTAAAACGCTTGCCGCCGAAATGAGCTATGCTCATCGAACTCAATATTTGTGAACAGAATGCCAGCGGTTCATGAGATTTCTATTTGGTGCTTCAATGTTCACCTATATTATAATACATGGTGAACAAAAAGTCAAGAACTTTTTTTAGTTTTTTTAAAATTTTTTTAGCTAGTCCAATTTGCATGATAAGGCATTGTAATGAAGCAAAAAATTGTCAAATGCAAGCCGGACTTCACTTTAAGGCTTGCTTCACGCCAATTTTTTTTTTATTTTAAGAACACATTGAGCGAAGTCCGATTTGTGCGAACTAATCTCAAGCTGGCAAAAAATCTTTCGGCGCAAGTCCGACTTTATAACCAACCTTAAACCCAGGGAGGGATTTGATGAAAAAGCTCATTGCATTCTCGTTGGCGTTGATGCTTCTCGTCGCGCTGCCGGTTTCGCTTCGGGCGCAGCAGAAAACGGACGACCGGCTGCAGCAACAAATTTTTGGCAAGACGCAGGAGAAAATCAATCAGGCCAGAGCGGCACAAGGAGATGTGTTGTCGCCGGATGTTTTCGCGCGCGCCATCAAACGCTATGGCGAAGCGCAGCAAGATTTCAAGCGCGGCCGCGGACTTGGCGAGATCGACAGAAAGTTGCGCGAAGTCGACGCGGATATGGATCAAGTCGTGCAAACGGCCAAAGTGGCCAAAGCCGCGTTTACGCAGCTCATCCAGTCACGCGACCAGTCGTTGAAAGCCAACGCACCGCAATATGCCGCAGATTTGTATGGTCCCGGCGACTTGGCGTTTAAAGACACCATGCGCAAACTGGAAACCGGCGACATGAACGGCGCCAAGAAACGCGCCGAAGAAGCCGAGCGTTACCTCCGCGACGCCGAGCTGCAGGCGATCAAAGTCAGCGTCATCGGCAGCGTCCGCGGCCTGATCACCAAAGCGCAGGAAGTGAAAGTCGATAAATACGCGCCGCTGACGTTTACTCGCGGGCAGGCGCTGCTGGCCGAGGCCGAAAACATTCTCAACACCAATCGCTATGCCGCCGACACGGCGCGAGAGAAAGCGGAAGCGGCGGAGTACGAGATTCGCCACGCCACCTATCTCGCCGAGCAAATTCAGCGTCTGAAAGCGGACGAGAGAGGATGGGAAAAAGCCTTGCTCGCGAACGAGTTGTTGGTGACCAAAGTTTCTCAGGCTTTTAACTTTCAGCCACAATTTGACGCGGGCATTGCCAAGCCGCTGGACGACATTCGCAACGCCATCCAAACTTTGCGCGAGGAGGAGCGCCGCCTTATCGGCGAAGTGGCCAAGCGTGACAAAAACATCGACGAGCTGAACAAAGCGCTCGAGCAGAAAGACAAAGAGATCGGCGCCATGCAGGAAACCAAAACCGGTTTGGAATCCGAGCTGGCCAAAAAGCAGCAAATTCTGCTCGAAAAGCAGCGCCAGGAAGAGAAGATGCGCGGCGTCGAAACCATGTTTCCGCCGTTCGAAGCCAAAGTCATTCGCGAGGGTGACAGCTTGCGCATTCGACTGGTCGGGCTGAAATTTCCTTCCGGCAAAAGCACCATTCAGCCGGAATATTTTTCGCTGCTAACGAAATTGCAGCGCGCCATTCGGGAATTTCCCAATGCCGCGATTGTGATCGAAGGCCACAGCGACAACGTCGGCAACGACGCGTACAACCTGAATCTTTCGACGGATCGGGCGCGCGCCGTGCAACAATATCTCATCGCCAACATGGGCCTGCCGGAAGAGCGCGTGCTGGCGGTGGGCTACGGCATGGAAAAGCCCGTTGCCAACAACAACACTGAAGACGGCCGCTCGCAAAACCGCCGGATCGACGTGGTGATTCCGATGCGGCAACAATGAGCGTGGATTGCTGGATCGGTGGATTGTTGGAGTTATGGAGTATTGGATTAATGGTTTGATCAATGGATTTCTGGATTAATGGATTGTTGGATTGATGCTGTGGACGAATCTTCATGTACTGCTCAATCCCACAATCCCACAATCCATTGATCCATTACTCCATCGATCCATTGATCCCATTCAAGGAAAAGCATGGCAGATCCACAGGAGCCAAAAGTTTTCATCAGCTATGCGTGGAAGAACCAGCCCGTCGCCAAGCAATTGCAGCGCGATTTGCAGCGCGACGGGGTGGAGGTCTTTGTCGATTACGAAAAGATCACCGGCGGGGACTCGCTGCCGGAGCGCATCAGCGTGGCGCTGGATTGGTGCAACACGCTCATTCTTTTGTGGTCAGCGGACTCGGCGGAATCGTATTATGTGAAGCAGGAGTGGACGAGCGCGTTTCATTTGCAGAAACGGCTTATCGCCTGCGTCTTGGATGATACGGCTTTGCCGGCGTTGCTGCGCGGCAGATTGTATTTGAATTTCTCGCCTTACGAAACCGGTTATGCTCAACTCTGCCGCTCACTGGGAGTGGAGCCAAAGATTGCGACACCAGCACCTGTCACCCCAAGCACACTGCCGCCGCAGCACGTGGAAATTCCGGTAGGAGATCAAACGTTTCCGTCGACCGAAGTTCGTGAAAGTTCCCCACCGATCACACAAAAGCCCGAACCTGTTCCCGCTAAACCGGCGAAAAAACCGAAGCGCTGGCAACCGTTGGTGAGCAAGACTACAGTTGGCTCGCTAAGTGGATCGGCTGCAGCACGGAGGGTTGCTGCGTGGTGGCCACGCGGGAAGGTGATGAATATCACTTTTGCGGTTATCCTGGTGGCGGTTGCAGTTGTGGTTTATAAAATGATGTGCCAGCCGCCGCCGGCATCACAGAAATCTGTGGCCGCAGATTCGCTTGGCGTAGCTAAAAAGACGAATGCTGACACCACGGCGAAAGCGTCTGTTCCAAAGCCGAAAGGACAGAAACCGCCAGTCGGAACCGAGCAGGCTTCTAAATTGAACGTGGAGAGAAAGCGCACGGGTGAGCCGGTTACGCCGATACGCCAAAACGTTCCGCCATTGCACCTGCGAAGCACAGGCAAGACACTTTCCGATGAAGAAGTCAAAACCATGCTGGCAAAATATGGTTTTTATGATAGCGATTGGAACAAGAATGGAAAAGGCATCACGCATCGTTATAAATCCCAAATTATCGCCGGCGGTAAAGTCGTGCATGATGAAGCCACTGACTTGACGTGGCAACAATCCGGCTCGGATAATTACATGACCTACGCTGATGCCCAAAAATATGTTGACGGCTTGAACGCGAAAAATTTTGCCGGCCACACCGACTGGCGTTTGCCTACACTGGAAGAAGCCATGTCGCTGATGGAGCGCGAAACGAGAAACGGCGATTTGTACATCGATCCGAAGTTTGACCGAACGCAACGATGGATTTGGACGGCGGACAAGGAGAGCGCGGGAGTGGCGTGGGTGGCCGGTTTCTGCTTCGGTGGTTGTCTCCACATTCGTGTCACCATCGGCCGCTTCGTGCGAGTTGTTCGCTGAGGACAATCATCGGGCATTTGACCATTTGAGTCATTTGATTATTTTTTTGCGCGAGCGTTAGCGAGCGCCTCGAAAATTTTTTGTAAATAAACCCACAAGTGAAGTCGGACTTGGGCGGCAGGATTTTTCAAAAACTTGAAACATCACCGCGCCCAAGTCCGACTTCGCCTTGCTTCGGAGAATCGCTATGGCGCAATACGAACATCTGCCCATTTACAAAAAAGCCTATGCGCTGACGTTGTATTTTGACAAAATTGTGCGGAACTTCGGCCGGTATCACAAATACCAGATCGGCGCCGAGCTGCGCGAGTTGTCACGCGAAGTGCTGCGCTTAATCCGGCGCGCCAACGATGCGGATGATAAAGCGCCGATTCTCTTGCAAAATCGCGAACGACTGGAAGATTTGAAGATCACCGTGCGGTTGTGCAAGGATTTGCAAGCCTTTCAGAATTTCAATTCATTCGAATACAGCGTCAACGAGGTGGTGGATCTGTGTAAGCAGAACGAGGGCTGGTTGAGGTCAACACGCTCCAAAAGCGGACGGCCAGAATCCTCTTCCCAATCCAGCGGGAGGCAGGAGCGCGCCAACGGATGATTGTGCACCCCGATCACCTCGAGTTAGCGCTTGAGGTATATGTTAACCGGCAATCCTACGCCGCCGCAACGGTGATGGATTGGACGCGGGCCGCGGTTCACCGGCCACAAGTGTCGGGGCTATAGCGCGGGAGTGGCGTGGGTGGCCAATTTCAACAACGGTAATTGTAACCACATTCATGTCCCCGACACCAACTTCGTGCGAGTTGTTCGCTGAGGACAATCTGGGTCATTTGGTCATTTGAATTATTTGATCATTTAAAATGTTGGGTGATAAGGAAAAGGTTTCGCGCAGCCGGCACAAAGCGAGCGACGGCCTTCAGGCCGTCGCCTAAGAAATTTTTTGCTACAGAAGCACAAGATGACGTAATAAGTATATAGCAAAAATTGTTGTTGCTTTTCCAAAAGTTCTTGTTTAATTTTATGAAAATGAAAACAGTTGTGTCATACTCAATTCCGCACCATTCTGTAAGATGACGGGAATCTTTGCCATGGAAATCACACTTAATGTCCCGGATGAATTAGCCACGCGCATGCGCCCACTTGAAGATCAGCTCCCCCGTATTTTGGAAATGGGTTTGCGTGAATGGAGCGCTTCGGCGCAAACCGGTTTTGAGGGGGCGACTGAAGTGTTGGAAACTTTGGCTGGATTGCCAACGCCGGAGGAAATTTTAGCGCTGCGTCCTTCTCCAGTATTACAGGCACGAATCGACGCTTTGCCGGAAAAGAATCGCAACGAAGGCTTAACTCCCATTGAAAAACAAGAGTGGGAACAGTTCCAGTATTTGGAACACTTGGTGCGCATGGCCAAGGCTAAAGCGTATTTAAAACCGAAAACTTCCTGATTCGCCTATAGGCAATGCCCAGAAATACGTGATGGTGTTGAATTGCTAAAAAGAATCTTGTCGCATCATGGATCAAGCCGAACAAACCCGACGTTGGGAAACCGCGCAAGAGCATCACAAAGCTGCACAACAACTTTCGTCGCAAGGTTTGTACAGAGCCAGCACCAGTCGAAGCTATTACGCTTGTTTTCAGGCGATGTGGGTTGCTGCCGGTGATCCGAAGCTGGGTTATTGGAAACATGCAGGTTTAATGCAAAATTTTTGCTTTGGCAAATGGGCGACCCCACCTTTTCTGCCAACAACTTTAGCCGCTATTTACAAAAAGCTTTTAGCACTTTACGATCTACGGCTCGATGCTGATTATCGCGCCTTGCCTGTAGATCAAGCCAAGGCTCGGGAAGCAATTGATTTGACGACTCAAATTCTCGATTTGATCACACAACATAAAATCACTTAAAATGTAAAGAGGGTAAATATGGCTCTCGCATTAGTAAAACAAACCGCCTTCAACGCTGCCGCCGCTATGGCGGAATTAGTCAAAAAAATCAATACGGAATATCCGCAGGCGGAAATTCGCCCCCGCGAGCTGCCACTGGCAGACGAAGATGTGAGCTTGGAAGTGGTTTTGCCATTGCCTATGGCTGAAATCTATCGTGTTCGTGAACGAATTTATGAGTGGATTTTAGAGCTGCAAGAACGTCACGGGGTTCTCATTCTTGCCTCCGCTGTACCGCAATAGACAAACCCAAAAGGAAAAATAACCATGCCAGACATATTGACCATCGCCTTGCCCGGCTCCATTTCCGAAGCCGATATTGCTGAAATCACGCAAGCGCTCAAGGAAATCCAGGCGGTGGAATCTGTGAAAGATACCCGCTCGCCGGTGCAGCGCAGCGTCGATCCGGCCACTATCAAAGTTTGGATTGAAGTGGCGATCGGCGTTGTCGGGTTCGTCAGCGCCGCCATGCCACTCATTAAAAAAGTCATCGCCATGATTCGCAACAAAGGTATTGCCGGCGCCAAAATCAAACTCCCCAGCGGCGCCGAAATTTCGGTGGACAATGCCAGCCCCGAAGAGATTGAGAAGATTCTCAAAGCAATGGAGCAGAAGCAAGGATAAATTACCATTGCTTTTTTAAGCGATCTTGGTTAACTTGACACGAACAGAGCATTCATGAAAAAAAAATAGAAAGGAAAGGTCATGGCGACAGTTGTTGAAGCTTGGACAGGCCTTGATGAACCGTTCCCGACGACGGAACCCATCGGGCCGCCATTGAAGCCGGTGCCGCCATTAACCAAATTGACTTTCGAGCAAGCCAACCAAATAGCAATGGGACGCTCTTTTGAGTTGGTTAACGGAAAGGTGATTTTTAAGTTTGGAGATAACCTTCATTCTGATGCACAAGCATTGCTTTGTGGCGCAATAGGCGCCTATTTCAAAACCAAGCCGAGCGGGCGCGTTCGCCTCGAATTTACACTTTGTCTTTGGCCGGAAAATCCTTACGAAGCCCGTACGCCCGACCTCTCCGTGATTTTAAACGAGAGCTTGAAGCAGGAAAAATACGGCTCACGCGCCCCAGACTTGGCTATCGAAATCGTGTCAGAATATGATCGCTGGATCGACCTCTTCGAGAAGGCGAAGCTGTACTTGGAAAAAAGCAGCCGCGTGGTTTGGATCGTTGATCCTTACCAAAAAGGCGTGATGGTGATTACGTCCAATGAACGAATTTGGGTGAGTGACATTCTGACATGTCCGGAAGTTCTTCCCGGTTTTTCCAGCAACGTGCAAGACATTTTCTCCTGGCCTTCAGCGCCGGCAAAAAAAGCGGAATGAAAGGTTTGTGGATGCCTTCTCTAATTCCAGTCACCTCGGTAACAAGCAACAGACAACTGGCAACGAGCAACTGGCAATTAACAACCAGTCCTGGCAATTCTGGATCGACCGCGGCGGCACGTTCACGGATTGCCTCGGCCGCTCTCCGACCGGCGAATTGAAGTTTGCCAAAGTTCTCTCCTCCGATCACGCTCCACTCGCAGGCATTCGCCGTATTCTTGAATTGCCGGATCACGATCCCATCCCGCCGTGCGAAGTTAAAATGGGGACGACCATCGCCACCAATGCGCTGCTTGAGCGCAAAGGCCGTTTGCATGCGCTCTTGATCACGCGTGGCTTCGCCGATATTCTTGAAATCGGCACACAGCAACGCCCCGATATTTTTGCCATCTGCATCGTCAAGCCTTCCGTGCTTTATCAAAACGTCGTTGAAATCGATGAACGCATTTCCGCCCGCGGCGAAATTCTGCGTTCCCCCGATCTTCAACAAGTGCGGCAACAATTGCAAAGTCTCCTCCACCAGGGGATCGACAACCTCGCCATCGTTTTTCTGCACGGTTTTGCTTTTTCGCAACACGAGAAAACCATTGCGGAATTGGCGCGTTTGCTTGGCTTTCATAACATCTCCTGCTCCTACGAAGTTTGTCCGGAGATCGGCCTCACCGCACGCGGCGATACGACGACCGCTGACGCGTATCTCACGCCATTACTCTTGACATATTTACGAATTCTACAAAATCAACTTCCCGGCTCCCAACTCGAGATGATGCAATCCAGCGGTGGTTTGATCGAAGCGAGCCGGTTTCGCGGCCACAACGCCATTCTCTCCGGCCCGGCTGCGGGCGTCGTGGCATGTGCGCGACTTGGCAGTTGGTTCGGCTTTCCCCAAATCATCGGTTTCGATATGGGTGGCACTTCCACTGATGTGTCGCGTTACGATGGCGAATTTGAACGCGTCTACGAAACCGTCACTGCCGGTGTCCGCATCAAAGCGCCGATGCTCTCCATTCACACGGTCGCGGCAGGCGGCGGCTCGATTTGCAAACTCGTCGCCGGCCGGTTGACCGTTGGCCCGGAAAGCGCCGGCGCCGATCCCGGCCCGCTGTGTTATGATTTGAAAAATACCGAGGACATTGCCAAAGCCACCGAATTAACCGTCACCGACGTCAATCTTTTTCTCGGCCGCTTGCTGCCGGAGAATTTTCCTTTCCCGTTGAATCGCGCGCGCGTCGTGGGAAAAATAGAAGAAATTCAGCAGCAATGCCTTGCCGAAGGACAAAATCTGAACGCCTACCAAATCGCCGAAGGTTTTCTCGAAGTGATCAATTTGAACATGGCGCAAGCCATCAAAGAAATTTCCGTGGCGCGCGGGCACGACGTGCGCGAGTACGTGCTGTGTTGTTTCGGCGGCGCCGGCGGACAACATGCCGGCGCTGTCGCCCGGCATCTCGGCATTCGGCGCATTCTTTTGCATCCATTCGCAGGTGTGCTCTCGGCTTATGGCATCGGCCTGGCGGATACGATTTGGGAAGGGTCATCGCCCGTGGCGCGATTGCCGCTCAACGAAAATTCACTGCAACAGCTTGAAACGGATTTTCAGCGACTCGCCGCCGAAGGGCAACAACTCATCCGCGAGCAGGGATTTCAATCGTCTTCGATCCGCACCGCTCGCAAGCTGGATTTGCGTTACGCCGGCACGGAAACGCCGTTGACGATTCTTGAGCCGGCCGCTCGCGACTATTGGCGCGAGTTTACCGAGAAACATCGCCAACTGTATGGCTACGTCCGCGAAGCGCGTGCGATTGAAATTCTGCAATGCCGTGTCGAGGTGATCGGCGTGACGGACATTGCATCGCCTGTGTCAATCGCAGCGGAAAAGCATTCACCTGTCGCGACACGATTTGCGCCGGTGGTGTTCGATGGAAAAGAATGGCAAGCGGTAGTTTTTCGCCGCGAAGAGCTGGCCGCTGGCGCGGAGGTTCACGGCCCGGCGATTATTTTGGAGAAAATCGCGACGATTTTTGTTGAGCCGGGTTTTACGGCGACGGTCGATGGTTACGGCAATATCATTCTGGCGCCGGCGCACAATATTGCCAACCCAATTTCCATTTACACGACCGAAGCCGACCCGATCGCCCTCGAAATTTTCAACAATCTTTTTATGTCCATTGCCGAGCAAATGGGCAATGTGCTGCGCCGCACCGCGATTTCCACCAACATCAAAGAGCGTCTTGATTTTTCCTGCGCGTTGTTTGATGCCGAGGGCAATTTGGTGGCCAATGCGCCGCACATTCCGGTTCACCTCGGCGCGATGGGGGAGAGCGTGCGAGCGGTTTTAAAAGCGCACCCGAAAATCGCGTCCGGCGATGTTTTCGCGACGAACAATCCATTCGGCGGCGGTTCGCATCTTCCGGACATTACCGTCGTGACGCCGGTGTTTGCCAAGCACGATCCCGCGCAGCCGATTTTTTTCACCGCGAGCCGCGCGCATCATGCAGAGATCGGCGGGATCACGCCCGGTTCGATGCCGCCTTTTTCCAAACAACTTGAAGAAGAAGGCGTTTTGGTGGATAATGTGAAATTGGTCGAGCGCGGCAAATTTAACGAAAAGCTTTTTGCCGAACTTTTTACCACGGGGAAATTTCCAACCCGCAATCTCGCCGACAATCTCGCCGATTTACAGGCGCAGATGGCTTCGAATCACACCGGCGTGCGGCGTTTGGAAGAGTTGGTTACGCACTATGGTTTGGAAACGGTGATGGCGTATATGGGGCACGTGCGTGACAACGCAGCGCGACAAGTGCGTGAAGCTTTGCGCCGCATTCCAGCGGGGTGCTATCAGTTTGCGGATGCGATGGATGACGGCACGCCCATCGCGGTGAAAATCACGATTTCAGGAGAAAATGCCATCATCGATTTCACCGGCACGGGAAATGAGAACGAGTTCAATCTCAACGCGCCGCCGGCCGTGGTTCGCGCGGCGGTGCTGTATGTTTTCCGCTGCCTCGTCGCCGAGCGCATTCCGCTCAATGACGGCTGTCTCGCGCCGCTGCAAATTATTATTCCGGAACGTTGCATACTCAATCCCACGCCCGGCCGCGCCGTGGTCGGCGGGAACGTTGAAACTTCGCAGCGCGTTGTCGAGGTGTTGCTCGGCGCGCTCGGTGTGGCTTCTGCGAGTCAAGGGACGATGAACAACTTGACTTTCGGCGATGACACATTTGGCTACTACGAAACCATCTGTGGCGGTGTTGGCGCAGCAGAAAATTATCGCGGTGCCAGCGCAGTACACACGCACATGACCAACACGCGCATCACCGATCCGGAAATTTTGGAGACCCGCCATCCGGTTCGTCTGTTGCAATTTTCAATTCGCCCCAATTCCGGCGGCAACGGTCGCTGGCGCGGCGGCGATGGCGTGATCCGGCATTTCAAATTTCTTAAAGACCTTTCGATTTCGATTCTCTCGCAGCGGCGCCGCCGCGCGCCGTTCGGTCTCGCCGGCGGCGAGGCGGGAAACGTTGGGGAAAATACTCGCGTTTTAACTGATGGCACGCGTATGCCATTGGAAGGGAACGCGTCGTATCATGCAGAGGCAGGGGAAGAATTGATCATCTGCACGCCCGGCGGCGGAGGATGGGGAAAGGAGCTTATATCTACAGTCGTTTGAAATTTAAATCGAATTGTCCGCCAATCTAATGATTAAGTCGTCCTTCCGTGCTCACCCCGATTAAAAAAAATCACCGATTGTAAAAATCTTTCTTGACTCTAATTTATAATTTCTGTAGATCGTTTTATTCTTTGGTGGTGGGTGCCTAATCCAGCGGGCTGGAAAATTACCTTCAACTTTTTCCCAACATTTTGCTTTTTCTCCATCGCGAGGTGGAGGGGAAATCCAATTTTTGCTTAGAAAGCGCGAGAAAAATTTCCCCTTTTCGGATCTATGACTCTATTATTTCTATAGATCCGAATCACGCAACTTAAGTACATACAACTTAGTAAAGGATGGGCGAAATGATCTCGAAGATGAGCAAATCTTGCGTTGCTGCCATTTTGGCGGGGCTTATTTATTTTGTGATGACCGATGCCATCGCGCAGTACTATGAGAATAGCTACGCGTTCGTTGTCGGCATCGATAAATATGCTTCATCGAAATGGCCGGCTTTGCAGTATGCCAAAAAAGATGCACAGAGTGTTGCCAATTTTTTGCGCCATCAGGGGTTTGCGGTGATCGAGCTGTATGACGAAAAGGCAACCAAAACCGCGATTATTGCCGTTATGCAAAACCATTTGGCGCGTCGCCTCAAAGAAAATGATCGCGTTTTTTTATTTTTTGCCGGACATGGCTATACCGAACAGCTTGGCGGCGATGACTTTGGCTATATTATTCCTTATGACGGCAAGGAATTCAGCGCCACTTATATTTCAATGGAAGAATTGCGGGCGCAGTCCGACAAAATGAAAAAAGCCAAACACCAGCTTTTCATTTTTGATTCCTGCTACGGCGGATTGTTCGGAACGAGAGGGGTGCAGCCGGTGAATAAGGCGATTCCAAATTATCTCGGGGAAATAACCAAACGTTCAGCCCGCCAGTTCATCACCGCCGGCGGCAAAGACCAACAAGTTCTTGACGGCAGCTCCAGCGGCCATAGTTTCTTTACCCAGTATTTATTGGAAGCGCTGCAAGGCGGCTTTGGTGACATCAATAACGACGGGTATATTACTTTTACTGAGCTGGCCGGCTATCTCATTCCGCGGGCATCAAATGCCTACCAAACACCCGCTTCCGGAACTTTGCCTGGACACGGCCTCGGTGAATTCATTTTTCGGGCACCTCAAAATACTTCAAAACGCGAATCCCCAAAAATAACAGCAGGTGAAAGAAAGGACGACAACCCCACTCGCATGACAGGAAAACGAACCAGCAAGAAATGGCTATGGATAGGCTTGGGGACGGCGGCGCTTGGCGGCGGTGCGGTCGCCATTTTGGCAGGAGGCGGCAATGTCGAGGATGAGCTTATCAGAAATAGGTTGCCGGATCCGCCCGGTGCGCCAACAGGAAATTAAATTTTTTGGAAATCAGGAGGCCAGCATGAACACGACCATAAATCGATCTGCCGATTGGATCAGCGTTGCACCAATCATTTTTTTGCTTTCCCTTTCCTGGCTGTTAATAGATATTGAGGCGCAAGCCCAGAGTTTCTGGCAGCAGACCAGCGCACCTTCCGGAACAAACGTCCGAGCTCTTGCCATCGATTCAAGCGGACGTATTTTCGCCGGGGCTGGGAGGGGCATTTTTCGTTCAATCGATAACGGTGCCAATTGGATACAATTCAATCGAGGATTGAGTGACAGCACGGTACGTTCTCTCGCCATTAATTCGGCCGGGCACATTTTTGCTGGAACCGAGCTTGGGAGTGGTGGCGTCTTCCGCTCCACAGATAATGGCAATAACTGGACGCGACTAGCCAGCACCAACTCGCCAAAAAATACTGTCTATGCTTTGGCTATTAATACCAAAACAGGAGTCATTTTTGCGGGATCATTTAATGGCGGAATGTTTCGTTCTACGGATAATGGCAATACCTGGCAGCCGCTCACTAATGGATTAACCGAAATCAGGATTTATACGATTGCCATTGATTCTACCACAGGATACATTTATGCAGGCACGTTTGGCGGCAACGTATTTCGGTCAGTAAATAATGGTGATAACTGGACTCTCGTTATGAACGGCTTGACCACGAAGAATGTTAATACTTTAGCTATTAATTCAAGCGGGCACATTTTTGCAGGCACGGCTGATGATGGAGTTTATCGGTCTCTTGATAATGGGGACAATTGGCAGCAAGTTAATAATGGTTTACAAGGTTTTAATGATAAAAATGTTCGCGCCCTTGCCATCAATTCTGTTGGAAATATTTTCTTGGGGACTTCCAATACTGGCGGTTTATTCCGGTCGATAGATAATGGCAACAAATGGGACACCGTCAATAGCGGTCTGTTTTTGAATACCGACAAATTATCCTTTGCCTTTAATGCGGCTGAAATTATTTTCTTAGGAACAAACGGGAGCGGGGTATTTCAAAGTGTCCAATCCACTTTGGCTCCCATTGTTACCACGGGTCTCGCTACGGATTTTAGCTCGACTTCAGCCAAACTCCTCGGCATCGTGAATGCAAATGGACGGAACACGACGGTTGAGTTCGAATATGGCACAACCACAAGCTACGGCAGCAAGGTCACGGCCATGCCGAGCTTGGCGACGGGCGCTAGTGACGTCTCAGTTAACGCTACCGTTACGGGCCTTTCTCCCAACACATTGTATCACTATCGTGTAGCTGGCACGAATAGCCAAGGAAAAACCAACGGCGAGGATAAAACATTTACCACAACAACTGGACTGAACCAGGCCCCGCTTGCACCGACCCTTGTCTCTCCTGCGGCCAATGCGTTCACCAGCGACAATACTCCGGCGCTCCTTTTCAATGTTCCTCAAGATGCCAACGGCGACCAGCTTCATTTCAAAATTGAGATTGACGACAACGGCAACTTCGGCACGGGAACGCAAATTTATGAGTCAAAATCTAATACGAGCGGTTTCAGTCCGACGCCCCCGGTAGCTCAGGGAAGCAGCCAAATAACTTATACCATTCAATCTTTTTTAACGGACGGCGATTGGTGGTGGCGCGTGAGCGCCTGGGATGGGCAGGTCTACGGGAATCCTTCCACCGCGCGAAGATTTATTATTGATACCAATGCTCCAGCCATTACACCGACTAACGTGGCGAGCGCTCCTTCCGGTCAGAGCCAAACGATCTCAGCAACGCTGACGGATAATCTGGGCGTGCAATCGGCCAAACTTTTCTATCGCCGCGGTGGGGCTTCGGGTTATGATTCTACCGCCATGAACAAAATCAGCGGTGATAACTTTCAAGGCGCGATCCCCGGCAGTTTTATAACCGAGCGCGGCGCCGAATACTATATTTTCGTTGAAGACAGTGCGAAATATAGAAAAACTTTTCCTTCAACGAATCCGGCAACCAAACCGCAAGTGATTCAAGTCACCAGCAGCAATCTGGATTTTCCCAATCCGACTCCGCCCGGAGTCTATCAAATGATTTCCGTTCCGTTTGAGTTGGATGACAAGTCAGTGGCGGGTGTTTTGAACGAGCTGGGGAAATATGATGATGCCGAGTGGCGGCTGTTGCGCTATATGAATGGCGCGTACGAAGAATATGAAAAATCGGGTTTCGTCGATAACTTTGCGCCGGGAATCGGCTTCTGGTTGATTACCCGAGAATCTAAAAATCTTGCTGCGGGAGCGGGGAAAAGTGTCAGCACCGCACAGAATCATTCCATTACGCTGCAGCCGGGTTGGAACCAGATCGGCAATCCATTCTATTTCACGGTAAACTGGAGTGCGGTGATCAAAAACGGGACGGTTGATTCACGATTGGTCGGGTATGAAGGTTCGAGCAATGACGCAACCGGCTACGATTACACCCCGACGCAATTGAACCCTGGCAAAGGCTATTTTGTCAATAATAAAGAAAATAGTGAAATAACGATTGAAATCCCGCCTAAAGCCGCAGGCGGCGTTGCAAAAGAATCAAAGGCGAGTTTGCCGGTGCTTCACAGCCTCCAGAGCAACGAATGGGCGTTGCAAATCACCGCCGCGAGCGATCGCTATCTCGACAAAGACAACTACATTGGCTGTCTCAACGATGCTGCGGATGAATGGGATGCCAACGATTTTTCCGAAGCGCCGTTTTTCGATCAGCACGTTGCGCTCTATTTTCCGCATCCGGAATGGGAGAAGTATCCCGATCTGTACACGGGAGATTTTCGCGCGGTCACTCCGGAAGGCCAATCTTGGGATTTCAAAGTGCGACACAACCTCGCTAATTCCAGTGTCACGCTTACTTTGGCTGATGTTCAAAACCTGCCGGCGAATTGGGACATCGTGTTATTGGATAAAACCAACCGGGTTGCGGTGAATTTCCGTGAAGAAGGCAAATACACTTTTCTTTCGGGCACGGGGAAGACGGTACGAGAGTTCAGAATCGTGGTTGGCAAGAATGAATTTGTCGAGAGCAACGATTTGAATCTGGCCGGGGTACCTCAAAAATTTGCCTTAGGTCAAAATTATCCTAACCCGCTGCAAGGGACTCTCTTCAATTCGGAAACACGAATCAATTATGAGTTACCGTCGACGAGTCAAGTAAAGATTGTGGTGTATAACCTGCAGGGCCAATTCATTCGCATGTTGGTTGATGAGCAACAGAGCGCTGGTCGGTATGTTGTTTCATGGGATGGCGCAAACTTCGCCGGGGATCGTGTAGCCAGTGGCGTCTATTTGGCTCGCATGCAAGGAGACAAGTTCGTAGCAGTGAGAAAAATGGTGGTGGCAAGATAATGAACAACTTTTTCTCGTAGCGTTGAGGCTGATGGTAGCACGCCGAGTTCAATTAGAAACAAGCAATTCTCGCACCCTGTAAAAAACCCGGTCAAACATCGCCTCGGTCAACTTGCCGGTAAATGTATTCTGCTGGCTGGGATGAAACGTGGCCAACAAAGTCAAACGTTCATTGAGCGCATATTCCGCGCCGTGCGCAAATTTTGGCCGCGATGCCGACTTCAAACCGCAAACTTCAGCAAAAGCCGACGCCGCGTTATCAAAACCAATCTTGCCCAATCCAAGAATCACCCGTACATTTTTGATCAATTCAATTTCTCTCAGCAAATAGGGTCGGCAGTTGGCGATTTCTTCCGGCGCCGGTTTGTTTTGTGGCGGCGCGCAGCGCAGTGTTGCCGTAATGTAGCAGTCCGTAATTCATTTCCGTGTGCTGTTCCAATTCCGTGAGCGATTAATCTTTTGGTTTGCGACTTGTCTACGTGGAATCAAATTTATTTTGATTTTTCAATGCTGCCGGCTTCGGCAGCCAAATCGCCGAATCCTCATCACCATACGCCACACAGCGTCCTGCCAGAAACTCACAACCGATCCAAGCGCAGACAATGGCATCGAGCGCATCTTCGTAACCTTTCAAACGCGGCATCGGCCCGTTTTTAATAAACGCTTTGGCGGAGGGTATCCAATCTGCAACACCGGTGATGTGTTTGTCGAGGGCCGTGCGGAGTCGAGCCAGGTTTTGTGCGACGGCTACCCGACGTTTGTCGCTTTCGATATCCGGCCAATACTTTTGCAGCTTGCTCACTTTGTATTTGAGCCGTTCGTCGAGGCCGAGCAGCTCGATAATCGCCGGATGCGGATAGACTTCGATGAAGACATGAGAATTTTTGTTTCGAGAAATCGTGGCTTTGGCATGTAACCACTCGAAGCCGCAAGCAGAAAGTTGCTCGAATAGCATCTGACTAATCGGGCCTGGGCGATCAGCCGTCGGCGAATGCGTTCCGGCTTTTCGGCTGATGTAGGCTCGTGTCACCATCTTGTCCGCCGCCCTTCGTCCCGTTATGAATTGCGGCCCAATTGGAATATCGAGCGCGATGACATTGGGCACGGCGCCGGTATTTTTTTCGCAAGCTGCCAACAGCGCTGGAATATCCGGCTCAGTTCCATGAACTTTGGTCGACCAGTCAATTCCGCCGTCATCGCTCATTCCACAAAATTCTTCGTATGAGCGCGCGACACGCAGCAGCCGTGGTCGATCACGTTTCGGAACCTTGACGAGCGCAACGCCCGCAGGATGATGCGCCGTCCAGGCGGCGTCGATGCCGAGAGCAAATTTAGCCATGAAAGATAAATTTAAAATTGCAAATTTTCAATTTAAAATTTTCAGTCACAATGTCAAGCTTGGCGCCCAGTAAGCTCTCAGATTGGTTGACCAGAAACCATGTCATGCAGGAGGCATCTTTTTTGTTGTCAAGTACAGTGCTGAGTTGAAAAGGATTCATCCTGAATGACCTCTTCTCCACCATAATCTGAGGCATTATGGCGCTCACAAGAATCTTCTTGATTCTCTCGCAATTTTTGTGTTTTTTATTCACGCAGCACATTCAGTACAAGCAACCGGTAACAAACGATCAGCAACCACCATCGAGGTTCCCATGACAAAATCCGATATCGCTTCCGAAAGTTTTATTGCTGAATCTCTCAATAATTGGACGGAACACCTCAACCGCGTCTACGGCACGAGGACGATTTCGGCAAAATACAAAGCCATGGAATGGAGCGGGGAAGGGTATCTCATCAAAGATACCAGGGGAAAAGAATATATCGATTTTCTCGGCGGCTATGGCATTTTTGCACTCGGCCATCGCCATCCCGCCGTCGTTGCGGCAGTGAAAGAGCAACTCGACCGGTTGCCGCTTGGTTCAAAGGAATTGCTGCATCCGCAAGGCGGGGTGCTCGCCAAGAAAATGGCCGAGATTACGCCCGGTGACTTGAAGTATTCTTTTTTTTGTAACAGCGGCACCGAAGCGGTGGAAGGTGCGATCAAGCTCGCCAAGCTTTATACGAAAAAGCATGAGTTCATCTGCGCGGAGAATGGCTATCACGGCAAAACGCTCGGCGCATTGTCGGCTACGTATCGAAAAAAATTTCGCGATCCGTTCGAGCCGTTGGTTGCCGGTTTCAAACACGTGCCGTTTGGCGATGCGACTGCCATTGAAACCGCAATCACCGGCCAAACTGCAGCGGTAATGCTCGAACCGTTTCAGGGCGAAGGCGGCATCAATATTCCGCCGGCGGGTTTTCTCAAAAATGTGCGCGAGATTTGCGACCGCCGCGGCGTGCTGCTGATTCTTGATGAAATTCAATGCGGTCTTGGCCGTACCGGCAAAATGTGGGGCTGCGATCACGATGGCGCGGCGCCGGATATTTTGTGCAGCGCCAAAGCCCTCGGCGGCGGCGTGATGCCGATTGGCGCCTTCGTCGGCACGGAAAAAGTTTGGGCGCCGTTGAATGAATGGCCGACGATTCACACCAGTACGTTTGGCGGCAATCCGTTGGCGTGTGCGGCGGCGCTGGCGGCATTGCATGTGATGGAAAAAGAAAATCTGCCGGCGCGCGCGGCGAGAGTTGGTGATTATTTGCTCAAGCGTTTGCGCGAGCTGGCCAACAAATATCCGCAATATTTCAAAGAAGTGCGCGGCCTCGGCTTGTTCATCGGCATGGAATTTCACACCGACGAAATTGGCGACAAACTCTACAGCTTGTTTTTTGAAAAGGGCGTGCTGGTCGCCTCGATTCTCGCCAATCCCCAAATCATTCGCCTGGAACCGCCGTTGATCATCGATGAAAAGATTGTGGATGAGGTGATCGGACGATTCGATGAGGCGTTGCGAGAATTGATGAAATAGTCTGGGCGAAGTCGGACTTGCGCAGTGGGATCTGCCAAGTTTTGAAGAATGGCCGTGCGCAAGTCCGACTTCACTTTTTTTGCAGTATCAAATCCTCCGGCATCTTCACCGCCACCACTTCGCCACGCGCACAAATTTCCTCATTCGCAGAAACGGTCGCAGCGATCACAACCTTTTTTCCTTTAATCTCTTTCACAACGCCTCTTACTTCCAACGGCACGCCGAGCGGAGTGGGACGCAGATAATCGACGTGCAGCCCCGCCGTCACAAAGCGCAGCGGCGGGTCGGTGTCCATCTCTCTTCCTTCCGTGCGGTAAGTTGCCGCTGCCGCCGTGCCAATACAATGGCAATCGATGATCGAAGCGAGGAAACCGCCATAAACATAGCCTGGAATGGCGATGTGATAGGGCTGCGGTTGAATGGTGCAAACCGACTCTTCGCCATCCCAATAACTTTTGATCTGCAGGCCATGCTCATTGAGCCGGCCACAGCCATAACAATGGCTGAAATGATCGGGGTAATAGTCTTGAAAAGATTTTTGTTTCATGATGAAAAATTTTGCAGTAAAGTTTCGTAACAGAGCCTTCAGGCGCGGGGCATGAGAAGCCCAATCGTAATGGGTCAGTTACAGGTGGGTAGCGCAAGCATCTTGCTTGCAGCCAGGATGGCTGCGCTACGTTTCTCCACCGAAGACTGAGGCATTACGCCCAATCAAAAGTTTTTAATCATTTTGTCACCAAATTTTTTTGTCTGTTATACTATTTTCGCTTAGAGCAACTTGAAATACTTCTCCCGTTCCCACTCCGTAATCGTGCTGATATACTTTTTCCATTCGGCGCGTTTGACGGCTGAGTAGACATGTACGAATTCTTTGCCCATCCAATTCACCAGTTCGGGACAATTTGCCAGCGCGTCGATAGCGGCGTGCAGATCGCGCGGCAGGGTGGAGGGGAGCGCATTGGCGTTGCCTTCGACCGGCGCTTTGGGTTCTATTCTTTCTTGCACACCTAAATAACCGATAGCGAGCGCCGCAGCAATGACGAGATACGGATTGGCATCAGCGCCGGGCGTGCGAATTTCCAGCCGGCAGGCATTGCCGTGCGCCGGCGGCAGTCGCAACGAAACAGTGCGATTATCCACGCCCCACGAGTCATTCACCGGTGCGTAGGAACCGGGGCGCAACCGTTTGTAAGCATTGATCGTCGGCGCAAAAAACGCTGCAGCCGGATTAAGATATTTTTGGCAACCGCCGACGAAATGCAGCAACTCTTTTGGCAAAGCAGGGGGATTGGGTTCGGAAAAAGCAAACACGTTTTTGCCGTCTTTCCACAAACTCACATGCAAATGAAAGCTCGATCCCGCAATATCCGCGAACGGTTTAGCCATGAACGTGACGTGATAGCCGAGCTGGCGCGCGGTCTCTTTCACCATGTTGCGAAAGAGAAAAGTGTGATCGGCCATCGCCAACGCCGCTTCGTAACGCAAATTGATCTCGAATTGTCCTGGCGCATATTCGGAGAGCGTGGCTTCGAGCGGAATGCCGAGCGCCAGCGCGTTCCGCTCAAACGCTTCAATCGGTTTTTCGGTTTCAACGAGATTGGCAATGCTATAGGCTTGCAATCCCTCGGTGGTGGGCGCGAGCGTGTCACCGTGCAAAAGATAAAACTCCAGTTCGGAAGCCACTTTGGCTTCGTAACCTTCTTCCGCCAGCCGGGCGAGCATGTGCTTTAAAATATTGCGAGGTGCGGCAAAAAATGGTTCTTTCTCCGAGGCGAAAGCATCGACGATCACTTGGGCGGTGTTGGGTTTCCAGGGAACGAGTGTGAGCGTGGTGAGATCGGGTACGGCAATGAAGTCGGGATCGCCTTTTTCCCAGAGCAGGCCGGTTTCGGGAATCGTCTCGCCTTCGATATCCATCGCAAAAATCGAAGTGGCAAAGCCGAAGCCGCTGGTGAGATTCTTGAGAAACATTTCAGCCGGGACGCTTTTGCCGCGCGTGATGGCGTTTTGGTCGGCAAAGACGAGACGCACGTTTTTGATGTCGTGCGCGCGGATAAATTCTTGGGCATCGGTTGCGGTCACAGGTGTTCCTTGTTTCTTGGAATGTTGGATCGCTGGATCGTTGGATTTTTGGAGTGATGGGGTTTTGGAACCCAATAATCCAGCTATCCAGAAATCCATCAATCCATTTTTCTTTTAACGACTTCTTTGGCAAAATTTTGGAAAATCGTCAGCGAAAATTCATCCACCTCCCAAGTGCGCTCGGGATGCCACTGCACGCCGAAGATATAATGCTCGTCGAGATTCTCATTTTGCACCGCCTCGATGATGCCGTCCGGCGCCCACGCTATCGGCGTCAAGCCTTTGCCTATTTCTTTGACGGCTTGATGGTGCAAGCTGGTGACGGAACGGAAAATTTCTTTGCCGGTCGAATTGAGCACCGACTGCGGCACGATACGCACGTCGTGAGCAAACGGCTGTTGGGGATTCCAGTCTTCATCGTGCGGCAGGCTGTCCGGCTTTTGGCTCGGCAAATCTTGAATCAGCTTGCCGCCGCGAAAAACATTGAGCGCTTGGAAGCCGCGACAAATGCCCATCAACGGAACGTTGCGCTCATGGGCATACTCTAACAACAGCCAGTCGAATTGATCGCGCACTGCGCTTATTGGGCCTAACTTGGGATGAGGTTCTTCGCCATACAATTTCGGATCGACATCACTGTAACAGCCGGACATGATGATGCCATCCAGCTTGGCGAGCACGGCTTCGAGATAATCGCGCGTCGGGATGAGCGGCAGCATGATCGGAATCGCGCCGCCGGCGTAGATGGCTTCGGGATATTTATGGTTCAAACGATATTCGTTTTGGTCGGCGAGCTTGCGGACTTGGATGCCGATGAGGGGTTTGGCGGACATGGGAATTGGGGAGATGATTGAGATTAGATCAATCAGACAGTCAAGTGAATCTCTTGACCGATAATTTGTCTGGAGTAAACGTCGGGCGAGTAGAAGTTGGCTACAAGCAATTTAAGAACAATTTCCAGATCAACAGGGGGAGCATTAAAATGCGGCAGGTTTAAAACAACGTGCATGTGATATTCGGGTTTACGGATGGGGTCGATTGTATCTTCACGCTCGTAACGGAAGAAGTAGCCGTTGGGGCGTTCGTAGTGGTATGAATATCTTAATAACTTCGGTTCAGAGTTTATAATCCGAACTTCTTCCAAGTAAATCGCCGCAGCCATTTCACCCTCACTTTTTTATATATCATGCCCATTGAGAGCTTGATAGGATTCGAATAATGTAATCCACGCCACCGAATCAGCAACCCAATCCGTCTCGCCTTTTTCCCATTTTTTAGAAAAATCTTGCGAGGTCATTCCGTACTTGCGTTCAAACTTTTGCAGAAGAGCATTGACCTCCTCAACGGTCATGTCACGTTCTTCAAGGTCGAAGTCAGTTTCAGTCGCCGCAATATCATCTCTTTTGGAGCCGTTGAGAGCTTTATAGGATTCGATTAAGCCACGCCAAACTACCGATTCATCAACCCACTCGGTCTCACCTTTTTTCCACTTTTCGTAGAATTCCTGTGAAGTCATTCCGTACTTGCGTTCATACTCTTCGAGGGCAGCGTTGACCTCCTCCAAGGTCATCTCGTGTTCCTCGACATAGAAATCCGGAACAATCATGACAATCACCTCTTTTCGTTATATTTTTGCTAGTTTTGGATCTGGACAAAGTTAAACAAAATCTCTCCCACAAGCAATAGAAAAATTTTTAACTAAACCCTTTTCAATTCCACCTTCACCTCATTTCCAACCTCCGCTACCGCATAATTCCCATCGCGTGCCGGGCCGCAATTCACCACAACCGTATTGCCGATTTTTGATTGCCCGCGCGCCTCGTGAATGTGGCCGCAGATGACGAGCAGCGGCTTGACTTTATCCATCCAATTGCGCACAGCAATGCTGCCGACGTTCACGCCGGAAGCATTGCGGTCGACTTCGGAGTTGCGTGGCGGGCAATGGGGAACCATGATGAATTTTGGACTATCTTCGACTTGCGCAAAACCGGCAGCAAGAAAACGATCCAAATCGTCTTCGGGAAATTCATACATGTTGCCTTTCCACGGCGGCATGGCCGAGAGGCCGAAAAAGCCGATGTCGCCCTGGCCGGGCAGGCCAATTCGCGCGCCACGTTGGTGCAATGAAACGCCGCGCTCGAGTAGGAGCTGATCGATTTCAGCGCTATCGCAATTGCCGGCGACGGCGAGCACGTGCGGCGTGTGAGCTTGCGCGAGGTTGAGAATGTGATCGACTTCCGGCGGCTTGCCGAAGTTGGTGAAATCCCCGCCGATGATGAGCAGATCGGCTCTCGGCTCGGCGGCCAGAATTTTTTCAAAGCGGCGAACTTCGCTGTGAATGTCGGTGATGCAGAGGAGTCGCATAATCAACTTCCTTTGGGGATGATTGGATTGATGGATTTCTGGATTAATGGATGATTGGATCGTTGGAGTACTGGAATTTTGCAATAATCCACCAATCCAATAATCCATCGATCCAACAATCCATCGATCCAACACTCCAACCGGCTCATCCGTATCTTCCTTCGATATACTCCGCGGTTTTGGGATTCTTCGGCGTGAGAAACATGTCCTCTGTGCGGCTGTGCTCCATCAGCTCGCCGAGCAGCATGAAAATACACTCATCGCTCACGCGCCGAGCTTGCGCCATGTTGTGAGTGACGATGACGATGGTATAGCGGCCGGCCAAACTGAACATCAGCTCTTCGATGCCGCGGGTGGCCTCGGCGTCGAGCGCGGAGCACGGCTCGTCCATTAAAATGACGTCGGGTTTTAACGGCAGAAGGCGGGCGATGCAGAGTTTTTGTTGCTGTTCGAGCTGCAGCGCCGTCGCCCTGGTGTTCAGCTTGTCTTTTAAATCTTTCCAGAGCAAAACCTCTTGCAAGGCTTTTTCAACGATTTCGTCAGTCACCGATTTTTTGAGCTCGCGGCGCTCGGAATGGATGCGCTGGCCGAAAATGATATTCTCGTAAACCGAGATCGGCAGCGGGTTCGGGCGCTGAAAAACCATGCCGACGGCTTTGCGCAGCTCGGTCAACGACACGTCGGGATCGTAAATATTTTTGTCGAGAATTTTGATCTCGCCGGTGGTGGTGACGTAGCCGTAGCGCTCATTCACGCGATTAAAGCAGCGCAACAGCGTGCTCTTGCCGCAACCCGACGGCCCGATGAGGCCGGTGATGATGCCGTGCTTCATCTGCACGCCGACGTTGATCAGCGCTTGAAATTTGCCGTACCACAAATTGAGCTTGTCGGTTTCGATGCAGTATTTTTTGTCTTCGCTCATGCTCAAAAAGCTTATTAGAGCCACCCTTTGGGTTGCTTCGTAATGTCATTGCGAGCGCTTTTCAGCGAAGCAATCTTTGTGAAACCAAGAGATTGCTTCGGCAAAAAACGCCTCGCAATGACTTTTCTAAAGTATAAAAGTCAACGTTATCCAAAAATACCATTGACATAATCAAAAGTTTTTTTATCAGCCGGATTGTCGGAAAAAATCACCTCGGTATCATCCACTTCGATTAAATCGCCATTAAATAAAAAGGCGGTGCGATTGGCCAGCCGCCGCGCCTGTTGCACGAGATTGGTGACGAGAATGATGGTCACTTGCGATTTCAGTTCTTTGAGCACGTCTTCGATGCGCATCGTCGTGACCGGATCGACGGCGATGGAGAACTCGTCGAGGCAGAGAATTTCCGGTTGATGTGAAAGCGCGCGCGCGATGGTGAGCCGCTGCTGTTGTCCGCCGGAAAGCTTGGTGCCGAGGCTGTCCAAACGATCTTTGACTTCATCCCACAACGCGGCTTGGCGAAGGCAACGCTCGACGAGTTCATCTAATTCGGCGCGATTGCGCGTTCCCGCCATGCGCGGCGCGAAGGCGACGTTGTCGTAAATCGACAGCGGCAGGCCGACCGGCAGCGGAAAAACCATCCCGATTCTCCGGCGCAGCTCGTGAACGCTTTTCATGTCTTTGGTATTTTCATCGTCGATTTTTACGGTGCCGCTCACTTCGACGCCGGGAACAAATTCAATCGTGCGATTGATAACTTTCAAAAGCGTCGATTTGCCGGATTGCGCCGGACCGATAATACCGAGAATTTCGTTTTTATAAATGTCGAGTGAAATTCCCTTCAGCGCTTTGTGCTGGCCGTATTTGACCGTGAGGTTGGAGATTTCTATTTTTTTGTCTGAATTTTGCATGAAACGTAAAGAGTAAAACGTGAATCGTAAAGGGCAACCCGCAACCAGTTCACACCAACCACGCCTGAATTTTTTTGCCCGCCACCGTATGTTCGGAAAAGCTGTATTCCCGTGGCGTGTTTTCGCGCCGGTCAAAGACGAATAGATAGCCGTGATCCAGGCCTTCGCGGTCGAGATATTTGGCCAACTGCGCCAGGCCGGCGGCATAGCGGCGCGCGCCATACCAGAGTTTGAGCTCGACGACTTCCTTCTGGCGGCCATAACAGCAAACCACGTCGATGCGGCCCTCGCCCGATTGCGGCTCTTTGAAGGTCCAGCCTTTGCCGTTGACCAGCAGATCGAGGTAACTCAACAATAACAGTTGGCCGGTGGCCTCGTGAAAGCTGCGGTGCTTGCTCACGGTTGTGCCTTTGGCTTTCATGAAGGCCTGAAATTTATCGAGCACTTGGCGAAAGTCAAGACGCCCCTTTGCATCTTGAACTCGATTGGCAGCGACGAGGCCGCTTACATCAAACTCTTCCAGATCTTTCTCGAAATTTTCGTAAAGGACTTGGGCATAGATGGGATTGGCTAAAGTCAATTGCCGATCTTTCGCAGCGAAAATGCCGTATTTGACGCCCAAGTCGATATCGTCATTTTGAATGCTATATCGGCGGTGTTTGCCTTCCAGCAAATCCAATACAATCGGAAAGAGATTCGGACGCCGGGCGTTTTTAAACAGACTCTCGAAATTGGGATTGCGCAAAGCGAGCAACTCTTGAATGGCGCTTTCGGCATAGTCAAGACGAATCCGCTGTTTCCGATTCGGCACGATCTTTTCGACGAGCAATTTCGCCAGCACGGAAACCAGCCAGGGATGGCCGTTGGTCACTTCGTGCACGCGAGTGATAACCTCGTCTTCAAACTCCTGCCCGGTGGCTTCGGTGTGCTGCCAATAATATTGCCGAATGTTTTTGAGGCTGAACGCTGCCAGCTCGTAATCGATGGCGATATTGAAAGGCGAAGCCGAGCCGATGGTTTGCGTTTCGTCGCGGTAGCGGGCTTTGAGATTTTTGATGTCATGCACGCCGGCGAGGGCGACGGCATGCGGAGCAGGCTTGCGGCGGCGCTGCAAATACATCTCGCGCAAACCGGCGAGAAAGCCGATCACCACGGTTTCCGGCGCGGCATCGATTTCATCAATCAACAAAACCAATCTGCGGCTCCGGCAAATGGCTCGCAACCAATCAAAAAAGTCATCCCGATCGTCGATGGCAGGAACGGCCATCTCGGAGTTCAAAGCGTCGGTCGCGATATACGAAAGTTCTTCCGCAATGCGTTTGGCGGTTTTCCGATAAAATTCGGCTTCCGTTATATCGGCGCGCTGGGTAAAGTGCTCGAATGAAATCAGCGCGGGCGCATATTCGCCCGTGGCCTGCAAACGCTGTGCGAGAAAATTCAGCGTCGTCGTTTTGCCAAACTGCCGTGGCCGGTTGATGACGAAATATTTTCTTTTCGCGACCAGTTCCATCAAATTTTTTAAAGTCGGCGCCGGATCAACATAATAATGCTCTTCCGGAATGATGCTGCCGGTGATGTTGAACTCGCGCGGCTGCGGGCGGCGCAATTTTTTTTTTCGGCCGGTGGTCATGCTTAAAATTTAGTCCAAAAGCAGCGAAAGTCAAAAAGAAATTTCATCCCGCGCGTGAAAAAATTTTGCAATCCAGCACAACCGCCTCCAGCAACCAGTTCACCATTTCTTCCGCGCGCGCAAATAAACACGCAACCCAATCGACAGCGCGTTGACCAGCAACACCGTGCCGAGAAGAACGACGGCGGTGCCATACGGCAAAGCTTTGGGAACATCGGGAACTTGCGTGGAAATCGTGAACAAGTGCATCGACAGCGCCATGCATTGATCAAACAAGCCGTACGCAAAAATGTTGCCTTCGCCGATGGCCTTGAAAAACACCGCGCCGGTAAACATGACCGGTGCGGTTTCGCCGGCGGTGCGCGAAACCTGGAGAATGACGCCGGTCAAGATGCCGCTGATGGAGTTCGGCAAAACGATATGGCGAATGGTTTGCCAGCGCGTCGCGCCGACATTCCAACACGCTTCGCGGAAGGCCATTGGCACCGAGGCCAGTGACTCTTTGGTGCTGGCGATGATCACCGGCAGCGTCATGATCGCCAAGGTGAGCGAGGCCGCAAGAATGGAACGGCCCATACCGGCGAACAGAACGAAGGCGCCGAGTCCGAACAAGGCGTGGACGATGCTGGGAACACCGGCGAGATTGACGACGGCGAGATTAATGATACGGGTGAACCAATTTTCGCGGGCGTACTCGTTGAGATACACCGCGGCAAAGACGCCGATCGGCGCGGAGATGAGCAGGGAGATGACGACCAAATACATCGTGCCGAGGAAGGGCGCCCAAATGCCGCCGGCGCGCATGCCCTTTTTCGGATTTTCCAGCAGAAAATCCAGCGACAGAATCGGAGCGGCTTTATAAAAAAGATAGCCGAGAATCAGCAGCAACGGCATGATCATCAAAACCGTCATCAACAGAAAGATGGCTTTGGCCGTTGCTTCGGTGCGCTTTTTTTTGCGAACGAATGCCGTTTCGATGAACATGAGTTAGTTGCTGGCTCCTCACTGCTTTGGAATGACGCCCACTCTGAAAGCATCAAATTGTCTGAGCGGTTACAATTCACAAGGTCGGCCCAATACGTTGGCTCAATTGTGCTTTGAGTTGATCGATTTGCTCTTGCAGACGTTGCAGGGTTTCCTTGCTGTCGGGAGGGCGCGCTTTAAATCTCTCAAATAGTTTTGGCATATAAGGCAAAGCAAGAAGGGCAACAATAAGGCCAAGCAAACCAACCATCAGGTTGAATTTGTCATCGATGCGTGTATTCACTCCCGCGATTTTGTCCTCGAGGCGATTGAATTTTTCCTCAACAGTTTTGAATCTTTCGTCAATCGTGTTGAATCTTTCCTCGAGTTTGGTGAAACGGATTTCAAAGCGCTTGTCCATTTCATTGAGCTGGTTGTCGATTTCATTGAGTTTTTGCAGTATTGCGGCCTGCGTTGCTTTGTCTTGTGCGCGTGTTGCATTCGAGAAGAAAAGCAGCGCCACAAGCATCAGCCCGCGGGATAAGAGCTTGCGCATTTGCGTTACTCCTCTAAAAGGTTTTGAATCCATTTCCGTTGTTTGAGCTTAACCCGAACTAAGTTAAGCAAAGATAATCAAAAGTTCAAGAGTTTGATAATAAATGTGCTCGTTCATGCCATCAAGCCCCAAGGTTTCATTTTTTTCGAATGCCTTTGACGACCAAATCGGCGGTCAGATTCACGACAAACGTGATGGTGAATAACAGAATGCCGATGATAAACAAAACCTGATAATGATCGGAACGTACCGGCGTCTCGCCAAGCTCGGCGGCAATCGTCGCCGTGAGCGTTCGCACCGGATCGAGCAAGCTGTGGGGAATTTGCACGGCGTGTCCGGTCGCCATCAGCACGGCGATAGTCTCGCCGACGCCGCGACCGACACCGAGCAAGGCTGCGGCCAACAAACCATTTTTCGCGGCAGGCAACAGCACGCGATACACGATCTGCCAGCGGGTGGCGCCGAGCGCGAGCGCCGCTTCGCGATAGTGATCCGGCACCGCTTTGAGCGCATCTTCGCCGATGGAAACAATAATAGGAACGCTCATCAGCGCGAGAATGATGCCGCCATTCAAAACGTTGAGGCCAATGGGGGCGTCAAAAAGATCGATGATCAACGGATTCATGACGGTCAAACCGATGAAGCCCCACACGACCGAGGGGATGGCGGCAAGCAATTCAATGACGATTTTAAAGGTTTCTTTGAGGCGTTGGCTGCAAAATTCCGAGATAAAAATCGCCGCGCCCAAGCCAAAAGGCACCGCGATGACCATCGCCAAACCGGTGACGCTGGCGGTTCCGGCGATCAACGCCAGCACGCCGTAGCGTTTGTTGCTCGGCGAGTCCGGATACCACTCGGTGCTCGTGAGAAATTCTTTCAGATTCAGTTTATGGATCAGGAAATCCGCGCCTTCGCGAAACACGAAGAAAAAAATTCCAATGACAAACAAAATGGCGCTGATGCCACAAATTCGAATCAGCCCTTCGATGATGGGCTCAGCCAGAGTTCCCAAACGGCGCTTATTCGTCATCGAGATTTATTCCTTTGCCGGAGTTCCACTGCTCAAGCTGCCGTCTTTCGGCAACGGCACGTAGCCGCTTTCTTTGACGATTTGTTGCCCGGCATCGGCATGAATCCAATCGAGATATTTTTGCACGTGCTCATTCGGCGTGCCTAACGTGTACATATAAAGCGGACGGGAAATCGCATAGGTATGATCGAGCGTGGTTTCGATGGAGGGTGCGTAAGCCGGATCGCCTTTCTTTTTGGCGACGCGCAGCATTTTAACGTCTGCCGTGGCGTAGCCCATGCCGCTGTAACCGATCGCGCACGGCGTTTTGCTCACCAACTCGACCACGTCCTTCGAGCCGTTCATATCAACCGAGCCGAGCTTGAAATCGCGGCCTTTGCCCAAAACCGCCTCGCGAAAATAATAATAGGTGCCGGAATTATTTTGGCGGCTGACGCGGATGATTTCGTCGTTGGCGCACGCCGCATTCTTCACGCCAAGCTGCGACCATTTAGTCAGCGTGCTGCCTTCGCTGTAAATTTGCCCAATCTGCTCGATGGTGATCTCTTCAAGCGGGTTATCCTTGTGTACGAAAACCGCCAACGCGTCATAACCGACCATAAATTCTTGCGGCTCTTTGCCGGTATTTTGTTGCGCCTTCGCAAATTCACCCTCTTCCAATTTGCGGCTGCTGTTGGCGATATCGACGGTGCCGTTGATCAACGCCGCGATGCCGGTGCCGGAACCGCCGCCGGAGATTTCAACTGAAACCAACGAGTCAACTTCCGCATAGGCTTCGGCCCACGCTTGCGCGAGGTTGACCATCGTATCGGAACCTTGATTTTGAATGCTCATTTTTTCGACGGGCGTACTGCCGTCCTCGCTTTTTTTTCCACAGCCAATTTGCAGCAAAAGCACGGCGAATGCCGCGATGGCGCTCAAAAGCAAAGGCGATTTAAGCCGCATGGTTTTTCGCATTTCTTCGCTCCTCATTTAAAGAAAAGAAATTTAGTGATTATTCATCTCATCGCCGAGAATCGCTTCAACGAGATCTCGGATGTGTGTTTCTAAAAATTGAAACGTCTTTTCATACGCCGCGCGCGTTTCCTCCAGCGCGCCTTCGGCCTTGGCAGGATCCTGCACTTCCCACTCGATGCTCACCGTTTTCGTCGGCGGCGGCGGAAATGCCGCGCGCGCGGCTTTGGAGAGCGCGACGATAACTTGATAATGGTCGAGATTCGGGATTTGATTGAGATACTTGGAAGTCTGGCGGGAAATATCGAGGCCTCTGTCCGCCATGAAGCGCACCGCGCGCGGATCGACGGAACGCGGCGAAATGCCGGCACTGCTGAAGACGAATTTGGATTGGTTGAGCGCATCGGCGATGCCCTCAGCCATCTGGCTCGTGCTCGCATTGCCGTCATCCACAAAGAGCACGCGAAACACCTCGCCGCCTTTGTGCTTGATATATTCGCCCGAGCACATGAACATCACCTCTTCGCAGATATTGCAGGCTTGATCGGCGACGCGCTCGAAGCGGCTGGCGATGATCATCAACGGCGCCAGCATCTCCAGCGGCAGCTTGCCCTCCTCGCGCAGTTGCATCAAATCTTCGTGAATGCTGTTGCGGATGCCATCCACCTTGTCTTCCAGCGCCGTGGTCGCGCGCGCCAAATCGGCGTTTTGATCGACGAAGGCCTGCAGCGCGTTGCGCAACATCGGAATCGCCATGTTGGCAATCTCGACGAATTTCGCATAAGACGGCTGCGGCTCGAGAGAACTGATCCGGAGAAAATGCCTGGCAATGCTCTCGGCATAATCGCCGACGCGCTCGAGCTCGTTGTTGATTTTGATCGCGGCATACACAAAGCGCAGGTGCGCGCCGACGGGTTGGTGCCGCAACAGGAACTCCAAACACAAGCGGTCGAGCTCTTTCTCCAACTCGTCAATATATTGATCTCGCAAAATAACCGAGTAAGCCAACTGCTGCTTGCGCTCGACCAGCGCTTGCAGGCTGCCCTGCAGCGCGCGCTCCGCCAAGCTGCCCATCTCGATGACTTTGTTGCGAATCAGATCGATTCCTCGTTTAAGGCTTTCTTCCAAATGCGTTGCCATACACCATTCTCTTGAAGGTTTATCTTGATGAGTCTTTCGCGCCGAAGATTCGGCTGTTTGCCGATTCTCAAGATAATAAATTTCCACCCCAAGCACAAGAGGTGTGTTTAAAATTTTGTAACGGAAGGCATTGCAATAATCGTATAGGTTTTGCAGTCTCCTGACCATTAGGCCGCAATTAGAGCAAATAAAGTAATGCTCGCAGGTTAAACCAATATTAAGCCAGTGTTAAGAAATTGTTAAGTCGCCATGAATTGGACGAAATCTAAAATTCTCTTGACTTTCGGCCTTGAGCATGTTTTATTGGATGCATATTCCCTCCGGCTACAGCTTGGTGATGTCGGCGGATGCCATCGTCAATTTTTTGGTGACAGGTTTGGCCATCGCCTGGCGAATTAAATCGGAGATGGCGTAAAAATTTAGTTGGTTCAGTAACCGGTCACTTTGAGTGATCGGCCAATCACCTAAAAAGAGAAAATCCTATGTCTGCTCTGAAGGCGAAAACTTGTTCACGTTTTCTTTTCCTCATTATTTTAATAACACTGGTTTCATTTTCCCACGCCCGCCAATTCGGCACGTTTGCTTCCGGCGGCGTGCTCAGCGCCAACGCGGCGAAATACGACGTCAAATATTACGAGCTTAATCTCAAGGTCGATCCGGCCAAACAGCATCTTTCCGGTTTCGCCGATGTGCAGGTTGAAAGCGCCGTGCCGGCGATGGATACTCTCGAGCTCGATCTCGTCAACTTTTACACCATCAGCAAAATCGAGCGTAACGGGCAAGCTCTGCCATTCACGCATCGGAATCACAAAATCAAATTGGCGCTCGCGGAGAAACTTCCGGCCGGCGCCCGCGCCAGCTTTCGCATTCATTATGCCGGCAATCCGCCGGTGGCCGTACGCCCGCCGTGGGAGGGCGGGTTCAATTGGAGCAAAGATGCGAACGGCAAACCGTGGATCGGCGTCTCCTGCCAGGGCGAGGGCGGCAAAATTTGGTGGCCGTGCAAAGATCATCCGAGCGACGAGCCGGATAGTGTGGGCATCAACATCACCATTCCGGACTCGCTGTATTGCGCCGCCAACGGCTTGCTGCAAGCAATCGTTCCGGCTGAGAAAGGCTGGAAGACTTTTCGTTGGAAAACCCGCTATCCCATCAACAACTATCTTGTCTCAATTAATGCCGGCGATTACGCTGTCGTGCGGCGGCCTTATCGCGGCACAACCGGCACCATGGATATTATCTTTTATGTGCTGAAATCGGACTCGGCCAAAGCGCCGGCGCTCTTGGAAATGGCGGAGGAGTTTTTGCATTTTTATGCGAAATATTTCGGCGAGTATCCGTGGATCAAAGAAAAGTTCGGCCTGGCGCACACGTATTATCTCGGCATGGAGCACCAGACGATCAATGCGTATGGCAACCATTTTCGCAATACCGCGTTGGGTTACGACGGGTTGATGCTGCACGAGATGGGTCACGAATGGTGGGGCAATTATGTGACGGTGCGCGACTGGGCGGACTTTTGGATTCACGAAGGCATTTGCAGCTACGCCGAAGCGTTGTTTCTCAACGATAAATTTGGCATGGAAGCGTACCACAAATATGTGAAAGAGAATTTGCGCCGCCGCATTCTCAACCGCCAGCCGATCGTTCCTAAGCGCGACGCCACGACGAGTGAGACCTACAACAGCGATATTTACGCCAAAGCCGCGGTGGTGCTGCACACACTGCGCTTTTTCATCGGCGATTCGACGTTGTTGGACATTCTCAAAACCTTTGCCAGCGATCCGGCTTACACGCTGCACAACCGCGTCGTCTCGCAAGATTTCATCGATCTGGTGAATCGCAAAACCGGCCAGGATTTGAGCTGGTTTTTCCAACAATATCTTTTCACCGCCAAACCGCCGGCGCTCGAATACAAAATCACCCGTAAGCCCGACGCCTCCACCGAGCTGGAAATTCGCTGGCGCGACGAGGGCTTCCGCCTGCCGGTCGAAGTTCGCGCCACTACCGGCGACAAAGTTTCGGTAAAACGAGTCGAGGTCAATTCAACCTGGCAGCGCTATCAATTTACGGGCAATCCGAAATTGGAGATCGACCCGGCGGGGTGGATTTTGATGGAGGTGGTGGAGGGAAAGTAACCTGCAAGCGAAGCCAGTCGGGCTGTTCGTGAAATTTCAGAAAGTTGCTGTGTGAAGGTCCGACTTGGATTTTTCAAATGCCATTGACACGATACAACTCGGTGCAAGAGCTTCAGCTTAATAAACTTCCCGCATTATATTGAGTCATCCAAGTGCAAGCATTTTTGTCGAAACCCTGAAAAACCCTTGCACTTAGTCATCGCATCGGAGGTGGCTCAATGTATATCTGTCAGGAATCCTACGGGCGTAGCCGGACCAGCAGCAACTGGAAATTTTTGAACGCTCGCTGCCCTTCGAGACGGCCAAGAAAATTTATGCGCAGCAAAAAGAGATGTACGACGACAAGAAAAAATCCATCGCCGCGCGGATTGTCAGTCTCCACAAATCTTACGTGCGTCCGATCGTGCGTGGCAAAAACGGCAAGGACGTCGAGTTTGGCGCGAAGGTCGAGTTGAGCTGCATCGACGGTTATCTCTTTGGCGATCACCTCAGCTTTGACAATTTCAACGAGAGCACCAAGCTGGAAACGAGTGTGGATTCGTTCCGGCGGCGTTTTGATAAACTCCCCGAGCATATCGCCATGGATCAAATCTATGGCACGCGCGAGAATCGCAAGTATCTCGAAGAAAAAAATATTCGCGCCTCGGTGAGACCATTGGGGCGTCCCAAGAATGCCAGCGTCTCCGATGGCGCAGGGAAGGGGTTGTGGTGATTAATACTCATTGATGCAAATGAGAAAAAGATTTGCATTTTGCCAAGACAATCGTTATAATTTGTTGTGTGTTTAATTGGAGATATTGGGATGCCCGAAGGCAAGCTTTGGACTCAGCGCGACCGCTTCGGCAATGATATCTACTTGACAGATGAGCGGTGGGAACATATTATTGATCCCGATAACCATCCTGAAATCGAACCATATTTTGATTATCTGAATGAACGAAACAAAAATCAACTATGACGAGGAAGGTGACGTGCTCTATGTCTCCTTCGAGCGGAGTGAGCATGTAACTGGAATAGAACTGGCAGATAATATATTGTTACGTTTAGATACAGGTAAAACTACTGGTGGAGCGCCTAAAGCCGTCGGCTTGACCTTCATCAGTTTCACGCGCATGATGGAGCATTATCGCGACAAGCCCTTGAGTGTTCCATTGGCGAACCTCCGCGATTTACCGGAAGAACTTTGGCAAGCGGTTTTGGCGGTGATGACAACGCCACCGGTGAGTGATTTCTTGTCTATCGGCCTTTCACTCTCACCTCAGGTTCCCCCTTTGCCGCAACGGGTGGCAGCGTAAGCTCGAGCATTTGCACCTCTTCAACGCCACCAATCGCGAAGTTTTTGCCGAGCGGCTTTGAGGAGACCAAATTTTTCCGCCGTTTGAAGAAGTGGATGGGAATTTAATGGCAGCGATGATGAAGTAAATTTTTGTTAGGTGAGAATATGAGCATGATTATTCCTGATCCTCATTCTCAAGAATCCAAAGTTTCCACTTATGCTTATGACGTTTTTATTAGCCACGCTAGCAAAGATACGGCATGGTTCGTGAAGTTGGTGAAACGTCTGGAAAAGCATGGATTAAAAGTCTGGTTCGACAAATCGCAATTGCTAGGCGGCACCAATTTCCCTGCTGGAATTACCGAAGGCTTGGATTCAAGCCGACACTTTGTGCCGGTATTGAGCCCTGCCTATTTTGAAAAAGAATGGGCCATGGCCGAACTCAATGCGGCAATTCATAAAAATCCGGATGGCAGGCGCGGGTTTATCTTGCCGATTCTATACCAAGATTGCAATATACCAGCATTGCTGCGTCCTTTACGGTATATTGACTTTCGCCGTGAGCATGAATTTAATGAGAACTGCAGAGTTCTCGCTGAAGCATTGCGTCAGTCGTTGGTGAATATCTCACCACCTCCAACTGATGAAAATAAAATTTCTCTAATTGATTCACGTAGTCAGCCATTCAAGAGTTCGTCCCCCTCATTCACCGAGCTTGAGTATGAAACTCCTATTAACACCGAGCTTGAGTATGAAGCTCCTACTATAGAATTACGTAGTCAGACACCAAGGAACACATCTACATCAACCACTGATAAAGAAACTAAAATTCCTGCCATTGGTTCGTTGCCAAAAGGGTCTTTGATGCCACTCGCTTCTAATCAAAATTTTAGTGGCCGCGAACAAGAATTACTTCGTCTCGCTCAACTTTTAGAAGCCGGAAAGACCATAGTCATTAGTCAAGTGACCACAGACACTGGTATGAGTGGAACCGGCAAAACTCGAGTTGCAGTGGAATATGTTTATCGCTATGGCCGTCGCTATACCGGTGGTGTTTTTTGGCTGAACTTTAGTAACACGGAAAAAATTTCAACCGAAGTCGCACGCTGTGGTAGTGCAGAAGGAATGAATCTTTCTGGCTTTGAAAATTTATCCTTGCCCGATCAAGTAAAACGTGTGCAGACTGAATGGCAAAAACAAACGTCGTGTCTATTGGTTTTTGACAACGCCGCCGACCCGCAAGTAGTGGAAGAATGGCGCCCTAAAACCGGAAACTCCCATGTCTTGATTACGAGCCGTCGCAGCGATTGGCGTCGTGATATGGGCGTTCAAGTCCTTATTTTGGAAGAAGGCCCTTCTCTTCACATTGCTACTGATCTTTGGACTCTTAATGACACACTTGGATATCGTGCTTATGCTCGAGCCATTTATCGGTTCATGACGCATCAGCAAACGAAGCCGCCGCTCACCATCAGTGTTCAGGCTCCTTGGGGTGGTGGCAAAACCTCGCTTATGCGCATGATCCAACGCGAGCTTGATCCTGAGGCGTTAAAAGAAGTTGGGCAAGATAAAAGTATTGCACGTGGTTCAATTAAGGTTAAGGACGTACTCAACGAAATCGATAATTGGGTCAAGACCGAGACCTCGGGAGAATTACCACAGTTATCTGAACAGTCATCCGCCGATGAGCCAAGACGGCTCACCGTTTGGTTTAACGTATGGAAATACGAAAGCACCAATCAAATCTGGGCCGGTTTGGCAGATGCCATCGTACGGCAAGTCGCTGCACGATTATCACCAATTGAAAGAGAACGTTTCTGGTTGCGTCTGCACTTAAAACGAGTGGATGCCGACAAAATTCGTCACCAAATATACGAACGTATATTCCGTTATTGGTGGCGCAAAGTGTTTCCATGGGTTTGGGGATCAATGGGTTTGCTCCTCGTTTCTGCGCTCGTTGCATTAGTTGGATATGCCATGCGTTTAACTGCTGCGCAGCACGCTGGCTGGGCTTTAGCGGCAGTTTCGGTCTTAGGCAGTCTGCTTCAATTATTAAAGAAGTTTCGATCAGCAAAAAAGACTGTGGAGGACGAACCGGCCTCTATCAGCCTTAATGAGTACCTCACTGTGCCCGATTACAACGCGGAATTGGGCTTTATTCATCATGTCGAATCAGACCTGCGGCGGGTTTTCGCCAGCATCCCCAAGCAGCATCGTCCCCTTGTGGTTTTTATTGATGATTTAGATCGTTGTTCACCCGCCAAAGTTGCTGAGGTGATTGAGGCCATCAATCTGTTTATTGCCGGAGATTTCCCTGATTGCATGTTCGTGCTTGGGATGGATGCCGAAATGGTTGCCGCTGCACTTGAGGCCGCGCATGCCGAGGTGATTTCTCGCTTACCCGTCGATGCCGCAACGCCGGTCGGTTGGAGGTTTATGGATAAGTTTGTGCAGTTGCCTTTCGTTATCCCACCGGCTGAGAAAAGTGAACTGGAAAGATACACTGAAGCATTATTTTCGGTAGATGGCAAATATACCAATGAAACCATAGCGGTTAAAGGTGAGAAATTTGAAAAACAAACCACAAGTCAGCAGACTGAAGCTTCGGGTAAGTCTTCAACGCAAGCACCGGCTGAAACAAAAATTTGGGAGACCACACGACAGAAAATAGACGCAGGGGTTGAAAATTTCACGGATGAAAATCCTGAAATCAGACGCCTTATTTGCGAGGCTGCAGCAACGTTCTCACGCAACCCGCGCGAGTTGAAGCGGTTTGTCAATGCCTTCCGCTTTCAGTATTTCTTGTGGTGGGCACGCAGGGCCAGAAACTTTGATGAAGAACTGACATTGGAGCAATTGCAGCGCTGGGTCGTGCTTTCGATGAAATGGCCTGAAGTGGTGCGCTGGCTCAGGCGTAGCGGCGGACGGGAACGACGGATAGTATTGGATGAAAAAGCAGCGACTACTATTCCATCACGACTAAAGCTATTGGAGGAAATGGGTAGCAAGACACCTGACTTGAAAACGTGGTGCCAACAAGCCCTTGATACTTTGCGTCTCGCGTCTGAAACGACTTCGTGGTTGAATGATGATGACCTGCGGCAGTTTTTCTGTGATGAATGTACAAAGTATCCATCGGGTCAACGACTTTCCGATGGCGCTGGGAAGGGGTTGTGGTGATTCATACTTATCTTCCAAGCCGCAGTAAGAAAGCAAATGTGAAAAAGATTTGCATTTTGCCGAAGCAATCGTTATACTTGATCAGGAACGAAACTAAAATCAGCTCCATCGCAACAAATAAAATTTGGAGGTGAAAGATGACCGGACAAACCACGTCTGAAGCTATTTACACGCAAGTGATAAAAACACTGCCACTGCCTGAGCGGCTGAAATTGGCAACTATGATTCTCAATGACATTTCCCCGCGAGCCGTTGTAGACTATAGCGAGGAGTGGACCGACGAGGATTACCGCGACTTTTCAGCAGCCTCATGGGCTTACATCACAAAGCAATTGGAGGAGGAAGAACAAGATGCTGCAACCCGGTGACGTGGTTACTGCGGATTTTATAGGGGCAACAGGCGTCAAACGTCGTCCCGCAATCGTGCTGTCCACCAATCTTTATCATACTCACCATCCCGATGTGGTGCTGGGCGCTATAACCACAAAAACCGGTTCAGCATCAACTCCTACCGATTACCTGTTGCAAGATTGGGCAAAAGCGGGTTTGCACGCACCCTCTGCGTTCCGCGCTTATTTGGGAACATATTTGGCATCCGCTATCAAGATCATCGGACACCTCTCCGATCGTGACTGGCAAGAAGTACAAAGCCGCCTAAAATTATCGCTGGCCGTACCGTGAGCAACGAGTAACTCATGAAACTCCTCTTCTCCGAAGCCGCCCCGGATTACACGCATTATATTTTTCCTTATGCCATTTGGGCTTTCCCCGAGGCGGGGGAGCAGCCGCACCATTTTTTTGAGAAGGGATTTCTGCCCTCTTCAAAAAAATTGGATCGTTTCTATTTGTGCCGCAGCGTGCGAGTGGCGTTGCGCGAGTTTTCGCCCTCGTCGGAAAACCGGCGCGTCATGCGCAAGTGTGCGAACATCGCGGTTCAAATACTATCACGAGAGAATTTTAAATTTACTGACCAGTGGCGCGAGTTCTGTCTGACTTATGCCGACATCAAATTTGGCAAGGAGATCATGACGGCGGAGCGACTTGATAATTTGATGAATTCAAGAATCACCTCACACTTGTTGCTCTTTCATGATACCGCCGCTGATAAAGACGTCGGCTTGGTGACGCTCTATCTTGAACCGCCGCATGTGGCGCAGTATTATTATGCCTTTTACGATCTCAATTATTATCGCCAAAGCCTCGGCATGTTCATGATGACCGCTGCCGTCGATCGCTTTGCGAAAGCGGACATGGAACATATCTATTTGGGAAGCTGCTACTCGCACAATGCGCTCTACAAGACGCAATTTGCCGGCGCCGAGTTTTTCAACGGCGCGTGTTGGTCGCGCCACTTGGATGAGCTGAAATATCTCATCGCGCGCGGCAGCCAGCCGGTCACGGAACATCTGTTTGAGTCGGAAGATTATCTGCACCAATTTTATGAGGGTGATTTGGGAAAAGTGGTCGAGATATCTGTCTTTAGTCAATGAAGGGGGATTTGGCGCGGGATGCTCGTGATACGTAATGCATAAAACGTAATGCGTGATGACGTAACACGTAATTCGGAACTTATAGTCATTTTGACTTTTTGCTTTACGCCCTTTGGTATTATAACTGGCCATTCGCATTAAAAACAAAATGAAATGGTTTTGCCCTAAATCGTTTTGCCTTTGGCCGATCGGTTGCAGCTGTTGCCGCGCTAGGAATTACTCAGTACGTTTTACATCAGTACGTTTTGCCTCAGGCACAAGTCCGGCTTTGCATATTTCACCGCGGAACTTTTCGGCCCGGTTACAGTAAAAAGAGTCAAATCGAAGTAGGCGGCTGTTGAGGCAGGCAATTATACGGACGGCGATATGTGCGGAAATTAGATGCGGTTGGCAGAAGGCAAAAAAAACTCTTGACTTTTACGCTCCGCATCACTAATATTGCTTACAATCTCTTCTCTTTGATCTTTGTCTCTTGCAAGTCGAAATTCAGTGGATTTCGACTTTTTTTTTCTCAAGAAGGAAATGGCCGTTGGACGGGAAGTTGCAATTATTGCACAGGTGACGGCACGGCGCATAGCCTTCGCGATGGCAGAGACGGTATCACCTCACTGTTAAGTAATCGCGGGCAGAATAAGTTATTTCCCCGGGCCGCAAAAGGGCAAGCCGGTAAAGAGGCACGCTTTTCTGCTACGTCTCCGTAAGTATGACGCAGCAAGCTCGTGTGTCGAATGTTGTTGGCTTGGCTGAGGGGTGTGAAACTTTGGCTACGCCCGGAGGATGGCTGTCCGTATCCCCCCGCTGATCAGTCGTACAACGTTGTTGATATTCCAAGAGGAAAAGTTCTTCGGCATCACTCGGAGGTCGAACAAGTCAGGCTACGCCTGTAGGGAGTATGACTGGGGCATCGTGAGGCTACGCCTGTAAGGTTATGCCAAAAGGGTGGCGCAGCTATTGCACTACAAATAAATCAACCAACACTCAAGGAAGAGTGTTGCGTGAACGCCACTTGGTCTAAGAAATTAAAATCTGTCGGAATGGAGGTATAGCATGCAAGAGAAAACAACAGCATCTTCGAACAACAACATTATCAGCCTCATCGGCAATTTGCAAGATGTTGAGGGTTATCGTGAGCTGCACTGGGAAGGGAGCTTGGCGGAATACTTGAATATTGTCAGGGAAAACCCCAAAGTCGCCCGTAACGCCTTCCAGCGCATTTACGACATGATCCTCAGCTACGGCACCGAGGAAGTCGTTGAGCACAAAGAGAAGTTTATCAAGTACAAATTCTTTAACGACCCCGTCGATAACGGTCGCGACGCCGTTTACGGCCTCGAACGCTCGCTTGCGAAAATAGTGAGCCTGTTCAAGTCCGCGGCGAAAGGCTACGGCACGGAAAAGCGCGTTTTTTTGTTGCACGGCCCGGTTGGTTCGGCCAAGAGCACCATTGCGCGCCTTTTGAAAAAAGGCATAGAAGCCTATTCCATGACCAAAGACGGGGTGTTGTATAGTTACGCGTGGAAGGAAGAGCACAACGGCCAGGTCAATTGGGCGAATTGCCCGATGCACGAGGAGCCGTTGCACTTGATCCCCGAACAATTTCGGGCGCGCGTCATGGCGGAAATCAACAAGGATCGCCCGGAAGATCAGCACGTTCATATCGTCGGCGAGTTGTGCCCGTTCTGCCGGCAACAGTTCAGAGAGTTGCTGCGCAAGTATGAGGGCGACTGGACAAAGGTCATCGACGAGGTCAAAGTCCGCCGGCTGCTGCTCTCGGAAAAGGATCGCGTCGGCATCGGCACGTTCCAGCCGAAGGACGAGAAAAATCAGGATTCGACCGAGCTGACCGGCGACATCAACTATCGCAAGATTGCCGAATATGGCTCGGACTCCGATCCGCGCGCGTTCAACTTCGACGGCGAATTTAATATTGCCAATCGCGGCTTGGTGGAGTTTGTCGAAGTGCTCAAGCTCGACGTCGCGTTTTTGTATGACTTGCTCGGCGCTTCGCAGGAGCACAAAGTCAAGCCGAAGAAATTTGCGCAGACCGATATTGACGAAGTGATCATCGGCCACACCAACGAGCCGGAATATCGCAAGTTGCAGTCGAACGAATTTATGGAAGCGTTGCGCGACCGCACCGTGAAAATCGACGTCCCGTACATCACCAAGCTTTCGGATGAGATTAAAATTTACGAGAAAGACTATAACGCGGCTCGGATCAAGGGCAAGCATATTGCGCCGCACACCATCGAAATGGCGGCGATGTGGGCGGTGTTGACGCGGCTGGAAGACCCGAAGAAAGCGCAGTTGACGTTGTTGCAAAAACTGAAACTGTACAACGGCAAAACGCTGCCCGGTTTTACCGAAGACAATATTAAAGAGCTGCGGTCGGACGCTGAACGCGAGGGCATGGAAGGCATTTCACCGCGCTATATTCAAGACAAAGTCTCCAATGCGCTCGTCAGCGACAAAGGCGAAGGCTGCGTCAATCCTTTCATGGTGATCAACGAGCTCGAATCCGGACTCAAGCATCATTCGCTCATCTCCAACGACGAGCAACGCAAGCGTTTCAAAGAGCTGCTGGCGGTGGTGAAAGAAGAATACGAGGACGTCGTCAAGAACGAAGTGCAGCGTGCGATTGCCGCCGACGAAGACGCGCTGAAGCGGCTGTGCGGCAACTACATCGACAACGTCAAAGCCTACACGCAGCGCGAGAAAGTCAAGAACAAATATACCGGCGCCAGCGAGGATCCGGATGAAAGGCTGATGCGCTCGATCGAAGAGAAGATCGACATTCCCGAGAGCCGCAAGGACGATTTCCGCCGCGAGATCATGAATTACATCGGCGCGCTGGCTCTGGAAGGGAAGACCTTCGATTACAAGAGCAACGAGCGTTTGCAAAAGGCGCTCGAGCTCAAGCTCTTCGAAGATCAGAAGGACACCATCAAGCTCACCAGCCTCATCTCCAGCGTGGTCGATAAAGAGACCCAGGAAAAGATCGACGTGGTGAAGTCGCGCATGATGAAATACTACGGCTATTGCGACATCTGCTCCACCGACGTGCTCAATTACGTGGCCAGCATCTTCGCGCGCGGGGACGTGAAGCATCATCATCACCGGTAGAAGAGCTGTTTGCGCCCGGTGTACGAATTGAATTTTGAATATGGTCAAAAGAATAGAAAAAGACCACAGCCGTTTCCGGCAGATCATTCGCGGCAAGATCAAAAAAGAGCTGCGAAAATACATCACGCGCGGCGAGTTGATCGGCAAGAAAGGCAAAGATCTGGTGAGCATTCCCGTGCCCCAGATCAACCTGCCGCATTTCCGCTATTCATCCCGCAATACCGGCGGCGTCGGCCAAGGCGATGGTGACGTGGGTACGCCGATCGGCCGCGGTGATGACGACGGCGGCAGCGGGCAGGCCGGCGAGGCGCCGGGAGATCACCTGCTCGAAGTGGATGTCTCGCTCGAAGAGCTGGCGCAGATGCTCGCCGAGGAGTTGGAATTGCCGAGCATCCAAGCCAAGGGCAAGAAGAACATCGTTAGCGACAAGGATCGCTACACCGGCATCAGCCGCAGCGGCCCGGAATCGTTGCGTCATTTCAAGCGCACGTACAAGCAGGCGTTGCGGCGTCACCTCATCAGCAAAACTTACGATCCGGATAATCCCATCATCATTCCATATCGCGAAGACCGGCGCTATCGCACGTGGAAAACGCAACAGTATCCGGAAGCGAATGCCGTGATCGTTTACATGATGGATGTTTCCGGTTCGATGGGCGAGGAGCAAAAAGAGATCGTTCGCATTGAATCTTTTTGGATCGACACCTGGCTAAAATATCAATACAAGAATATCGCCACGCGCTACATCATTCACGACGCGGTGGCGCGAGAGGTCGATCAGGAAACTTTTTATCACACGCGCGAGAGCGGCGGGACGATTATTTCGTCGGCTTACAAGCTCGCCAATCAGATCGTTGACGCCGATTACAGTCCGGCGGAGTGGAATATTTATCTGTTTCATTTTTCGGACGGCGACAATTGGGGCGAGATCGATACGGACGAGTGCATCGCGCTGCTCGAAGAAAAACTGCTACCCAAAGCGAATCTCTTTTGCTATGGCCAGGTGGAAAGCCCCTACGGCAGCGGCCAATTCATTCGCGATCTGGAGGAATATTTTGAAGGCGAGGACAAACTGATTCTATCCGAAATCGCCGACAAGGAAGCGATCTATCAATCGATCAAGGATTTTTTGGGCAAAGGCAGATAACGTAGCACAGACTGCCAGTCTGTCATTCCGTAGGATTTTTTTCAACGCACAGCTTGATTTAAAAAATTTCCCGGCCTGCGGCGCCAGAGGCTGCCGTGGTGAGCGCCGGGGCAGACTTTCAGAATCACATATTTGATTGGACTTGAAAACGCTATCGAAACGATCATGAGCCTTTCTGCTGAACTTTCTGCCATACGCGACGAGATCAAAGGCTACGCGCGCGAGTTCGGCCTCGATTTCTACGAAACGATATTTGAAATGCTCGAGTACGACGAGCTCAACGAAGTTGCCAGCTACGGCGGCTTTCCGACGCGTTATCCGCACTGGCGGCACGGCATGGAATACGAAGAGCTGTCGAAGAGTTATTCCTACGGCCTCTCGAAAATCTACGAGATGGTCATCAACAACGAGCCTTGCTATGCCTATTTGATGCGTTGCAACAATCTCGTCGATCAGAAGCTGGTCATGGCGCACGTGTATGCGCACTGCGACTTTTTCAAAAACAATTCGTGGTTCTCGAAAACCAACCGCAAGATGATGGATGAGATGGCGAACCACGCGACGCGCATCCGCCGGTACGTGGAGAAATACGGTGAAGAAAACGTTGAAGACTTCGTCGACGTTTGTCTCTCTTTGGAGAATTTGATCAATCCGCATTCCCAATTTACCGAGCCTCCGAAGGAGATGCAGGAAGCCGAGCCGGAGGAAGAAGAATCGGTAGAAACCAAGCTGCGTTTGAAAAGCGAAAAAGATTACATGGATGAGTTTATCAATCCGCGGAAGCTTATCGAGGCGCAGCGCAAAAAGGAGGAAGAAAAAGCCAAATCCATGTTGCGCAAGCTGCCGGAAAAGCCCGAACGTGACATCCTGCAGTTTTTGATTGACTATGCGCCGCTGCAAAAATGGCAACAGGACGTGTTGGCGATAATTCGTAAAGAAGCCTATTACTTCGCCCCGCAAGCCCAGACCAAGATCATGAACGAGGGCTGGGCCACCTACTGGCACTCAAAAATGATGACCTCGCGGATTCTTTCCGACGCCGAAATCATCGATTATGCCGATCATCATTCCGGCACGTTGTTCACCTCGCCCGGTCGGGTAAATCCCTATAAGCTCGGCGTCGAGCTTTTTCGTGATATCGAGGAGCGCTGGAACAAGGGCAAATTCGGCAAAGAGTATGAAGAATGTGATGATCTCGAAGCCAAGAAAAATTGGAACAAGCCTCTCGGCTTTGGGCGCCAGAAAATTTTTGAAGTGCGCAAGATGTACAACGATGTCATGTTCATCGACGCGTTTTTGACGGCGGATTTTTGCCGCGAGCACAAGATGTTCGTTTATGAATACAATGACCGCAACAATTTATATGAAATCACCGACCGTGATTTCAAGGTTATCAAACAAAAGCTGCTCTTCATGCTGACCAATTGGGGGCAGCCGTTTATTTATGCCGAGGAGAGCAATTACAAGAATCGGGGTGAACTGTATTTGCGGCATCGCCACGAAGGCATCGATCTCAAGCTGGACGAAGCGCGTGACACGTTGCGGAATCTCTACGCCGTTTGGAATCGCCCGGTACACTTGGAGACCGTGGTCGATGAGACCAAAACCTTGTTGAGTTTCGAAGGCGAGGAGTATAAAGAAACGGAAATTGACTAACAGAACAGTAACCCATAGGTGCTGCCATGACCCCCGGACACAAACTTGTGGACAAGCTGAACGTGATTCGGCAAGCTGAAAACGGCGAACGATTTTCCTTGACGCAGAGCGGCGAGGACAGCGGTTATGTCATTGAAGAGCGGATGGACGGCATTGACCTGCAGATCGAAATCGAGGATTTCGACAAATTCAGTTATATGGTCAAAACCATCGCTTTGACGTGCGTGCAGGCGCCACCGCCAACGACGGTGATCAAAGAGTTGTTGCTGCGGCAGTCCGCTGAAATCGAGCGCCGGATTTCCTATTTGCTGGAAAGCTTCCGCCTGGTGGAAGTGGACGAATTCAACTGCCTCGCGCAAGTACGCAGCGCGACGCCGTATCGAAAGAACGAGGACAGGCTTTATTACGAAGTGCTCTTGCAACACGGCAACAGCGTGACATTCACACGCTATCGTATGCAACGCCAAGCGGAAAAGCGGGATGTCGTGCCGAGCCATTTGACGCAAGAAATCTTCGAGCGTCTCGTCGACGATCTGGCTGCCGTGATGCAACTTGGATGAGCTTGCTGAGAGTTGTTGCTGGCGACACGGCTTATACACCCCCGCCGGTTGATAGTTATGGCGAGAGGTGAAAGGATTGCTTTTGCGTATGCCAGCGCAACGACGCATCGTGCCAATGCTCTTTTGGAGCGAAAATTGAGCGATTGAACAAGGCTATTAATTATTGTTGTGATCTCCGTTCATTGCGCTCATGTTCTATTATTCTCAGCGCAATTCTTCGTTTTGTTCACCCGCCTCATTTAAAACTTGCCAAATCTTGAATGGAAAAGATTGATAAAAAGATCGAGATCCGCCACGGTTTGACCGTGGTTTACACCGGCAATGGCAAAGGCAAAACGACGGCGGCTTTAGGAACGGTGATTCGTGCCGTCGGCTACGGCTTGCGCGTTTTTATGTTGCAGTTCGTGAAAGGCTCCTGGCATTACGGCGAGCTGGATGGCGCCAAATTGCTGGCGCCTTATTTCGTCATCGAGCCGATGGGAAAAGGATTTTACAAAATTCTCGACGACAAACTTCCCGAAGAAGAACATCGCCAAGCCGCATTGGCAGCGGCTGATCGCGCCATGGCCATTCTGCGCAGCGGTGAATATGATATAGTGATACTCGACGAAATCAACGTTGCCGTGATGACGGGATTATTGCCGGTCGAAAAAGTGTTGGAGATTATAGAAGCCAAGCCTGAAAACGTGCATCTGATTCTCACCGGCCGCGGCGCGCCGCCGGAAGTGATCGACCGCGCCGATCTCGTGACCGAAATGCGAGAGATCAAGCACCCGTATCAAAAGGGAAAATTGGCGCAGAAAGGAATTGATTTTTGATGATAGGTCAAAGAAAATTTTCAACTTATAGAAATCTCGCCGTGGCGGGACAACTGATAAAAGCGATTGCAAGATGAGTATGGCAAAATCATTAAAAGCCCTTAATCATCTTGCCATAATCATTTTGCGAGTGCTTTTGAGTTTTTTGCGTATTAAGATGTTGGTCATTGTTATGTAATTTTTTTGAACGACAGACATGAAACCTCTTATAGATACTTTCGGCCGTGCCGCCACGAATCTTCGGATTTCCGTCACCGACCGCTGCAATTTTCGCTGCCGCTATTGCATGCCGGAAGAAGGCATGAAGTGGATGAATCGCCAAGAGATTCTGACGTTCGAGGAAATTTTGCGGCTGGCAAAAGTCTTCACTTCGCTCGGCATCAATAAAATTCGCCTGACCGGCGGTGAGCCGACGTTGCGCAAAGATTTGGCGCAATTGATCGCCATGATCGCCCCGCTTGCCGGACTGAAAGACCTCGGCATGACCACCAACGGTTTTTTTCTCAAAGAGTTTGCCGGAGATTTTTATCGCGCCGGCTTGCGCCGGATCAACGTCAGCTTGGATTCGCTCACACCGGATCGGTTTGCCACGATGGCACGCCGTGACGCCTATCAAAAAGTCATGGCCGGCCTCGATGAGCTGGCGAAGTATCCGATTCGGCCGGTTAAAATCAACACGGTGATCATGAAGGGTTTTAACGACGACGAAGTTTTGCCGCTGGCGGAGTTTGCGCGTGAGCGGGACTATCAGATTCGCTTCATCGAGTTTATGCCCCTCGATGGCGAAGGCATCTGGAGCCGCGACAAGGTGATGGCCACCGCCGAGATTCTCGATATCATTCGCATGAAGTATGATCTCATTCCCAAAGAAACCCGCGCCGATCATGTGCCGGCGGATACGTTTCGTTTTGTTGATGGCAGAGGTGAAATCGGTTTCATCAGTTCCGTGAGCGAGCCATTTTGCGAGTCGTGCAATCGTATTCGCATCACCGCCGACGGCCATTTTCGCAATTGTTTGTTCTCGCTTGAAGAAGTGGATTTAAAAACACCCATGCGGACCGGCGCCAGCGACGCCGAGCTTGCCGAGCTGATTCGCGGCGAAGTGTGGCGCAAATGGGCGGGGCATCAGATCAATTTGGCGACGTTCGTCAAGCCGGAGCGGAATATGTCGCAGATCGGCGGGTGAGCGCCTGCTGCAAAGTCCTTTCGGGTCACAGAATTTGAAGATCGCGCCCAAGAAGAAATGCTTGATAATCTTGGCGCGATTTTGTATTTTAAAAGAGGTTGGAAAAATGGAGAAAGCTTATGAAAGATAAAAAAGCGGTTTTGGTCTCTTTTGTGATTGAAAGAAACGATGACGGCTATCTGGCTTCAGTGCCGAGTATTCAAGGCGCTTTTGCCGAAGGCGACTCCATTGAAGAGGCGATTTTCAATTGTGTTGATGTGCTGAAAATGATTTTCACTTATCGCAGTGAACGAAGTGAGCCAATAGGAGTTGATACAATTTCGCTGAGTTCCAATACTAAAATGACGGTGGCTCTTTCCGTGTATCCGCAAGGACACGGTCGCGGCGATTATCAGAGAGGTAGGCCGTGCGAAGTAATTCATAGGTGAATATGAATAATCGGAGGAAACATGCATACCTGTTTTGCTTTATTTCCAATTGTGCTAGGAATCTTTTGTGCTTTTCATGATACTGCGGATGCACAGCCAATGGATTCTACTTCACATGTGCGCCCAGAGCATAGAACTATCTTGCAGAAGTGGTTAGCACACAAAAAGGGTTTGCGATTAGCAACCGAAAATGATGTGGTTAACAAGAAAGCTTTGGAGTATGCGCGTAGTGCAGACAAACATTATTATCCGTACTATGCAGTTGGAGACTTCAACCAAGATGGTGCACAGGACTTTGCTATAGCTTTAATAAAGAGAAATAGTTCTTCAAGAAATCTCATAGTAGCTATTTTCAATGGGCCTTTTAAGGCCGCTAAAAAAAATGAACCGGCATTTCTCTCTGATCGTTTTGATACGGATTGGTGGCTTTTTGTAGAAGGTCAAGACAAAGAGCAGATTCTGTCTGCAGGCGTATATGAGACCGACTTTGGTCTTATTTTTCGCCCTCGTAAGAAGGGCTACGTAATGAGCCATGAATAAAAGTCCGCAAAGCAGAGCAAGTCCAAACGTGCATCTCACAGAAGCAAAGTTCAGTTGCAATTCGCGGTTGACTAATCGGCAAATAATAAAGTCGAGTGACGAATCCAAAAAAGTTAGAACTGAAAAATGCGGAACAATATCTTTTACAGACAATCGAGAGAAAATACATGTCTGATATTCGCAAAGTGATCATCATCGGCACCGGCCCGGCGGGCTACACCGCGGCGCTTTATACGGCCCGTGCCAACCTCAAACCGCTTGTTTTCGCCGGCCCTGAGCCAGGCGGCCAATTGACCTTGACGACGCTGGTGGAAAATTACCCCGGCTTCGCGGAGGGCATCATGGGGCCGGAGCTGATGGATCAAATGAAACGGCAGTGCGAGCACTTTGGCGCCGAGATCATTCATGATGCCGTAACCCGCGTGAATTTTAAAGTGCAGCCTTTTGAGGTTTTCGTCGGCAGCCAAAAATATACGTCGGAGACGGTTATCATTTCCACCGGCGCTTCGGCGAAATGGCTCGGCTTGGAATCCGAGCGCCAATTGCGCGGACACGGCGTCTCTTCGTGCGCCACCTGCGATGGCGCTTTTTTCCGCAATCAAGAGCTCGTCGTCGTCGGCGGCGGTGACGTGGCGATGGAAGATTCGACTTTTCTCACCAAATTTGCCAGCAAAGTGACCATCGTGCACCGCCGTGATACGTTGCGCGCCTCGAAGATCATGCAAGAGCGCGCTTTGAAAAATCCCAAAATCTCATTTATATGGGATAGCGCCGTTGAAGAGATTCACGACGTCGCCAAAGGCACGGTCACTGGTGTCACGCTGCGTAACGTCAAAACCAACGAGCGCACTCACTTGCGTAGCGACGGCGTTTTTGTCGCCATTGGCCATCAACCGAATACGGAAATCTTCAAAGGCCAGATCGATTTGGATGAGCAAGGCTATGTCAAAACCAAGCACCGTACCATGACCAATATCGCAGGCGTTTTTGCCGCCGGCGACGTGGTCGATCATTATTATCGCCAGGCGGTGACCGCGGCGGGCATGGGCTGCATGGCCGCGATGGACGTGGAGAAATATCTCGAGGCCAAGCATGGCTGAAATGCCGAACGCGCCGGCATCAACACGACGACGCCTGCCAGGGACACGTTGGAGCACCATTCGTCTCAACTGGCGCTGGGTCGTGCAGGCTCTGGCGTTGATCGCGGGTATTTATTTTTTCATGCGCGCGTTCGACACCAGCAAGTTGCTGTTGGTTGATTTTTCCTTCATCATTATTCTGAACTGGGCCATTTGGGTTTTGCTCTTTTCTTTTTGTTTTTTCGCCTTGATGTTCACCAGCTATTTGAAAGAACGCGGCAGCGGCACGCTGCGGAAGCGCATCGCCATTTTTGAAAAGTTGGTCGTCGCTTTGCATCTCAAAAATTACTCCGAAAGCGGCAGCGAGGGTGGCCAGGCGGCATGATCCTCGGCGCGCACATTTCCGTGTCCGATAGGCTTGAGCTTGTTCCAGCGCGAGCAACTCTAAAGAAGAGGGAAATCAAATGCTAACTTGGGAGCAATGGCAGGAGAAATCCAGAAGTTCATTGGAAGCATCGCGGATTCTGTTGGAGAATGGCAGGCCCGTTGAAGCGACAAGTCGGGCTTATTATGCGGCGTATCAGATGGTTACCGGTGTGCTGATCAAACTTAAACTTACTCCACGGGGCGAATATGGGAATTGGTCGCATGAAGAAACGCAGAATATGTATCGCATACACATCTGCCGAAAGGCGGATTGGGGTTATAAAGAAAAGAATGCATTAAGTAAACTCAGGAATGGCTTTGGACTTTTGCTCATTAACCGTCGTGATGCAGATTATGGCATTAGCGGAAACATTCATGCTTCTCTTGTGCGCACCCTATGGCGCGATTCAAACAGGCTAATCACGTTGCTGCAGAATTTAATCGAACGAGGTGTTTTATGAAAGCTAAAGTTTTTGACGAGCAAAACGGCAGCATGTCATCTAAACAGATGAGAACCTTTAGAAAGTTTCGACGCAGATTAAGCGAAAAGGTTCCGGAGTACCGCGTCCTTTGGGTTCGTCCGTATAATGAAAAAATAATTAAAGTGGGGCTGGAAGCACAGAAAAAAATAGGCTACAGGAAAATGCAGCAAATGGTCAAGTTGGCTATTGAGGTGGGAGATGAAGCGGATCTTGTTATTATCCCGAGTTGAACCAAAAAGAAATAGCTAAAAACAAAGAAGGATATCACAGTGCTGACGTGGGAGCAATGGCAACAGAAATCCAATGATTCATTGGAAGCCTCGCGAATTTTATTGGAACATCAAAAACCTGTCAAAGCGGCTAGCTGCGCTTATTACGCGGCATATCAGATGGTTACCGGTGTGCTTATCAAGATGAAGCTTAATCCGCGAAACGAATATGGAAATTGGTCACATCTCGAAACGTTGGAAATGTATCGTACTCACATCTGCCAAAAAGCGGATTTGGGCCACAAAGAAAAGAGTACACTAATCAGCCTCCGGTCTAGTTTCCGTAATTTACTCTTTAAACGATATGCGGCCGACTATGGATTTGATAAAGGCATCGACATGATTTTATCGCGAACTCTGTGGCGAGATGCCAGTCGGCTGGTAAGGTTATTGGAAAATTTAATCAAAATAGGTGCATTATGAAGGCGCGAAATGATGGCATACAAAACAATAATTTGTCAAGCATGCAATCAAAAACCTTCAAACAATTTCAGCGCAAATTGAACGAGAAGGTTCCGGATTATCGTATCACCTGGGTCCATCCATATAATGAAACTATAATTGAAATTGGATTGGAGCCGCAAAAAAAATGGACTTACAGAAAAAGCCTTCAGGCATCCAAGGTGGCGACTGCAGTTGAAGATGAAACCGGCATCACAATTGTTTTGCGCTGAATGGCCTGGATTTTTAGTATTGAAAGACATTTTAGAAAGTGAATCCATTCAAACTCAAAGCTTCTTTCTACACCCTCGGCTGCCGGCTCAATCAAGCCGAGACGGCGCTGATTGGCAACACGTTTCGGCAAAAGGGCTACGAACTGGTTGAATTTGGCCGAACGGCGGATGTTTGCGTGATTAACTCCTGCACCGTGACCGAGCAAGCGGATGCGAAGTGCCGGCAGCTTGTGCGGCAGGTGTTGCGCAAGAATCCTGAGACGTTTGTTGCAGTCGTCGGCTGCTACGCGCAGATCGGCGCCGAGGCTTTGCAAAAAATCGGTGGCGTCGATCTCATCGTCGGCACACAAGATAAACTGCGCGTCATTGACTTCATCGACGATCCGGTGAAATTTCCGGAGCCGCAGATTATCAGGAACAAGATGACCAAAGCGCCGTTTACAATTGCGACCGATGGAATGGCGGCGCCAACAACGCGCGCTAATTTGAAAATTCAAGACGGCTGCGATTTTATGTGCAGCTTCTGCGTGATTCCATTCGCACGTGGCCGCGCGCGCTCTCGCGCGTTTTGGGATATTCAACGCGAGGCGATGCAGCTCGTCGAAGCGGGGCACAAAGAAATCGTGCTCACTGGCGTGAATATCGGCACTTATCAATTTGAAGGCAAGACTTTTCTCGATGTCGTCAAAATGCTGCTGAACATTCCAGATTTGAAGCGTCTGCGCATCAGCAGCATCGAGCCGACGACGATTCCGAATGAACTGATTGATCTGACGGCTGATTCCGGTGTGCTTTGCCCACATCTGCATATTCCCGTGCAAAGCGGCGACGACGGCGTTTTGGCGGCGATGAAGCGACTCTATACGACTGCCGAGTTTTTGCAGTTCATCGAGCGTGCTGCGGCGCGCGCGCCTGATATTTTGATTGGAACAGACATCATGGTTGGCTTCCCAGGCGAGAGTCACGCCGCGTTTCAAGCGAGTTGTGATTTGTTGCGAAATTCGCCGTTGGCGTATGCGCATGTTTTTACGTTTTCCGAGCGTGGCGGCACGGCCGCAACCCGATTGAAAGATAAAGTTTCGCCAACAATCAAGAAAGCGCGTAGTGCAGAGTTGCATCGTATTTCCGAAGAAAAAAAACATGATTTTTACACGCGCTTTCTTGGCCGTCAATTGCGCGTGTTGACCGAAGAACAAGATGAGAATGGGCATTGGATTGGCTTTTCAGATAACTACATTAAAACAACGATTGCATCCGAAAATGTTGTGGCAAATTCTTTGATAAGTGTACTATTCGCTTCGGTCTCTGGTGATGCAGTCATTGGCAAGTGCGATTGGAAGATGAATTAGAAGCGATTGTTTTGATGCACAAATATTCTAAAGTAGCGTTCTATTTCTTGCTTTCGCTACAGGCATTAACAGCGTCTGTATTGGCAGTATCATTAAACAAAATATCTGAACTTATTCATACATCACTTGTTGGTGCAATTGTTATAGCAATAGCTTCTTTGTCGGTCACCATTTTTTTAACAATTAAACTTTTACCTTACCAAAGCCACCAAGAAATCGCGTCCGTTCAGTTTAACAAAGTAGAGTCCGCCCGAACGCTGCCACGTTTAATGCAGGACAAAATTCGCCGTTCAATTGTCTGCGGTATTAGTGGATTAATAGGTGGATTGATCTGGTTTAAGTTTGGCGTGATAGGTTGGTTTGTGGGTAGCTTACTCACGCTTATTGGAGCGAATGTGATTAAAAAGTTTAAAATTGTTGCTGGACATGAAGAAACATTTTTTCTTTGCACTCTTTGCATAACAATGTGTCTTAGTCTTGAGTTTGCTGTTGCAACAGCTATTCTTGCTAGTGGAGTACCTTTGTTTGTCAACCATGTCGTCGTACAGCCTCTCGTGGAGACTACCACGGGTTTTCTGATTGCAGTTGCAGGAGGACTCTTTTGGGCTATTGAGGGTGCGTTGTCTATCAAATCTGGGTAATTTACTTCTTTTGGTTTGAAAGGGATCGAGAAAATGATAACCGTAAAGAAATTGATTGAAGACCTGAAAAAATATCCTCCAGACGCGCTGGCGTATGCGTATGAGGGAGAGTTTATTGGAATCGTTATCGTAGATGCCAAGCAGACGAAACAGTTGGGCGAAATCCCTGCGTCGTCTGAAGATGATGAGGCCTGGCAGCAAGATAGACTTCGCCAATTTAAACGCGATAAAAATAAGCTGGAAACGAATTTATTCTGAACCCGCATAATATTATGAAAATCTTCCTCGAAACCTTTGGCTGCCAGATGAATGAGTACGACTCCGAGCTGATTCGCTCGATCTTGCGCAGCCATCAACATACGTTCGTCGAAAATCTCGAGCAGGCCGAGGTGGCGCTGTTGAACACGTGCGCCATTCGCGAAAATGCCCACGAGAAAATTTATCACCGGCTGGACGATCTGAGAGGGATGAAGCGGCGCCGGAAAAATCTCGTCGTCGGTGTCTTGGGTTGCATGGCGCAAAACCTGCGTCAGGAATTGGCGGAACATGCGCCAATCGTGGATATTGTAGCGGGGCCGGATAGCTACAAGCGCTTGCCCTTCCTCATCAACTCGGTGTGCGGAACCGGGGAGAAGGGCTTCGATTTTTCTCTCTCAGAGTATGAAACCTATTCCGATATTGCGCCGCAACGCATGCCCGGCGTCAATGCCTGGATCGCTATCATGCGCGGCTGCGATAATTTCTGCACCTTCTGTGTGGTGCCATATACACGCGGGCGCGAGCGCTCGCGCGAGTCGCAAAATGTCGTCGCCGAAGTGCATCGCATCGCCGCCGAAGGTTTCAAGCAGGTGACGCTGCTTGGACAAAATGTCAATTCTTATCGCTTCGAGCAGCATGATTTTGCCGATCTCATGCAAATGGTCGCGGAGGTGGATGGCATCCGTCGCGTGCGTTTCACCTCGCCGCATCCGAAAGATTTTCCGCGCAAGCTGCTGCACACAATGGCGGCCAATCCCAAGCTGTGCAAACATATTCATCTGCCGTTGCAAGCCGGCAGCGATAGCGTGCTCGATCGCATGAACCGGACTTATACGAAGCAGGAGTTTCTCGATCTCGCTGCCGAAATCCGCGCCATCATTCCGGATGTCTCATTGACCACCGACGTGATCTGCGGCTTTTGCGGCGAGACGGATGAAGATTTTGAGGAAACGATGCAGGTGATGCGCCGCGTCGAATTTGATTCGGCTTTTACCTTCAAATACAGTGAGCGTAAGCAAACGATTGCTGAGCGCAAATTCAAAGACGAGGTGCCGGACGAAGTGAAGCTGCAGCGCTTGACGCGACTCATTGATTTGCAGCGCGAGATTTCCAAGCAGCGCAATGCCGCAGAAATTGGCAAAGTCTTCGAAGTGCTCGTGGAGGAGCCGAGCAAGAAGAATCCCCATGAATGGCTCGGCCGCACGAATCAAAACAAAGGCGTGGTCTTTTGGGATGACACAGTGAAACCAGGTGATTTTGTGCAGGTGCGAATCAATGCGGCAGGGACGAATACGCTGCGCGGTACGGTGGAGCGACAAAACTGGCGGCGCTTGCCGGTGATGACAGTTGAGACTGAATGTTGTGCAACTTAAACTCCGGAGGCCATCTCATGATATTACCAAGCTCTGTTGACGTACAAGACGAGTTTGTTGGTTCGCTCAAAAAACAGCCAGACACACAAACCTTAGAACTTCTTCAGCAATATGGCTACACGCTCCGTCGCTCTGATGAAGTCGTTGACTTTCTATTGCGCCATCAATCGCTGTTAGAGATTCTAGAGGAAGCGCCCACACAAATACATCGGCACTTTGGCGACGGGATAAGTAGTTTGGTGCTGGAAGCAGTTAAAGATCCTGAAGCCGAAGATGACGAGGAATTGATCCTTTTTATTCAAACCGTCTTGCCGGTCGATCAAGCTTTGCAAAAGCTTGATCGAGTAGATGATACGTGGTGGCTGGAAGCGGGTAGTCGCACGCAAGGGAATTTAGGGATGAATTTGGAGTTTGTATGAGCTTTGATTGGACAGAATATTATACGCTTGCACAAGAACTCAGTGGAACTTCTACAGCACCAGCCAACGCAGAAGCCAAAATGCGCGCGGCGATAAGCCGTTTGTATTACGCGGCGTTTTGCAAAGCACGAAATTATTTGCGGGATCGCGAAGGGCTTGTTATTCCTGCCGGCTCGCGTGCGCATCGCTTCGTCCGTGACACTTTCCGAAATAGTCAAGATCGTATTCGCCAAAAGGTTGGTGATAGGTTGGATAAACTTCGCGTTCATCGTAATCGTGCTGATTATGACGACGCTTTTAACTCATTGGCGCTTTTTGTCCGTGCCAATCTAACTTGGGCTCAAATCGTCATTTTAACTATTGATCGACTTTGATACTTAGAAAGAAAGTTCAACAATCTACATGTCGCTAAAGAACAGAATGCCATCCTCATCTCATCTTAGAAACCTTTGGTTCAATCTTCGCTTTTATGATCGCCTCTCTCTCGGCTACCTTTGCCTTACGCTGCTCCTGGCAGTTTTCTTCCCTCCTATGAACGTAGCCAAGCTGATTCCCATTCGCGAGCGCATTTTAATCAGCCATCCCCTCATCGTTTTGGTGATTCTGACGCTGATTTATTTCACGCCAGTGCTTTCCCAAATGAAACGCTATCACCGCGTCTACAAATGGCTGCGTCCGGTGCGCGATTTGTATCCATTCTTACTTTTCACCTTCGTCCTTTTCGGCGAGTTTACCTATCTGGCCAATTCGGTTTTTCCTTATTGGATAGAGCGCTATTTGATCGATTTCGATTTGTGGCTGTTCAAACAGCCGGCGCATCGGTTTATCGAAGCGCACACGCCGGCGTGGATGATCGAATTGATGGCCTTTGCCTATTGGAGTTACTACCCACTCATCGTGCTTGTCGTGCTCCGGTATTATTGGGTTCGCGCCAAAAGTGGAGATCGAACGGCCTCACGACGGCAGCCGATAAACAGTCTTTCGGGGCAGGCCAACCCGGTTTTTCTTGATTTCATGAACCGGATCTGTTTGTCCTTTTACGCCTGTTACGTGCTCTTTATGCTGCTGCCGGCGCGCAGCCCGCGCCATGCGCTTGATTTGAACGGCCAGTTGCAGCTTGCCGGCGGCTTCTTCTTCGAGCTGATTTCGCAAGCGCAAAATTACGCTTCTGTAGTTGGCGCTGCTTTCCCCAGCTCGCACGTCGCCGTGGCATGGGTTGCCGTGGCGGCCTTGCGGCAAAGCGACCGTTACATTTTCTTCATCTGCGTGCCGATCATTGTCGCGCTTACCTTTTCGGTGTTTATCTTGCAATATCATTACGTGCTTGACGCTGTTGGCGGCGCTATCGTTGCCTGGCTCATAGAATGGGTTTGGCGAAAACGCCGCGCGTCGAACGGAAAAATAGATATGCGCAATCCGGAACATTATCCGGCCATGACGATCTCTGATGATCCGTCTACGTTCGCGAGCTTACGTAAATGAAATTTGCACCTCCGGCATGTTTCAGCCTGAGTCAAAGCATCTTTTTTAGTTGTTCTGCACGTGAAGCTTGCCGGTCGGCGTTACCTTCAGCTTTAATAAGCTTTTGCCTCGTTACCTTCTTTTCGTCATTCCTTTGCGAAAATTTTGGGGGTGTTGGCATAAATCTTGTGTAGGTTATATTCGATATACATGTCAACAAGCGGTGTGAGAAAACTTTCAGATTGGTTGCATTTGCTCTTCCCACATCAAATTCCGAAAAATAAAACTCGCAAAAGCCAGGGTTTGCTGGTACATTTTGTTGCTAAAATACTGTTGTTGAGTCATTGCACAAACATCATGGAACTGCATCGTGGATCGCGCATCTCGACTCTTGACGTTTTTGGGTTTCGCTCTCATTTTTTATCTGCCGTGCTTCGGCCAAACCACCATTTCTGGCGGCCGCGGTTTGATGCGGGTTTATACCGCCGAACCGATCGGGCGCGGCCAGTTGTTTGTCAATTCCTATTTTCAAACCTTTCTTGATCGCTCCAAACGCGGCGGCAGCCTGGGCAAAGATCACACGTTTTCGCTCGGCTTCACCATGGGCCTTTCCAAGCGGACGGAGCTGACGTTGAGTCCGGTGCTTTATCAGGATGATCAACAGCATATTTGGGGCCCGCCTGGCGACATGCGGCTGGGAGTGAAGTACGCTACGCCCCTTGCCTTTGGCGGCTTTTCTACCGGACTCGGCGTTTTTGTGAATTTGCCCATCGCCAAGAACCATAATGTCTCCTACGAGCCTTATTCTTCCGGCAAGCTCGGCGCCGGGGTCATCGGCCTTATGACGGTAGATATGACTGATACCTTTCCGCTAGCGCCGCTGAAGCTTTATTTTAATTTCGGATACATGGATCATCACGTCGGCGATCAGTTGTTTGCCAATGCCGAAGATCAGTATCTTTTCGGCTTCGGCTTGAAATTTCCGATTCGTTCCATCGTCTTTTACACCGAATACACCGGCGAGATTTTTGCCGACAATCCGGTGGTAAGCCGCGCGGAAAACTCGACGCGAATATCACAAGGGATCAAGATACTCGGCCCGTGGAATGTCATTATCGATCTGGCGGGAGATTGGGGATTGCACAGGCCCGCGGCGCAACCCAGTAATACGGATTTCCAGAAAGATTATGCGGATTGGAAAGTGATTCTCGGCTTGAATTATCAGGTGTTCTGGCATGGCGCCGAGCGCCGTCCAAGCGCCGCCGCGCGCTTGCGCGAAGACAAGCGTGCCATGGAAGAACTCGACCGCATTCGCCTCGAGCGGGAAAGCGCCGAAGAGAAATTGAAAACCATGCAGGATTCGCTCGACGAGAAAAAGCCCGAAGATGAGAAGCCGCCAGAAGAAAAACTGCCGGAAGAAAGACTTTGAAAGCGTAAAGCGTGAAACGTAAAGCATAAAATGTGAAACTTTGAGCCGCGCGCTCTTGAGCATTCACCGGCGTCAACAAAAAATTAAAACTCATGGGTTGTGGATGAATTTTGCACTGTGAGTCGTGCTCAAGCGCGTTGTTCGTTTACCTAATGTCGAAGCCTGGAATGAGAAGAAGATCATCGAATTTGCTTGCCCTTTTATTTTGTGTCGGCGGGTTCTGCTTGACGAGTTTACCGGGATCGTCTTCGTTGTGCTGGTCGCAGGAAAAAACGGCGGAACAAGAGCGCACGCCCGAACAGTTGCTCGACCATGACATGGACAAGGCGGCGTCGCGATTGTATCGGAGCGCGCTGAAATTATATGATGAGAAGGCGTACTGGAAGGGGGCGCGGGAGCTGATCATTTTGCTCGATTATTATCCCGCCTTTTCGCAGGCCGACGGCGTGCTGTGCCACCTGGGCGAGAGCATGTACGAAATGACCATGTACAAATCCGCAGCCAAAATGTTTCGGTTTTTGCTCACGAAGTATCCGCAAAGCAAATACCTGCCCAGAGCGCTTCTCGGCTTGCAGCGCATTTATTACCAAACCGAGGAGTACGGCGAGAGCTTGAAGATTTTTTCAGGCGTTCTGGCGCGCTTTCCGGACGACGACATTATCGACGGCGCCCGCTATCACGCGGGCATGGCTTATTATCACCAGCGGGATTACGACAACACCATCACCACGCTCAACAAAGTGCGCGCCCGCAGCGAGTATTTCGATCACAGCCTCTACACGGTGGGGCTGGCCTACTTAAAAAAAAAATGGTCAACAAGGCCATTGCCGCGCTGCGCAAGCTGCTCGCCATGCCGCTCATTCGGCCCGAGCAGCGTGACGTCATCAACAACACCCACTTGACGCTGGGCTACATTTATTACGAACTGGGCTACTACGCGGAAGCCGTCGCGCACTTTCGCCGCATCAATCCGGAGCACGAAATCTTTCCGCAGGCACTGCTGGCCAGCAGTTGGGCTGCGATCAAGCAGAATGATTTTCAGACCGCCGTCATTACGCTCAACGAGCTGAACAAGAATTACGATGAGACGGAGTTTGGCGAGGAGGCGCACTTTTTGCTGGGACAATGTTATTTGCAAATGGGCTTTTATGACTTTGCGTTCAAAGAGTATGACTACATCAGCGTGAGGTATCCGGAAGCCAACAATATCGCGGAGCGCGTCGTCGAAGTGCAGGCCGGGCTGCGCTTGCAGGAGCAAATGATGGAAAAGCTCAAAGTCCAGCTTCTGGTGCTGGAATCGAAACTGCTGACCACCATTAATCTTAACGGCAAAACGGTTCCGAAATACATCAAAGACGAGCTTGGCCGTTTGACGCGCTCGCAAGGTGACTTGATCGAAAATATCATGGCGGAGCGCAAGCTTTTTGAAGAAGCTTCGCAAAATATCGAGCTTATGCAAAAGGAAATGGAGCGAAAGGAGTCGCGCCGGCACTGGCATGCATACGCCGAATACGGCAAGGCCAGGGCTTTGTTTCTCAAGGGAATGCCCAAATGAAACTGCTTTATTCTTGGAGAAGGGATCGTACTGCAATGAGAAACACCACGACGAACATTTCGCCCTTGTGCCTGGTGGCCGCTGCCGTGCTCTTTTCTTTTTGTATTGTAGGCGCCGTCGCCGCTCAAGTCACCACTGCGGAGGCCAACAAAGCCGCCGTCGCTGGCAAAGGAAAAAACAAAGTTGCGAATAAAGCCGCGGCGGCTCCCGTCAAACGGGCGGATGGCGAAGCCAACACAGCGCCCGCAGCGCTCAACATCCGCGACCTCGAGAAGGCGATCACCGAAGGCGAGCAGCTCATCGCCAAATATCCCGACAACGATTTTACGGCCACCGTCATGTTTCAACTGGTGGAGCTTTACGTCAAGCGCGCGGCGCACGGCTATCAACAGAAGATGACGGAATACGAGACCGAACTGAAGCGTTTTGATGCCGGCGAATTGAAAAACGAGCCGGCGATGCCGCGTGTCAGCTATCGCGAAGCGGTCGAAACGGGATACAAGATTCTCGACAAGTATCCCACCGCGCCTTTTAACGACAAGGTGGTCTATCGGATTGCTTTGAGCCACCTCGAAGAAAATAACGTCGAAAGAGCGCGGGAATTTTTTCAAAAGCTGATCGCGGAATATCCGAAGAGTGATTACATTATCGAAGGCCATTTCCGTTTGGGCGAATATTATTTCGACCAGCGCCAGTATGTGGAAGCCGTCAAACATTATTCCAAGCTGCTCAACAATTGGCAGAATCCTTTTTTCGATATGGCGCTGTACAAGCTGGCGTGGTCGTATTATAATCAGAATGATTTTTCCAAAGCCATCAGCACGTTCATTTATCTGATCGACGACATCAATCTCGTCAACAAGGTGCAAAACACCGAGATTTTGGGCAAGACCAAAACCGATTTGCGCAAAGAGTCGATCGAGTACGTGGCGCAATGTTTTGCCGATTTCGGCGGCGCGCACAAGGCCGAGACGTTCATGCAGCAGGTCGGCGTCAAGCCCTACAGCATTGATATTTTCATGCGGCTGGCTGACACCTATCAAGTCCGCAATTTTTACGAAGAAGCCATTCAGACTTTGGAAGCGATCTTGCGGTTGTGGCCGTACCACGAGCAAGCGCCGGAATTTCAAAGCAAGATTGCCGCGAATTATCTGCAGGCCGGTGATCCGGAAAAGGCCGAAGCCGCGCGCGAGGCTTTGGTGCAAAACTATGGGCCGGGCAGCGCGTGGGTGAATAAATTTCCAGAGGGGCCGGCGCGCGAGCGTGTCCTGATCATGGCTGAAGAAACGTTGTTCAATCTGGCAACGGAAGCCCAAAGTCGCGGCCAAAAAGAGGGCGGCGAGAGCCATTATCGCCTCGCCATCGAGCGTTACAGCAATTTTCTCGGCAAATTTCCGAAGGCGGCCAATGCGGGCAAAGCGCAATACTTCCAGGCAGAATGTTATTACGAGATCAAGGGTTTTGCCAATGCCGCCGACGCCTATCAAAAAGTCGTCACGAATTTTCCCGAATCGGAGTTCAAAGCCGAGGCCGCTTATAACCGCATTCTCGCGCACTTCGAGGAATTGAAAGCAACACCCAATAGCGACACGACGACTTTTGTTTTGGCGAATTTTTTGGGAACCGGCGAGACGAAGTCTTTGCGAGTGCCCAACTCGGTTTATCCCAAAGCGCTGGCGGCGTGCAACGATTTCATCAAGTTGCTGCCGGCGAGCGACAAGCTGCCTGATATTTTGATGAAATACGGCGAGAGCCTGTTTGGCATTGAGCAATATGGCATGGCGCAGCAGGTTTATACGAAGATCAGCAACGATTTGCCGGCGAGCCGTTTCGTCGTGCAGGCCCATCTGTTGAATGCGCAATGCGCGATTCAGGCGGAGCAATATCTCGAGGCCGAGAAATGGGCGCGCACCGTCGTCGAGAAATTTCCGGATTCCACCCGCCAGGTCGATCGCGCCAAACGCCTCATCAATTCCGCCAAGTTCAAGCTCGCGGAAGGATTCAAAAAACGCGGCGATTTTACCGTGGCCGCACAAGCTTTTGACAATATCGCCACGACCAGCTCGGACACGACGATTGCGGAGCTGTCGCTGGTCGAAGCGGCGCTGCAATACGAGCAAGCGGGAAATAAAGAAAAGGCCATCGAGCTTTACGAAAAGTTGTATTATAAATTTCCAGGCTCCTCCCGAGTCGATGAAGCGCTGTTCAAAGCAGCCACATTGTGTGAGGGGCTGAATAATTGGACGCGGGCGGCGCAGAATTATCTCGCGCTCGTGAGCGTGCATGAAAATTCTCCTTATGCCGCCAAAGCAGTTTTTGCCTCGGCGCAGTGCTACGAAAATGCCGGGCTGCTGGAAAATGCGCTGAAAACTTACGACCGTTATCTGGCGGCTTATCAAACCGATCCGGCGCAATTTCTCGAAGCGTTGTGCCGCGCCGGTGAAATTTGCTACAAGCGCAAGGATTATGCGCAAGCCTCAGCCTATTTCCAGCGCACCATCGCCAGTTATCGCAGCTCCGTCAACGCCTCACAGCCGGTGGATGTTTACATGCCGGCGCAGGCGCAATTCCTGCTCGGCGAGATTCGTTTTGAAAATTACCGCCAGGTCAATCTCGAGCCGCCGTTGGATCGCAACCTGCAGCGCAAGCAAACACTTTTTAACGAGGTGCTGGCGGCCTACAAGGATGCGGCGACCTATCAGGTGGCGGATTGGACGACGGCCGCTTCGTATCGCATCGGCGGCGTGTTCGAGGAATTTGCGCGCTTTTTCTGGGAATCGCCCCGGCAGCAAATCGCCGAAGAGTTGTTGGCTAAATACGAAGAGCAGCTTCAGCAAAAAATTCGCCCCTTTAAGGAGAAGGCGTTGGCCGCCTATCAAGCCAACGTCAAGCAGGCCGAGGAAAACAGCATCAGCAATGATTGGGTCGATCAGAGCCGGCAACGCATTCAAGTGTTGGCCGCCGAGCTGGGAGTTGGAACGCCGGCCAATGGCGTCGTGCCCACCAACGGCGCCGCTCCGGACACCTCCAAAGGCCTGGGCGCCAACAACGGCGTCAATCCATTGAACGCTGCGAACAACCAATAAAATTTTTGAGGTTCGTAAAATAATGGAAATGTCCTTCTGGAAGAATTGTCGTGCCGCGCGCGGCACCCCGAATGAATGAAAATGTAGCGCAGACATCTTGTCTGCAATTGGTGCATATGCAGGCTGGAAGCCTGCGCTACCTCATTTTCGTGATAATCTTGTTTCTTTCAAGCAATCGTCTTGGATTTTAAAAAGATTCATCCTGAATGACATCACAACTGATGTTGATTTATCATACTAATAGTTTGCCATGAAACGAACTCGCCCAATTTTTTCAGCCGCCGCTTTTATTTTTACCAGCGCTATTTGGGGATGGAGGCCGGCCACAGCTCAGGAGCAGCCCGCGCCCCAACCGCCGGCAACAACGCCGCAAGCCGCCGCGGCTGCGGATACGCTGCCCGCGCCGGTCATTGACGAGAGCGGAAAAAACGTGCGGATTTTTTTGGACAAAGTGGAGGTGCTCGGCAGCATCGCCAAGCCGCAGGCGCTGTTCATCATTCCGGGCAGCGACCCGAAAGTCGACGGCATTCAAATCGACCGGTCTTTTTTTCGCGAAATTTTCCGGGCCATGGAGAAGGATCGCTTTCCTCGCAGTTCCCGCAGCTACCCGCGCGGCCAGATTCCTTGGTAACGATTTTCAATTTATTTTAAGCAATAAAATTCAGGAGGCTTTGCTTAGATGGACGGTATCATCACTTTCTATCGTGATGGCGGCGCTTGGATGCACGCCATCCTGCTCACCATGGTGTTTTGCATCGCCATTATCATCGAGCGCTTCATTTATATCAATTTCAAGAATCGCATCGATACGACGGCTTTTGTCAACAAAATTTTGGAATTGATTCAGAAGGGGAGCGTGTCAACCGCAATGGAATTTTGCAACGTCTCCAAAGCCGCGTTGCCGCGCATCACCAAGGCGGGTTTGGAAGAGTACGGCAAATCACCGGAAGATATTCAACAAGCGATGGAGCTGGCCGCGATGAGCGAGCTGCCCAAGCTCGAGAAGCGCACCACCTATTTGTCGCTGCTCGCGAATATCGCGACACTGCTCGGCTTGCTCGGCACCATCTTCGGCCTGATCGATTCGTTCAAAGCCGTCATGGTGGCGGATGCTTCGCAAAAGTCGACGCTGCTGGCTCAAGGCATCGCCGTGGCCATGAACACCACTGCTTTCGGTTTAGTCGTCGCCATTCCCACATTGGTTCTCTACTCCATGTTGAATGAGCGCGCCAATGCCGTCATCAACGAAATCAATGAAAACACGGCGCGTATTTACCAGCGTTTGATTCGCGGCCGAGGCGAGAGATGAATCTGAAAGCCGTCATGCGCTCCCGCCAAACCGGCGGTGACGATCTGCAAATGACGCCGATCATGAACGTGTTTTTGATCATGGTGCCATTCCTGCTGCTCACGGCGTCCTTCGTTAAGATCGCCATTTTGGAAATGTCGTTGCCTTCACTCAACCGCCAGGGCGCTGCGTCGAACGCAACGCCGGAACAGTCCAAGCCGTTGGTGCTCAATGCGCTCGCCATCCGTCATGATGGTTTTGAGCTGAAAAGCCCGACCTTCAATTTTCCGTTCATTCCGAAAAAAGGCGGGCAATATGATTTTGAACAACTGCGGGCGAATTTGCGGCAGATCAAAGACAAATTTCCGGATTCCGAGGACGTGGTGATCCAGCCGGAAGACGCGATCAAATACGACGTCGTGATCCAGGCGATGGATCGTTGCCGCGAATCCGGCTTTCCGAATATTTCCATTTCAGGTTGAGACATGCTGAAATTAGGCAATAAAAAAGCGTCGCTTTCGATTATTGGAAATCGCCGCAAAGCCAAGCCCAACTTCGATTTGCGGTTGACTTCGCTCCTGGACATGTTCACGATCTTATTGGTATTTTTGCTGAAGAGCTTTTCTGCAGAAGGCCAGATTATCAACGTCACCGAAGATTTGCGGTTGCCGGAGTCCACGAGCCAAAAGCCGCTGCGCGCGGCGCCGATCATCGCGGTGACGAAAGAATGGATTGTCTTGGATGACAAGCAGTTGGTCAAGGTCGACGAGATTCAAGCCAATGGCGATTTGCTGATCAAGCCGCTGCACGAAAATCTGCTGCAAGCCCGCAAAGTGGCGGAAACACTCGGCCAGATGGATGAACGCGTCGGTTTTCACGGCACGGTGGATATTATGGGCGATCGTGACGCCTCTTTCGCGATAATTAAACGAGTCATCTATACGTGCGGACAAGTCGGTTACAATAACATGTTGCTCGCCGTTTATGAAAAAGAATGAAATCCTACGGGCCTAGCTGATGAAGCAACAACGAAATTTAAAATTGCGCATAGAGCAGAATGGCAAAGTGACGGATCGTTGCTTGCGTGGCAAGGAAGAATTTGCCGTCGGGCGCAGCCCCGACAACGATATCGTGTTATATGGGGATAGGTTTCCCAAACGCTTGCGCATGTTCGTGCCAACCGGCTCCGGATATGAGCTGCGTTTGGCTGACAATAGTTTCGGCGAAGTCGTCTACGACAAAAGCCGCCTGGCCTTTTCCGATCTTTTGTTGCACAATCTTTTGCCCCGGCGCGAGGGCTGCCCGGTGTTGCCCATTGCCCCCGGGAAATCCGGCCACTTGGTTCTCGGCGATATTCGCATCGATTTCGGTTTTGATGGCGCTACGGGTGAAACGATTCAGTTCGAAGGTTTTTCACCGCTGCGGGCTTTTGCGAAAAGCTTGATGGAAGATCCATTTTTTAAAGCGCTGGTCGTCGTCTTGCTTGTTATTCAAATGGGCGTTCTGCAATGGGTAAGCGGTGTCGAGATTGCGCCGTCCGATCAAATCGATCAAACGAATTTGTTGCGAAAAATCCAAAAGATTGTCACCACTTTCAAACCGGTGGAAGAAATTCGCTCCCAAAGCCCGCTCGCCTCAGCCGCTGAGAAGTCCTCCGAAGCCAAAGCAGAAACGGGGGCTGAGAGTAACAAAGAAGAATCAAAAGCTGCCGAGACCAAATCAACCGGCAAAAAAGAAGGATATGGTGGTGAAGCCGGCGGCGAGGGCGTCAATATGGAAAAAGTTGGCGTGTTGTCGTTGATCGGCGGCGTTGGCGCGAGCGATGGGAGCAGTCATTTGATGGATCGACTCATCAAGGATGATTTGGCGAAAGGTCTCGATCAAGTGATGAACAGCGGCAAACTCTCGGCGGGCCGCAGCCAGTCTGCTAACAGCAGCACGGATCTCAACGCGTTGTTGGCCTACGGCGAGCTGGGCGCCGGCAAAGGCGGCAATTCCAGCATCGACGATATTTTGAAACAAGATGCTGCGGGCGAGCCGGCGGTTAAGCTGGAAAAGAAGAGCAAGATCGACGTGGCGCCAATCGAGAAGGTGAGCGGATCGCAGGAAGCGGTCGGCGCGAGGAACGAGCAATCACTCTATAAAGTTTTGTCGCAGAACATCGGGCGATTGCAATATATTTACGAAAAGTTTTTGAAAATGAATCCGGACATCCGTGGCAAGGTGGAGATCGAGGTCACGATTAACCCCGATGGCGGCATCGCCAACGTCGCCGTTCTCTCGTCGGAGATACCGCTTCCGGATTTTCAGCGCCAGCTCGTCGACGCAATTCGCCGCTGGAAGTACGAAGCGATTACACAAGGCCAAATGAAAGTCGTATATCCGATAATTTTCAATAAAGTCAGCTAATATAAGAATCCGGATATGAAGAGTGGAGTAACATTATCAAAGCCCCGTCGCACTTACTTTCGTAAAACACGTCGTCGCTTCAAAAGGGCTACGTTGTCTTTGTTCAGGTTTCGGCGGCGGGAAGCGGTTTTGGCGCGTGCGGAATTGCCGCGACCGGGCCGTTTGCAGGAAGACCAGATCACCATCGAAGTCTTGCATTACCGGATTAGCCATCCCGGCGCGGTGGTGGATAATGGCAGCACCACGATTTATAGCGACGCTTTCAAAGATTTCATCATAAAGCGGTTTGAGCGGGAAAGCGAAACGTTGACGCCGCGGCAATTCGCCTGCGCCGCAGAAATACGCGCGGTCACGTTGCGTACGTGGCGGGCGCAATCCCGCGGGCCATTGAAAGCCGCTATGCCGGCGTCCGCCCGCTCGAAGCGGGGGCTGGCATCCATTTTTGTTGACGACACGATCGACCTGCGGCCTTCGGTGCTCAAGGAAAATTATCAAAGGCGCTTTGCGCTTGGGCTTGTTGTGGCCGCGCTTTTGCATTTCATCGGTGTCGGTCTCTACCCGTATTTAGATCGCGAAGAAGCAGAGGCGCGAACGGTGCGCATCACGACATACACTGAAATCGTGATGCCGGAGATAAAAGAGATGGAAAAACCGGCAGGGGAGGAAGCCGCCTCGGGACGCCGGCCGACGGGGGGCATATTTGGTCTAAATATTAAAGGGGTACCACCTCAAGCCAAAAAAGAAGAGAGCGATGCTGATGCCGGCAGCGAAGAGGCAGAGTTGAAAAAGACCGGAGTGCTGTCGATGATCGACGATGATTTGCCGATTGACATCGATCAAGTCTTTTCCACGGGTGGAAAAAGTTTATCGAAGGGTCGCAGCCAATCCGGCAATGGCAGCACTGATCTCAATGCGTTACTGGCTAATGTCGAGCTTGGCGCCGGCAACGGCGGCAATTCCAGCATTGATGATATTTTGAAAAAAGACGCGGCGAGTGAGCCGGCGGTCAAACTCGTGAAAAAAACCAAGATCGACGTGAAGCCAATCGAGAAGGTCACAGGATCACAGGAAGCGGTTGGCGCCAGAAACGAGCAGTCGCTGTATACAATTTTGTCGCAGAATATTGGGCGGTTGCAATATATTTACGAAAAATTTCTGAAGACGAATCCGGATATTCGCGGCAAGGTGGAAGTTGAGGTCACGATTAACCCCGATGGCGGCATCGCGAATGTCGCCGTTCTCTCATCGGAGATACCGATTTCGGATTTTCAGCGCCAGCTTGTCGATGCGATTCGCCGGTGGAAGTACGATGCAATTGCGCAGGGCCAGATGAAGGTCGTGTATCCGATCGTTTTCAACAAGATAAACTGAGGAGTCGCTTGTAGCAAAATATGGAGTTGAGCTTCTGGGAAACGGTTCGCACCAGTCCGACTTTCATTATTCTGTTTGGCTGTTCGCTCGTTACGATCACCTTTATTTTTGAGCGATGGATATATTTTCGGCGCACGCGCATCAACCCGGAGGTGTTTATTCATACTCTCAACAAAACGATTCGTGACGGCGGCGCCAAAGCCGGCATCGAGTTTTGCCAGCGCTCACCCGCACCGCTCGCCGCGGTCGTGCGTTTGGGCTTGCAAAATTTTTCGCTCGGCGCCAAAAGCGTCAACGAGCTGATGGAAGCAGCCGCTCTGGAAGAGAAAATGAAATTGGAGCGCTATTTGAGCATTCTTGGCACGCTCGGCAATATCGCGCCGTTCATCGGACTCTTCGGCACGGTCATCGGCATCATCCGCGCTTTTCGCGACCTTGCCGTATCCGGCTCCGGCGGCCCGTCCGTGGTCTCCGCCGGCATTGCGGAAGCTTTGATTACCACTGCTGCCGGGCTGGTGGTCGCCATTCCTGCGGTGATTGCCTATAATTATTTTTTGCGCCGCGTCGGAACGATTATGACCGAAATCGAAGCCGCTTCGAAAAAGGTTCGCGTGATTCTTGGGATTGCGCAATGAAAAGCAAATTCCAAGACACCGACACCGGCTTGACGGAGATCAATTTGACTTCGCTTATCGACGTCTCGCTGGTGTTGGTGGTTATTTTCATGGTGATGACGCCGATGATCTTGCAGTCCACCATCACGGTTTCCACGCCGAATGTGGGCAACGCCGCGGCGGGCGCGCAGCAAACCGAGCTGCGAGCCGAAGTGTACATCAAAGAATCCGGCGAAGTTCTCATCAATGGCGTCGCGATCACGCCCGCCACACTCACAGATAGCTTGCGGGTTTTGCTGAGGATGACGAAGAAGAAGCTGGTCGTGATTAGCGCGGACGAGCAAGTGATTCACGACCGCGTGGTTGCCGCCCTCGATGCAGCGCGACAAGCCGGCGCGAAGGAGTTATCCATCGTTAAACGCCGCAACCGATGAGCGCCTGAATTTGGTATTTTAAGATAACTCGCAACGAAAAGGGAACTGCAACGAAAAAGGAATTTCGTAAAATCAGTTTGTCTGTTTTATCCGTTTTTTCTTTTTTAGGACGGAATCCTATGCAGGCCAGCAACTCTCCCGGCAATATCATCAGCAACATGCAGCTTGCGCCGCTGGTGGATATTTCGCTCGTGTTGGTGATCATTTTCATGGTTACCGCGCCCATCCTTGACACTCCCGGCTCCCTCCAGGTCGAATTGCCCAAAGTGGCGACGATTGAAGCCGATTCCCAAGATAATCTCACGATCACCCTCACGGCTTCCGGTGAAACGGCTTTGAACGCGCAGGTGCTGCCGTTATCCAAACTGGAATCAGCGCTGCGGCCGATCGTGGCCGAGCACCCGGACCGTCTCGTCCTCATTCGCGCCGACAAACAGGCTTCGCATCGCCAGGTTTTGGAGCTGTTGGGCGTTGCCAAGAAAAGCGGCACGAAGAAAATCGCCATTGCCACCGTGCAACGGCCACGATAGTTCGTAGTTACGCCTTCAGGCGTCGGTGTTTGGTTTGAGGAGATGTTTTGATCATGTGACAACATTTTGTGCCAATCCACGCTTCACACGACTACCCCGCTCCGCCTTTCCTTGTTTCATAAGGAAGCGGGGCGGAGAAGGCGAAACGACGAGCATTTTTTCACAAGGATTTCTCAACAGAACAGTTGGACGGGTATCTAATAAACAGCCATGACGAAAACGCGAACCACAAAACGCTCATCGACGGCGAAAGCACAACAAACAGGATCTTTTCTTGATCAAGCGGGGCGGCAAACTTCGCGGCGCTTTCGCACAGCCATAACCGGCTCGTTGCTCGTTCACGTTTTGGTCTTCGGCGTCTGGTTGTCCACTGCAATGGTTCAGGAGCCGGAAATTTTGGAGATCCGCGAGATCAGTTTTGTCGATGAAAACGAAACGCCGCCGGTCGAGGACGAACCGGAGGTGCCGGTGGGCAACGGCAAATCACGCACGTTGACCGTAGCGGGGGGAGAGACCGACGACGATGAAGCGCCGATGAGAAGAGAAGAGATTATTCCGGGCAATACGGTGGCGGAGAGCCGGAGCGGCGCCATCAATGCGGAGCGCGCGGAGAAGGAAGTCAATGTCAATAAAATCGGCGTGCTCGGTTTGCTGGACGGCGTTGCCGAAAACGGCAGCGCGGATAATGCGCTGGCGTTGAACATGCAAACCGCCGATGGCGTGGTTCAGGATTTGAAAATGAATCGCTCACTGACGGTGGGCAAGGGCAACAACCCCAAAGGCGAAGTGGAGGACGGCGCTCTTTTTGCGGCCAGCCGAAACGGTCAAGGCATCAACGATCTGCTCGATGTGGATATTGACGCCGGCGAGGGTGTGGCTTTGCAGAAAGGCGGCCGTGTGCAATTTACCGGTTTTGGTGGCACCGGCGGCACCGGTGGCGCTTATGGCGCGCGCTCCGAGGTCTCGCTTTATGCGGTTTTGCAAAAGAATCTTGGGCGGCTGCAATACATTTACGAAAAACACCTGCGCCAAAATCCCACCATCGGCGGCAAAGTCGAAGTGGAAGTGATCATCAGGTCAGACGGCACCGTTGGAAAAATTAGTATTCTCTCCTCACAAATTTCCCTCCCGGCTTTTCAAGAAGAGCTGACGGCGGCGATTCGGCGTTGGCGATACGAGGCCATTGATGAAGGCAGGGTAAGGGTCGTGTACCCGCTGGTGTTTATCAAGGTGGGGTAAAGGAGTTCGTAGTAGCGCCTTCAGGCGCTGGGGCGTGAGAATAAATAGATAGTTTTTAGAATGAGGACAACCGGTCATTTAAAACGGTTTGCGCCTGAAGGCTACGCCCGGAGGGCGCTACTACAAGCGTTCCTTCCAATTATCATCCCCCCACATTCAACATCTGCCAATAATATTTCACGTACTCAAAAATCGCCTCGTTGCGCTGGTAATAAAGAACGAGCGAAACGATCAGGCCGCCGGCAAGAATGCCGAAAATAATCGTCGTGCGCAGAATGCTCATGGTGTAGATCACGCGCATGCCGCGGAAATAACGGCCAGCGAGCCAAAGAAATGTGATGATGACTAAAAACATCATCGGCGCGGCAAAATCCGAATACAGCAGCAGACGATAAAAGAACGGGGCAACAATTCCCAACAGCAGCAAGTTGGCCGAGGTCCAAAAGACGAACGTGTAATATTGCACCGTCGGCAGGCCCCGGCCGAGAAAGAAGCCGAGTATGCGCAGAAACACCGCCGCCACCGCGCCGAGTGCAAACAAACCCGCCATCCCAATGGCGATAAACCACCCCGGCTGCCAGATGAGCCAAATCGCCCGCGCTTTCCAAACGGGATTGGCGATGAGCAGATTCAAAAACTGGTCAAAGATCATGCTCTCGCGATAGGCGTAACAAAACCCGGAGAGCAGGCTCGCCACGATGCAGCTTTCCATTAATCCGAGCAACGTGGTGAGGAAGGGCGGAACTTTGCGATTCTCGTAAACGTCGATGTAGAAACCATGCGGATGCACGAAGATGCGCTGCAGATTGGCGCGAAGCCGGCGATCGCGGTTCAAATAGAAAAGTGTGAGCAAGATCACGCCGATGCCGACAATCGGGAAGGCTTGCGGGTAAATCGGCTCCAGCTTTTTGGCGCTCAACATCGGCCGGCGATCACTGCGATTGAAAGCTTGCGCCACTTGAAACGCCATGCGCCGCCGTCCATCCTGCCCAATCATTCCGGCGGGATGATTGAAGATCAGCCGCGTGCGAAACTCGCCGTTTTTATCGACGCTGGCGCCAACCGGATTGGATGAAATGGGATCCAGGTTTGGACCGGCCATGAGCACGGGCATGGAGGCCGGCCAATCGGCCAAAGCTTGTAAAAAATAGCCGGCAAATTTTGGCATCTCTTCGAGCTTTTCCAATAAGTCGTCCAATTTCTCGGCCTGTCGTTTCTCGGCGTCACCGCTTGGCCCAGCCGCCTTGGCGGACGGCTCTGGAGAAATGCGCTCATCGCGCCGCCAAAAACCAATGATGGGCATAAGTGGTTTGGGGCTGTTCGCTGCCGCGCTGGCAAACGCTGAAATTCCTTCCTGTTCAAACAAATCCGGCAAAATAAAATCAACTTGCGGCACCCAGTCCGAGAGCCAAGATAATGGCGTCACGGCATAGATTGGGCGATCATCGAGCTGCCGTATTTCTCCGGTGAGGTTGCTGAAAATGGTTTTGATGTCCGGCGAAAATATTGCGCTATTGACGCTCACTCCCCAGCTCAACACGCTCGGGTGATTGAGGTCGCGATGAATCATTTCCCGCGCTTGCAGCAGGGCAAGCTCGGCAAATTGCGGCTGCCGGAAGTGGGCTTCGGTGAAATAATAGATGGGCAATTCTTCGAGCAGGAAAATGCCGAGCCGGTCACACAGCGCCGGCAGAAACGGATGAGGGAGATGGCCGACCACGCGGATCGCATTGGCGCCGAGTTCTTTTGCCGCCATCAACGATTTCATCGCTTCTGCCGTATCCAACAGGGCGGAGTTGTTGCCGTAGTTCTCAATGAAGTTGACGCCGCGCACGACGAAAGGCTCACCGTTGAGCCAAAATTGTTGGTCGGCAATTTCGATCTTGCGAAAGCCGAGGTTCTGCCAGCATTCATCGACTACTTCGTTCTGCCGCAAAATCGCGAAGCGCATGGCATATAAATTCGGCGAGGCCGGCGACCACAGCGCGGGCTGATTGATTTGGCAACTCAGCGCCAGCGTTTGCCGCAACCTGTCGCTCTCCGCCAGCGGCGTGAGGGCGCTGGCAGCCAGCTTGCGAGTGCGATCAACCTCCCAAATTTCAAGGACGGCAGCGAACGCCGCGGTTTCTTCTGCCGTTATTTCTTTCTGCAAACGCACTTCCGCGCTCAAATTGAGCGCCACCGCCGGCTGATCGAAATTATATCTGATTTTGGTGTTTTCAATGGAAATTTCCGGAAGAGTTTCAAGATAAATTTCCCGCAAAACGCCGCCTTCGTTCAGCCAGCCATAGGGCCGTTGTTTGGCGGGCAAGGTTTGCAACGGCGAAAGCTGATTGCTGACGGTTAACGAGACAAGATTTTCTTTGTCGAAGAACAAGCGTTCCGGCCGCAGCTCGATGGCAAAAGGGGTGTGCCCGCCTTCGTGGCTGCCGACAAAATCTTGATTGATTTCAACTTTGGTTTCATAATTTGCGCCTTCAATAACCAGGCGCAGCGGCTGATCGATGAAAGCGGAATCAAGCCGGAACGAGCGCTGCAAGACAACCTGCCCTTCAAATGAAAAGGCTGCCGGCAGCTCGATTTCGCCGGCAAGCTCGGGTTCCTGGCAGGTGACGCGCCAACGGCCGTGCAACGCCAGCCTCTGCCGCAAGGGGGTTTCTTGCTGATAGTTTTGCCAAAGGTTCGGCGCCGTTTTGAAGAGAGCCGCGATCTTTTGCTCTTGAGCAAGGCTTTGCTGAAAAGGCGAGCCAACCACCGCCGGGTATGCCGATATACCATAGTTGATCATGAAGAGCCAGCCAACGAGGCTGAGCCGACGCTTGATTTCTGCCACGATGCCTCCTTGATAAAAAACCTTTCCCAAAATTGCAATTTGTCAATCTAACAAAATCTTGCTTGAAAATCAATGAAAGAAATTTGGCAAATTGCAAAGGCCCGCGGCAAATTGCAAGTTTGTTACAAAACTAATTTCAAAAAGGGGGAGTGTGTGCACTAACTGCGCTTGTTGATTCTCACACCAGGAGCGTGACGATTTCCGCAATCGTTTCTACTTGAATACAAGAGTCAATCGCTTTCAAGCTGGCAAACGCACTGCTCACGCCGACAAATTGAACCTTGGCCGCGTGGGCCATTTCATAATCGGCCTGCGCATCACCAATATAGACGGCCTCGTGCGGCTGAATTTCGAGTCTCGCTAAAGCCGTCTCCAATCCTTCCGGAGCAGGTTTGGGCTGCTGCACATCATCGCCGGTGACCACCGTTTCGAAGATTGTTTTGATGCCGGTGCGTTCGAGATCCCTGAAGACGCGGCTCTTCGATCCCGACGTAACCAAGCCGAGCTTGTAAGAGCTGGAAAGCTGTGTCAAAATGCGTTCGACATCTGGAAAGAGACCGGGCGTTTGTTGCGCCGCCGCTTCCAGCCAATATGTATTCGCGCTCTCCCATGCCTCTTTCGGCAAGCCCATGGCCATATAGGTCTCGTACCAATTGGGAGAATACGAAGCCAGAAAGCGCTCTTTGGTAATCGCAATCCCAAAGCGCGCGAACATGAGGCGATAAGCTTCCAAATGCGCCGAGAAAGAATCGAGCAACGTGCCGTCGAGATCGAACAACAGCGCCTTCAATCTTTCGCGGTCCAGGCTTTGATGAGTCATTTTATTATCCCCAACGCGGTCCATTGTAACCAAAAAGAAAAGCGCACGCAAAGACGCGAAGCCGCAAAGGATCGCAAAGAAAAATCCTGCCGGCCTGGCCTTTGCGTAATCTTTGCGTCTCTGCGCCTTTGCGTGAAAGCTTTTACTTTTTCTGCACCGCGTGGCGCGTTGTCTGCGACAAAGATTTCACTCTTTGGAAATCAATTCGTGCCCTCGTAGCTCGGCGTCACCCCCAGGTTGTAAAAGATAAAAGCATAAATGTCTGTCGTCGTCTCAAGCGCTTTGGCCGTGCTGCTGGCGCCGTGGCCCGATTTGGTCTCGATGCGGATGAGCACCGGAGTTTCGCCGCGATGCTTTTCCTGCAGCGTGGCGGCATACTTGAACGAATGCGCCGGCACCACGCGGTCGTCGTGATCCGCGGTGGTGATCAAAGTAGCGGGATACTTCACTTCTTTGAGATTGTGCAGCGGCGAGTAAGCGTGCAGCGCTTTAAATTCCGCTTCGTTGTCGCTCGAACCGTAATCCGCGATCCAATTCCAGCCGATGGTGAATTTGTGGAAGCGCAACATGTCCATCACCCCGACTTGCGGGATCGCGACTTTGCACAGCTCCGGCCGCTGATTCATGACGGCGCCGACCAGCAGGCCGCCATTCGAGCCGCCTTGCAGCACCAGCTTTTCCGGTGAAGTATACTTGTTGGCGATCAGCCACTCTGCCGCAGCGATAAAATCATCAAACACGTTTTGCTTCTTGAGCTTGGTTCCGGCCTCGTGCCATTTTTCGCCGTACTCGCCGCCGCCGCGAATATTGGCCGAGGCATAAACGAATCCTTGCTCCAGCAGTGCGAGCCGCAACGAGCTAAAGGAGGGCGAAGTGGTCGCATTGAAGCCGCCGTACCCGTAAAGTAGCGTCGGGTTTTTGCCGTCACGCTTGAGACCCTTTTTATACACGATGAACATCGGCACCCGCGTGCCGTCTTTGCTCTGGTAGAAAACCTGCTCGGTGACGTAATTCGTGGGCTTGAAATCCGGAATCTCCGGCGTGCGGAACAGCGAGCTTTTCTGCGTCGCAATATCGTACCGGAAAATTGTTGGCGGATAGTTAAGCGAGCTGAAAGTGTAGAATACAAACTTGTCATCTATCTCGCCGCCGAAGCCGCCGGCCGCGCCGAGATCGGGAAGCTTCACTTCATTCTCCAACTTGCCGTCCAGGCTGTAGACATAAGCCCGCGTGGTGACGTCTTTCAAATACGTGGCAAAAAGTTTTCCTCCTGCCGTTCCGGCGCCTTGCAGCGGCTCCGGCTTTTCTGGCAGAATTTCCTTCCAATTGTTCTTATCCGGATTCTTCGAATCATACAAGATGACCTTGCCATTCGGCGCGTTCCGGTCGGTCCGAATCAGAAACTTGTCGCCGACGTTGTCGATGATGCTAAAATTGTCGTTGCCGATGCTGTCGATGATCGCGGTGAAGATCTTCCCGCCTTTGGCAACATCGCGGAAATAGAGGGCGTTGCCTTTCTTGCCTTTGCCGCGCTCCGAGATAGAGAGCATCACAAACCGCTCATCTTCGGTGGTGCCGGCGAAGTGAAAACGTTGCGGATGCGCCGGGTCTTCGTAAACCAGCTCGTCTGCCGACTGCGGTGTGCCGGCGCGATGAAAATAAACTTTATGGTCTTCGTTTTTCGAGGAAAGCTCCTTGCCCTTCTCTGGCGCAGCGTAGCGGCTGTAATAAAAGCCGTCACCCTGCCAGGAAATGCCGGACACTTTGATCCATTTCAACGTGTCGGGCTGCATCTTTTTGGTGGTCATCTCCATCACGCAATACTCCTGCCAATCCGAGCCGCTTCTGGAGATGCCATACGCGGCGTATTTGCCGTCTTTGGAAAGCGCAAAAGCGCCGAGCCGCGTCGTCCCATCGGCTGAAAAGGTGTTGGGGTCGAGCAGAACTTCCGGCTTGCCTTCTAGTCCCTTTTGCACGTAGAGGACGCTTTGATTTTGCAGCCCGTCATTTTTAAAGAAGAAGAAATACTCGTTTTTCCGAAAGGGAGCGGAATATTTGGGATAATTGTAAAGCTTTTCCAAGCGGGCTTTGATCGTCGTGCGATAGGGAATTTTTTCCAAATAACCGAACGTCACTTTGTTTTGCTCTTCCACCCATTTGGCGGTTTCCGCAGAATTGTCGTCTTCCAGCCAGCGATACGGATCGGGAACCGTGACGCCGAAATAGGTGTCAACGTGATCGACCTTGGCGGTTTTGGGATATTGCAGCGCTTGCGCGGTGGCGCTGAAGTGGAGTCCAACGGCGATCAAGAAAACCAGGATCCCAAACGCCAAATTTGGTTTGAAATTTTTCATTTTGCTTCCTCCTTGAGTTGAGCGTGGCGCGGATTTCGTCGCAACAAACTTTGCTGCGAAGACACAACGATTTTTTTAACACGGAGAAACGGGGCGCACGGAGAGTCACGGAGCATAGTTTTGTTTTCTGTTGACGAGAAAGAGAATTTCCGCGAAGCTCGATGCTCTCGGTGTCGCCGTGTTAAAATAGGCGTTGAATGAGGCAAAAAATTTTTAGAACCTTTCTCTAACTTTTGGCTAATAACGGCCCAAAGAGCTCAAGGCAACTTTCCACCAATATTCACCGTGCCGGCCCATCCCCGCGCCGAGCCTGACCTGAACTTCATTCCGGCGACATTGATGCGGGCGGAAACCTGGCTATTGCCGTCACCCTCGGTGATGATCGCTTTCAAGCTCACGGTCGATCCGGAATCGGCGCTGATCGTGAGCGCCCACGACGAGGTGGAGTCCGATGGCGCCTTAGCCAATACGTGTTGTGCAACGTCCGCGTTGGCATCCGTGAACGTGATGTCGACTTTATTCGCCGATATCGCCTCAACCTTGAACGTGACGGAACGTTGGGCAACCTCCGGGTATGCTGCCTCGATCAGTCGCGGTTCTTCGGACTTGCAGTTGACAAAAAGCACAAAGGCGGCAATGACGAGCATCCGTTTGAGAAAGGAAGAAATCATGGGCGTTTCCTTAATTAAACACTTTCATTCGTGGCGAGATTCAAGGAGGCTCAAAAATGATCCTTCAAAACCAGTTGGGCCGACTGGGTTACTGCCGCCATGCTGCCCAAGCGAGACAGAGCCAGCCGGCGAGAAAAGCCAGACCACCAAACGGTGTTATCGCGCCGAGCCAGCGTATTCCGGAGAGTGCGAGAGCATACAAACTGCCGGAGAAAATGATCGTGCCGATTATAAACAGCCAACCGGCTGCAGTCGTTGCTGTACTCGGCCAGCGCGTGCAAGCCCACGCCACGACGAACAACGCCAACGCATGATAGAAATGATAACGCACACCGACTTCGAACGTGTTCAACAAATCTGCCGATAGCCGGGCCTTCAACCCGTGCGCGCCAAACGCGCCGGCCGCCACGGCAAGAAAGGCTGAGACTGAGCCGAGCAGAAAAAATAGTCGTTCCATTTGGGTTTAAAATGTGCTCAAGGAAAAGTCATTGCGAGGCGTTTTTTGCCGAAGCAATCTCATGATTTTTAAAAGATTGCTTCGCTGAAAAACGCTCGCAATGACCGTTACAAAATAACCCTTAACGAGTATATCTCAACATGAATCTCCAGTAATCCAACAATCCAATACTCCACCACTCCATTATTTGGCCACCTTCACCAAATCACCCCGCTGCAATTTGTCTTGCAAATACATGCCATTGGCAATCGCGATTTCCTCCAGTTCTTCCTGCTTGACACCCAAGCGCGTGAGAGTCTGTTTTAAATCGCCGGGCTGATCGACCGTCATGACCTTGACCCGCCGCGGCTGCTTGCTCAACGCCGCTTGGTTGCGCAAACGATCGAAACTCTTCATTACTTGTTCGAAGGTTGGCGCGACGCCGTCAAAGAGCGTGGGAGAAGTGTAGCCGTGGAACATGTAAATTTTGTCGTCCATTTGGATAAAATAGGACAGGACGCGCAGCACGCCGCTTTGGCTTTGCAAGTTGCTGACGAGCAAGTGTGCGCGCAGGCCGTTCACTTGTGTGGCCTGGTTGCGCAAAACTTCCGCTTGCGAATTTTTGGCAAACTCTTCGGCGGCCAGTTGCGGGCTGGCGCCCTTGCCCAGGCTGAATTGGATGCCGGCATTCTGTTCCGCATTCACCATTTGCACTTGCGCCGGCTGGTTCACCACCTGCCATTTGGCGGGAACTGAAAATTGAAAACGCAATTCGGGATGATAAAAATAACCGTTTTCGACAAATCCTTGGCGCGGGTCGTCGCCGTACACGATGCCATCAATGCGGCGCAGATACGCGGCGCGGTCGGTGCCGCCCTTGGGGCCGGGCACTTGCTGCTGCCACTCTTTGGCGAGCGCGGCAACGCGCTGCTCGCGATTTTCAGGATTGGGATGCGTCGAGAGAAATGTCGGCGGCCCGCCGCCGGCTTTTTCGCCGATGCGGCTGATGGTGCGGAAGAAACGCGACATGTGTTGCGCGTCATATCCGGCGCGGGTGGAATACTCGACGCCCAGCAGATCAGACTCGGATTCGTTGTCACGGCCAAATTTGAGGAAAATGAGACCCAAACCTTGTTGGGCCACATCGCTGAACTGGCGGAAATCTTCCGAAAGAATCGTTCCCAATCCCAAGCCGAGCGTGGCGAGCTGCGCTTTGCTCATTTGCTCGCGGCCGTGGCTGGCGGTCACGTGGCCGATCTCGTGGCCCATCACACCGGCCAGCTCGGCTGCGGAATTGAAATGCGCCAGGATGCCGCGCGTGAAATAGACAAAGCCGCCGGGCAGCGCAAACGCATTCACCACCGGCGTGTCCATCAAACGAAACGTAAATTTCAATGTTGGGCGATGGGAAAATTTGACCATTGACTGGCCAATGCCGTCGACATAAGCAGCCAGGTTGGCATCATCATAAACGCCGTACTCGGCGACGATGCTCGGATCGGCTTCCTGGCCCATCGCCAGCTCTTGCGATTCACTGACGAGACTGAGCGTGCGCTTGCCGGTGACATAATCACGCGCGCAGGCCCAAAAGAGCATGCCCACGATCAAAACCGCTGCGAAGTCGGGAGTGGAAAATAGACGAACGTGACGCATGAAAAACCCTCCTTGCCAAAAATAATAAGATTCCATCAAAAGCGAAATCTTTGCAAAAAAAACAAATAAATTTTGGCTCACGGAAATGAACTCTCACTGAAATAATGATGAAGAATTCCGTGCGCTGTTCCACTTCCGTGAGCAATTCATTATGAATCGGTTTTGCCAGACGCCTGCCCACCAGCGGGAAGCTTGAAAAGCTTTAGAATTTGATTGAAAACCTCCGTCCCCAACCATCCTCCGAGCGTGGACAACGCGAAAGCGCTCAACGGATTCAAAGCGATAAAACGAGGAATGACATTCAGCACGCTGAAGATGACGGCCCAATAGAGCACGAAGCCGCTGACCAGCCCGATCGCGGCCCGCCACCACTTCGAGCCTTGCTTGGTTAAAAATGCGATCACGCCGCCGGCCAACCCGCCTAATGCTGACAGGCCCAACAGCGAGCCGGGCAGCTCGACGGTCAGTTCAGCTTCGGCAAGCGGTAGATTCGGCGTGGCCGCGGTAAGGATGACTTTCCCTCGCCAAGTCGGCAGAAAACTGCTGCGGCCGTCCGCGCGGTCCTTTGCTATAATGATTTCGTCCTTGCGAATTTCCCCCCGGCCGGTTTTAATGCCGAAAGAAACCTGCCGCGAAGTGTCTGTCGCAATCGGCCGGCCCTCATCATCCACCAGTCGAACGATGAGATCGGCCGTATCGACGAGCGAAATCGACGGCGGGCTGGTTTCAAAATTCATTTGGGTGATCGGGGGGCCAAATTTGATTTGGAGTCTTCTGGGGTTCGGCTCTTTCACCAGTGGTGTGGAGCTAAGATATTCCACGTTGACGATCCCCACTTGATCGGACACCAGTTTCGCTTCGCCGTAATCCTCTCCCTGCCGTATCGGCACGATCGTGGGCTTGAGATTGCCGCCGCTGCTGAATAGGCGCACGCGAATGTCTCTGGCCGCCGTTCCTTCTTCATTTTTATCCGTATAGAAAAAAACGTGGATGGTGGCGGAATCCTTGCCGTTGGCGAGCAAGGTCCTTTGCGGACTATTTTTAATGTCAAGTGAATCCCGGCCCGATGGCACTCCGGAAGGAGAACGAGGAGTCGGGGTCTGCGCCATCATCGTGCCTCCGGCAAAGCGCCAATCCAGGCCGGGCGTTGCAGCGCCTTGCGGCGAACGGATGCCGCGCGCCCGGTTGACTTTGATAAACTTGCTGTCCTCGCGCAGTTCCGGTATTTTAGCCAGATGTCGGGCGCGAATCTCGAGGCTGCCGGATACGTCAAGTGAAATTTGAACTTTTTTTGAGCTGGCGCCAACCTTGATGGTGTCCTGCATTTTTTTAACCGACTTCGCTCTGGAAAAAAGTTCAAGCTCGACGACGATGTCCTTCAAAGCCGGCGCCGCTTTGTTGCTGGCACCTTGAAGCGCCACTTCGATCTCAGCCTTGTCACCCACCCAGAAGCGCTGTTTGGGATTCGTTTGAATCACGAGCTTGATCGGGATATTCGCTTTTTGCGCTTGCATTTGCGCCATCGCCGCGCCGGCGGCGAGCAGCAAGAAGAAAAGCGTGACGGAACGTGCCGAGGGAAGCCGTCGTCTGAGAAATCCGTAAAATTGGGTTTGCATGGAATTTTCCTGCTGATTTTTGAGATGATGTTATGCGCCTTTGCTTTTAGCATCCATCCAAGGTGGCGTGCCGCATACTACGAAAAAATAAACTCATTGTCAACAATAAAAAAGGCCAAAAAGCAAGATCACTTACCTTTTGGCCTTTTGGCGTCCCCTACGGGATTCGAACCCGTGTTACAGGATCGAAAATCCTGTGTCCTAACCCCTAGACGAAGGGGACGTATTATATTATCCGTGTTAGCATTGAAAATTTTAAATTGAAAATTTGCAATTTAAAATTTTCAATGCAAGCCGTCATGTGCCAAGCTCTTGGCGCCATGCCTCTGCTCGTAAACTTGGGTGGGTGATGGGATTTGAACCCACGACCACCAGAGCCACAATCTGGTGCTCTAACCAACTGAGCTACACCCACCGTCTGCAGGTAAAAAAGATAAACTGATAAAAAAGAAAAATCGCCTCGTTCTTTTCTTTTTTGTCTTTTTCTTCTTTTTTGCCTGGGTGCGCCAGGAGGGACTCGAACCCCCAGCCCGCAGCTTAGAAGGCTGCTGCTCTATCCACTTGAGCTACTGGCGCAGAAGCCGATTGATTGGATTGTTGGAGTTTTGGAGTAATGGATTATTGGATTTTAATAATTCGTGTTGCACCATTAATCCATCACTCCAACAATCCAATACCCCAGCTTTTGTTCCGTCGGGGCAGCAGGATTTGAACCTGCGACCCCCTGGTCCCAAACCAGGTGCGCTAGCCGGTCTGCGCCATGCCCCGAAACCCAAACCTTTAAATATAAAAATTTTTACATCTAAAATCAAGAACTTTTCGGACAAATTTTGAGCAACGGGAGCAAAATTAATTTCCGACCCTGGGTGAGGCCTCACAATAAATGCTCCAGCACTATTGTCCAACCCTCGCTGAATTTGGCAGCAACCGCAAGTTCATGGTTATTCCTATCGTCATATCGGTCGTTGCGGCCTCTCCTCCACTACCCATGCTGAGCAGTGCGTTGGCTGCGATCATGGCATTCGACTCGAGCAACCGCCCCTTCTCTAAATCGAAGTTTATAGCGCCGGAGGCGCTGCGCTCGAAGGACTCGAAGTTTGCCTGCATGCGCTGGCCTCTCTGATTAATGTAGCCTGAGAGATTTTTATAGCTGATGGGAGCCTCAAAGTTGAACCGGCTGAGCCTGTGTTCAGCCAACGTGGTGTCAGGCTGGCGGAAAAACGTCGCTGTGCAAGCCATTCCTGGCTCATTCACGTGAAAATCTCCTAATTTTTTTAGCGTCAAAGTTTCCGCCCAGTTCTCACCCGGTGCCACAGAATGGCGCGGAAAAATAACACCAAAAAAGCCGATTTGCGATTGCAGTGCGGTGGTCCAGAATTTGATGAAAATACTATCCCCTCGCATCTCGGCGACTTTTCCCGTTGCATCTATGTCCATCTCGCCGGCCATGTAGAGTCCGGCGATTTCGCCTTTGATTTGATTGGCTTCGGCGACACCGATCCCTTGCTGGGTATCGATAAAAGCGGTGCCGTTGGCTGTTCCTGTCATGTCGGCGCCGCGCAAATTCATGACGATATTTCCGGTCGGCGCCTCGATGTCCCAGTCAACCTCGATGTTGGATGGTTCCAAGCTCACCGTGTTGACATGGTTTTTCACTCCGCCGGTGGAAGTCAATTTAATATTATACCGCATCTTAATGCGCATAATCATATTTATCGCTTCCGTTTGTCCGGGGATACTCGTTTCCATGTCGATTTCGGTGTCGCTTTGCAAAGCATAGTTGAGTGAGTGTCCGGCCTCGAACTTGAAAACAAAAGGCTGGGCTTGAGCAAATAGTGTTAAGGAAATGCCTTGCCAAAGCAAAGCCGGCAAGACCGTTCTGATGATTGGGCTTTTCATCGTCATTGCCTCGAGTTTTGTGATGGAAAAGCGTTAATATAAAAAGAGCCGTGCAAATAGAGTGGTTTCCCGGTGCAAGTGCAGACAAGTTGCCCCAAAGCTAAACGCACGTTTAACTAATGGTAACAAATCACGCTTAAAATAACAAGAAAAATTTTTGAATGACTACTTTTTCATCGTAATGTAATATCGATCGTGTGCCGGATATAGCGAGCGGTTAATGCTCCGCGTGACGCCGGAAACGCAAACGCAATCTCGCCGCGCTCTCCATCTGCCGGCGCGAGCTTTCCGCCTTTGACCTCTTTGATCCCGTAACCCCAAATGACAAATTCGAGCGTTGCTGCCGTCGCCGGCTCGCCTTCAACTTCGACGGAAACGGTTTTGCCTTTTATGTGCTGATCCAAAATCACCCAACCTCGTGAACGCTTGCCGGGCTGTGCTTCCGCAAATGGCGGCGCGACGGTAAAAAATTTGGCGAGGCGCAGCGTGATCGTCGTCGTTTCTCCGCTCACCTCAAACGAGAGCGGCCAGCGAATGAGATCGCGGCGCTCCTCCGGCTTCACCTCGATGAGGTGATCATCGCGGCGCAGCTCTTCAAGCTGAGCGGTCGAGGGGAAAATCGGCTTGAAATCCACCCGCACGGGTTGCCACGGCTCTTTTCGCGCTTTGCCGGGATAGGGGCGCGCTTTGAATTGAAACGTCAGCACATTCTCCTCGCGCTGGCAATGAAATAAAATCTGCTGATCGCCGAGCGCAATCGGGCCGGCTGCAAAAAACGGCCAATATAAAGGAACGAGTGGCGCCAGCTCGAGGCGGTGCTCCAGCGCGTGCGGCTTGAGGCCCAACCAGCCTTCGTAAAGCGGCTGCAAAATCATGCTCTCCGACCACGCCTGGTGCGGACAAACACCGGCGGGTTGATACGCTTCGCCGTGCAACACTTCTTCCATGCAGCCGCGCGCGCCGTGCTGAAAGTGGCGCATCGAGTTTTGCAAGTGCATCAAACCTTGCAGCCAGCGGCCATAACGAAACTCCGCCAGCGCCGTCCATCCCGTGAACAACGGCCACACGCTGCCGTAATGATAACCCTGTGGATGATAAAACGGATGATCGTCCGCGACGAGCCGCACCCCCCAATCGGCGTTGAAAGATTTCGTCGCCAGCCGGCGCAATGCTTGGATGCCGTCTTCGGGTTTGCCGTGGCCAAACAGCAACGGCACCGCCGCAAGCGCCGTGACATTGGCGTTAAAACCGCCGTCCTTATTTTTGCCATGATAAAAATAGCCTTCTCGCTCATTCCAAAATTCTTGCTCGAGCAGATTGCAGACCTTTTGATGCTGGATGATCCACTGCTCGGCAAGAGCGGTTTTATTGAGCAACGTCGCGAGTCGGGTCGCCGCGTGCAGCGCTTCGGCCCAACAACCGGCGAGATAATGTTCGACGTGCGCGCCCGCAAGCTTGCCGTCCTCGATCCAACCATGCCCGACGCCGGTGTTTTCAATCAAGCCGTCGCCGTCGCGATCCGTTGCCGCGAGAAACTTCATCGCTTTTTCAATATGCAGCCATTGGCGTTTGACGAAAGCGAGATCGCCGGAATGCTCGAGATAGCGTCCCATGAGAATGACGTACAACGGCGTCGCATCCGCCGCGTCGTAATGCGCCGCGCCGCTGGCCGTCAGCTCGTGAAGAATTTTGCCGGAAATATCTTGATGCCGGCCGAGAAAGCGCAGCGCCTCTTTCACGCTGTCAAAATCGCCGTAGTGCAGCATCGCGAACGCCGTCCAACACGCATCGCGGCCAAAGAACCAGGCATATCCGGGCCGGCCGGAATTCCAACCCTCGCCGGTGCTGGCAAATCCGGCCAGCAGCGAACGGCCGAGCGAAGGAACGTGGCTAACAAAAGCATCGGTTTTGAGCTTTGCCCAGCGTGCCGCGGCGTTGAGAAGCGGATCGGGCGTATCGATCTCGGCGAATTTTTCGAGCAGGTGATATTTTCGCCCAGTCTGGTGGGCATAGAGTTTCGGCAATTCCTCCGGAAAGTTGACGAGCAACTCGTGCAACTGCGGATCGCTCGCTTCGCCGCCGAGCGCCACAAACCGCGCCGCACTTTTGCCATCCACCTCGAGCCGCCAGTGGAAGATGACGCGCGCACGCGAAGTTTTGCCGTCCGAAATGTCCTCCACCTCGGTGGCAATAGGCGGCGCGTCAATTAAAAAATGATCCAGCGTTCGCGCCCGTCCCTGCCGTCCTTGCTCGAAGGCCAGCGCAAAATGCGCCCGAAAGAGCCGGCGATAATCGGCAAAATGCGCCTGCCCGTAACACAGGCGTCCTCGCCTGTCTAATGTTTGATATTCAAGTTTCGACAACGCGCCCTCCGGATATGGCCACATCAGCCGAAAATCAATTTCAAAGGAGAGCTCGCAAAATATTTCGCCGTGCCCTTCAAATTCCCAATCAATACACGCCAGCGGCGCTTCGTGGCTCACCCAAACGCGCTCGGTGATCGCCACGCGCTCGGTTGCGCGGCGGCGTTCGATTTGATGCGGGCGGACCAATGCCTCGGCGTTCGCGCCGTTCTCCCACAGCGTTTCGTTTGCAGAATTTTTGATTCGCAAAGAAATGTTTCGGCACAACCGCAACGGAGGGCTCCAAATTTCCGTGATCGAGCCGCGCTCGCTTCCCATCAATAAAATTCGCTCGCCGCTGAGATCGAAAAAATGATTGCGCTCCGGGCCGGCGTGAAGATACGGACTCACTTCCAGCCATTTGATCGGCAACCATTCTTCCCATTTTGGAAAATCAACCAGCCGATTGTTCTTTTTAATTTGTGCAACCGCCGGCTGCCAAATTCCATGACGCGCGCTTTTTTCTTCTTTATCTTTTTTTCTCTTTTTGAGCAGGTGGCGCAGACAGGCCTCGACAAAAGCTTCAAGCTGCGGCCGAAAGAGATTTTGGGTATCGGAAAAATAGAGGTACGCGCCCACGCACAACACATTCGGCTTCACGTATTCCCACGCCAATTTTTGTGCCGGATCGAAGCCGAGGTAATACCGATGCACGCCCCAAACGTTGCCTTGCGGCCATTGCTTCGCGCCGTAACCGAAGCGCCAATATGGCGCACCGGCTTTTGCATTCCATGAATAAATCCCGCCGCCGAAATGTCCGAGGTCGAAAGTCCGAGGTCGTGAAAAGGATGAGAAGGGTGAAAGAGAAATATTCTCACTCGATGGCAGATGCGCGAGGAAACCCATTAGGCCGCGCAGCTCAAATCCCTGCGGTGCGATCCACTCGTTTTCCGGTTTGCTTCGCGGGTCATAAAGTCCCGCCTCGGCAATATCCGGCCAATCTTTTTCCAACCCCAGCGGCACCACCGCCTGCACCGCCGCCAAAGATAAAAACAACGTTCCGCCGCTCTTGAGAAATCGCCGCATTGCTTTCCAACTGATCACTGACCACTGACCATTGGCGACTGTCTCATGCCACCATAAAATATGATTTTGACCAGAGACTGGAATCTGCTCCGGAAAAATCCGATGCGCCGCCGGAAAACGAGACTTCAGCCACTGCCACGCGGCTTCGACTTCGGGATCGTTGGTGCCGGTATCGAGAAAAAGGAGTTGCGGGGTTGTGGAGATATGAGAAGTGGGTTTAAAGCGACGAGGGAAGTTGCGGCGCACGAGAAGTTGCTCCTATCAATGGGCGAAGTCCGGCTTGGGCGAGGTGAGTTTTATCATTCTTGTAAAATCTTGCCACCCCAGCAAGATGATCCGAAAATTAAATTCATTATCACCTGTGAACTCAATGCTCCGATCGAACAACGCCTCACCGATCCGCAATTGGCATGGCGCGCGCCGCAAGCGGAAGCCGAGGAAAACCGCGCCAATATTGAACATCGTGATTCGCATGCCTTCAACTATCGTCTACAGAACCTCAAAGAGGCCTTGGCGAAGCGCGGCAAGAATTTGAAGATCAGGAGCGAACTGGAAGTCGCTGAGTTTGAACAGGTGGTGACCACGTGGAAAAAAGAGTACCGCTTTATTTTTAAACGCCAACTCCTTCTCGAACTGAATCCCTTGTCCCAGGCCGAAATCTTTGAAGCGACCGAGGAGTATTTCCATCACGGTTAGGTCACGAACATCAAAGATAAAACCATCGAAGAAATCATCGCCCTCATTTAATCCGCGTGAGATTCATTCCTTGGCGATTTCCACTTCTGTTGCCTCTGTTTTTACCGCCAGATTCCGCGACGAATCGAGCTGAGCCCTAAATTCAATGCTGTACACGTCGAGAATGGTCAGGAACAGCGCGGCGATGATCGGCCCGATGATGAAGCCCATCATGCCGAAGACGCTGATGCCGCCCAAAGTGGAAAAGAAAATCAGCAGATCGTGCATGCCGGCGTCGCGCGCCACCAGCTTCGGCCCCAGCACGTTGTCGATGTTGCCGATAATGATCGCGGCAATCAGGAAGATCGCAATGCCCTGCCAAACCTGGCCGATGATGATCAAAATAATCGCGGCCGGATACATGACCAGCCACGCGCCGACCATCGGGATGACGGACAGAATGACCATCACCGTCCCCCACAAGATCGGCGAGCGGATGCCGAATATCCAGAACGTGATGGCGCCCAGCGCGCCTTTCAGCAAGCCGATCAGCAAAGTCCCTTTGAGCGTCGCGCGTGATACCGTAAAAAAGCGCTTGATCAATTCGTTTTCGTATTCTTCCGGCAGCGGGCTTAAATATTTCAAGCGGCGAATCAAGCGGTCGCCGTCCGTGAAAAAATAGAACATCGCAAACAGCGTCAGAAACACGTCGGCGATCACCTGAAAAGTTCCCGTCGAGGCTTTGTTGATCACCGTCGCCAGCACGGTGGTGGCGGTTTGCACGGCTTCTTTTAAAGATGACTGCCAGTCGAGATTGAGTTGCCCCACCCATTTATACTGCTTGATCCGGCCGAGCACGCCTTTGTCGCCTTGGGCGATGATCTCGCGAATGATTTGCTCGGTGGAGTGATAAAAATCGATCGCCTCTTTCGCCACCAAATTGGCGACGAAGTAAGTCGGTATGAGCAGGCCCAGCAGCAGAATCACGCAGCAGACGAAGGCGCTTAGCCCTTTTTTCTGGCGAAAAACTTTGAGCAGCCGGTTATAGAGCGGATAAAAAATTCCGGCAAAAACCGCGGCCAGCATCACCGGCACCAGGAAGGTTTTCACCATGTTGAAAAAAATGACGCCGATGCCGATGAGCACGGCCAGCAAAAAGTAGCGGCTGAGCTTTTCGGCCTCGAAGTGAGGTTTATCCGTGCCGCGCTCAGTTGCGGATGAAGCGTCGGGATGATCCGAAGGCATCGCGGTGACTCCAGCGTTACGAGAATGTTTTCGAGTGTTTAATGCCAATTAGCCAGATTTTTTTGCGGCCCACTAAACACGCGAAATATACTAAAAAGGCTTTTCGCGTTTTTCGTGTGTTCGTGGGCAACGATTTCAATGTGACTATACTCGTTTCGGGTTGGAATGCAAGTCATTGCGAGGCGCTTTTTGCCGAAGCAATCTCCTGGTTTTCAAAGGGATTGCTTCGCTGATAAGCGCTCGCAATGACAATCACAAAATGGTCATTAACGAGTATATGTCGAATTAACGACGGCAAAAGATAATAAGAAATTACCCAAAGCGCAATCGTTTTTTGCGTTTGGCCCTTCAAAAGGAGCCCTTCAAAAAATGCCTTGACTTTATTGGGAATATTTATTAAATATTGTCCGACCGCGTTGATACGCCCCTCAAAACCGTTATTGAGCGCAATTTCCAAAAAATCTGAAAAATTGTGAGAAAAATGACCGGCTTTGGTGTCTATATATTTATGGAGACTTAAAAGAACAAAAGGACTCAACCAACTAAAAGTTCGGAAACCAAACGGCAGAAATTCAGGCTTATTGCCTCGTCTGGTTTCGAGTGCAAAGCGAGGAAAATCTCATGGAGTACCGCACCTTTGATCTGATGATCTCCGCGACAGGCACGCGGCATGAGTATCAGCTTCACGCCCGGGCAACAAAGCATGGCGAGGCCCACGCGCGGACTACGATTGACACCAGCGCGAAATCGTTCCTGGATTGGCACGCGCACCTTAACGCCAGACATCTCTTTCCATTGAATCAATCGCCGGTTGGATGCGATAGCCCAAACTCCGGCTTATCCGAGCTGCAAACACTTGGCGCCAAGCTATATCGGGCTTTATTTGTCGGCGACATCGGCGCACTATTCAATTTCGCTTTAGGCGAAACCATTGTCAAGGACGAATATGGCGTGCGGCTGCGCTTGCGCATTCAGCCGCCGGAGTTGGCGGTCTTGCCGTGGGAGTTGCTCTATTCACCGGATAAGCATTTGTTTCTATCGACCTGGCTTGAGACGCCGATAAGTCACTATCTTGATTTGCTGGAACCCGCCCGCAGCATGGCCTGCCCGCAAAACCTCAACATCCTGGTCGTCATCCCACAATATTCGGGTTTGGAGACCGCGGCCGAATATCGCGTGCTTGAAAGCCTCGAAAGCAAATTAGCCGGCAAAATCAATGTCGATTTTCTCCCGGGGCCTGCGACCGGCGCCGCGATTCGCGCTGCACTGCGCAATAAGAAATATCACATTTTTCACTACGCCGGCCATGGCAGCTTTGAGAATGAAAATGCTTTTCTCTATCTCGATCACGAAGAAGGCTCGGGCACCCAGATCAGAATGGCGGCAAATGAGTTTGCCCAATTCTTTTCGGATTGCGCTTCCATGCGCTTGGTCATGCTGAACTCCTGCCAGGGCGCAGCGCGTTCTTCGCATCAAGCGTTGGTTGGGACTACGCCACAACTGTTGGCCGCCGGTGTGCCGGCGGTCGTGGCCCTGCAATTCGTCATCTCCAACGATGACGCGATTTTGTTCGCCGCCGAATTTTATGAAACCCTGTGCCGTGAAAACGGCCAGGTTGAAATGGCGCTCACTGCGGCTCGCAAAGCCTTGTATCAGGAAAGGCCCGCCAGCCCGGCCTTTTGCAATCCGGTTTTGTACTTGCGATCCGAGGCCGGCAATTTATGGGAGCCACAGCGATGGCCTCAAAATCTCGGGCCATTTCGGGCAAATAAATTCATTCGCCTCGCCGCCGCCTTCGTTTTGATCCTGGCTTCGCTCGTCTGGTGGTTTCTTGATTCCAATGGCGACAGCACCTCCATTGCCGTTTTGGATTTTGAAAACGAAACCCGGGATCCCGAGTTGGGAGGCATTCTGGCCGATCTTCTGCTCACTGATCTCGCGCAGAACCCCAATGTGAAAACGCTCAACAAAACGCGCCTCTTGGAGCTAGGTCACGAGCTGGGCCTGAAGAGAATTGATCTGGCCGTCGGGTTGTCTTTATGCCAGCAGGAAAGCATCAAAGTGTTGGTGTCGGGAAAAATCGTGCAAAGAGGAGAAGCCTATCGTATCGAGGCCAATATTTTCGACGCCGAAAGCAGGAAGCCTTTTTTTGCCCAAAATGTTCAAAGCTTCGGCGCCAATGATATTTTTGCGATGGTCGATGAATTATCGAAACAAATTAAAAGAGAATTGCATGTCAAAGCGGAGGGTCAAGATCGCCCGCTCATCGAGCTGGCCACCAATTCCCTGCAAGCGTATAAGCTCTTTGCGGCCGGACAATCATCTTATTACCGCGGCGATCCCATCCAGGCCATTCGCCAGGTGTCGCAAGCGGTGGCGCTCGACTCGACTTTTGTGGAGGCTTTTCGCGCTCTGGCGATTTGGTACGATGCCATCGGTGATTCCAGCAATGCGCTCAAAAATGCCCGCTTCGCCAAAAAGCGGTCGCGAAGCCGCGATGAGACGGAGTACCTGCAGTCGCTCATCGTTGAATGCCAGGTGCTGCGGAACTGGGATCATAATATCGAATATTTGAATCGCTATCTGGCATTGCGCCCGAATGACGTGAATAAACGTTTACAACTGGGTTACGTTCTTTCGCGCGGCAAGAAGGCATTCGACAAAGCGATCGGCCAATTCAACGAAGTCATTCGCCGCGATCCGCAAAATCGTTCCGACCGGTTGGGGCCGGCTTACAACCATCTCGGTTTGGCTTATCTGTATTCCGGCAAGTTTGACAGCGCCATGATCGCCTTCAAAAAATATCAAGCGCACGCGCCCAACAATCCGGATCCGTTGCACAGCCTGGCGAACGCCTTGAGTTTCCACGGCGATTACGAGGCGGCGGTCCGCCAATTCCGCCAGGTTATTCAAGAGTATCCTCATTACTATAAAGCTTATGATGAGCTTGGCGCCACCTATTTGGCGATGGGAAAATGGCGCGAGGCGCGAAAAGTTTTTGAAGAATATCTTCGTATCGCTCCTAAAGCCATGTTGCCACGGGGACGCCTGCAATTAGGCCGGGTCTATTTCATTCAAGGCAATGCCGCATTGGCCGAGAAAGAATTGCAAGCGGCATTGGCCTTGGAGGCGCAAAATCTCCAGGCGCATTGGTTGCGCGGGCTAAATGCTTTGTCGGTGAGTGCCTGGCTTGACACGGCGCGACAGGAACTGCAACGAATGGAGAAACTCCTGGCGTTGCCGCGCGCGCGTGACGAGGCGGCTTATTATCATCATTTGCGCGGCCGGATTTTCGTCGCCGAGGGCAAATTCGAGGAAGGTTTGGCGGCGTTGCACAAGGCCGTCGAGGCCTCCCCGCGGGAATTTATTTATTTCAAAAAAGAATTGGCCGAGGGGTATTTAAATGCCGGACAGCCGGAAGAAACGCTTCGAGAAGCCTCGGAGCTATTGTCGTTCAATGCCAACGCTGCCGATGTGCTGAAATTGTTGGGAGAGGCACAAAGGCATCTTGGCCGCTTCGATATGGCCATGCAATCTTTTCGGAAGTCCGACTCTTGTTGGCGCGGGGCGAACCATGATTTTTACCCGTTGCAACGCTTACGCGTGCTGCTGAAAAACGTGTCTTATGCCGAAGCGCGCCCGCAGCCATTTTAGTAGTCACTTTAAAGTTGAATCTGTGCAAAAAAAGCAATGAAATAGGGCTCACGGAAATGGAACGGCTCACGGAAAAAAATTCCGTGAGAGTTCCATTCCGTGAGCCATAATCTTTTTGGTACCGGCTCGTCCGGCTTATGGAGTTTGAAAAGTAAAAAAATGAGACTGACCGGTCACTTAAAGTGGTCGAATTACAGAACATTTTGTGCATAAAAAGTGACCGGTCAGTGACTTTCCAAACCCTTCTTAAAAGCAATGCTTGATCGTTTTTTAAAACTTGATTAAGGAGAACATCGATGGCAAAGCCAGGCAAGACCAAGCAAGCCTCAACGCGTTGGATTCATAATTTCAACCCACCTGAGCAAAGTTCATGGGCCGTGCCGGTGAGTTGGGTGCTGGCCCAGGCGCTCAAACATCTTCTCGCCGGTGATGAAAATATGGTTTTTTCCAGCGATAACGGAAAACTGTACATCCAGGCGTACCCGGAGAAGGATGTCGTAGAGCCGGATGGCGCCGGCAAAAAGCAAATGCGAGCCGCTGCAATCGGCAAAAAACTTTGGGCGGATGAGTGGCCGCCCTGGCCGTGATTGCCGCGCTTGGCCTTTGCCCGGCAAAAGTTAGAAAAAAAGTAACTATTCCGCTACTATTTTTTGTAAGCGGATTGAACGGATAAGGCGGATTTACGAAGTTTGTTTATCAGCATCATTATCTGCTCAATCCGCTTTATCTGCTTACAGCTTTTGCTTTTGTGACGTAGTCAGCGCGTCGCCACCTTTTCTAAAACCTTCCAAATTTCCGGATCCTCGCTGCCGATCACCCAAACCGAGAAGCCGCGCAAATTGTTTTGCTTGACCAAATCCAGCTTGTGCTGAAACGACCGGGCGTTCTCGAAAAAGATGTATTCAAACAGCCCGCCGTTCTCGAAGAACGTGAACGGCACTTTCTGCTCGTCGAGCCAGTTGATTTTCGCCTGAAAGCGCTCGGCCAAAGACATGGCTTCTGCATGCGACAATCCTGCGCTCCACGAGCGGGCGTTGGCAACGTGCTGCTCATCCTGCTCGGTGTACCAGTGTTGTGATTGCACCGGAATGCCCAACGAAAGTTTCTCCGCCGGGACTTCGGAGAGAAAATACTCGATATTCTTTTTCACCCACGGGAGGCCGGCGCTCGGCCCGGGCGGCGTGCGGCGCGTGTGCTGCGAATACGTCATGATGGAAATAAAATCGCCGATCGCGGCCAGCGCTTTGAGATCGTAGCCGGCGCGCCAATTTTTGTACAGCCATTTGAAATACTTCGTCGGGCCGGGATATTTTTCCGGGCGATGCACGACGGCGACGCTCAGTTGAAATCCGGCCGCGTGCAAGGCTTTGGCCGTCTCCGCGTAGAATTGCGTGAAAGCGTCCTTGTCATTGATATTCAAATTTTCAAAATCAAACTGAATGCCGCGATAGCCATACTTTTTGCACTCGTCCACCAGGCTCTCGATCGTGCGGCGGCGCGCTTGCTCATTGACGAGCAATTTGTGCAGCATCTCCTGATTGAAACCAGGATTGTGAATGAGCGGCATGACGCCGACATCGTGTTGCCTGGCTAATTTCAAGACGCGGGGATCGACCTCGCCCCAAACCACGCCATCCTCATCGACATTATAAACCGCCGGCGCGATGATGCTGATGTGTTTGATATGATTTTTCAAGCTCTCGAAGCTATGCTCCTTATCAACGTAATAAAACAGGCTTTCGATTTTCTGCTGCGCGAAAAGGGGGATCGCGCTCAATAAAAGCCATGAAAGAACGATGCGAAGAGAATGGTGTTTCATCTTGGCTCCTGAAAATTTGTCGTGGTTTTGTTGTTGGACTTAAAAGATACACGGCTGGCGCAAAAAGTCAAGGGACAAATGGCACGAGAGAGAGCCGAAGCTCCAAGTTCTATCTTGCTTTGCATAGAATAATTTCTTACTTTATGGTTGGAATCTGGCCGTCGGGCGCGAGAAGAGCAAAAACGCAATCCTCCGTCGGTCGTTGAACGCTTGCGTACGCTAAAAGCGGAGTGCGAGAAAGCGACGGTTGCAAAGGTGTAATCTTGAAGCGTTAAGTTTGGAAAGGAGTGTAGCTTGTTTGACAACATCCTGCACCGAATGCGCAACAAGATTCGTGCGGGTGACTACGTAATGACCCTGCATGCTGACGAGGAAATAGATGTGGAGGAATAAGTGTTTTCGATGTCGAAAGGTGCATCCTCACTGGAACGATCATTGAGCGTCAAAAGGATAGACAAACCGGCGAAACAAAATATCGTATTCTTGGGTCTATGATAAGCGGCGATCTCATGGAAGTCATAGCGAAATTAGGCCCCACGGGAAGATTGTTTATTATTACCGCCTATTCCATCTAAAACAGATTTGGAGATGCCTATGTTCAAGAGATCAAATAACCATAATAACAAAAGAAAATGTGATAACTGCGGCAAGGCCGGTGTGATGGAGAAAAACGTGACACGAGTTTATGGGCGCGGCCGGAATGCGCTTGTGATCGAAAATGTTCCCATCATTGTTTGTCCGCATTGTGGCGCAAGCTATCTGGAAGCTAAAACGTTGCACGAAATAGAACGCATCAAGCTTCATCGCAAGAGTTTTGCAAAACAGAAACCGCTTGATGTCGCTACGTTCGCTTCGTAAAAATGACATTCACCTCGTTTCATAATCTTATGAAATCCATTCGCATCCATCAACCTGGCGGGCCGGAAGTGCTCAAATACGAGGATGTTCCTGTGCCAACGCCGGGTCCCAAAGAAGCATTGGTTAAAATCGCTGCTATTGGCGTCAACTTCATCGACGTTTATCATCGCATCGGGCTTTATAAAATTGCGCTGCCGTTCATTCCAGGCAGCGAAGCCTCGGGCGTGGTGGAAAGCGTCGGGCGTGAAGTATCGGAGGTGAAACCGGGGCAACGGGTGGCGTTTGCTTCGGTGATGGGAGCGTATGCGGAATACGTCGCCGCGCCCGCTTCGAGGCTGGTGCCTTTGCCGGATCAAATTGCTTTCGACTCCGCGGCCGCGGCGATGCTGCAAGGCATGACGGCGCATTATTTGACGCATTCGACTTTTCCGCTCAAAGCCGGGCAAACCTGCTTGATCCATGCCGCTGCCGGCGGCGTCGGCTTGGTATTCATTCAAATGGCGAAACGTCTCGGCGCGCGCGTCCTCGGCACGGTTTCCACCGCAGCGAAAGCTCAACTCGCCAAAGAAACCGGCGCGGACGAGGTGATTCTTTATACGCAGCAGGATTTTGAAGCGGAGGTGAAGCGACTCACCAACAATCGCGGTGTGGACGTGGTTTATGATTCCGTCGGCAAAACCACGTATGAAAAGAGTCTGAATTGCCTTGCGCCACGAGGATATTTGGTATGCTTTGGCCAATCGAGCGGAGAAGTGCCGCCGATAGCGCCGTTGCTCTTGAGCGCGAGAGGCTCGCTTTTTCTTACGCGCTGCAAACTGGCCGATTACACCACCACGTGCGAAGAGCTGCTCCAGCGCGCCGGTGACGTGCTGAATTGGGTGGCAAACGGATCGCTCAAGCTGCGCATTTATCAAACGTTTTCACTGGCCGAGGCGGCGCAAGCCCACAAGCTTTTGGAGAGCCGGCAGATGACGGGGAAGTTGTTGTTGCAGCCGTGATCTCTTTATATACTCGTTAAGGGTTATTTTGTAACCGTCATTGCGAGCGTTTCTCAGCGAAGCAATCCTTTGAAAATCAAGAAATTGCTTCGGCAAAAAGCGCCTCGCAATGACTCACATTCCAACCCGTAACGAGTATAGTTTAATCTTTGCAAAAAGCAAAGATTTTTGGCTCACTGAATTGGAACTCTCACAGAAAAAAATCACTTCAGTGAGAGTTCTATCTCGACAATGTTAAATTGCAGTTGTCATTTCGAGCGAAGCAGAAATCTGCCGGAACTCGGTGCTCCATAAAGATTCCTCCCTTCGGTCGGAATGACAGACTAGATCTAACTTAACATTGTCAAGCTATATAACGGCCATTTTCCCAATCAGAGTTTCCCCCTCGACGGTCATGACATAAAAATAAATGCCGCGAGCATGTTGGCGCGCTGGAAATGCGGCGCGATGATCGCCGGGCGGCAGCACACGATCAACCAAAACCGCTACGGTTTGGCCGGTTACATTGACCACACGCAGATTGACTTTTGCCGCTTGCCGCAAGGTAAAGGGGATGGTCACCTCGGAATGATTTAAAGCGTTGGTGGCGGCAGCAAAAGGGTTCGGATAGGCCGGCGCCAAACTGAAATCACGCGGCAAATTCGTCGATGGCGCTTCGTGTACGGCAGTCGACGGACCATTTTCAAACAGAAAAATAATATCCGCCTCTTCATCCACGCCGGTCATGTCGAGATCGCCGTCGAGATCGCGATCGTGAAACACGGCGCAGGAGCCGGCCTGCCGCGCCGGCAATGTCCGTGGATTGATGAATTTCCCGTTGCCGGAATTTTCATAAAGCGTCCAATCGAGGCCGCCGTAGTTGCTGGTGACGAGATCGAGATCACCGTCGCCGTTCAGATCACCCAGATCGATGGCCAGCGGAAAATTACCGACGGGATTCGTTTCGGCGGGCAAGAGCCGGCCCGTGCCGTCGCCGCGAATAACGGCGACGTTGTGTTCGACAGCGTTGGCCGCCACGACGTCGATATGCCCATCGCCATCCATATCGCCGGCAGCGACCATCCACGGACTGCCGCCGCAGTTGACTTTCATTGAGAACGTCAAACCGCCTTTGCCATCTCCCAACAAGAGAATCATTTCCTTGCTGCCAAACGCGCCGACGAACAGATCGAGAATGCCGTCTTCATTTGCATCGGCGGCAACGCACGCGGTTTCACCCTGGCCGCCGGCCTCGAACGGCCGGCTCGACAAAAATGTGCCGTCTCCCTTATTATAGAGAATCGAAAGATTATTCCCGACGCGATTGGCAGTGACAATATCCATATCGCCGTCGCCTTCCAAATCCATCACACTCAAGCCGCGCGGTTCGAGACCAACGGCATAATTGGCGGGAGCCAGAAATCCGCCGCGGCCATCGCCAAATAAAACGCTCACCGCGTTGCCGCGAATATTGCCCACCGCAAAATCGGTGATCGCGTCGCCGTTGAAATCCATGCCCTCGTTCGTGCTCGGCCGGGCCGGAAAGGGAAGGGGATGGCGCGAAGAGTAAGCATAATTTCCCCTGCCGTCGTTGAGATAAACCCGCAGGTCATTCGCGTCTTCGTTGGGCACGGTGAAATCGTGATAGCCGTCGCCGTTCAAGTCGCCGGCATAAGCGCCGTACGTTCTCACCTTGGGCTCGTTGGCAAACCGTACCGGCAGCTCGCTTTTCAAACGCAGCGTCATGTCGCCGCGTCCTGTTGCCGTCCAGAAATTGCAAGTGTAACCGTGTGCAAGCGTGTCGCCCGTCGCGCTCCTCACGCGTTTCGAGACGGCGACGGTAATCCATTCGCCGGCGGAAAATTTTTTCGCCGGTGTGAAAAGAACCTGGCGGTTGCCATCTTCCAACCGGAAGGCGCCGGGCATAACGCCGGCCCAACGGCCGAAGATCATGATGGCGTTGGGATTGATCGTGGCAGGATCAACCGGCGCATCGAACTCGATTTTGATTTCCGGCGCAAGGCTGGCGGCCATCGAATGGGGCTTCGGAGAAATTGGCTTGACTTGCAGGGCGGCGAAGAGAAAGGTTGACGGCAGAAGCACTGTACAAATCGTGCAACGCGAAATTATTTTGAAATTCATTGGATGATTCGTTCATCATTGTTCAAACATAAACTAAAATGTCATTTTGCAAGAATCCTTTTTTGTAATCAAGCTCACTGCTCGTGCGCAAAAGGATTCCTCCGGAATGACATTGATGATATGGTCATTTCTTGTTTTAAGCTTATGACATTTTCATCTCAGACAAATATTGCAAAATGCCGCGCGCCGCGATCTTGCCATGTTCGACGGCATCCACCACTTCGCCGCCGCCGTTGATGCAATCGCCGCCGGCAAAAAGGCCTGGCACGGAGGTGGCGCCGGTCTTTGGATTAACGACGACGCGTTTGCCGTCAACGTTTAAGCCGGGGATCGATTTATAGAGATCGTAAAGCCCATCCTGGCCGAGCGCCTTCACCACCATATCACACGGAATGACATGGTCTGAATTTGGAAGCGGCTCCAATTTTTTGTCGCTCGCCATCTTGACTTTGTAACATTCCAAACCGGCAACTTTGCCATTGGCGTCGACAATGCGGCGCGGCACGGTGTGCCAGAGAAATTTGACGCCATCGGATTTGGCGAGATTGTATTCGTATTCGAAGGCCGGCATTTCTTTTTCACTGCGGCGGTAGACGATAGTGACGGAAGCCGCGCCAAGCCGTGCAGCCGCAGTTGCCACATCGATTGCCGTATTGCCGGCGCCGATCACGAGCACGTTTTCGCCGACGATGCACTCTTCAAATTTTTTGAGCCGCGTCGGGACGATGAAATCCAGCGCCTCAAAGCAACCTTCCAAGTTTTCTCCGGCAATGCCAAGGTTGGCGGTTTTGCCGAGGCCGGCGCCGAGAAAAACGGCATCGTATTCGGCGAGCAGTTTGGTGACGGGCAAATCTTTTCCTACCGGCGTGTCGGGGCGCACCTCGACGCCGATTTGGCGAATATACTCGACTTCAGCCAGCGCAAAATCCGTGGTTATTTTATAGGCGGCAATGCCATAAGCATTCAACCCGCCAATCACCGGTTGCGCCTCGTAGACGACAGCTTCCACGCCAAGTTTGGCCAACTCGTGCGCGCAGGAAAGTCCGGCCGGCCCGGCGCCGATAATCGCCGCTTTCTTTCCGAGCGGCGCGGCCTTTTTGAAAAATTGAATATTGTTTGCCATGGCGTAATCCGTGGCGTACCGCTGCAGCAAACCGATTTGAATCGGTTTTTCATTCAGACCATTCAGCACGCAATCGCCTTCGCACAGCACTTCCGTTGGACAAGCGCGGGCGCAAGCGCCGCCGAAGATATTGGCGGAGAGAATGGTTTTGGCCGAGCCTTTGACATTGCGCTCCATAATTTGCCGAATGAACTTCGGCACGTCGATGTGCGTCGGGCAGGCCCGCATGCACGGCGCGTCGTAACAAAACAAACAGCGCGAGGCTTCGATCACCGCCTCGTTCGGGGTGAGCGCCGGCGCGATGTCGGCGAAGTTCTGCTGTAATTCGTTTGCTGAAAGGCGAGAGGTTTGGATAGGCATAAGAATTACTCGATTTTAAAAGATTCATACGGTGCATCGGTGCCGGAAATATCGATGCGCAGCGTTGTGGTAAAACGGTTGAAATAGTTGACCATGCCGATGAGGCTGGTCAACTCGATAATCTCCGGCTCGTTATAATATTTCCGCAACTCGGCAAAATCTTCGTCAGTGACGAGTTGGCCATTGACCGTCATGTTTTCCGCCAATTTGATGGCGGCTTTAACCGCCGGAGAAAAATTTTCAGCGCTTGCAAAGTTCGCCAACGCTTTCAAATCTCCGTCCGTATATCCCAACTGCTTTGCCAAAGCAGTGTGCGCCGCCAGTCAGTAGTTGCTTTTGTTCAATTGGGTGACTTTGACAAAAATAAGCTCTTTGAATTTGAACGGCAGCGCGCCGGTGAACATGACGGCGCGATAGTGCGCGATGAGCGTGGTCAGATAATTCGGAATCTGCGCCCACGTTTTAAAAGCATTCGGCACGTTGCCGCGCTCTTGCAGATACTTGTCGTAAATCGCCTGCACTTCCGGCGGCACTTCGTGCCGTTCCATCTTTTTGAGTCGGCCCATTTGCAGTATCCAGTTTTCAGTTAGCAGTGATCAGTTGATTAGATGAGTTGAACGCTGGCGCGCGGAATGAATCTTCCCGCACCGCGTTCGGCGCGCAAGTCGCCGTCTTTGTAAACGAGTTTGCCGTTGGCAATGACCTGCGTGGGAACGCCTTTCACTTCAAAGCCTTCATAGATGCTACGATCCACTTTCTGATGATGCGTCTTGGCGCTGATGACGCGCGTCTTCGTTGGATCGAATACGACGATGTCTGCATCCGAACCAATCGCTATCGTGCCTTTGCGCGGATAAAGTCCGAAGATGCGGCACGCATTCGTCGTGAAGAGACTAACGAATTGCCGCTCGGTGATGCGCCCCATGCCGACGCCGTGATGCCAGAGCAGGCTCATGCGATCTTCAATCGCCGCGCAGCCGTTGGGAATCATCGTGAAATTGTCTTTGCCCATCGCCTTTTGGCTCATCTTAAATGGGCAATGATCGGTGCCGGTGACTTGAATCATTCCGGCTTTGATGCCATCCCACAACGCTTCGGGATTGCCTTTAGGACGGAAGGGGGGACTCATCACATACGCCGCCGCTTCAAAGTTGGGTTTTTGATAAACGCTGTCGTCGAGCAAAAGATGATTGATGAGCGACTCGGCATACACGCCGCGCTGTCCGCGCAAACGCGCCGCAATCACCGCCTCCAGCGCGGCTTTGCACGACATGTGGACGATATAAACCGGAATGCCGACGACTTCGGCAATGCGAATGGCGCGATTGGTGGCTTCGCCCTCGACTTCCGGCGGGCGAGAAACCGCGTGCCATTCTGGACCGGACTTGCCTTCGTGCAAGAGTTTTTGTTGGAGATTCCACACGACGTCGCCATTTTCCGCATGGATCGTCGCGATGCCGCCGAGTTCTTTGATGCGACAAAAGCTGCGATAGAGCCCATCATCATCCAACATCAACGCGCCCTTGTACGCCATGAAATGTTTGAAACTGGGAATGCCGCGCGCTTTGACCGCGCCCATTTCTTTTTCAACCTGCTCGCTGAACCAGGTGATCGCCATGTGATAAGAAAAATCGGCCACCGCTTTCTTCGACCGCTCATCCCAGATTTTCAGCGCTTCGAGCAATGATTGCTTGGCTGCGGGAATGCAGAAATCGATGATACAAGTCACGCCGCCACAAATGCCGGCAGCGGTGCCGGACTCGAAATCATCCGCGCTTACCGTGCCCATGAACGGCAATTCCATGTGTACATGCGGATCGAGGCCGCCGGGAAAGACGAGTTGTCCGCTTGCATCAATCACTTCCGTTGCTGCTGGAATTTCCATCTTTGCGCCGATGGCACGAATGACGCCATCTTCGCAATAAATATCACCACGCATTCTGTCCATGCTGGTGATGATCTCGCCGTTACGAATGAGTAACTTTGTCATGTTTTCTCCTTAAATAAAATTCAAACTTGCTTATTGCTTCTTCGAGAATTCTTCAGTAAATTTGTGTTGAACAACTGAATAACGCGAGGTGCTTCATGCCAACGAAGTTAGCCGCTTAAATTAAAAAAACTAAAAACGGCAAAATTCGCATCGAAATCAGCCGTGACGAGTTCGAGCGTTTTTGCAACGCCTTTGGATTTTTCCGGAAGGACTTTCTCAAACTGTTGCGCGAATCCGAAAAAGATCATCAAGCCGGACGGATTACGAAAAGAAGCAGTCTATTCGAACTCATCGGTGAATAATGCAAATTGTCACCACTAAAACGTTCGATAAGCTTTTCAAGGCGCTTGATAAGAAGATTCAGCGCAAGGCAGCGCAAAAGACCGAGTTGTTCAAGCAAAATCCATAAATAAAAAGTAGTAAATGTCATTCTGCAAGAATCTTTTTTGTAATCAAACTCAGTGCTGGTGTGTAAAAGGATTCCTACGGAATGACATTATTGATGTGGAACCTCAAGCCTTGCCCGTTTCAATCTCATTGAAAACCTTGTCCAGCGTGTCAACAATAAAATCCGCGTCGTTCTGGTTGATGCACATCGGCGGTTTGATGCGCAGGACGTTGCCGAAGAATCCGCCTTTGCCGATAAGCAGGCCGCGGTTTTTTGTGCGTTCCATGACCTCCGCGGTTTCCGTGGTGGCCGGTTCTTTCGTCGCGCGATCTTTCACGAGTTCCATCCCCAGCATCAAGCCGAGTCCGCGCACTTCGCCAATGAGGCGATGTTTGTCTATCAAGCTGGTGAGTTTTTCTTTCAGATAATTGCCGACTTTTTGCGAATTGGCTTGCGTGCCGTCTTTGTCAATCACTTCGAGCGTCGCGAGTCCCTGTGCCATTGAAACGGGATTGCCGCCGAAGGTGTTGAACCAAATTTTGCCGGTCATCGCGTTGGCAATTTCGCGGCGTGTGGTGACGGCGGAAATTGGGATGTCGTTGCCGAGACCTTTCGCCATCGTGATCGCATCGGGCGTCACGCCCCAGTTTTGAATGCCCCAGTAATGCTCGCCGGTGCGACCGAAGCCGGTTTGCACTTCGTCGCTGATGTAGATGCCGCCGTATTTTTTCACGATGTCGAAGAGAATTTTGTAATATTCGGGCGGTGGCACCACCGTGCCGCCGACGCCTTGAATCGGCTCCGCGAGAACGGCGGCGATTTTGCCGCTGGTGCTGTAGCGAATCACATTCTCCGCATCGCGCGCGCACTGCACGTTGCAATCGGGATATTTCAGATTGAACGGGCAGCGATAACAATAGCCGGGCGCGATGTGATGCAAATTGCCGGTGGTGGGAATCGGGAAACGCCACGTGCTGTGACCGACCGCGCTCATGGTGGCGAGGCTCGCGCCGTGATAGCCGTTGCGCACGGTGAGTATGTCGAGATTGCCGGTAAACAACCGCGCCATCGTCATCGCCAGATCGTTGGTCTCACTGCCGGAGTTGGTGAAGAACGAGACTTTCAAATCCGCATTCGGCATTTTCTCCGCCAGCTTTTTCGCGAGCAGCGGCATGGCCGGATGCAGATAAATCGTCGTCAGCTCATGTTCAGAAGCGGATGTCGTTTGGGGTTGGCGATGAGAAGCCGCCGCAGTTGTGACATTCGGGGGATTGGCTTGGGTCAAGTTCATAACAAATTCCCTTTGCGTTGAGCCGAATTTTGAGAGCCGGATAGTAAACTTTCGGCATTGACAGGAAAATTTTTTCACAACCGTGTTACTCCCTCAACATTAACCCGCACCGAATCGAGGCCAGGCTCGCCTGCGGCGGCAGCGCGAAAGGCTTTTACGATTATCGTTGCCGGACCGGAGAGGCCTTCGACCTGCCACAAGTATCGATACGGCGAGGAATCGGCACTTCCCACACTGTTTGTTCCAATCTGAAAATCGACACGTTGAATGCCATTGGGATGGCTCGCCAGCGCCTCGATGACAAAGACGCCAAGACCGGGGATAAAAGCGCCATCGGATGGTTGGAAGATTTTGACCGTCGGTTTTTCGCTACCCAACACGACGATTGTAACCTGCCCCTGCGTCTCGCCGCGCTTATCATCCCGCACTTTCACGGAAATTCTGTAATTTCCCGCTGCCGGCGCCGTCCACAGAACGTGACGACCAGAAGTTGAAGACAGAGTGCCGCCTTCGTTGCTCCACTCATAGGAAAGCGTGCCACCCTCCGGATCACGCGCTTCAACAATCACCGTCGTCGTGTCCGTCGGCGCGAGACGATCCCGCAACGCAAAAACCCGATCAATGGCGGGAGGCTCATTCGTTGAAATGAGCGAGCCTAACTCCTCACAACTGATCAAGCAACCGGCGGCAATTAGAAAAAGAATGGCGCTGAAAAACCGTTTCATGGGAAAACCCGCGGCCCAATTTATTCGGCTAACGTTGTCTGCAAAATTTTACGGTCGAGGCCCGTCGTTTGCTCGACCAGCACAACCACTTGTACTCGTCCTGCATTCACCGCGCTCGGCAAGCTCGTGGTCAAATGCACGGATCTTCTTTCACCGGCGGCAATGCCGCTGAAACTTTCGGGCAGCAAAATTTTTCGCACCACGTGATGATGTCCCTCCGTGCCCAAATCTTCCGCAATCATCACTTTCACCGCAAATTGTGAAAAGTTGCTGTTGCCGAGCCGGGCGACGGTCACGTCGATGTCAATTCGATTGGCCGAGATTGTTTTTTGCGCTTCGATGGTGAAATGAGCCACTTTGTCAAGCTCGGCTTGAGTGGCATGGCGATAACGAAGCACGGCAGTCCCCGTTGTTGAGGCGCCCTGCACGCGACTCTGCGAGCCGTTGAAGAATAAATCCGGAACCGCGGGAGCAGCCGTTGTGAGAATTTTGTAACGATCGGCACTTTCCAACAAGGCTGTGGCATCCGTGAACTTTGAGCTTGGCAAATGATGCTCGACGATCACCATTTGTTGTTGCGGAAACGTCGCGGCGAGACTGTCCAAAGCCTGCAAAGCAAAGGCGCTGAAAGGCGCGGCGTCGTTGACGAAGGCCTCGACGAAAACAACACGCCGCCGCTCGCTGTTTGGATTTTGGGGATCAAGAGGATTATTGCGCTCTAAATTCTCACAGGCGACGAGCAGGAGGAGGCTTAAAATCCACCTTTGTGATTTTATTAACATTGATATGCAATACGTTTGTAGTTTCGCCTTTAGGCGTGAAACGTTGACATTGGCACAAAGCTGGGTGGTTAATTGAAGTATTTTTTCAATTCTAATATCCGACGCCTGCCCCGCTCCGCCCTTCGTTAAGGTATTAAGGATGCGGGGCGGAGAAGGCGTTACTACGAACATCCACTCAAAAATGCCAGCGCAGCCCGAGGCGTATTTCTCCGGATTGCGCGAGGAACATCATCTCTCGTGAGGGTTGGAATTTTGGCGCCGCCTCGGCAAATATCTGATTATTCCCCGAACGATTTTTGATCCAAAAACTGATGCTGGCAAGCGCCAAAGCGCCAGATGCAATCGCCAAGCCATTGCGGGCTTTGCGAAAGTTGTTGGCGCGATTGTAATCGGTGTCGAATTGGTCGAGCTTGGTATCGGACTGATATTGCCGGTAGGCGTCGTGTGACACCCAATGTGCCGCACCGGTGGCTGCCGAGGTCAGCACAGTTGCCAACACGAACCACGAGGTCGGGTATTGCTTCAAGCGCCGCGTCTGGCGATGTTCTCCTTTGCCGGTGAGATTGAAGATGAGATTGGCAGCCAGCAAGCGCACCATGTCGTCGATCGCTTCGCGGCCAGGGCCGATGACTTTTTCGCCGCGCACTTGGCCGGTTTCAACTTTGAGAATGTGGCAATCGATTCGCAGCTTTGACCCTATCGTGCTGATTTCGCCGCTTACGAGAAATTGCGCGCCAACCAACTGCCCGACGCGCTGCGCGGTTTGCTCGTCCAACACCCCGGTTTGGCCCAAGGCCTGCTCTTGTAAAATCGCCGCTAATTTTTGGCGCTCCACCACGAATAAACCGGGTCCTGAGCGGGAAAGCTCGGTTTTCAACATTTCGGGAAGGCTCTTTTCCAAAGCATCGAGCGCAAACTGCTCGCTGTTGTTTTTGAAATCCAAAACGGCCAATGTTAGCGTGGATGAATCAGGAACGCCGGCGGCTTGATCGTTGCATTTTGCCGGCAAAGACGAGGACAAAAATATCTGGAAAGTTATACACGACAAGGCATGCGTGGCGGCACGAGTCAGTTTGCTTCGCATTTAAATTCCGCTCGCGGTTAATGCTTTTCCGCCTCTTGCGCCGTTACAGTCAATGTTTCATACAGAAAAATTCCCATCCCCACAGTAAACGCCATCCAGAGCAGGTAGAGAATAAAAGTAAATAATTGTAGTGAAAATGGCGCGGCTTCATAAATCGTCTCGCTGCCGTTATTGCTGCCGGTTGGCGCGGTTCTGGCGCGATTGGCGGGAGTGGATTTGTTGTCAGCGGCGCTTTTGGTGGTGTCCGGCTCATTGGTGCGAACGATCACAGTCTGAAGATTAAGTCCACGTTCGACGAGGCTATAGAGCTTCATGGGCGCGGGCAAGGCGAGCGCGCTCACGATAGTGACCAAAACCACACACATGCCGATGCGGCCCATGGACAATTTGCCGCCGGCGAAATAGCCAATGACAAACAATAGCAGCCCTACCGTCACGGCGATCCACATGACCGTTGGGCTGATATTCGCGATGAACGGCAAAATTTTTTCGTCAAACATGGCTTCCTCAAAGAGTCTCGGTCGGCTACGGCTGCAGGCAGAAGCGCGTTCATAGCTGCAAAACCGCTATCAAATTAGCCATATTACAAGCTGAATGTCAAGAGAAATTTTATTGGACCTGTTTCAGATCACCGTCCGGACGCTTCGTGATTTGAGTAAGCTTATTGTCCAAAACAAACATTCTTTTCGTCCAAAAGCGTCCGGACGGTGATAGTTGGATATACTTACAACCGCGACGGCCAAAGCACCATTTTGTCCTCTTCTTTTTCAAAACCGTGCCGCTGCAGCCATTCGGCCGCCGGGGTAGCCGTAACCGGCGTTCCGTTCCAGCTTTCCACTTCTATACGTCTGCGCGGCCGCAAAGGTTCGGGCAGCAGCAAAAACTGTCGCAGGCAAGCTAACGATGTGACAAGCTGTTCTTCCGCTGCGCCGGCGAGACTCCAGAGCCGGCTGCCGTAATTTTCCGCGTACACGACGGGTTTCGCCTCCACAAATAAAAGATGGTTGCCGGCTTGTCGAATCAGCGGCAAGGGCTTCTCAGCAAAACCTGTCAGCCGCAAATTGACGCCGCTGCCAAACGGAACTGCCGGATCGAGCACGCTCAACATCGCCGGGCCGGTGAGAGTGGTTTGCGTCTCGCCCGCAGCCAACATCTCAACTGCTTGCGGCAGTGCAAATTGTACGCCTGATAAGCCCTCGACAAAATAACCGCGCCGCACCTCGCCGCGCCATTCCATTTGCTTCAGCGCCTGAAAAATGGCGTACCACGGCAGCAAGCCGTTTTCGCGGCGATACCATTCCTTTACCAAAATCCCATAGCGTTCGAGCAGCAAATAGGCTTGCTGCTGCGCCAAGCTTCGCGTTTCGACATTCGCGGTGTTGCTAGACGGCGCGGATTGGGGCTTGCCGTAAATTGAGAAAGCCTCGACGAGTGACCAACGGCCCTCTTTGAGCTGCGGCAATTTTTTTAGCTCGCGCTGCAGGTCTTCACGCCGCCGCGAATGTTGGCGCCATCGCGACTGACTGCGCTTCCTCCATTCGGGTAAGTTGGTGTCAAGAAATTCTTGCAAGCCGCCGGTGGTGGTTTTATGCTGAGGCTGTGGTTCCACCTCCGAAGGCGCAGCTTCAGTCGAACGAGGCGCGCCGTGCTCGGCCAGCTCCTGCAACATGAGCAAGCTGTCGTTGGTGATGAGGCCGCGCCACGCCAGTTCGGCCAACCCCTCGGCCAAATGCGATTTGGATAAACCGCTGCCGGTGACGAGATCGCGAAAAAAGCTGGCGCCATGCTCGCGCAGAAATTCCCGTACCGTTTTTGCCGAAGCGGAAAGCTGATTTGCCTGTTCAGCTAACTGTTCGCGTGAATAAAAGAGATGACCCTCGCCGCGCAAAAAGAATTGCGCTGATTTCGCGTGTCCGGCCTCTTCCTGATATAATCGCCAGATCAATTCGCCCTGCTGGCAAAGGGAAGCGAGTTGCAAGTGGCATGCAGCAAATTGTTGGGGGAATTGTGTGGCAGGAATGCGAGCGCGGAGGATTTCACGTTCCAAAAAATTAAGCGGCAGAAAAAGGCCGCGCTGACGTTGCAGCAGCGGCAGCAGTTGCCCCGGGTTCTGCAATTGGCCGATGCCGTGCCAGCGCCACAAAAAGCGCAGAAAATTTTCCGCCGGCTTGGGCGCAAATGCGCGGCGGCGTTCCTGAATCGCGCGGCGATAAAGCTGCTCGAAATTGCGGCGGTCGCACCATTGCTCGGCGTTGGCGTCTTGCGTGAGACGGCCGCGATAGACCGCTCCGGCTTTGGCCAGCTCATCTAGAATTTCTGCGACTTCCTGGCGAGGGAGCGGATAACGCTGCAAAATATCGTCAATCGTAACCGGCCCCCGGCTTTGGAGAAATCGCCTGAACAGGGCGCGCCGCCGTTCACGCGGCGAGCCGTTGGGTGAGGGAAATTTTTCAGAAGCTTGGTCGGACATTGCATTCTTTTTATTTCCGGCTTATTGTCATGCTCTAATATAACCCCCATTTCGCCCAAAAGCAAGCGCGTTGACCAGCCGTGCTCGCGAACAAAAAAATTACACTTTACATTTTACGCCTTGCGTTTCGCGCCACTTCATAGCGTCGTGCTCCTATCGCCGACCCATTTCTGGTTCAGCCACATCACGACGCCGATGATCGCCGTCAAGATGACCGAATACGCCGCGGCGGAGCCGAGATTGAAGAGCCGCAATTCGGAGAAAATTTGGATTGACAGCGGCACCGTCGAATAGGTATAAAGCAGAATCGAGGCGACAAACTCACCGAGCGCGTTGATCAAAGCGACCATTGCGCCGGTCGCCACGCCGGGCAAAATCAGCGGCAGTGTCACGCGGGACAATCGCCGCCACCAGCTTGCGCCGAGATTGCGCGCCGCTTCGTCCAAAGCCGGATCTAATTGCGCCAACGCCGCGGCGGTGGCGCGAAATTGAATCGGCAAATGGCGAATGAAATACGCCAGCGGTAAAATCGCCGCGCTGCCGACCAAGATATTGCCGGCGGTGAACCAATGCGGCTCGTTGAATGCCGCGATCAACGCAATGCCAATGACGATGCCGGGAATCGCATACGGCAACATGACTATGGTGTCGATCACGGTCGACAGTGTGCGCGAAGATTTGCCGCGTGTGTGAAGCGATTGCAGCCAAGCGGCTGCCAAGCTCACGACAACGCCAATCGATGTCGCCAACACGGACATCCACAAGCTATTCCAAAACGGCCGAATAAATTGGGGTTGGCGAAAGAGTGTGGTAAAATTCTCCGCCGTGAAGGTATCAGGCAAAATCTGCGACGTCCAACTGCCGTTTTTGACAAACGCGATCATCATCAGCGTAAGCTGCGGCAAAACGAGTGACAACATTACAATAGCACCGAACGCGGCAAGCAATAGTTTTTTTGCCCAGTGCAAGTCGCGCAAATGACGCGAAGACGCCGTCGTCACGCCTTTGGAGCCGCGGCCAAAGCCGGTGAGTGCGGCGCCGCTATACACGCGCATCAGAATGAGAAAGAGCAAAGAAATGCCGGCGATAATCACCGCCTGCGTGATGGCCATCGGCATATCGCCATTGAGCTTGGCATTGTAAATTTCCACCGTGAGAAAACGCCAGTTGCCGCCAAAGAGATAAGGCGCGGTGAAGCTGGCCATCGAACTCATGAACACGAGCAATGAAGAGCCGAGAATGGCCGGCAATAGTTGCGGCAAGATAACGCGCCGCCACACCAGCCAGCGTTTGGCGCCGAGACCGCGCGCCGCCTCTTCGAGCGCCGGATCGGTTGCTTGCAGCGCGTTGCGGACAAAGAGAAAAAAGTAAACATAAAAACTGTAAACATGTACGACCAAGATCGCGGTCACGCCTCTCATCACCAACGGCGGTTGTGACAAATCCAAAATCCATTGCAGCAAGCGCGGCAGCATGCCGGTTTCTCCCAACAGAAAATAAAACGCCAGGACACCGACGAGCGGCGGCAGCAAAATCGGCAGCGTCACGAGCACGCCGAAAAGCTTGCGGCCGGGAAAATCGAAACGGGTGAAAAAAATCGCCAGCGGAATGCCGAACAACGCTGAGAACACTACGGTCAGCATGGAGATGTTGACGCTGCCGAGCAAGGCCTGCCAGTTTGCCGACCGGCTGAAATCAAAAAAACGGCGATACGTGGCGAGCGAGAACTGGCCATCCACCAGCAAACTGTCGCGCACCAGCACGGCGATGGGAAAGAGAATGGTGATCGTGAGAACGAAAAAGAGGGGGAGGAGCAGAGGCCAGTTGCCGAGGGCGAGGGGGCGAGGCTTCATTGTGCTACGATGAAAACCGACCGGTCACTGCGAGTGATCGGTCAGTAAAATGTTATGAAATTTATTACGGAGTTGGGGGTTGCTGATGCTGTTCTAACGTTTGAATGAATTGCTCAACTTTTTGGCGCCATCTTTGGTATGCACTGTCCGGATCATTTTGGGGATAGTTGCCGTCGTAACTGTATTGGATGTGAAGCGTGTTGATGATTCGCCGAAATTCCTGATCGAAGGGTGAAGGAAGCAAATGGCGTAATTGACCCCATCGCGCATTATCCGTATTCAGATATGCCATCACCGCGTAACGAGCGGCATCGAATAAACGGTCATATGCCGCTTTGTAAAATTCATCTTTTGCGATAATCCTAACATTTTGTTGCGCCAAAGCAAGAGTGGCATCGGCTGTTTCTAAAGTTATTTGGGCGCGTTCGAAGGTAGGAACTGCCATATAAACCTCCGCTTCTTTGAATGTTTGTCCATCGCCGCACAAGAGATTTCCCATGAGTCGTATACTGGTTGCGATGTCCTTTCCCATGGGCTGTCCGGGGGTGCGAACGATGACATCGGCACCGAGATCCAAATCGGCAAAGGTATCCCAATAAAGGTCTTCATTTTCCTTCGAGCGCGTCGTCACCAGCAGATCGATATCGCGGGCCAAATCCGGCGCATAAACCGAAGAGCCGAATTGGATAATGTCGACAAGATCAGCGTCAGTCTCTTTTAGGTTGTTGCAGAGCTGGTGCAATCGCGCTTGTCTTTCTTGGACTGGGGCCATTTTTCATTTCCATTTTTTTTATATTAACAATATAGCAACGGAAATCCGTTAAAGCAAGATGAAACCGCGATGTTTTCTCTCACTTGCTCTCCATCGCCTCAACGCCTTCCCAACCTTCCGGCACACCCTGCACCATGAATTGCGCCGATCTTTCCAGATAGAGCCGTGCCGTTTTATCCTTCGCATTGACATCCAGGACGTTCTTAAAGAAAACCGAAGCGTTGGTAAAATCTTTGTCAAAATAGCGGTACAGCCCTTCCTCGAAATCCTTTTTCGTTTTCAGCTTCAGTTCGATGATCGACTCGGGATCACCGTTATAAACTTCAAAAAGCGAGATCGGCACATCCTTGCCCTTCACTTGCACCTTGCCGAGAAAGCGCGTGTGATACTCGCCGCGATTCGTCAGCTTGCCCAACGTGGTTTCACTCACCACGATGGAGGCGCCGTAAAATTTGCACAAGCCTTCGATGCGATTGGTTAGATTGACCGCATCCGAGAAAATATCGCCCTGCATGCGCTCCTGCTCGCCGACAATGCCGAGCATCAACGATCCGGTATGCAAACCAACCCCGATCTGAATCGCCGTTTCGCCCTTCACCCTTCGCCCTTCATTATGTGTTGCGAGCAATCTCAGCGTCGCAATCGAATTGTTCACCGCATCTTCGGCCTGTCGTGGGAACAGCGCCATGATCGCATCGCCGGTGTAGCGGTCGACGAAGCCGTGATACTCCCGCACCGTCGGGCTGGCGATGCTGAAGTATTCGTTGATAAAGGCAAAATTTTCCGCCGGCGTCATTTTCTCCGAAATCGTGGTGAAGCCGCGAATATCCGAAACGAAAATCGTCACCTCCATTTGGGTATGATCCCCGAGCTTCACGTCGACGGCGCTTTCCTTTTGCAGGTAGCGCAAAAACTCGCGCGGCACAAAGCGGCCAAAGGCGGTGTTGATCTTGAGCAGATTCAAATGCGTTTTGATGCGCGCCAACAGCTCGTCTTTGGAAAACGGCTTGGCGAGGTAATCGTTGGCGCCGGAGCTTAAACCTTCGATCAAATCCTGCACTTGATCTTTGGCCGTGACCATGATCACCGGCAATTCCGCCGACAGATATTTTTGGCGCAGGCGTTGGCAAACTTCATAGCCGGACATTTTGGGCATCATCACATCGAGCAAGACGAGATCGAATTTCGTTTTATCAATTGCGCGCAGCGCTTCCTCACCGTTGTAGGCCTGACTGAAGCGATACTTGCCGAGGGTGAGATGGTTCGCCAGCACTTGCTGATTCACCGGCTCGTCGTCCACGATCAAAATGTGAAATGCGCCATTTTGAGCCGAAGGGAGAAGGGGGAAGGGAGAAGGGCGCTGGTCGTGGGAATCTGAGCTTGTCACTTCGCGCCCTTCGCCCCACGCCCTTCGCCCTACATCTCGGACTCTGGCAAGATCAATGGTTTTGACCAGCGCTTCGGGTTTTCCCTTTGCCATCGGCAGCGTGAAAGTGAAAACGGCTCCTCGTGCCGCTTCGGACTCCACCCAAATTTTCCCGCCGTGCAGTTCGACCAAACTTTTGGTGATCGCCAAACCCAAACCCGTGCCGCCGTATTCGCGTGAAATCGAGGCATCGACCTGCTCGAACGATTTGAAAATGTCCTGCTGCTTGTCTTTCGAAATGCCGATGCCGGTGTCGGCCACCGAAATTTCCACCATGCCATTTCTTTGCGCCGCCGAAATTTTCACTTCACCCGACTCGGTAAATTTGATGGCGTTGCCGACGAGATTGTGCAAAATCTGCTGCAAGCGGTTCTCGTCGCCTTCGACCGGCGGCAGGTCCGACGGTATCTCATTTTTTAAAATGAGATTTTTGCCCGCCAACAGCGGCTCGCTGAATTTCAGCACCAGCTCCACCAGCACGCGCATGTCAATGGCTTTCTTCTGAATGGCGAGATGCTGGGTTTTGAGCTTGGAGAAATCGAGAATATCGTTGACGAGACTGGCGAGGCGCTTGCCGCTGGCGATGATCATGCCCAGGTTAAGCCGCATCCTTTCGGGAAGCTTGACGCTCGGGTCAGCGACCGATGATTCCGCCAAGCCGATGATGCCATGCAGCGGTGTGCGCAGCTCATGGGAAGTGTTGGCCAAAAAATCATCTTTGAGCTTATCGACTTGCCGCAGCCGCTCGACAACCTGCCGTTGGCGCGCCAGCTCTTTCGCTTGTGCTTGAGTCTTGTAGCGAATGTAGCCGAAAACCGCGCCGGCAAACATCAGCCCATAAAGCGTGTAGGCCCACCACGTCTTCCACCACGGTGGGGTGATGGTGATTTTCAGCGACGCGCCTTCTTCGTTCCAAACGCCGTCGTTGTTGGAGCCTTTTACGCGCAGGGTGTATTCGCCAGGATCGAGATTGGTGAAAGTGACGTCACGTTTGGTGCCGAGATGAATCCAGTTGTCATCGAAGCCTTCCAATTTATAAGCGTATTGATTTTTGAAATTATTGCGGTAACTCAGCGCGGCAAACTCAAAATTCAGCACGTTGTCTTTGTATGACAGTTGGAGGGAATTTTTGACGGAAATACCCTTTTCTGCGATGGCAATGCCTTCTGCCGCATCGGTGTTAAAGCGTTTGAATGAATTGATGACAATCGGTGGAATATAAGGGTTGTCTTTGATGCTGTCGGGATGAAACATGGTAAACCCACTGTTGAAGCTGCCAAAAAACATTTCACCATCAGCGCTCTTATGTTGGATGGGCAAGATAAATTCATTGCTGGCCAAGCCATCGGCGACGTCATAGTTTCGAAAAGTATTGGTTATTGGGTCAAACCGGGATAATCCATTGCTGGTGCTCAACCACAAAAGCCCGTTATCATCTTCTAATATTCCACGAACTTGATTGTCGCAAAGTCCGTCATTTGCCGTAAAATGGGTAAATTGCTCAGTATCGCGATCAAACCGATTCAGCCCACCGCCTTGCGTTCCGACCCACAGCGTGCCGTGACGATCAACCCACAGTGGCCCAACGTAATCATGACTTAGGCTGTTAGGATTTTTCGGATTATGGACAAAATGGGCAAATCGGCCAGTTTCGCGATCAAAGCGATTGAGCCCTCTAGCTGTTGCAACCCAAAGGATATTTCGCGAAAGAGAATCTTCACAAATTGACCAGACAGTGACACCCCTGATATTATGGGGGTTTTTCGGATCAGGGACGAAACGGGTGAATCGGTTTTTCTCGCGATCAAATCTATTGAGGCCGCCGCCATAAGTGCCCAGCCAAAGCACATCATAGCGATCTTCGTAGATAACGTTAATCCGGTTACTGCTGAGACTATGGGGGTTATTGGGGTCATGAACGTAATGAGTAAATCGTTTGTTGCGAGGGTCAAATTTATCGAGCCCACGCGTTCCAAGCCAGAGCATACCCCGGTGGTCTTCGTAAATAACGGTAACCTTGTTTTCGCAGAGACTGTTAGAGTTTTTCGGGTCGTGGAGAAAAGAGGTAAATTGTTTCGTATTGGAATCGAAGCGATTTAGTCCATTCAAGGTTCCTACCCAAAGTGTGCCGGTGCGATCTTTGTAAAAGCTACTGGCACCATTATGGCTAAGACTGTGAGGATTATCCGGCTCGTGGACAACTTTGGTAAATTGTTCTTTGCCGCGATCAAATTTATTGACGCCGCCGAAATGAGTCCCGATCCAGAGTATACCGGAACGATCTTCGTAAATTGACCAGACAGTATTATCACTGATACTGTGAGGATTCTTTTGGTCATGCACAAAGCGGGTAAACTCACCTCGGTCGCGATCGAATTTATTAAGTCCGCCACCCCATGTTCCAATCCAGAGCGTGCCGGAGCGATCTTCGAAGAAGGCTTCTACGCTATCGCTGCTGAGGCTATATGAATTTTGGGGGTCGTGAAAGAAGTGCGTAAATTGTTCCATCTCACGATCAAATTTTTTGAGGCCGGCGCCTTCCGTGCCGAGCCATAGCGTACCGCCACGATCTTCAAAAATCGTGGTGATTTGCCTAGCTTTACGATCCCGAGGATTTTGCGGATCGTGCTCATAATGAACAAACTGCTCTTTCTCGCGGTCAAATTTGTTGAGCCAGCGCCCCGTTCCAATCCATAGCGTACCGGCGCGATCTTCATAGATTGAAAAGACCGAATAACCATGCAGGCTTTTTGGATCTTGGGGATCGTAAAGATAACGGGTGAACTGCTCTTTCTCGCGATCAAATCTATTGAGACCGTTGGATGTTCCTACCCAAAGTGCGCCGGTGTGATCTTCATAGATGGCATTAAGGCCAGCGTCGCTCAGGCTGTTCGGATTTTTTGGATCATGCACAAAACGAGTAAAACGCTCGGTCTCGCGCTCGAAGCGATTTAAACACGCCGCATTGGCATCACCCACCCACAGCGCGCCAGTGTGATCTTCATATAGTGCCCAGCTCACATTTCCCGATATAGAGGTCGAATCAAAAACATTGTGTTGATATGACGTAAAGCTGTTACCGTCAAATTTAGTTAGTCCCGCCTGCGTAACAAACCACATGAAACCTTGCTGATCTTGCAAAATGCGATAAACTGTGCTTTGCGAGAGTCCCTGCTCCAATCCGAGGCGCTCAAACTTGATCCCGCGAGCGGGATTTTGGGCGAGGAGAAATGCCGGCGAGTTTAGCGCTGCCAGCGCGAGCAGGCCGAGCCGCAGCATTGCACACCAACAAGTACCACCGCAACGATAAAAAAGAAAATGGATAGCGCCGGTGTCATTTCCAAGCATAGCCTCACCTCCTAAACTTGTCATTTTTTGCAAAGGCCGTATGATGTGGGGAAAAATGCAAATGCGTCAAAGCCGGCCCGAGGTTGGTTTGAATACGCGCCAGGACACGCGTTAAAAATACACCCTATTGGCCGGCTCCACCCACCGAGCACAATGGCTCGACGGGCGAAGCCGGTCACACGATTTCATGAAAACGCCGATTAGTGAATCAGCTTTTTGAGCTCGTCAACGCTTTGGATTTTAAACAGCGCTACTGCGATCTGATCCAAAACATCGTCGTTGTCGATTTCCTGAATTTTTTGCCGAATGTCTTCCGGAACCACGCCGAAACGCGCGGCTATTTGTTTCAGGAGCATGCGTTGATTGCCCAGCCGCATTCCCTGCTGCATTCCCTGCTCTTTACCTTCATCTCTCAATCTTTGTGCTAAGGTAGGCATAGCTTCATCTCCTTTGATTTTACTTTCTTCCAACATTTTGGTCAATTCTGGTGCGGGGATATCCTGAGTCTCCGCTATGTAAATCATCAAAAAGTTGATTCGTTCCTTTTCCTGAATAAACCCCATTTGGCCCCACAATTGAAAGACCTGCCGGATAATCTCCAAGTTCTGCTGAAACGCCGCTTTCATCAACAGCATGGCCGAAAGCAAAAAGATATTCTCTTTCAACGGCTGGCTGCTTTCGGACTCCCAATCCCACTGATTGGTATCGAAAAGAACATATTCAAAATTGAGCAAAAACCGTTTGAACACCTCTGCAACCGGAAACTGCTGCACAAACTGCGTGGGAATCTGCCACGGGTCTTTGCCATGATAAAATACCAACGGTATGATCACGCGCAGCGGCTTCTTTTCGTCCCCGTCTTTCTCCCACATCAAATACATGTACCGCAAAAGCTGCCTCAAAACCTTCTTATCTTGATAAGACTTGTGCTCGAAGAGTATGTAAATGTCCACTGGCGTGTTTTCAGCTTTGGTGCGGCATTTAACGACGATGTCCGATAAGGATTCTTTGTACGCTTCGGAAATATACGAAGTCGGATCCAGCGCCAATTCTGTAAGATCGAGCTGCTGGTACAACTCTTTCGGCAGTTTCGCCTTCAGAAAAGTTTCAACATTGGCCGTTTCGGAGAAAACTTTCCTGAAAAAATTGTCGTAAATATTGTCGATATTTGTCATTGCAGAATATTAAGCATTTTTACGATGAAAGTCAAGACCACGCACTTGTTTTTGCCCGAAGCCCTGTTCAAGTGAGAGGCGCTGAAATTTGACCGGCCGGTTTTGGGCGAGGAGAAATGCCGGCGGGTTTAGCGTGGCCAACGTGAGCAGGCCGAGCAGCGTCATTTTGCGCCATGAATTTGGCCATTGCCGGAAAGCTATCAGGATGGGTTCCATGTGGAATTTCCCTCCGCGTTAAACATTCAAATTTCCAAATGCCAAATAGTTATCATGAACTGCTGATTCACGACAAGCTCATCTCCGTGAGATATCGGGATAAAAGATGCACAAGCTTTTTTGCATTGTCAAGCGCTGATTTGCAGGGCGCAAAAGCATGAATCCGGTGTTGACATTGGCTGATTGATTTGCTATATTTCTGGTAGTAAAGTCCATGGCAAAATCCATTTCACCGGAGAGGAATTTAGTCACCCGTGAGTCAAATATGAATGCGCAAACCGAAAACTTTAATGATCGAGATACTCAAAAAGCGCAATACTCCGATTATGGTAGAGACCGACTTTACCGCGGCTGAAATGGACGCAGTTGCCAAAGAACTTGAACAAGAAGGTCTGCTGTGCTCGTAATCAGCGACACCAATATTCTTAGCTCGTTGGCTGCTGCGGAGGCCGTGTCTCTGCTCTTCCGTCTCTTTCCCAACACCACAATTTATATTCCACCGGCGGTCCATCTGGAACTGCAAACCGGACTGACTTATGGACAAACACATCTTGAGCCTATCTTGCAAGCCATTGGTGGCAAGCTTCAAATACTTCATCTTTCGGAAAATGAACAAGAACTGGCACAGGGATTACCCAGGAAATTAAATGCCGGTGAACGTGAAGCAATAGCCTTATCTAAAAATCGCCGAAGCCGTCTGTTGAGCAACGACAAACAAGCGGTGCGATACTGTAGACAGAAAGTGCTTTAAAGGTTATTTTTGCTCCGCAATAACATACCCCAAGTCACTTGCTCTCCATCGCCTCAACGCCTTCCCAATCCTCCGGCACGCCCTGCACCATGAACTGCGCCGAGCGTTCGAAATAGAGTCTGGCCGTTTTGTCGGCGGGATTTATTTTGAGCGCTTTCTTAAAGAAAACCGCGGCTTCGGCAAACTCTTTCTCAAAATACAAGTGCAACCCCTGCTCGAAATCCGCCTTGGTTTTCAGTTTCAACGCGATGGCCGGTTCCGGATCGCCGTTATAAATCTCGAACACCGACACGGATTCTTTCTTGCCTTTCACCTGCACTTTGCCCAGAAACCGTGTGTAGTATTTCCCGGCGTCGAGGCGGGACAAGGCTAACGCCCGTAGGGTTTGCTCGCTGATGACGATGGACACACCGTAAAGCTTGCTCAAGCCTTCGATCCGGTTCGCCAGGTTGACGGCATCGGCAAAAATATCGCCCTGCATGCGCTGTTCTTCGCCGACGATGCCGAGGCGCAAGGTTCCGGAGTGCAGGCCAATGCCGGCCTCAATGGGCACGCGGCCTTTCTGTTGGCGTTCGGCATTATACCCCGCAATCCGCTGCAGCGTGGCAATCGCGGTGCTGAGCGCATCTTCGGCCTGGCGAGGGAACAACGCCATGATGCCATCTCCCGTGTAGCGGTCGATGAAGCCGTGATGATCGCGAATCACCGGACTGACGCGCTGCAAATAGCCGTTGATGAAACTGAAATTCTCCTCGGGCGTCATTTTTTCCGAAAGGGTGGTAAATCCCCTGAGGTCTGAACAGAATATCGTCATCTCCGCCTGCACGTTGTCGCCCAGCTTAATGTCAATAATACTTTCTTTGTTGAGAAAGCGGAGAAATTCGCGCGGCACGAAGCGGCTAAAGGCGGTGTTGATTTTGAGCAGATTCAAATGGGTCTTGATCCTCGCCAACAGCTCGTCTTTGGAGAACGGCTTGGCGATGTAATCGTTGGCGCCGGAAGCCAGCCCTTCCAGCAAATCCTGAACCTGGTCTTTAGCGGTGACCATGATCACCGGCAATTCCGCGGGCAGATACTTTTGGCGCAGGCGTTGGCAGACTTCATAGCCGGACATGCGCGGCATCATGATGTCGAGCAGCACCAAATCGAATTTCTTGCCGCTGTCGATGGCTTTGAGCGCTTCTTCGCCACTGAAGGCTTGGGTAAAGCCGTAATGGGCCAGGGAAAGATGATTGGCCAATACTTGCTGGTTGACCGGCTCGTCGTCTACGATCAGAATGTGAAACGCACCATTTTGAGCCGAAGGGAGAAGGAGGAAAGGAGAAGGGCGCTGGCCGTGGGAATCTGAGCTTATCGCTTCGCCCCCTTCGCCCCATGCCCTTCGCTCTACATCCCGGACTCTAGCAAGATCAATGGTTTTGACCCGCGCTTCGGGCTTTCCTTGTGAAACCGGCAGCGTGAAAATAAACGTTGCGCCTTGTCCCACTTCGGACTCCACCCGGATTTTCCCGCCGTGCAGCTCTACCAACTGTTTGGTAATGGTCAGGCCCAAACCCGTGCCGCCGTATTCACGGGTGATGGAGGCATCCGCTTGCTCGAAGGATTGGAAGATCGTCTCGAATTTGTCCTGCGGAATGCCGATGCCGGTGTCGGCAACGGCGATTTCGACCATGCCGTTGCTCTCTTTCGCGGAGGCGGTGACCGAGCCGGATTCCGTAAACTTGATGGCATTGCCGATGAGATTGTGCAGGATTTGCTGCAGGCGGTTTTCATCGCCGTCCACCGGCGGAGTATCCTTGGCTATTTCATTCTTGAGCGCTAATTTTTTGCCGGCCAGCAGAGGCTCGTTGAATTTCAAAACCACGTCCGCCAGCACCCTGATGTCGATGGCTTTTCTGTGCAGCTCCAAATGATGGGTTTGCAATTTGGAAAAATCGAGAATGTCATTCACCAAGCTGGCCAGCCTTTTGCCCGAGGCTATAATCATGGCAAGATTGGAACGCATCTTTTCGGATATCTCTCCCGCTGAGCCATTGACCAGCGATTCCGCCAGACCGATAATCCCGTTTAGCGGCGTGCGCAGCTCGTGGGAGGTATTCGCCAAAAACGCATCTTTTAACTTATCGAGCCGCCGCAAATGCTCGGCAACCTTGCGCTCCTGCTCCAATTGTTTTCGTTCCCTTTTTAGCGCTTCCTCTTGAAGCTGAGAATTCCTGATGAGCTGTCCTGATTGCGCCGCAATAATGGTGAGAAGCCGCAAGTCGTCGTCATGAAACGGCTCAAAAGTTTTTTTGTTAATGACCATGAGCAGCCCGAGCATTTTCGCTCTGAACAGGATGGGGATGCAAAGGACGGATTTGATCTCTGCCGTTTCCTGTTTGGCGGGCTTGAATCGGGGATCGGCGGCAAGATCGTCGATTTTTAGAGGTTTTTTATGCTTTAACACCCAGCCTGTAATGGTCGTGCCGACTTTATGCGTAAAAAGACGGCTTCTATGGTCTTTCTGTTGAATCAGCGTCTTCAGTGGCACGTCATGTTCGTCAGTCACCAACAAAATGGAGCCTTGCTCGGCTTTTACCGCGGTAATGGATTTTTCAAGAATAATATCCAAAAGCGGTCCGACTTCGAGCGCACGGCTCGCTTCCATGGCCAGGTCTTTCAAAAGCGTCAGGTCCTGAAGAGCAGATTGTAACCTCTGAACCCTCTCTTCCAGCCTGGCGATTTGAGCCTCTTTGTCAGAATCGCCGTTTTTCGGCGCTCCAGCAGATTTGAATGTTGACATTTGCCTTGCCGTTTACAGTTAGTCTATTAAAAGTGAAATCTTTGCCTACGGCCGTAGGCTTTTTCGACAAACATTTTTAAACCGCTAATCAACGCTAATGGCCGCTAATTTTTTTCATTCGCGTCAATTCGCGCCCATTCGCGGTTGCCGCTTGTTTGGTTGCCCCACCGAGCGGAGTCCGCGTTGCGCGTGCGTCAAAATCAGAAAACCAAAAACTTTTCAACCAGCGCAATAAACAAAATATGAAAGATGCCATCCACCAAAAAGGATGACCAGGGGCCTTTGGGAGGGGCGGCAAAGTTTTGCTTGCCGGTATGTTTCATAAACCATTCGATGACTGTGGTCCGGTCTTGCCAAAAGTGCTCGATTGCAATGCAGAGCAATTGCAGCCAGCTCAGGGAGGTCAAGAGAAATGGAATCATATAAGTCGCCACGTGGACCAGACAAATCCATGAGCTTTGTTTTTTGCCGCTCGCCATCCAATCGGTTTGAATGAGAAAATCACCTATCAAATGGGCATAGATCCAATGCATAAGCTCTCCCTTTATTTTAATCCCACCTTCTTAACCAGCTCCTGGAATTTGGCGTCCGGTCGCAAAGCGTCGAATCGTGGCTCGATATTGAGAAAACTCAGCCAGCCGTTGTTCTCTTCGCAAGCCTTTTCCAGCCATGCGTGCGCTCGATCTTTCTCGTCCAGGCCGGCGTAGACGAGGGCAACGTCGTATGCAGAGACATACTTTTGCTGCGCGAGCGCCAGTAATTCATCGAGAATCTTCTGCGCTTCATCACGTTTTCCTGCCAACGCATAAGCATGGCCCAAAGCGCCCAAGCTCAGGGTGCGCCGATTGGAAAGCGCGACGGCTTTTTCTATTTCGGCGACTGCCTGCTCGTGCATGCCCTTCTGCGCATAAGCCTGGCCGAGAAGATCGCGGGCAAAAAGGAAATGCTCGTCCATTTCCAAAGTTTTTTGCAGCGCGGCGATGGCTTCATCGAAATGCCCGGCAAAATAAAATTGCCATCCGATGCCGGCGTTCAAAATGAGCGAGAGCGGATCCAGCTCCTGCGCTTGTTTGATTTCAGCCAAACACAGATCGAACTGTCCGGTGGGCAGCAAATACCAAAGCGCGTACCAGTAATGCGCCGTGGAATTGTTCGGATTCAGCTCCAGCGCGCGTTTGAACGCTTTGGCAGATTCCGGCCAGTTCCGTTCGTAAATGGCGCGAATACAACCCAGCGAGGTGTGCGCTTCCGCCAGCGCCTCGTCAATCGCCAAAGCTTGCTCGGCCGCGGCTTTGGCTTTGGGCATCGCCTCTTGGGGAGGGAGGAAACCTTGAAATCCGAGCAGCGCAAAACCGTCCGCGAGTCCGGCATACGCCAGCGCATATTCCGGATCGAGCGCAATCGCCTGCTCGCAATACGCCACGCCTTTTTGCAAACCATCTTCGGTGCGTTTGTTCAAATGAAAGCGCGCCTGCAAATATAAATTGTAAGCGTCGAGATTTTCGGTATAGCGTTTGACAAGCCGGCCTTCCTGTTTGCCGGTCAGCTTCATTTTCAGTTTTTTGACAATCGCTGCCGCAATATCATCCTGAATGGCGAACACGTCATCCAGCTCGCGGTCGTACTTCTCCGACCAAAGCTGAAAGCCGTCCTCGACGTTGATAAGCTGCGCGGTGATGCGCAGCCGGTTGCCGGCTTTGCGCACGCTGCCTTCCAGCGCGTGGCTGACGTTGAGCTGCTTGCCGATGGCGCGAATATCCTGCTCCTTGCCCTTGAACGCAAAGGCCGAAGTTCTCGACACCACGCGACAGCCTTCGAGTTTGGTCAAGGCGTCGATCAGCTCCTCGGTCATGCCATCGCAGAAATACTCTTGATCTTTCTGCGGACTCAAGTCGGTGAAAGGCAGCACGGCAATCGCGAGCAGGCTTTTTTCTTCCGGAGGCGAGATCTTCGTGTCAACACGTGCAGCCAATGCCTTGAGATCGGCTAAAAGCTCTTCCACCTGTTGGTAGCGTTCGGCAGGCTTCTTCTGTAAAATTTTTTGAACGAGGCGTTCCAATTCCGCCGGAACCTCGGGTCGAAGCGTGCTCATCGTGGGCGGCTCGGTGTTCACCAGCGCATACATCACGGCCTGTTCATAAAGCCCTTGAAATGGGCGCTGGCCGGTGAGCATTTCATAAAGCACCACGCCGAATGCCCAAATATCGGTGCGGTGATCGACCTCCAGTCCCTGCGCTTGCTCCGGCGACATGTAGGCGGTCGTGCCCAAGGTGATCCCCGCTTTCGTCAAGGAACTCGCCTGCGTCATCTTGGCCAAACCGAAGTCGGTGATTTTCACCTGGCCTTTGGAGGTGATCATGATGTTCGCCGGCTTAATGTCGCGATGCGTAACGCCTTTCTCGTGCGCCGCACGCAAGCCCTCGGCGATTTGAATCGCTATGTCAATGACACTGTCCACTGACAATTGGCCACTGGCCACTTTCTTTTTCAATTCCTTTCCATCGATATATTCCATCACGATGAAAAGCTCATCGTCAACTTCTTCAATCGCGTGAATCGTGGCGATGTTGGGATGATTCAGCGCCGCGGCAGCTTGGGCCTCGATCATGAAACGCTCGCGCTCCTGCTCGTCAAGCGAAATATCCGGCGACAGAAATTTGATGGCAACTTCGCGTTTGAGCTTGGTGTCATAAGCTTTGTAAACGACACCCATGCCGCCCTGGCCAAGTTCCTGGAGGATTTTATAATGCGCAATAGTTTGGTTGATCTTCATTGACAAAAATGATTTTTTGGCTATAGACCGAGAGTTCGGTTGTACAGAAGGAGGACTGAGATTCCACTCCAAAAATGTAGCACACGGCAGGAGTTTTTGCAAGAGAAATTTTACGATTCGTTCGCCGGAAAAAGACGAATATGCTCCGGCTGGACAGTGAGGCGAGCTTGGCGGGCGCTAGTGATGGCTTGGATCAACTCATTCGTGCTGCCTTCGGCGGGCACGCGCACGAAACATGATTGTTGGCCGATGCGGCATTGCACCAGCCAATGGCTGCCGCCAAATTCCACCGACTGCACTTCTGCTGTGAATTCGCCGGCGGCGTCTTTTAATTTGGGCGCAGCCGATTGCGGCTCTGTCAAGCTATTGGGAAGGATACGGCCATGCTCCGGACGAAAGGCAACGTGTACTGAGGTTTTCAATGGCCATTTATGCTCACGATCTGAAGGCAGGAGCACGTGCCATTTTTCGCCTGAAACTTGGATTTTGCCATCATCCGCCGCGGTGATGGTGCCGGGCAAAGCATTGCTGGCGCCGATGAAGCTCATGACGAAAAGATTGGCGGGTGCGTGGTAAATTTCTTCCGGCGTGCCGACTTGTTGCGCCGCGCCTTTTTCCATGACGAGGATGCGGTCAGAAAGTGCGAGAGCTTCTTCTTGATCGTGCGTGACGTAAATGGTGGTGATGCCCAGGCGGCGCTGCAAATTTTTTAGCTCGGTGCGCGTCGTGCGCCGCAGTTGCGCGTCGAGATTGGAGAGCGGCTCGTCGAGCAGCAAAATTTTCGGCTGCACGGCCAGCGCGCGCGCCAGCGCCACCCGCTGTTGTTGGCCGCCGGAAAGCTGCGTCACCGGACGGTTTTTCAATTCGCGCATGTCGACGAGATCGAGCGCCGCCATCACGCGTGGGCTAATTTCTGCTGGCGGGTGTTTGCGGGCGCGCAAGCCGAAAGCGACATTTTCAAAAACAGTTAAGTGCGGGAACAGCGCATAATTTTGAAACACCATGCCGGTATGGCGTTTTTCCGGCGGGCGGGAGGTCACGTTTTCGTCGTCAAAAAAAATACGGCCGGCATCCGGAAGCTCGAAGCCGGCGACCATGCGCAGCGTCGTGGTTTTGCCGCAGCCGCTCGGTCCGAGAATGCTGAAAAATTCCCCCTCGCGGATCTCGAGCGTCAACTCGCGCACCGCCGGCGTTTCGCCGAAAAATTTTTGCACGTTTTCAAAACGAACCTTGGCCATGGCTGGTTGGAGAAAAACAAAAAGCAAAATGAAAAAAGCAAAAGGCAAACTGGCAACTGCCACTGCTACTGTTTACTGCCCACTGCGAGACGGCCTTTGTTGCGAATATTCTGATCCCAATACTGCATCCACGCGGCCGAGCTGTCGGCGAAGAACTGCCAGTCCATCGGCATGGCTTGATATTGCGCCGGATTGAACTCCGGACGAATTTGTGAGAAATCCAAATCGCGGCGGGTGGGAACGCGATAATACTGCTTGGAGGCGTAAATGAAGGATTCTGGCGTGGTGACAAATTCATAAAATTTGCGAGCCAGTTCGGCCCGTTTTTGATCCGGTTGCTTAGGCGCGACGAGCGCCAAACCCTCCGGCACCATTGGCGTGCCGCTTTGAGGCACGACGTAGTCAAACGGGTAGCCGTCCTTTTCACGCCGCAACAAAACATCGGGAAGATTCCACAGCGTCAAAATGGCTTCGCCGCGCGCTAACGCGAGGTAAAGCAGGGTTTGATCGCCGGAATAACTTTTTGTATTAGCATCGAGGCGGCGCAACCAATCATAGCCGGCAGCCGGAGAATTTTGTTCGTGATAAAAGCGGTAGATCATCGCAAAGAAAATGGCACGCATGGTTCCGGAGGGGAGCGGCTCGCGGATCGCAATCTTGTCGCGCCATTGCGGGGCTAATAAATCATCCCAATCTTGCGGCGCTTGCTCTTTCGGCAGTTGCGCCGAATTGAACATGATCACTTCCGGCGTTAAATAAGTGCCGTACCACCGGTCAAGCGGATCGTGATAAGTTGAATCGATCTGGTCGGCCCAGGTTGGACGATAAGTTTCCAACAGGCCCTCGGCGGACGCTTGCATAAACAACGGCGAGGGCGCGCCCCACCAAAGATCGGCTTGCGGATTGGCCTTCTCCGAGCGCAGCCGGTCGAGAACATGTTGCGAGCCCATGTCGAGCCATTCGACGTTCACGCCGGGATTCGCCTGCTCGAAACGGCTGGCAAAATCTTCGAGCAGCTCTTTGCCGTGCGGCGAATAGACGATGATCTGCTGTTGTTTCTCTCCGCAAGCAGCGACGAGCAGCGAGGCGGCAAGCAGCAACCGGAGCGCGCGGCGATCCGGATGAAAACTGCGTTTGAAAAATAAAAAGCCCCGGCCAATGTTGCAATTTTTTTTCCTGTTCAATTTGCGCCTTCTCGATAGAAATGCAAGAAGTTTGTGTAGTGACTTGCTTAGAAGTTCATCTGTGACTGAAGCATTACCGGCGGCTTTAAAAGAAATAGCGTGAAATGCCGAACATAAAACGAAAATCCCGAATTTTGCGCGAATGTGTGGCGAAGCTTTCGAGATCGGGGTTATTGACAGTCTCCGTGCCGTGCGCATAAGTGCCTTCGAGTGTCAGGAAAAATCCGGCCAGCGGCAGGCGCAAACCGGCGTCAAGCTCAGGTGTAAAAGTTATATCACTGTACAGAACCTTGATGTCCGTTTCATAATTCGGGATGGTCGGGTCATCATAGTTTTGGTGAAATCGGGCTGAGAGCGCGGTTTCAGCGTTTATCCCCAAAGACAGAAACGATTGCAGTTTGCGATGATGAAAGAACACGCGAATTTTGTTGGGGATGCTCAAAAAGGTGGCGCGGCGAGTGTATTCGTAGGCATAAATGCTGTCCACCGCATTTCCGGAATAGGCGTGGACGAGATACTGAAAGCCGACGATGTAGCTGACGTGTTTGGTGATAACAACCTCTGCTTCCAGAAAATAGCTCGGCTTGATGCGCAGGTCGGTATTGACGATCAGATTGGTGCTTTTTTCGCGCACGAGCATGTTGGAGAAATTTGGCCCCGCTTTCAGCGCCAAACCGAATTTGTCAGCCGCTGCCGCCTGAGTGACAAACAGCAGGATGAGGCAGGCACTGCCAAGGCTTGTTTTCATAAAGTTGTCCCTTCAAGTAAAAGTTAGCTTATCGCAGGACTAAAATCTTGCGAGTGCGTTCAAAAATCGAGGCGCGCAGACGAATAAGATAAAGGCCGTTTGCCACCTTGACGCCCGATGTCGTCGTGCCATCCCACTTGACGGTGTATTCGCCGCGAGGTTGTGAACGCTGCACGAGAGTTTTGATTTTTTGCCCCAATACATCGTGGATGGTCACCTCCACTTCAGACTCGTTAGGAAGCAGGTAACGAATCGTGGTTGCGGCTGCGGATGAGAATGGATTCGGATAATTTTGCGCCAAAGCCGGAGAGTCCGGCAGGTGACTGTTTTCGGTAATTGGCGCATCGACGTCGGTGAGAGGCGAAAGATCGAGCGTGTACATCGAGCGGCCATGCGTGCCGGCGGCAAGGCGGCGCAGCTTTGGGTGGACGACGATGTCGTAAACTGAAACCACCGGCATGCCCGCACCAAGCGGTTCCCAACTTTTGCCATAGTTACGCGAATAAAATGCGCCGACGTCAGCGCCGACATATAGCATGTTTGGATAAATCGGATCGACCACGATCACATTCACCGGCGCGTCGGGCAAATTGTTGCTGACATCTTCCCAGGTCTTGCCCATATCCGCCGTGCGAAAAACGTGCGATTGCGGTGAATACCATTTGAGGCCGGAAAACGTGACGTAAGCAATGCGAGCGTCGGTAGGATCGACAGCAATACGGGTGACCCAACGATACGGCAGCGTTGCAGAGATTTCCACCCAAGTTTTGCCAAGATCGGTGGTGACCCAAACATGGCTGTCGTCGGTGCCGGCGTAAATGACGTTGGGATTGCTCGGCGCCACGGCGATGGCCGTGATCGTGCCCAAGTAAGGTCGGCTCTCAAAACCATCGGTGAGGTCGCCGCTGATCGGCTGCCACTGATTGGCGCCGTTGGCCGTGCGATAAATGCGATTGGTGCCGTAGTACAAAACGTTGCTGTTGGTTGGATCCATCACCACCGGGGTGGACCAGTTTCTCGGCTCGCCCAAATTAATGCCGGCGAGCGCGTTGCTAAAACTGTTCCCACCGTCGATCGATTTGACCAAGCCGCCAAATTGTGATTCGGCATAAATGACATTGGGATTCAGCGGATCCACGAGGACATAAAAGCCATCGCCGATGTCGTAGACCCGATGCCAGTCATCGAGAGCACCGCTCCAGGTGCGAATGGTGTTGTTATCTTGCGTGCCGCCATAGAGCCGCGCCGGGTTGCTCGGGTCCATCGCGATGTGATAAAATTGTGTCACCGGCAACGCGTTCACTTTCGTCCAGTTTTTGCCGGCATCTTTAGAGATGTTGATGCCACCGTCGTTGCCGTTGATCAGACGTTGCGCATTCGCCGGATCGAAGGCCAGCGCATGATGATCGACGTGCAAGCCCGGATAGCTGGGGTTATAACCGTAAAAGACCGGCCAAGTTTGGCCGCCATCAAACGATCCCATGATCGCGGTGTCCAAAACATAAACTTGTTCCGGATTATTCGGATGCACGCGAACATTGCCGAAATACCAACTAAAGTTAGCAAAGCCCGACTGCAAGCGCCTATTCGGATCGGTTTGAGTCCAACTATTCCCGCCGTCGCGAGAGCGATAAAGCCCGCCGTAGGTGTTGTTGTTGATATAAAGCGCGTAAAGATTTTCCGGCTGCGCAGCGCAAATGGCCAGACCGATGCGACCTATATTCGATGCCGGGCCGGGCAATCCGTTTGCGACGCCAAGACGTTGCCACGTATTGCTGCCGTCGCGGCTGCGATAGATGCCGCTCGCTTCGCCGTCCAAATCGGCGCGGTTGTGGCGACGAACACGCTGCCACGCCGCGGCGAAAAGCGTCGCCGGATTTTTCGGGTCGATGACGAGGTCGATGGCGCCGGTGGAATCGTTGACGAAAAGAACCTTCTCCCAAGTTTGCCCGGCGTTGGTGCTGCGATAAACGCCGCGATCCGGGCCGGCGCCAAAATAGGCGCCGGCAGCGGCAATGTAGACGCGATTGGAATTGAGCGGGTCGATGACGATGCGGCCAATGGAAGTCGTTTTCTCCAGTCCGGCCAACTGCCAGGTGGCGCCGGCATCCGTCGATTTAAACACCCCGGCGCCGGGAAAATTATTGTGGCCGCCGTTAGCCTCGCCGGTGCCAACATAAAGGATGTTGGGATTAGTGGGATCGATCGCGATGTCGCCAATGGGAAGCACGGCTTGCTCGTCGAATATCGGATTCCACGTTATCCCGTGATCGCTTGATTTGAAAACGCCGCCGGTTGCAGCACCGGCGTAGACAAGCGCCGGATTTTGAGGATTGATCGCCAATGCCGAGACGCGGCCGCCGATATTCGTTGGCCCGGCTAATTGCCATCGCGCCGCATTTGCCGAAGATTTAGCGAGACGGCGAGCGGCTTGCGCATGTTCGAGTGCTTCCACGTGCGCAGTTGGATCGGCATTGAAATAAGGAAAAGTGCGCTGCAGCCACGCCCATTCCGAGGGCCGTTGATCCGGGCCGGGTTCTTCTTTATTACGCGAATGATGCGCCAATGCGCCTGTTCGCTGCGATGGGCGAGTGGACGCTGCCATCCAATAAAAAATGCCGATGAGAACGGCAACGAGCAGTGGGGCAGCGAGGCTTTTCTGAAATAACGAGAAGCGCTTGGTGTTCTTCTGCATCACACTTTCCTTAATCAATAACGACCGCCAAATGACTTTTACGCTCGTACACTTTCTCTTACTCGTACTCTTACTCGCTTTTTAATGCGGAGAAAAACGAGTACGAGTATGAGTAAGAGTATGAGTATGAGCGATCAGCAACCAGCAACGAGCATCCAGCCTCACTTCACCTTCACCACCACCAGCGTCAAATCATCCGCTTCGGCGTTTTCACCGGCGAATTGCAGCACCGCTTCGTAGATGGCGTTGCGCAGGCCTTCCGCCGAAAGCTTGGAATTTGAACGAATCACTTCGCTGAGACGTTTCACGCCGAACTCTTCAAGATTTTTATCTGCCGCCTCGGTCACGCCGTCCGTGTAAAAAATCAGCGTCTCGCCGGGCTGCAGCGCAATGGTGTATTCGTCGTATTTGATTCCTTCGCGCACGCCGACGATCAGATTGCTCTGGCGCAGCTCGCAAATCTCGCCGTCGCGATGGCAGTGCAGCGGATAGTTGTGGCCGGCATTGCTATAGGTCAGCTTATGATCCGGCCAAAGAATGCCGTAAAAAAATGTCGCGTACTTTTCCGAGGTGGTCGACCGGGTGATTTGATTGTTCAGCTCTTCCATGACGCGATGGGTCTCCGTGCTCCGGATGGCCGAGGCGCGACCCGCGGCCTGCAGATTCGACATCAACAGCGCCCCGGGGATGCCTTTGCCGGCGATGTCGCCGATCGCCACGCCGATCAAGCCGTTGGGCAAAATCATAAAATCATAATAATCGCCCCCGACCTCTTGCGACGGCAGGTTGATCGCGGCGATCTCGAAACGCTCGCTGCGCGGCGCTTGCCGGGGCAGGAGCATGCGTTGAATCTCGCGCGCCAGATGCAGCTCCTCGTCCAGCCGTTGTCTCGTCAGCCGCTCCTGATAGAGCAGAATATTTTCAAAAGCGATGGCGATTTGCGTCGACAGCAACGAGAGCAGCGTCATGTCTTCATAAGAAAAACGCCGCTCCGTGATCTTTTTGCCGACCGTGAGCACACCGACCAACTCGTTGCGATTCGATACCGGCAGAAAAAGCCGGGCACGCAGCGCCGCCAGGTTTTGCCGCTCCACCGGCAAATTGATTTTTTCCATGAGCGCGCGCTCGTCGATCGGCGCTTCCATGTGCGCCATGAGCGGAATGAACTGGCCGTTAGGCTCGAAGCGCACTTCGGTCTCCGCGTCGCCCCCGTTGCGCTTGCCAACCAAATTCGCCGCGGGCGGGATGGTCGTGCTGAATACGGCATTTGCCGGCCGCGCTTGAGTCGAGTTGCGGGTGGAGCTGGCATGCGCCTTGGGCAAAATCAAATGGGCGCTCTCAACCATCATCGCTTCTTGCAGCGTCGTTGTGACCTTTTCCCGCAATTGCGCGGGATCGACGATGCCGAAGATTTCGTGGCTCAGTTTCCGCAGCACTTGCTGATAGTTCTGCCCGCCTTTGAAAAAGAAGCGCTCGACCAAATCTTCCAAAAAGCCGAGCAACGGCTGAAAAACGATGACGGCGAAGGTGAGAAAAAAAATTTCAACCAACGGCAGATTGGCGCCCGCCGAATCTGCCAAAGCGATTGCAACGATGCTCTTCGCCTGCGTGTAGCCCAACATGTAAATGCCGATCAGCAACCCGGAGGTAATCGAAAACACGAAGCCGCGGCGGATGATGAAGCGAACGTCGAGAAATTGATAGCGAATGATCGCCCAGGCGATGACGCCGGAACCGATCAGCAAGCTGAGAATGGTGAGCGTATATGCGACTTCGCGGCCGAGCTGCAGCGGCGACAATTTCGGCAGAAGAAAAGCGATGGCGTACAGCCCCAAGCTCGAGCGAATTCCCCACAACACCCAACGCACTTGCGTGATCAGGCGCGGGTTGGTGAGGCCATGGCTGCCGAGATACATGACGATAATGGCCGTCAAAACATAAGCGAGATTGATCGCCGCAAAGTAAGTCTCGCGATAGGTGACCATAACCTCCAGGAAGGTCATGAGCAAGCTGAATAAAATTTTGAACGGCTGCAAGAGCAACGGCCATTCACGGCCGAGGCCGAGCCATTGGCTGAGCTGTTGCACCTGCTCGGCGCCGGGGAGCAGCAGGGCGAAGGCGAGATTCAACGTTTGGGGAATATAGAGAACGATGGGCAAATTCGGATGCATGCGCAGCACCGGATGCTCGGTGGGAAACACCAGGCTGAACAGCACCAACTGCGGGAAAAAAAATTCCCACACGAGAAAGAGCCGGTTGAGCAGAACAACGTCCACGCCGGGCCGTGGGCCGACTTGTTCAAGCAAAAGGCCGAACGCAGCGAGAATCGGGCCGAGCGCGGCGAGAAACAACATGGCCGCGGTAACCCGGTTGAGGCGCTGGCGGGCATCTTCACGAAAGATGAGGAGGCCGAGCAGAAAAAGAATGATGCCGCAAATGAGGTAGATAAGCGCTGTGAAATGCGACAGTTTCATGAGGCAAAGGGCAAAAAGCAAAGGGCAAAAAGCAAAAGGCAAAAAAGCAAAAAGCAATTTGAAGTTTTGCCTCTTGCCATTCGCCCATTGCATGGTGGCCTATTTTTTTTTCCGTTTGACGATGGTCACTTCGGTGCCGCCTCTGGAAAAATCATACAACACCTCGTCCATCAGCGAGCGCACGATGAAAACGCCGCGGCCGCTTTCGCGCAGCAGGTTTTCCGGATCGAGCGGGTTGCTCAATTTGTCCGGATCGAAGCCCACGCCTTGATCACGGACGGTCATCCGGATCTCGCCGCCGTTGACTGCGATGTTGACAAAAACCTTTTTGCCGGGGTCGCGCTTGTTGCCGTGGACGATGGCGTTGTTGGCGATTTCGGTCACGGCGATCGCCAGACTGTCCTGCTCTTCCTGGCTGAAGCCGGCGAGGATGGCGGCTTCAGCGGCCAGTTGTTCGATTTCCTCGATAGCTTCCGTTTTGCTCGCCAAAACGAGCTGAAAGTTTTTGTCAGAGGAAGAGATCATGAGCACCTCGTTGAAGTGTTCGTCAGCCGGATTGCGAATCGGCGTGCGAAACTCTAGTTTCGCAACACCCGTGAACCGGCTACTAAATCGACCATTGTACTGTCAAGCGAATATTGTCTATGAACGATGACGTGCCGCGAAAGCGGTAGACGATTTGCCGCCGCGCCGAAAAAATGATTGCCGCATTGGGTGCGCGAATATAGCTGATGGTCAAGGTCGGGCTCCAAATCGTTTGCCCGCCGCTGCGGTTGCGTGTGAAACCCGATGGCGCGAGGCGATAGGCCCAATCGTTTTGCCGGAAAAAGGCGACGCCCGGCGCGACTTGCCAATGCGGCATCAGCTCGTGATGCAGCGACAAAGAGGCCCAATGCTCGTGCCGGTCGAACCACGGCCGCTGCTCCCAGCGCGCCCAATCCAACTGCCCGCGCTCTTCCAGGCGCAAACGATATTGCGCCACGCCTTGAGTGCGCCGGCTGAAACGCACGGCCAGCGAATCCGTGATGAAAAAATATCTGAACACATTGCTCTGGCCGAGCGCCAGCGGCTCGGTGAAATCGTAAGCGATATATTGCGCCAGCACGCCGAAGCTTTGCTTCAAATACAAACCCGGCGCCAAATCGAAAACGCAAGAAGGTTGGAGCTTGAAAACGCGCCGCCAGTTGTTGCCGGCGGAATGGCTGCTTTTGAGATAGACGAGATGCTCGAGATAAGCGTTCGCTTCCCACAGCATCAGAAAAAATGGCGAAAAGCGGTGACCGTAAAGCAGATTGGCCTGAAACGTCAGCCGGTCGAAATGATCCGGATTGGTCGGGTTGCCGGTTTCGTGCGCGTGCCGCTCGGTGCTGCCGTACCAACGCAGCGAATCCCGGCGGCCGAGGCGCCAGCGCAAGTCATGTTCGGCGCGCAGATGCCAATCATCCGAATCGTAGCCCAAGCCGGCGTAGCGCTGAAACAGCGGAGACGAGACCGCGTCGTCCGAATAATCAATGGCTTGTGAAATAAATTGTACGGAAAATCTGCTGTTTAGATGCGTTCTTTGCCAAAACAAATCGGCCTGATGCTGCGTGTCGAAATCCGTGTGTTGAATCGTGCCATCGTTGCCGCCGGCGTTTGGTGGCGGCGAGGAAGCCGGCGCTTGCTCAACGACGCGCCGCTGCACCGAGACGCGCGATTCACCAAGCTCGGTGCGCAGCGAAAATTGCCAGTCGTTATTGAGGCGATAATTCAGGCGGTTCTCCACGGCGCGGCGGTCACGATTCAAAACATCGACGTAAAGAATTCCGATGTCGGCAAAATAATTGTCCCGGCGCAGGTGCGTCAAGTGCAAAAACAAAGAATCACTCGTGGCATTTTCAAATTGGCGGGACACGTTATAGCTCACACGCACATCGTCGTGGCGGCGCTCCGGCAATTTTTTCAATTCCGCCTCGGCATCGAAACGGTGCGCGTAACCCTGCCACAGCGTCGGCGCCATCGCCACGTTCAGCTTAAAATTTGGCCCGTGCTCATCGCGCCCGAGCAATTGCTCGAGCCGATAACCCGCCTGGCCACTGATCCACAGGTTTGAGCGCAGTTGGCGCTCCAGCCGTGAATAAAAGCCGGAGAGCGCGAAATCGTTGTTTCGGGTTTGAATGGCCTGCCGCGAGAAATCGTCACGAAAAATTTTGGAATCCATTCCGATATGCCACTGCCAGCCAGCCAGCCAATGGCCTTCGCCCCACAGCGTGCGGCTCAGCACGAGCTGCGCCGTGTGCTCATCTTTCCAGCGATCCGGCTGCGTCCTTAAAGAAAGCTGCTGCAGCGTTGAAACAAAATTTTCCGTGAGCACAAGCTGCCACCGCGACGACAAAGCTTGTTGGAGATCGATGCGAGTCAGCCAATTATAAAGCGCGATGTCATGCCAAAAGAGCGTCTCGACCGCGCGCGCCGAACGCGGTGACGCCATGACCGGAATCGCCGCAATTGAATCGGCCACGGCTGATGAATCTGCAACCGTAGCGCCGGCCGCGCCCTTAGGTGCCGCGCCGATTGTTTCCACGCCAAGCCACAAATATCCAAAGATAACCAGCCATTTTTTGAATCTGTGATTTGGCATTGGAAGATTGAGTCCAAAATTTTGCCAACACGAACAAACCGCGATCAAAAGTGAAGTCTTTGCAAAAAAGGAAATTTTGCTCACGGAATGGAACTCTCACGGAAGTAAAAGATTTTCATAATTCATTTCCGTGCGCTGTTCTCCCGCCGCGGCGGGATGAGCGACTAATTCTTTTATTCATTTTGCTTCAGCAAATCTCACGATGCCTTCTTTTGCAAAGTCTCGACATTGTCGCGCGTGAGCATCATGTGCGGTTGCCGCCGCTGTTTCGGTGAAGCCGTGCCGCCGGAAATGATCAAGTGCAGCGCGTCTTCAACCGGCATGTCCAGCTCGACCACCTCGCTTTTGGGAAAGAAAACCAAAAAGGCCGAGGTCGGATTCGGCGTGTGCGGCACCAACACGCTGACGATGTCTTCGCCCAGCGCCTCTTTGATCGCCCGCGCCGGCTCCCGCACGATAAACCCGATGCGCCACATCCCTTTGCTGGGGAAGGGTACCAACACGGTTTTTTTGAACACATCGTGGCGCTCGCCGAAAAAAGCTTGGCTGACCTGTTGCACCGTGCCGTAAATCCGGCTGATGAACGGAATGCGCGTGACCACGCGATCGCCGACGTCGACCATTTTTTTGCCGAAGTAACTGCGCGCCGCCATGCCGGTGCTGAGAATGAGCAGAAACAGCGTGAGGAAGCCCAGCCCCGGAATGGGATGGGTAATATTGATCCCGAACAATTCGCTGATCAGCACGAAGATCACGTCTTTTAAAATGCCGTCGATGGCGCGAAAAAGCTCATAAATGATATAAACGGTTAAGCTAATGGGAACTAAAACGAGCAGGCCGGTCAGAAAATAACCTTTGAGCTTGGTGGCAAAGTTGTGCTCCGGAGTGGGAACCAAAGCTGTGGTCATGGTTGTTGTGGCTTGACGATGGTGTAAATTTTTTCGCCCGGTTTGCCCATTTTGTAGCGCTCGCGAGCGAGTTTTTCTATGTGCGTGGTATCGGTTTGCAAAAGCTGAATTTCCCGGCGTAGGCTGTCCTGTTGGACTTGTAGTCGCATCACCTCGCGGTCGAGCGCCGCCTGCCGTTGCTGCAAGCGCCAGAGCTGAATCAACCCATAGCTGCCGCCGAAATAGGAATAGGCGACGTAAATGAGAACGCCGAACAGCGCCCACATCATCAGGCGCAATTTTGAGCGGCCCTTCTGTATTGAATACGACTGACGCCGTGAAGAAGATTTGCGAAAATTGGGGAACATGGTTCCTGAATGTTTGATCCTGGATGCTGGATTCTTGATGCTTGATCCTGGATGCTGAATTTAACATCAAGGATCAAGCACCCAGCATCCAGTTTGATTTACTGAATTTTTTGAAAAAAGTCAATAAGCAAATGATGTTTGTAGTAGTTCCTTTAGGAACTGGGTGTTTACTGACTCCGAGCGCCTGAAGGCGCCACGACGAACCATTACGCCCTACGCTCCTCGCTCCACGAGATCGCCGCGCCCGGCGGCTAAATTCACACGCCTCATTCCGGACATTGGTGCTCTACAAACTCCAGCGCCTCTAAAATTTGCGTCGGGTCGGGAAAGGCGTGAGCGGCATCCACTTCGAATACCTCGGCGATGTCGCCATAACGATCAACAATGAGTACAACTGGGTTTGTTCCTGCCAGATGCGCTTTCGCCAATTTTTGTCGATAACTTTCGTCAGGATCGGCCAAGAACCTCGCGCCATTCCCGAGAGGTTTTTGTAATGACGCGAGCCTCTCAATCGGCACCGGTATGATGATCAACAGCTTGCCTTTGATTTGTTGAATATGCTCATCGAGCGCACGGGTTGCTTTCAGCCAATTTACACAACCGTTGCAATCGAGGCTATGCAATACAGCAATGACCAGCGGGCAGCGCTGGCGAAAATCCCAACTGGCGATTTCGTGCCCGCCCGCGTCGGGCAATTTGAAGTAGGGAAGAGGCTTGGTACCGAAGAGGAAGTCGTGTGACATGGGTGCTGGTTGCTGGTTGCCAGTTGCTCGTTATTGGTCGCTTTAAAATTAAAATAAGAAATTTTGGTGGAGAATGCAAATGAGAGAAATGTCTCGGATAACTCCGTTAGGAGTGGTATGTTTATAGCTCATTTTGAATCTTGCAGAAAAAACCCCATCGGGGTGACATGTTTGTTTGTCATGGTTATCGAATGGATCCCAAGTCCTTTGACATGCCACTCCTAAAGGAGTTCAAGAATGTTTGACTAAAACGAAAACTATAAACATTTGACTCCTAACGGAGTCGAGCGAAGTTTGTGAATTCGGTTATTGACAACGTCGTTAATTTTTGCTATTTTACGTTCGTACTTGGGAGAAAACCAATATGGGTAAACGTGTCTTTGTCAGTTACTGTCACCAACAAAAGGATTGGGTACAGCACTATCTCGTGCCTTGCCTGGAAGCCGGTGGCGCAACTGTGCTAATCGACTACCAACAATTCCAAGCCGGCAGAACCCTGCTCGGACAAATGGACGCCACCCAGGATGCCGCCGACCTCAGCGTGCTCGTACTGTCGCCGGATTATCTCGCCAGCAAGAATTGTGTGCATGAAATGGCGCGCGCCATTGTACGTGATCCCCAATTTCAAAATGGCTGCGTTATAACAGTGAAGCGGGTTGATTGCAATGTACCAGCGGACTTACAGCAAGCGCTTTATGTTGATTTGCGCGATGATAAAAAAGCGGATCAATGGGATCTGTTGTTGCAAGCTTGCGACGCGAATCTCAGGACTACGGCACCGGATTGGTTGCATGCGCGAGATGAGATTGTGCGTTGTTTGCAACGGGGTCAATCGGTAAATTTAGTGGTTTTTAACAAACCCAAGTGGCTGGAGTTGGTCAAACACATTCAGAAAGATTATTTTCCGGATTTAGGGTTGGTCGATTTAAATGATGGCGCGACAGATTCTCGACGGGGCTTGATAGCAGAAATGCTGAAAGCTTGTGGCGCAACAACTCAAATACCGCCCAAACCGGATGATTTAGTCATGTTTTCACGCCTGATCAGCAACCGGCAGAATGCGGCGCGAATCTTACTGCTTAGGTTTGATATGGTGACTCAGCATGAAGACTATAAAAATGATGTCGCGTTATTTGCCGCTTTAAGAAATCTCATCATGGAAAAGCGTAAGCTGATTCTACTCATTCATTCTCGTTTGCCGTTCATAGAATTCCTGCCCAAAGATCACCCACTTTCCTCAATCACCGATTTAAAAACTGTTGAACTGCACGGCCGGCCATGACCCCTACACCGCTGGACAAAATTGGCTTGCGCTGGCACGATCATAAATCGGCGCTGTGGTGGCTGGGCCTGCTATATCGGCGACCCGCTCAATTTGAAAATACTTTGGAAAGTTTTTCTAAATCTAAAAGCCTCCAGATTGCTTTTTTCCTTTATCTTCATTCTCTGATTTATATTATTCTTGTGATTGTTGTAGGTCAATATATCATTTTTGTTTTATTAAAAATTTCAATGAAAGATTCGCTAACAATAAGTTTAGAAACACTTAATTCCCCTGCTATGAAGCTCACCTTCGGGATCGTCAGTGCGATTGCTGGTGGAATCATTGTTGGGATAACGGTTATAATCATCGGGGCAATTTTAGCGTACATTGTCGCTCTAATTTTCGAAGCAGAGCATCCATTAGAACCCTTTGCGTCAATGGCCATTTTAATGGCATTCTTTATAATGCTAACAACTATTATTAATCTCTTTGGATTTCCTCTTAAGTTCAACGATGCGATTAGTTTAGGGAGCAGCCTTTTACTTTTCTTTGGAACCATTCGTATGTGTAAGTACTTTATTGAGAGATCCTTTGATAGTGTAATCTGCGTTTTGATTGTTGGCGGAATCGTTGGTGGTATTGTGATTGGAAGCGTCGGTGGAATCATTAATGGAATTATCGGAGTGATAATAAGTGGCCTAGTAATTGGTATCGCTAGTGGGATCATAAGTGAATTTACATATAGCGATAGGATCGCCTCCGGAGTCATAGGTTTAATCTTCAGCATGATCATTGGTGGTATCTTTGGTGGAATTAATGGTGGAATTGTCAGTGGTATCTTTGGCGGAATTGTCAGCGGTATCATCTGCATAATAATAGGGCATCTCAGGCTTCAATATTTTCTTATTTTTCCATTTTTTCTGATGTCCAAAATACCTGGTCAATGGTATCCATACCACCCTGTTGCTTGGGATGACTTGTGCCGTGTTCCATTTCCGAGGCTGGATAGATTGCTGGTGGCTTATGCAGAATATGCGCCGGAAACTGGAAAGCGAGAGATCGAGCGGCTGATTCAAAGCTATCCCAGTCAGAGACATGCGGCGCTGAGGGCGCAAACCATTCTTCTCGTGCGCCAGGCTGCCCAAGAAAAGGATCTAACAAAATTAGAGGCGTTGTTAGGGCCGTTGCCCGAAGGCAGGAAGGGGTTTCTTATTCAAACACTCCGACTGCGTGCAATGGTGGGTGAAATTGCCGGAATACAAATGCGATTGAACACCGTTAATCGTCCCGTGCTCCGCGAAACCATTGCTCAGATGCTGCATGAGCGCATTGAAAACTTTCGCCATCAAATTGGCGGTTTTCACGAACCATTGGCGAGCGAGTTTCGCCAAGCAGCCACTCATTGGTTGGAAATCGCGCAAAAGCAAGTACAAGAGGCGCAGGCCATTTTAACCAAAGAACCCAGCCCAGTGGTATTTCGCGCCGGCGATCCGGTCAATCGTGAGCAGGAAGCCTTTGTGCCGCGCTATGGCGTCGTGGGCGATTTGGATAAACAAATTATGCTCAGCACCGGTTGTCCCGGCCTCGTGCTCTATGGCCGACGGCGCATGGGCAAGTCAACGGTTTTGCACAATTTGAATGGCTTCTTGCCCGCTACGGTTATTCCGGTGGTCATTTCTATGCAAGATCCGCAGGCCTTTACGTCTCTCACGGATTTGCTGAATTTGATTTCACAAAAGCTCGCACCTACGGTTGGGGGCGAAATCGACAATACGGTAGCCAATGTCAACCTGAATCGTTTTATGCAAATGCTCGCGCAGAGCAACGAAAAATTGAAAGCTACTGGTAAACGCGTGTTGTTAGCTATTGATGAATATGAAAACATCGACCGCAAGTTGGGTGAGAAAATTTTCCCCGAAGATTTGCTCGTCACCGTGCGCGAATCCATCCAAACCCATCGCCAGATCACGTGGATTTTTGCGGGTAGTCACGACATTACGGAGTTGAAACACGCGGAGTGGCCATCTTATCTGGTGAGCGCCCGTACGATCGAAGTGCCGCTTTTCACGGTGGAGGAAACACGTCTGCTGCTCACCGAGCCAATGAAGTTTTCTCTGCTGTGGCCGAAGGATGATCCCAAGCGCCCTCGTTTTGCGCCGGAGTTCTGGGGAGAAGATGGCATCGAGCGCATCCACCAAGAAGCTGGCGGCTGGCCGCATTTGGTGCAGCTTATCGCGGAAACCATCGTCGATTTGATCAACGACGAAACCAAACGCCAAGTTGATGCTGAGTTATTCGAACGCGCGCTGAACAAGGCCATTATTAGCGGCCACAATGTTTTGTATCAGCTCTTGAAAGGTGAATCGAATTTGCCCGGCGAGTGGGAATACCTTGCCGCTTTTCGCAAACGCGAAACGCAACCGCCGCCTGATAACGAAGCCATTTACACTTCGCTGCGTCGCCGTTTACTGGTGGAAGAGCAGAATGGCGAGTGGCGTTTGCGTGTGCCGCTCATGGCGCGGTGGCTCAAAGAGCGCGGTTAATATTGCTACTTGTAAACTTGCAACTTGCCCACTTGCAAACTTGCAAAATTCGCTTGTTGACAATTTCAATAATTTTTGTTACTTTGTGTTTACAAAAGGGGCGACCTTATTGGGTTCGGACATCTATGAGTTGACGCGCTCGCCCATGCTGAGAATTTCTCTGACTTGGCTTATGGTTCATCAACTCAAAGACAAGTACCTCAAGGAAATGATCGAGCGCCATCCGGAAGATATCATTGGCCTGCTCCATCTCAAGGGGCGGTACGAGATCATTTCAACGCAGCTCGACAAAGAAATCATCATCCGAAGGCGAGAAGCCGATACCGTTATCAAGGTGCGGGCGGGACGAAGAATTTATTTATTCCATTTGGAATTCATCACCCGTTATCGCCGCCAGGACGTGCGTTATGCTTATGGCCTCAGCGGCGCCTTGACGGCTAAATACAATCATGACGTGGTGACGATCTTGGTCGTGCTCAAACCGCCGTCAAGAAAAGCGGAGAATTTGGGGCAATACGATCTTGCGCCGTTTGGCCGTGTTTTGAACCGGCACGATTTTGCGGTGGTTAAATTGTCGGAGTTGCGGGATGAAATTTTAGCGGGCAAGAAAGAGTATTTAGGTTTGGTGCCGCTCCTGCCGGAGATTTCGCCGAAAGTCGATAAAAAGCTGTTGCATCGTCAAATTGAGCTGATCGAATTAGTCAAAGACCCCGAGCGCCGAGCCGCGCTAATATTCTACACGATGGCTTTTAACAAACCGTATTTTGGCAGCAAATTTTTGCAAACCTATTTTAAGGAGAAATTGAAAATGTATGAGCATTGGGAACACGTTCCCGTTGTTGGGGACCTGATCAAACAAAGGGAAAAGAAGAGCATGACCCTGGTCTTGCGGGAAAACATTCTCGAAGTGCTGACGAGTCGTTTCGGCCATGTCAACGGCAAGACCGCCCGTCTCATTAACGCTGTTGATGAACCGAGAACACTTCAGACAATTTTCCGGCAAGCGCTCAAAGCCAAATCGCTTGACACCATCAAGGAAATGCTGGAAGCCAAAAAGCAGACGTTGAGAAAGAAAGCCGCATGAAAGTCATCTTCGACTCCAGCGCCTTGATCCCCACGATCAAATATGCGGTGGAGGAAAAATGCCTTTGCGAGTATCTGGCGGAATGTGTTGAAATCCATATTCCGCCGGCCGTGCAGCGCGAGACTATCGTGCATCCGGAAAAGTTTTCCGGCGCGGCCATTCTGCAAGCGTTGATCTCCCAGAAAAAGATTTTTGTGGATGCGGTGGCGCCGATAGCCCAAACTGAAGAAATTCTCTCCGGCTATAAGCTGGGACGCGGCGAGCAGGAAGCGATTCTGCTCTATTTGCAAGAGCAGAAAAAATTCGACGCGGTTATTTTGGATGATTACGTTGCCACCATTGTCTGCCGGCGGCTGCAAATCGGCAGCATGCTCTTGCTCGATCTGATCGTGCGGTTGGAGCGCGAGCGCCTGATGCCGCACGATCTGGCCGTTGCCATGATCACCAAAGTTGCCTCGCGCTACAATCGCGGTTTTGTCGAGCATTCGCTGCAAATGCTCGGTGAGGAAAAAGTCTCCGTCGCGCCACCGCCGCTTTATATCAAAGAAACCCTTGAGCGCTACATCGCCGGAAAATTTTTCGTCGATCATTTGACGCCACAAGACGCGGACTGGCGGCAGCGCTTCGCGCGAGCTTATCCTGAGTATGCGGCCGGCTTGCTCAGCCTCGGCGGCATGGCGCAGCATCTCCAAGTTTCCACTTCTGAAATCGAGCGAGTGCTCGAAATCATTCAACTGCCGCTGAGCACGGGTTTGGTCGAGCTTGAAGAAATGTGGGAAGCGCGTCGCGCCTCAACCAGTTGGCTCAAGCGCTCCAAAGCACTCGACCGTTCTTTACAAGAGGAATAAATTGGATTTCCTCGACATTCTCCAGCATTACGATACCGTTCTCTTCCTGTTTATCAATCATCTCGCCGCCAATCCGATTTGGGATAGGTTTTGGGTGATCATCACCACACAAACTTATTGGATCGTGCCGTTGATCGTCGTCTGGCTCTTGCTCATTTGGAAGGGCGGAAAAAAAGGGCGAGCGGCGGCGATTCTGGTCGTTCTCGCTGTCGGGTTGAGTGACGTGATCGGCGCGCGTGTGCTCAAACCCGGGGTCGGACGGCTCCGCCCGTGTTACGAGCTTGAAAATGTGCGACTCTTGGTTCCCTGCGGGGGTAGGCACGGTTTTCCTTCCTCACACGCCGCCAATACTTTTGCGACGGCCATAATCTTCGCTTATTTTTTTCGCCGCTATGCCGGCCTCTTTGTAATGTTTTCTCTGCTGGTTGGATTCTCTCGCATCGTGGTCGGCGTGCATTATCCGGGCGACGTGCTGGGCGGCTTTCTTTTGGGATGCCTCATCGCCACCGGCTTTTTGCTGCTCTATCGGCGCCTGTTCGGCTCAGAGCGTGTTTGAAAGTAAAAGTAAAAAATGAGACTGACCGGTCACTTAAAGTGCTTGAAATGTAGAACTTTTTGTGCGTAAAAGTGACCGGTCAGTGACTTTCCAAACACCCTCTCAGATGAAACCACCGCCCGGGCGGTTTCTATTGAAAAATAGAGCAAATTTCAAAAACGTATCACAGCATCTTGGAACGCTCCGGCTGGGCGGCAATCCACCAATAACTGATTAACGAAACATAAATTTTCTCATTGCACTTGTGGTTATATTTTCTTATTTTGAATGGTTAATTGTTGAGTGGGCATTGGGGAGGAGAAAAGAACACCTTTACAGGATTTACAAACTATGTGGAATTTGTTTTCGACGCGAGAGGAGGATGAATGGACAAGCGATCGCGAGCTTCATTGACCTATCGAATTATCACGGAAATGCTCGGTTTGGCGCTGGTTCTGGGCGCGTTCACTTTGAGCACGGTCACGGATTACACCGCCCCGATCCTTGTCCGCAATTTGGTGCTGTTCGCCATCGTTTTTGTCTTGTTGATCGTGACCTGGTGGCGTTTGAGCAGCATGTACGAGATCGGCCTGCTCGGCGGCAGAACCGGCATGTTCGCCGGCATGGTGCTCGCCTTCAATATCGCGCTGGCGCCGGTGTTTCTCCGCTTGATGGTGTCAAGCACCGCTGGCATCCGCAGCCTGGCAACGGCGCTTCTCACCGTGAGCTTCGTCATCATCACTGTGTTGATGGCGGTCTTGGTGTATCGGTCTAATGCCTATCGCTCCAAAGCGCAATGGCGCCTCGCTTCGCACGCCTCGTGGCTGATGAGCGGAATTTTTCTCGCCTCGCTGTTTGTGCCGCTCTCGTTCGCGCCGGTGGCGGAATTTCCGGCGCGTTTTTTCTTGTGGATTGTCGCGCTTGCCGCCGTGCCGATCTATCAGCGCATTGCCTCCAACTTCGTGGCGAATCCGGCGCGCGGGCCGTCTCCGGTTTCAGTTTCAGGCGCGCCGCCAATCGCCTCGAATGAACGTCCATCGACTCATGCCCCTAATCAGTCTTCGGATGAGAGAGGGCCGCATCACGAGCGCCCCCCCCGACGCAACCGCGGCGGCCGTTTCCGCCGCCATTCCGGGCCTTCCCGCCGGCGCATGTAAAGCAGGCGTGGCAATTAAAAACGAATCATTGAGATGAAAGAAGGAGTTTAGTTTATGGCAGCAGTTTCCGAATTTCGCAATGGCATGGCCATTCTGCACAACGGCGATATCTGGGTCGTCGCGGAATTTCAGCATTTCAATCCGGGCAACTGGCGCGCGATGATCAGGACGAAGCTGAAAAACGCCAAAACCGGCCGCGTCGTTGACCATACGTTTCGCATGACCGACAAAATCGAAGAAGTCCGCCTCGACGAAAAAGACATGCAATATCTCTACGAAGCCGACGGCAATCTCTATTTCATGGACTCGGAAACGTATGAGCAAACGTTTATTTCAGGCGAGCTTTTGGGCGACAACAAGCGTTTCTTGAAAGAGGGCAATCTTTGCCACGTGATGTTTTACGAGGGCAAAGCCATGTCCGCCGATCTGCCGTTTTTCATCGAATTTAAGATTATCGAAGCCGAGCCGGCCATCAAAGGCGACACCGCCACCGGCGTGATGAAAAGCGCCGTCATCGAAACCGGTACGAAAGTGCAGGTTCCCCTCTTTGTGAAAGAAGGCGACGTGATTAAAATCGATACGCGGACGGGGAAATACTTGGAGCGGGTAAGCTAAATTTCGTACCAAAACTCTCAGCAATAAGATGTCATGCCTGCCCTGCCGCAGGCCAGGGCTGGAAGCATCTTTTTTAAAACAAGTAGTGTGCTTGACAACCAACAAGCCTGCCCTGCCGCAGGCCAGGGATCGTTCGACGATGACCCCGCCGCGGCGGGGTTACTTACAGTACTAACCCCGACAATCAGTGTCAATCGCTGAATAGTCACAAAATCTCTTGTTGATTTGAATAAGGCCATCAGCATTCGGGTTTTAAAGCTCGACACTGATGGCCTAATTTTTTGCCCTAAAAATAACACGGGCCACATTGGGGAGAAACTTGTGGCCCGTGCCTTCGACGCGGAGGTAGCTAGTGTCCGTCCGAGAAATAAAAAGATAATAAAATAATTTGCTTTCGGTAATAGGTTTTATTATCTTTTAATAAAGACTCATTAAAATTTGAAACACTAAATCATTGATTTAATTACACATT